>Ga0210382_10000270_pt1 | contig 20021 bp, 18 predicted proteins | sample PLMedo_FD_155452 | JGI IMG/M metagenome (GOLD analysis project Ga0210382, IMG submission 155452) | Groundwater sediment microbial communities from an aquifer in East River, Colorado, USA - PLM0_60_coex redo | ecosystem: Environmental > Terrestrial > Soil > Riparian zone | place: USA: East... | reverse complement strand
CGCTGGCCTCGGCGGGCGACGGTCATACCTACTTCATCCCGGCGAACACTTCGCTCATCGTTGCCGGAGGCCAGATCGCAGCCCTGTCCGCAGGCGAGCTTTATTTCCAGGTGGCGACCGCGACGTATCCCGCCGGTGAGCTCCGCGGCCAGATCAACCTGCAGGGCGGTGTGCTGGCTGGAGTGGCGGCCATGGACAATCCGACGGAAGTGACCGGCGGCACGAACCCGGGCTGCACGGGCAGGACGACCACCGGGCGGGGAGCGGTGATCGTCGACCAGGCGACTCGCCTGATCGTGACTTCGTACATGACGCACGACGTGGGGGTGGACACGAGTGCGTCGCATATCCACACGTCAGTGCCCCTGAACGGGTCATGCCCCGCCGGCGGGCCTACGTGCGCCGGCCCCGTCATCGTCAATTTCACCCCCGGTGCGGCTCTTACCTATCCAGGGGACACGACATTGCCGTTGTCGGCGACGCCGAACATGTCGGATTTTCTGGCGGACCGCCTGTACTTCAACATCCACAACACGAACGGCGGTTGCGGGAGCGGCGAGATCCGCGGGAATATCACTCACATCCAATAACGAAGCTCAGAAAAAAAGGCGGCGCTGCACGCGTGCGCGGAGGAATCGCGATCGTGGCGCTTGCCCTCGCCGCCTGCGGCGCTGGCAGCGGCGAGGGTCTGGATCAAAACGGACTGCCCTTTGGACAGTCCTCGACTGCTGCCTGCGGTAGTAGCGGCGGTGCACCCACGCCGCCGCCGCCGGGTGCTCCATTCGAGCCGACTTTGGCCGCGATCCAGGCCAACGTTTTTTCGGTCAACTGCGCCGTTTCCGGCTGCCATGCGGGTGCGTCGGCGCAGCAGGGCTTGAGGCTCGACCCAGGTTTCAGCGCCGGAAATTTGATCTGCGTTCACAGTCCCCGGGATCCGGCGCTCATCCGCGTGATCCCCGGCGATCCCGACGGCAGTTTCATAATCCAGAAACTCGAAGGCAGACCGGCGCCGCTCCTCGGCGATCAGATGCCGCAGGGCGGGCCTTATCTCGATCAATCCACGATCGACGTGATCCGCCAGTGGATACAGAACGGTGCGCCGCAATGACGTATCGTGGCTACAATGCGGATCCGATGAGAACCGGAACCGCACTTGCGGCGCTGCTCCTCGCGGCCGCGCCGCTCGCTCCCGCCGGCTGCGGCGCGGGCAGCGGCGAGGGACTCGACCAGAACGGGCAGCCCCTTGTGTCGCCGCCGGGCGCGCTCGTACCGACGCTCGCCTCCATCCAGGACAACGTCTTTTCGCCCAGATGCGCTATCCCGGAATGTCACGGGGGTGGGAACGTGCAGTACGGTCTGAGGCTCGACCCCGAATTCAGCGCCGGAAATCTGATCAACGTTCCCAGCCCGCGCGACCCGAACCTGATCCGCGTGGTCCCGTACGATCCCGACGCGAGCTTCCTCATCCAGAAGCTCCAAGGGGCCGATGGGCTGCTCGGTGGTCGCATGCCCGACGGCGGGCCTTACCTTACGACGGCGACGATCAACGTGATCCGCCAGTGGATCCAGGACGGCGCGCTTCAGTGAGAACCGGAACCCTCATCGCACTGCTGCTCGCCGCGGCGCTGCTCGCACCCGCCATCTCGCTCGCCGAGCCGTATCTCGCGGTGCGCACCGGGTACAAGTGCATGGTCTGCCACGTCAATCCCACGGGCGGCGGCAAGCGCACCGAGTTCGGCAGCATCTACAGCCAGACCGCGATGGCCGCGGAGCGTCTCGATCTTCGCACGGGTCAAGCCGTTCCGGCGGGCGGATCCGAACCGGAGTCGCGGACCGGAAAACTCAACGATCATTTCGCGGTCGGCGCCGACCTTCGCGCCAATGCCACGGCCAAGTTCACGCCGCACACCACTCCCCCCCAGGCGTACGCATTCGATCCGATTCGCGCCCAGACCTATCTCGAAATCAAGCCGATCGCCGATCGCCTGACGATCTACCTGGACGAGCACGTTTCGCCCGGCGCGGCGACCAACCGCGAGACCTACGCCATGCTCTGGTTCGCGAACAAGACCGCCTACGTGAAAGCGGGCCGGATGTTCGTTCCCTTCGGGCTGCGCATCGAGGACGACAGCGCCTTCATCCGCCAGGCGACGGGAACGAGCTTCAACTCATCCGACGACGGCGTCGAAGGGGGCCTTGAGCTCGGGCCGTGGTCCGCCCACGTTGCCATGACGAACGGCGCGGGCGGAGGCACCGAGACCAATCGCGGCAAGCTGATCAGCTCGCTCTTCGGCTACGTGCAGCCCGCCTGGCGCGCGGGCCTCTCCGTGAGCACCAATTTCAACGGAGCGGCCGATCACCGCATGCAGAGCGTCTTCGCAGGGCTGCGCACCGGCAGAATCTCCTGGCTCGCTTCGGGAATCTACAGCACCGAGGATGGAACCAAGACCGGGCGGTTGAAGCAATGGGCGACGCTCGCCGAAGGCAACTACGAGGCGGCCAAGGGCCACAACCTCAAGCTCACCTACGAATACTACGATCCCAACACCGATGTGAAAGAGGACCAGCGCGAGCGCTACAGCGCGGTATGGGAATACGTGCCTTTCCAGTTCACGCAGTTCCGCCTGGGCGCGCGCAAGAGCAACGGCATTCCCCAGAACAACGCGCAGAACGCGACCGAAGTCTTCCTGCAGTGGCACGCGTTTTTCTGATACCGGCACTACGGTGGAACTTTCGGACACGAATGGGGACGGTCGCGCCGACATGACCGTGAGAGTGAATGGCGCTGTCACAAACGTGTTTCTCGCGGACGCGAGCGGAATGTTCGATAAAGGAACTGACCCAACCACCACCCAGAACAACACGGTAGCCAGCGTGCGTGCGGTATGGGGCGGCTTTGGCGCGGCTTTGAACGCGGGCAATACAAGCCAAGCGCTGCAATATGTGTCGACGGCATCGGCGCCCTACTACTCGTCGGTCTTGTCTTCGTTGGGGAGCCAGGTAACGGGCCTCACACCTTATTGGTCCGACATCAATCTCGTGAGTATCGGCCCCGGCTTTGCCACTTTTACGATCGTCGAGACGTACGACGCCCAGCGCACTATGCACATCCTCGGGTTTATCCAGGAGGGTGGCCGCTGGGTCTTGGAGGATTTCTGAGACAGACCGCGACGCACGCTCGGACCGGAAAGGCATGGCTGTTACTCGTACTTGCGGTAGGGCTAGTCGTGCTCGACGTGTTCTACCCTTTTGTGTGGTTCTCGACCGAATTCCGCGCGCGCGTGGTCGACGAATCGACTGGGCGCCCGGTTCCCGGGGCGATCGTTCTGGCCACTTGGGAATTGATGGGTGGAGTGTTCCACATGAGCACGCAAGGGGTGCTAAAAGTCTCGGAGGTGGTGACCGGCCCGGATGGTGCCTTCCACATTCCGGCTTGGGGGCCGCGCTTTGCGTTTGGCTTGGGTCGCTTGCAAACACAGCAGCCCCACATGCGGATCCTGAGCCCGGGGTACTACCCCTTGTTCGTTGACAATCAACCGCAACCCATGACCGTCGACAACTACGCACGCGCCGATACGCTCATCCGCTTCCTCTATCAGGATCAGGACTTGAAACTCAAACCTCGAGACCAGGACCTCGCCGCGTACGAAGGAACGTTGAATTATCTGGTTGGAACTGAGCTCGCTTTCATCTACTACAACATCCGTCGTGGATGCGATTGGCGCTCGGCGCCGCGCACGCTTGCATTCGTTCACGATCGGAAACTCGAACTATCGCGGTACAAGCGCGGCGCTAGTTTGTACTACGTCACTCAGTTGAGTAGGCAGACGGAGTGCGGCGATACAAGTCCTGCGGATCTAGCAAGGGAGTACCTACAATGAGGAACATTGCTCGTTTATTCGCTGCCGCTCTGGTGCCATGCTTTGCCGGAGCGGCGCTGGCTTATCTACCGTCCACTCATCAGAACCTGTCGGAGCAAGCTGCTGCACGGTCGAACCTTGCTTTGGACTCCACTCTGCTTCCCGACCTTGGACTCGGTCCGTGGTCTGCGGTGGACTATAGGGACTCGACTGGGGCTCCACGAACGGCGAGGGACATTATCGGATTTGGCGGGAGATACGAAGACGAGGCTCAGACTTTCCGAGGTGTAAATCATTTTTTTGATCCGCAGTTTCAGAACTTCACCGGCAGAGGGCTCGACAATCCTTCGCTCGCCGGAGTGCCGTCGCCCGATTGGGCCCTTGAAGACCGGGGCGAGGTCGTGAGCACTCTCGGTGTTGGCCCGCAGGTATTCTCTTTTCGTCACGCGCAACAGCAATACTTCACGATGCTGACCGCGCAATCTCCTCCCGCCCGGACCGCGGCCGCGTCGGGAATGCTTCAGATGCTCGGGATGACCATCCATCATCTGCAAGACATGGCGCAGCCCCAGCACACTAGAAACGAGGCCCATCCCCCTTTCAATCCTACCCTGAGCCTCTACGAGTCATATACTGCCGCCAAGCTTGATGCCCAGATAGCCACGGGTGCGTTCACCAATTCCTATCCGATCACTGCGTTTGCCACCGCCCGCCAGTTCTGGCATACGGTGGCGAGTCAAACGGACTCGATACCGCGCTACATAGGTATGGCGGAATTTACGGGTCAAAATTACGTTTCGCTGAGGTCGATGTTCTCGGTCAGCGGTACGATCATCTCGAACAACCAGGGCATTCCGGGATTCCCTTTGCCCAGTGGCACCAGCGCGGACGGGACACCCAAACATTTCTTACGCAGAACAAAATCGATTCCCCTGCGCGATGGGTCAACGCAGACTGAGACGATGGAGTACGTCGTTGGAAATGTGTTCGACGGATTCTTGGGTACGAGGCGGCCAAGGGCCACAACCTGAAAGTCACGTACGAATACTACGATCCCAATGCCGATCTGAAGGAAGATCAGCGCGAGCGCTACGGCGCGCTGTGGGAATACGTCCCTTTCCAGTTCACGCAGTTCCGCCTGGGCGCACGCAAGAGCAACGGCATTCCGCAGAACAACGCGCAGAACGCGACCGAACTCTTCCTGCAGTGGCACGCGTTCTTCTAGGGCGTCAACCCCACGGCCCCAGGTAGGGCTCGCCTGTATACGTATCGGATTTCGGCTCGACCGCTTTCGGCCAGTGGGCGACGCGCTCGGGCGTCCGCCGTCTTCCGAGCCGCGGGCGCCCGTCCCATCCGATCTGCTCCATGTAGTAATAGAGCTGGATCGCGTGCCCGGCCGGGTCGAGCACGTGGGCGCTGTAGTCGATCCCCGGCGAGAGCGCGCTCGGAATCTCGACGAACTTGCAGCCGCGCCCTTTCAGGAAATCGACCGCGGCGCGCAGCTGCTTGTAGGTCGCGACCTGCACGCCGAAGCTCATCACGGTGGTATGGGAGGAGAGCCCGAGCTTCTCCCGGAGCGAAATCGGATAGAGCGCGAGCGAGTGATGCTCGGTGCCGCAGCGGAAGAACACGCAGCGGTGGCCTTTCCAGCCGATCGCCTCGGTGCGCGTGAAGCCCATGATGCCGCTGTAGAAGGCCTCCATCTTTTTCATGTCGCGGCAGAAGAGCCGGATCGGGCCGTGGCGCACGATTTTGAACGGTCGCGGCAGCATGATGCCGTCGACGTCGTACTTCGCGGGCAGGGTCTCGGGGTGGCGGAATCCCGAGTTGAAATCGACGCCCTTCGCCGCGCTTTGTTTCACCTCTTCGTATTCGGGCATCTGCGGCAGCGGCGGGCGCTCGCGGAAGCCGCGCTCGTGCATCGCTTTCGGCTTGGAAAGCCCGGTCCAGCCGATCTGCTCCATGCCGTAGTAGAGCTCGTTGCGGTGCCCCTCGATATCGTAGGGATAGCAGTGCCAGTTCGATCCGGGCATGTCGCGGCCCGCGCGGCTGATGCGCACGCCCTTCGAGTTGAACCAGTCGATCGCGTGCGAGACTTCGGCCAGGCTCGCGACCTGCCAGGTCATCTGGTTCACGGTGACGTCGGCGGGGACGCCGCCGCCGCGTCCCGCGGCGTTGTAGATGGTGCCGTTGCACAGGACCATGGAATGGTGGTCCGTTCCATGGCGGAGAAAATACATGTTGGTGTCGCCGAGCTTCTTCAGCGCCTCGCGCTTCGGGTGGTGCTCGGCGACGTCGAGGGGATCGGAGATGCGGAAGCCCAGCCCCTCGCAGTAGAAGTCGAGGCAGGCCGCGGGATCGGGGACGTTCAGGCCGAAATGTCCGAGCCGCCGGATCTTGAACGGCTGCGCGAGCAGCACGCCGCCGACGTCGAACCTGCCGTTCCTTTTCGCTGCCATGACGCACTACTCCTTGTAATCGGGGAAAAGCTTGCCGGCGAGCGCCATGCCCGCCACCCAGTCGCGGCTCTGGTGGTCGTACTGGCCGATGCGCCCGAATTTCTTCGCGCGCTCCTCGCACACTTCCGGCGAGGGCGTGATGAGCTCGGCGCCGCCCGAGAGCGCGCCGACCTGCGCGCGGCAGGCGAGCTCGAAGAAGTGATGGTAGATGTAGGCCTCGGCGAGCGATGTGCCGCACACCAGGGCGCCGTGGTTCTCGAGGATCATGGTCCATTTGTCGCCGAGCGCGTGCGCGAGCTGTGCCGTGCCCTCGGGCGTGGTGTCGTCCACCACGTTCGGGTAGTACGCGATGCGGTTGTAGAAGCGCATCGCCTGCTGCGTGATGGGCCGCAGGCCGCCCTTCTGCGCGGAGACGGCGAGGTTCGCGGGGGAGTGCGTGTGCACCGCGGCGACGATGTCGGGGCGCGCCTTGAGCACCGCCGCGTGCAGGTTGTAGGCGGCGGCGCTCGCCCTGTGGCCGGACTCCATCACCTGATTGCCGTCGACGTCGTACTTCACGAGGTTCGACGCCGTGACCTGCTCCATGAAGACGTTGTCGGCCTTGACGAGGAAATGCCGCGGCTCGCCCGGGACGCGAGCGGAAATGTGGTTGTAGGTGAGATCGACCGAGACGAAGTGCGCGACCAGGCGGTGCGCGGCGGCGAGCTCGCAGCGCAGCCGCCACTCCTCGGCGGACACGCGTTCGCGGACCGGACGCTCAAACTTTTCGATTGCAGCGGTCATAATGCGCGGATGAAACGACGCCCCGGGACGGCAGTGCTGTTCGCGCTTGCGATTCTAGCAGCGGCGGGCGCGGGCGAGGTGGGCGCCCAGCCCTACCCGGGCAAGCCGGTCCGGATCATCGTCCCCAACGCGGCGGGCGGTCTCGCCGACATCTGCGCGCGCCTCGTGGCGGCGAAGCTCGCCCTAGCGTTCGGCCAGCAGTTTCTCGTGGAGAACCGGCCGGGGGCGGGCGGGACCCTGGGCACGGCTGCGGCGGTGAAGGCCGCGCCCGACGGCAGCACGCTGCTCGCCGTGTTCGACAGCCACGCCACCAACCCGCACCTGTTCAAGACCCTTCCCTACGACACGCTCGCAGATCTCGCACCGATCTCGCTGCTGGTGCGCGGGCCGCTCGTCCTCGTCGTCCATCCCGGTCTCGGAGCGGCCAGCGTGCCGGAGCTGGTGAAGCTTGCGCGGTCGAGGCCCGGCGCGATCAACTTCGCCGCCGTCGGCCCCGGCTCGCCCGCGCGCCTGCTGATGGAGCTGCTGAAGATCGAGGCGGGGATAGACGTCACGATGGTGGCGTACAAGGGGGCGGGGCTCGCGCTCGGCGATCTGGTGGGCGGCCAGGTGGACGCGATGTTCGCGACGCTGCCGAGCATCCGTTCCCACTACCGCGCCGGGCGGCTGCGCGCGCTCGCGATCACCTCCGAGCATCGCAACGCGATCGCGCCCGGCGTGCCCGCGATGAGCGAGCTCTATCCGGGATTCGTCGCCGAGGCGTGGGTGGCGCTGCTCGCGCCGGCGAGGACCCCGCCTGCGATCGTGGCGCGGATCAACGCTGAAACGTCGAGAATTCTCGCGCAGCCGGAAATGAAGGAGCGCCTTGCGGACCAGGGCCTGGAGGCCGCAGGCGGCACGCCCGCGCAGCTCGATCGCTGGATACGCGCGGAGATCGAGCGCTGGGGCCGGGTGATCCGCGAGCAGAAGATCACGCTCGAGTAGGGCGGGACGCGGGTTCGCGCTGCTAGAATGGCGGCTCGATACGCTTCGTTCGACCCTCCATCCTCCGTCCGGGACTTCGCATGGCCTACGAAAACATCCTCGTCGAGACTCGCGGCCGCGTCGGCCTCGCGACGCTGAATCGCCCCAAGGCGCTCAACGCGCTCAACGACGCCTTGATGAACGAGCTCGGCGACGCGCTCGCCAAATTCGACGCGGACGAAGCGATCGGCGCGATGGTCGTCACCGGCAGCGACAAGGCCTTCGCCGCGGGGGCGGACATCGGCGCGATGAAGGACTGGGGCTACATGGACGTCTACAAGGGCGAGTACATCACGCGCAACTGGGAGCGGTTGACGTCGATCCGCAAGCCCGTGATCGCCGCGGTCGCGGGTTACGCCCTCGGAGGCGGCTGCGAGCTGGCCTTGATGTGCGACATCATCATCGCGGCGGACACGGCGAAATTCGGCCAGCCCGAGATCAAGCTCGGCATCATCCCGGGCGCAGGCGGCACGCAGCGCCTGCCGCGCGCGGTGGGCAAGGCGAAGGCCATGGACCTCGTGCTCACCGGTCGCATGATGGACGCAGTGGAAGCCGAGCGCGCGGGGCTCGTCTCGCGCGTGGTCCCGGCGGACAAGCTGCTCGAGGAGGCTCTCTCGGCGGCACAGACAATCGCGGAGTTCTCGCTGCCGTCGGTGATGATGGCGAAGGAAGCGGTCAACCGCGCCTTCGAGTCGCCGCTCGACGAGGGAATGAGATTCGAGCGACGGCTGTTCCACTCGCTCTTCGCCACCGAGGACCAGAAGGAAGGCATGGCGGCGTTCGTGGAGAAACGCAAGCCGAAGTTCAAGCACAGGTGAAACCGTGGCGGGTCATCGCCTGGATGTGCGTGGCTCACGTGACGAGCATGGCGGGCTTCTCCACCTACGCGACGCTCCTTCCGAGGCTGCAGGACGAGTGGGGATTGAACAACTCGCAGGCGGGCTTCATCAGCGGCGCATTCTTCGCCGGCTACATGGCCGCGGTGCCGCTGCTCACCAGCCTCACCGACCGCGTCGATGCGCGGCGCGTTTATCTGGTCTCGAGCGTCGTTGCGGCGGCCGCGCTCGCGGGGATGGCGCTGTTCGCCAACGGGCTCGTCTCGGCCTCGATCCTGCAGCTCGCCGCCGGGGCGGGGATCGCCGGCACCTACATGCCGGGGCTGCGCGCGCTCACCGACAACGTCTCGGGGACGGGCGCGCAGAGCCGCGCGGTCTCTTTCTATACTGCCGTGTTCGGCCTGGGCACGAGCCTGTCGATCCTGCTATCGGGCTGGATCGCCGGCACGATGGGCTTTCGCTGGGCGTTCGGGCTGGGCGCGATCGGGCCGCTCGCCGCCGGACTCATGGTCGCGCTCGGATTGCCGCCGAGGAAACCGGCCCCCCCGCACGGCGCGCGCATGCTCGATTTCCGGCCGGTGCTCGCGAGCCGCGAGGTGCGGCCCTACATCTTCGGCTACGCCGTGCACTGCTGGGAGCTGTTCGGCTCGCGCTCATGGCTCGTCGCCTTCATCGTGTTCGCGCAGCAGCTGCAGGTCTCCGGTGGCGCTGCGCCCGCGGCCTGGTCGGCGGTGACGATCGCGGCGATCGCCAATCTCATCGCTCCGGCGGCAAGCATCGGCGGCAACGAGCTCGCGATGCGCCGCGGGCGCGAGCGGCTGATCTGGATGGCAATGCTCGCCTCGGGCGCGCTCACCTGCGCGCTCGGTTTCGCCGCCGCGCTTCCGTCGTATGCGCTCGTGGGACTGGTGATACTGCACATGTGCCTCGTCATGGGCGATTCCTCCGCGTTGACCGCGGGCCTCGTCACGCGAATCGATGAGCGAATCCGCGGCGCGGCCATGGCGGTGCACTCGATGCTCGGTTTCGGCGCGGGGTTCCTCGCGCCGCTCGTGTTCGGAGCGGTGCTCGATCTGGCGGGCGGCAATTCGAGCCAGTTCGCCTGGGGCCTGGCGTTCATGAGCCTCGGCGCCGGAGCGATCGCAATGGCCTGGGCGATCCGCCGCCGTGCCGCGCTTGCGGGGTTTGAGCCATGACCCCCGAGACCCGGCCCGCGCCGCGAGAGTGGCTCCTTTTGCTGGTGCTTTCGGGCATCCAGTTCAGCCAGATGGTCGATTTCATGGTGCTGATGCCGCTCGGCACGCAGCTCATGCGGGAGTTCGACATCACGCCGACCCAGCTCGGATTCTTCGTCTCGATCTACGCCGTTGCCGCGAGTCTGTCGGGCTTTTTCTCCGCGCTTGTCATCGACCGCTTCGACCGCAAGACCGCGATGCTCGCGCTGTACGCGTGTTTCGCGGCGACCATGGCGGCATGCGCTCTCGCTCCAAGCTACGCGACGCTGCTCGCCGCGCGCACCACGGCCGGCGCTTTCGGCGGGGTGGTCGCTGCGAATATTTTTACCATCGTCGCGGACGTGGTCCCGGAAGGCCGGCGCGGCCGGGCCTTCGGCGCGGTCATGTCGGCCTTCTCGCTCGCCTCGATCCTGGGCGTGCCGATCAGCCTCTATCTCGCGCTGCATTTCACCTGGCGCGCGCCCTACGTGTTCCTCGCCGTGCTTTGTTCGGCAATTCTGCTTGCGGCCTGGTTCGTCATCCCGCCGGTGCGCGCACACCTCGCGGCGGGCGGGGAGCGCAACGCGCTCGCTCAGCTCAGAATCGTGTTCGGCGAGGCCAACCACCTGAGGATTTTCGCGTTCTCGGCGCTGCTGGTGTTCTCGGGGTTCCTGGTGTTTCCATTCATCGCGCCGTACCTGGTGACGAACGTCGGGGTGAGCGAAGCGCAACTGCCCCTGGTGTATCTGGTCGCCGGGATCGCTGCGCTGCTCACCGCGCGCCTGGTCGGCGGCTGGAGCGACAGCGTCGGCCGGCGGGCGGTATTCGCCGTGGCCGCCGTGGCCACGGCCATCGCGGCGCTGGCGATGACGAGCCTGCCGCGCTCGCCCCTCTTCGTCGCGGTGCTCGTTTCGATGCTCATGTTCGCTGCGTCCACGGCGCGCATGGTGCCCGCAATGGCGCTGATCACCTCGGGCGCCGAGCCGCGCCTGCGCGGCAGCGTGATGAGCTTCAACGCCTCGATCCAGCAGCTCGCCGCCGGCGCGGCCTCCTTCGTTGCGAGCCTCGTCGTGGGCCGCTCGGTCGAGGGCGAGCTGACCCGTTACTGGATGATCGGCATCCTCTCGGCGGCGGGGACGCTCGCCTGCATCGCGCTCGCTCGCCGGGTGCGCTCGGCCGAAGCGACCGTGACGTAGAATCCCGGCATCGGGGAATGGCAAGGAACGCTCAGGTGATCGTTGCGGGCGCAGGGCCGGTCGGGCTGCTGACGGCGCTCGCGCTCGCGAAGCGGGACGTCTCCGTGCTGGTGCTGGAAGCCGAGCCGGCGCTTACGATCGACCTGCGCGCGGGGACCTATCATCCGCCTTCGCTCGAGCTGATGGCGCCTTACGGCATCACCGACGAAATGCACAAGACGGCGATCAAGGTGCCGCGCTGGCAGATCCGCGACCGCACGGAAGGCGTCATCGTCGAGTGGGACGTGACCGAAATCGGCGACCTCACGCCGTATCCGTATCGTCTGCATCTCGAGCAGCATCGCCTCACGCCGATCATTCTCGACAAGCTCGCGGCCTTTCCCAACGCGGCGGTGCGCTTTTCGCACAAGGTGACAGACGTCTCGCAGACGGCCGATGCGGTCACGGTGACTGCGGCGACGCCGGGCGGAACGGAAATATTCGAGGCCGATTGGCTCGTCGGCGCGGACGGCGGACGCAGCACCGTGCGCAAGTGCACCGACGTGGGGTTCGACGGCTTCACCTGGGACGAGCGCTTCGTCGTGGCGAGCACGACCTACGACTACGCGCCGCACGGCTACGCCATGAACGCGTACCTCGCCGATCCGGAGGAATGGGCCGCGATATTCAAAATGCCCGACGAAGGGCCTCCGGGAATATGGCGCGTGATTTTCCCGGTGCCGCCCGAGGAGGAAGAGGCGCTGACCCTGTCCGAGGAAATGGTCGAGAGGCGCATGCAGAGTTTCCTGCCGAGGAAGGAGCGTTACCAGATCAAGTACAAGAGTCTCTACAAGGTGCATCAGCGCGTGGCGAAGGATTTCCGCGCGGGGCGCGTCCTGCTCGCCGGCGACGCCGCGCACCTGAACAATCCCATGGGTGCCTTCGGACTGAACGGAGGGATACACGACTCGTTCAATCTCACCGACAAGCTCGGGAAAGTGTGCCGCGGCGAGGCGGACGAGTCGCTGCTCGATCTCTACGTGCGCCAGCGCCGCACCGTGAACCTCGAATACGTCCAGGAGCATTCGATCAAGAACCTCAGGCGGCTCAACGAGAAATCCGAAGAGGGGCGCAGGAAGAACTTCGCTGAGCTGCGTCGGCAGGCGGGGAGCCGGGAGGGCCGACGGGAGTTTTTGCTGGTGAGCAGCATGATTGCCAGCATCCGACGCGCCAATGGGATAACCTAAGGCTGATTCGGGGCTGAGACGCGCTCTCAGACCCCGGCGACCCGGCGCCCGGCAGAAGGCGCGGCACAAGGGGGAGGTATGGACAGAATCTGGCTCAAGCACTACCCGCCGGGCGTTCCAGCCGAGGTCGACACCCTTCAGTACGGCTCGCTCGGGGAACTGTTCGAGAGCAATACCGCGAAATACCGCGACCGCCCGGCCTACACCAACATGGGCAGGACGATCAGCTTCGGGGACCTCGAGCGCCTGTCGCGGGCCTTCGGCGCGTGGCTTCAGGGAAAGAGGCTGGCAAGGGGCGCGCGGGTCGCGGTGATGATGCCGAACTGCCTGCAGTACCCCGTGTGCGTCTTCGGCATCCTGCGTGCCGGTTACGTCGTGGTCAACGTCAATCCCCTGTATACCGCTCGCGAGCTCGAGCACCAGCTGAAGGACTCCGGTTCCGAGGCGATCGTGATTCTGGAGAACTTCGCGCACGTGCTCCAGCAGGTGATCGCGAGGACCCCCGTGAAGCACGTGGTGATCGCGGCGCTCGGCGACCTGCTCGGCGCGAAGGGGGCGATCGTGAATTTCGTCGTGCGCCGCGTGAAAAAAATGGTCCCCCGATGGGAGATCCCGGGCACGATCCGCTTCAACGCCATGATCGGGGAGGGGGAGCGGCTCGACCTCAAGCGCGTGCCCGTCGGTCACGAAGACGTCGCGTTCCTTCAGTACACGGGAGGCACGACCGGTGTGTCCAAGGGCGCAGTGCTCCTGCACCGCAACATCCTTGCCAACCTCGAGCAGGCCGCCGCGTGGTTGAGACCGTTCGTGAGGGAGGACGAGCCGCAGGCGATCGTCACCGCCTTGCCGCTTTACCACATCCTCTCGCTCACCGCGAACTGCCTGCTCATGATGAAGGCGGGTGGATGCAACATCCTCATCACCAATCCGCGCGACATTCCCGGCTTCGTGAGGGAATTGCAGAAGCACAAGTTCACCATGTTCACCGGAGTGAACACGCTTTTCAACGCGCTCATGAACCATCCCGAATTCGCGAAGATCGATTTCTCCGGCCTGAAGGTCGCCCTCGGCGGCGGCATGCCGGTGCTGAAGGCGGTGGCCGACCGCTGGAAGAAAATGACCGGCTGCACGCTCATCGAGGCCTACGGTTTGTCGGAGACCTCCCCCGCGGTGACCATTAATCCGCTGGACCTCAAGGATTACAACGGGTCGATCGGATTGCCGATCTCATCGACGGAAGTGATGCTGCGCGGAGACGACGGAAAGGAAGTCCCGCTCGGCTCGCCCGGCGAGATCTGGGTGCGCGGCCCGCAGGTGATGAAAGGCTACTGGAACAGCCCGGCCGAGACCGCCAAGGTGCTCGGCCCCGACGGGTTCCTCGCCACCGGAGACATCGGCGTGATGGACGAGAAAGGCTACGTGAGGATCGTCGATCGCAAGAAGGACATGCTCCTGGTGTCCGGGTTCAACGTGTATCCGAACGAGATCGAGGCGGTGGTCGCGATGCTCCCGGGCGTGCTCGAATGCGCGGTCATCGGCGTGCCCGACGCGCACTCCGGAGAGGTTCCCAAGCTCTTTGTCGTGAAGAGGGACGCAGCGCTCACCGAAGCCGACATCCGAAAGCACTGTGAGGCCAACCTGACCGGTTACAAGCGGCCCAAGACCATCGAATTCAGGAAGGAATTGCCCAAGACGAACGTAGGGAAGATCCTGCGCCGCGCCCTGCGCGAGGAGACGAAAACCTAGGGGATCTTATTTCTTCCCGGATGCGGCTTGCCGGAATTGAGCTGCCCGTCGATCGCCTTCATCAGGAGGTCGCGTGCGACCGGTTTGGTCAGCAACTGGGCGGCGCCGAGCTTGCGTGCCTGCGTGTAGGTGTCGTCGTCGCCGCGTCCGGTGAGCACGATCACCGGGATATTCCGGGTCGCCGGATCCGTATGCAGCGCCTCGATCATCTCGAATCCGTCCAGGTAGGGCACCGAGAGATCGAGGAGGATCAGGTCGGGTGCGTTGTCGATGACGGCGCGCAAACCGAGCACCGCGTCCTCGGCAGTCAGCACCTCGTGCCCCGCGCCCGCAAGGTGCACGCGCAAGAGGTCCAGGAACGTCAGGTCGTCTTCGATGATTACGATCTTGGCCAATTGCTCCTCTCGCCGCTGCGAGGCCAAAGTGTTCTGAGATAGTCTGGGCGCGGACGGGCATTCTAGCAACTCCGCCCATCGGCCTACTCCGCCGGCGCGGAGTCAGTCAACGCGCGTGCGAGGCGGCGAGCTCGGGGTGAGCGGCGAGGACGCGCTTGCGGAGCTCGAGCAGGTAGGAGTCGCGCACGCCGTGTTCGATCAATCCGCGCACCGTCTCGAGCAGGTATTCGGCAGGCGTTCCGAGCTGGCCGCGCGCGCTGACCAGGGCCTTGATCACCGTTTCGAGCGGCAGCTTGCCGGCGTAGTTCCGATGCTCGCGATTGATGAAAAAAGCGATCGCCCGGACGGTCTCCCCGGCTGCGTCGATCTTCGCCCAGCGCGGGCGGTAGGCGCCGAGCACCATTTCGCGCCGCCACAGAAGACGCAGCTCATCGGTCGCGTGGCGGCCCGCGATGCGGTACGCGACGCCCCGGCAGCTGCCGCCCGCATCGAGACCGAGCACCAGCCCCGGTTTTTGCCGCGAGCCCCGGTTCACGTGCGACCAGAGGCAAAAGCTGCGGTGAAAACCGCGCAGGCGCGCGACGCGCCGTTCTTCGTAATGGACGATCGGGTTCCACACGAGCGAGCCGTAGCCGAACAGCCATACGTCCGCGCCCGTCTCGTGCAGGTCGAGAATGGCCCGCAGCGAGGCTTCCTGCTCCGCGTCGGAGAGCACCCGCACGTCGGGATTGATCCTGCGAAACGTCGCCCGCAGCAGATCGTTCTCGAGATCGGCGCGGGTGAGGGACATGCTACGCGGCTCTCGCCGATGGGCGCGATGCCCTGAACGCGGCGATCAGCTCCGTTTCCCTTTTCTTTGCCTCACCCAGATGGCGGCGCTTGACGTGACCGAAGCCGCGGATGTGTTCGGGGACGCTCGCGATCTCAACCGCGAGCTTGAGGTTTTCGCGATCCAGGCGCTCGAGCATCTCGGCGACGACCGTTTCGTACTCAACGATCAGCCGCCGCTCGGTCTTGCGCTCTTCGCTCATCCCGAAGATGTCCAAGGGCGTGCCGCGCAGGCCCTTCAGCTTCGCGAGGATCCTGAACGCAATCATCATCCAGGCGCCGAACTGGGACTTCGAAGCCTCGCCCGTGCGCGGATCCGGCCTGTTGAAAATCGGTGGAGCGAGATGGAACTTGAGCCTGTAGCCTCCCTCGAACATCGCTTCGACCTTCCGGGCGAACGCAGGATCGGCGTACAGGCGCGCAACTTCGTACTCGTCCTTGTAGGCGAGGAGCTTGAAGTAGTAGCGGGCGACGGCGTCGGTGAGCGCGGTGCCGGCGCCGAGCCTCGCCTCCGCGGCGCTTGCTCGCTCGACCAGGGTCTTGTAGCGGGTCGCATAGGCCGCGTTCTGATAGGCGGTCAGATACTGCGCCCGCCGCGCGATCAACTCATCCAGATTTCGCGAGAACGCCTGCGAAATGGGAATGATCTCGGCCGGCGTTGCAAGCCGTTCGACCCTTGCGGGATCAACCGCCGCGCGCCGTCCCCAGAGGAAGGCCTTCCTGTTGAACTCGACCGCGACGCTGTTCAGCTCGATCGCGCGGACGAGCGACTCCTCGGCGAGCGGAACCCAGCCTTTCTGGTACGCGTAGCCGAGCATGAACATGTTGGTGGCGATGGCATCGCCCATCAGCGCGGTGGCGAGCTTCCCGGCCGGTACGAAATCGACGTTTTTCGCGCCCGCGGCATCGACGATGTCCTTCTGCAGATCGGTTCCGCGAAGCTGCCAGTCGGGGTTCTTCACGAAATCTGCGGTGGGCGAGACCGTGGCGTTGACGAGCACCTTGGTGCGCTTGTCGTTCATCTTCGAAAGAGCCTCGGAGCCCGAGGTCACGACGAGATCGCAGCCGAGTACGAGGTCGGCGGCGCCCGTGCCGACGCGCACCGAGTGGAGTTCCTCGGGCGAGGGCGCGATCCTCACGTGCGACATCACCGGGCCGAATTTTTGAGCGAGGCCGCTCATGTCGAGCACGGTGGCACCCTTGCCCTCGAGGTGCGCCGCCATGGCCACGATCTGGCCGATGGTGATCACGCCCATGCCGCCGATTCCCGTGACGAGGATGCCGAACGGCCGATCGAGAGCGCCCTGCCTGGGTCGCGGCAGGGGCGCAAATTCCACTTCCCCTTCCGGCAACGCCGCCTTGCCCTTCTTCAGGGTGCCGCCTTCGACCGTGACGAAACTCGGGCAGAATCCCTTCAGGCAGGAATAATCCTTGTTGCAGGAGGACTGGTTGATGGTCCGCTTGCGACCGAACTCGGTCTCGAGAGGCTCGACCGAAAGGCAATTCGACTGGACGCTGCAATCGCCGCAGCCCTCGCAGACCATCTCGTTGATGACCACGCGCCTGGAGGGATCGGGGAACTCCTTGCGCTTTCTGCGCCGGCGCTTCTCGGTGGCGCAGGTCTGCACGTAGATGATCGCCGAAACGCCTTTTTTCTCGCGCAGCTCGCGCTGCACCGCGTCGAGATGCTCGCGCGGCCGGATCGTCGTTCCGGGAGCCCAGTCGAGTCCCGCGGGCAAGGATTCTTTCTCGTCCACGACCGCGACGATCGGGCTCACGCCCTCCGCGGCGATCTGGCGCGAGATCCTCGCCGGGTCGAGCGGACCGTCGAAGGGCTGGCCGCCGGTCATGGCAACCGCGTCGTTGTACAGAATCTTGTAGGTCATGCTCACGCCGGCTGCGACTGCAGCTCGGATCGCGAGCAGCCCCGAGTGAAAGTAAGTGCCGTCGCCGATGTTGGCGAACACGTGCGGGCATTCGGTGAACGGCGCCTGCCCGATCCAGGGCGTGCCTTCGGCGCCCATGTGCGTGAACGTCGAAGTGCTGCGGTCCATCCAGACCGCCATGAAGTGGCAGCCGATGCCCGCCATGGCGCGGCTGCCCTCGGGAACCTTGGTCGAAGTGTTGTGCGGGCAACCCGAGCAGAAGTACGGCAGGCGGCTCTCGACCACGCGCGGCTTCGCCAGCGCCTTTTCCTTGAACTCGAGGTAGGCGAGGCGTTCCCGATAGCGTTCGCCCATGGCGCGATCGAGCCCGAGCTTCGCGAGCCGGCCCGCGAGCGCCTTGGCGATCAGCGCGGCGGACAGTTCGTAATGAGCGGGGAGAAGCCAGTTCCCGGCGGGCTTGCCTTCGGCGATCGACCACTCGCCGTTGTCGTCGAACTTGCCGACCACGCGTGGCGCGCGCGCGCCCTCGCGCCAGTTGTAGAGCTCTTCCTTGATCTGGTACTCGATGACCTGGCGCTTTTCCTCGACGACGAGGATCTCTTCGAGCCCTTCGGCGAAGCGGCGCGCTCCCTGCGGCTCGAGCGGCCAGGACATTGCCACCTTGTAGAGACGGATTCCGGCGTCCGCGGCAACGCGCTCGTCGATTCCGAGGTCGGCGAGCGCCTGCAGCGTGTCGCCGAAGGACTTGCCGGTAGTCACGATGCCGAATCGGGCCTTCGGGCTGTCCCAAACGATTCGATCCAGCCGGTTCGCGCGGCAGTACGCGAGCGCCGCGTACACCTTGTAGTCGAGCAGCCGCGCTTCCTGCTCGAGAAATGCGTCGGGCCAGCGGATGTTGAGACCCCCCGGCGGCATCGCGAAGTCCGGGGCCATCACGATGCTCACGCGTTGCGGATCGGTCTCCACCACCGCGCCCGATTCGACCACGTCGGTGACGCACTTGAATGCGACCCAGCACCCCGAGAATCGCGACATGGCGAAGCCGTGCAGTCCCAGGTCGAGGTAGTCCTGCACGCTCGCCGGGTTGAGCACCGGGATGCAGCAGGCCTTGAATATGTGCTCGCTCTGGTGCGCGAGGGTGGAGGACTTGGCCGCGTGGTCGTCGCCCGCCAGCACGAGCACGCCGCCGTGCCTGGACGTGCCCGCGGAGTTCGCGTGTTTGAAGACGTCGCCGCAGCGGTCGACGCCCGGTCCCTTGCCGTACCACATCGCGAACACGCCGTCGTATTTCGCATCCGGGTACAGGTTCACCTGCTGCGTGCCCCAGATCGAGGTGGCGGCAAGGTCTTCGTTGACGCCCGGCTGGAATTTGACGTGATGCTCGTCGAGGAACTTCCTTGCCTTCCAAAGCGCCTGGTCGAATCCGCCGAGAGGCGAGCCGCGATACCCGGAAATGAAACCGGCGGTGCTCAGGCCCGCGGCGAGATCGCGGACCCGCTGCAGCATCGGCAGGCGCACCAGCGCCTGCGTACCGGTCATGAAGGCGCGCCCCGACCGCAGCGCGTATTTATCGTCGAGGGTTATTTCGTGATGGGGGACGGGGGCGTTCATGCGTTCCTGTGTCGGGTCGCTCGGGCGTGAAGCGGAGCATGCCTCTCATTTTACCCGCCTTGATTTGACCGGACGGAGGATCTCAGGGGGCGAGCCAGCGCGCCAGCGCCGCGCTCGTTTCCGCCGGGCGCTCCATCGTGGAGAGATGACCGCACTCTTCCACGATTTCGAGCCTGGACCCGGAAATTCGCTCGGCCATTTCCTCGTGGCGGGCTAGGGGTATCAGCTCGTCCTGCCTGCCGCACATGATCAGCGCCGGGCAGGTGATGCGCTCCAGCAGCGGCAGGCTGTCGGCCCGGCTGATGATCGCGTGCTCCTCGCGGACGAAGGCATCCTTCCCGGTGTTTTTGGCCATCTTCTTGATAGTGGACACCAACTCCTGGTTCGCGAGCTGCGACGGATGGATCAGCAACGGGAGCAGGGTGTCGGTGATTCCGAGAAAGCGCCCGCGCTCGGCAAGCGAGATAAAATCCCTCCGCTTCTGGGTTTGCTCGGGCGTGTCGGCACGGGCGGTGGTGTCGAGCAGCGCGAGCTTGAGCACGCGGTGCGCTGCCTGACGCATCATCTCGAGCACGACGTAGCCCCCCATCGAGAGTCCCGCGAGTGCGAATTTCTCGAAGGGTGCGTCCCGAAGCACGTCCGCGGCGACTTCTGCCATGGTTTCCGAGCGGGTATGATCGGCGACCCAGCAATCCGCGACTGCGGCAAGCGCGGTGAGCTGGGGCCGCCACATCAGCTCGTCGCAGAGCAGACCGGGAACGAGGACAAGGCCCAGTTTGGCGCGGGGAGTCATGCCGGAATCATCGTGCGGCGGTTCTGATTTTGGCGCCGAAGCGAAATGCATGCCAGCGAGCGTTGACAACCCCCTGAAAGCTCCGCATAATTGGCGATTTCGTTCGGAGGGGTGCCCGAGCGGTTAAAGGGGGCAGACTGTAAATCTGTTGGCCTTGCGCCTACG
>Ga0210382_10000269_pt1 | contig 20083 bp, 20 predicted proteins | sample PLMedo_FD_155452 | JGI IMG/M metagenome (GOLD analysis project Ga0210382, IMG submission 155452) | Groundwater sediment microbial communities from an aquifer in East River, Colorado, USA - PLM0_60_coex redo | ecosystem: Environmental > Terrestrial > Soil > Riparian zone | place: USA: East... | reverse complement strand
CTGCGTGTCGCCTTTTTCAACCCCGGTGCGCAGGTCCTTGATGCGCGACTGATCGAGCACGTAGGAACGGATCTGGTGCCCCCACTCGATGTCGGTCTTGGCGGACGCGAGCTTGTCGCGGTCGGCCTGGAGCTTGCGCAGTTCCAGCTCGTACAGGCGCGATTTCAGCATCGCCATGGCTTCCGCGCGATTGCGGTGCTGCGAGCGATCATTCTGGCACTGTACCACGATGCCTGTCGGCAAATGCGTGATGCGCACCGCCGAGTCGGTCTTGTTGACGTGCTGGCCGCCGGCTCCCGATGCGCGGTAGGTGTCGATGCGCAGATCGGCGGGATTCACTTCCACCTGGATGTTCTCGTCCACTTCTGGATAGACGAAAACGCTCGCGAAGGAGGTGTGGCGGCGCGCGTTCGAGTCGAACGGCGACTTGCGCACCAGGCGATGCACGCCGTTCTCGGTGCGCAGGTGCCCGTACGCGTAGCTGCCGCTGATCTTGAGCGAGGCGCTCTTGATGCCCGCGACCTCGCCCGGAGACTCCTCGAGCACCTCCATGCGGTAGCCCTTGCGGTCGCAGTACCTCGCGTACATGCGCTCGAGCATCGCCGCCCAGTCCTGAGCCTCGGTTCCCCCCGAGCCGGACTGGATGTCCATGAAGCAGTTGTTCGGGTCGAGCGGGTCGGAGAACATGCGGCGGAACTCGAGATCTCCGACTTCCTTCTCCAGCTTGGCGATGTCCTCGGCGATCCCGGAGAGAGTCGCGTCGTCGTTCTCCGCGCGCGCCATCTCGAAAAGGGCGCGCGAATCGCGCAGCGACGAGGCGATCGCGCCGAGCCGGGTGACGGTCCCGTCCAGCGCCTTCTTTTCCCTGCCGAGGTCCTGCGCGCGCTTCTGGTCGTTCCAGACCTTGGGGTCGGTCAGGAGCGTTTCGACTTCCGCCAGGCGTTTCTGCTTGCCCTCGAAGTCAAAGATACCTCCGCAGCTCCGCCGACCGCTTATCCAGGTCGGAGAGCGCCGAGGCGATTTGATTGACGCGTTCTGCTTCCATGTGCCTTCTCTGCGAAACGCGCATTATAGGGCAGGCGGCTCACTTCCGGCGCGCCGAAGGAAAGTTGTCAGAGCTACTCTAACTTCCAGCGGAAATATACCAGTCTGTATCTGGAGCCCAGCCACTGCCATTCTTAGATTTGACGAAGGACCATGCTTCTGTTTCAAGCCGATCTTTCGCCTCCTTGCTCATTTCAAGACCATAGGCATTACCCAAGTAGAATAGTTTGTCACCTATGCAGTGGTTGTAAACGCCTTCACCACCATATTGCACTCCGAAGATGACGTCTCCTATTTGCACTCCATATTGCTTCAGTTCCTGTATAGCCCAGACGGATTCAGGTTCCGGATACCCTGTCCCGACTACAAATTTCCCCATTTGTTTTACGAGAGTCTTGTGAGCAATGCTTTGAACTTTCTGTCCCTTCTTGAGACGGGCGACAACCTTTGAATGCAAATCTGGCTTTAAATAAAGCGTGACGTCCTTTTCAACTTTATTTTCATAACTTTCACACCGCTCGCCTTCGCAGTCGTCGATAAGCACGGGAAAACTTGTAAATTTTGTGCAAGGCCATTCTTTTGCTTGGACCAAAGCGGTAAGAATAACCATTAGAAGACCAAAGAAAATCTTCATAGAAACAGAAGGCGCATGCATAGCCATAGGAATCTCTCCCGGCGAAGGGTTGCGCTGCCTTGCTACTTCACGTGGCTCGATGGAAAATTTTCGTCGATCTTGTCTTCGAAAAAGCTCGTCGCCGAAGGCGCGGCCATGAACTGGCGATGGACTTCGGCTGAAACTCCACGGTACTGGATCAGCTTGCCGTCGCTGAACTCGACTTCTAGCGTCTGCGACTTCGGGTCGTAGCCGACCGCGCGGATCTTGCTCGAGTTGACGCGTTTTCGTTCCACGATCCCTTCCTGTTATTCTGAGGGCCCTTCGCTTCGCTCGAGGGTAAACTCCGCCCGAAGAATCTGCTTTTTCAGATACTGCAAACAGCAGATTCTTCGCTTCGCTCAGAATGACATACTTGAGTTTACTCCAGCGACACGGTGAGGCTGTCGCCGCTGCGCACCGAGGCGAGCTGCCGCGGATCGCCGTCGATCATGCCGAGGACGTTGCAGCGGGTCACCAGGCGCGACTCGTCGCTTTCGGATATTGGGGTCCGGCCCCAGGGCAGGGCGAGCGAGCTGCCTTCGGTCCAGAAACAGACCGTTCCCGGCGGGACGACCTGCTTTGCGCGGCTCTCGAGTTTCGCAGTGATCGGGATCTCGAAATAGATTTCCTCACCCCAGGTCTGCGCCTTCGCCTTCACAGGCAGCGCGGCGACCAGGGCGCGCGCGGTGGGTGTGTCCTCCAAGGTCGCTTCCACTGCACTCTTCACCCAGGAAATCCGGATACGCGCAAGGCTCATCGTGCGGGCTCCCAGTGTTCGATGACCAATTGCAGATTCTGCGCGCCGTTGAACTCGTTGACCGACAGCCGGTACGCCGCGCGCACGGAGGAGGGCAGGGGATCGAGCGCGTTGAAGCGCATCGCTTCGAGGGTGCGCCCGCCGCGCGCGAGCCTGAGCTTCAGGTGTTTCTCGCCGACTACGCGCTGGCCGAGTACCTCGAACTCGTCGCAGAAAAGCGGCTGGGGAAAACCCTGTCCCCAGACTTGATGTTCGAACAGTTGCGCGAGGCCGAGGTCGAGGTATGCGGGTTCAAGCGAGCCGTCGGTCTCGACCGCGCGCGCAAGCTGCGCTGGCGAGAGCAACTCGCGCGCCACGGCTTCGAAGCTCTCCGCGAATCGCGCGAAATGCGCCGGGCGCAGCGTGAGGCCCGCCGCTGCGGCGTGCCCGCCGAAGCGCAGCAGCAAGTCCGGTTCGCGCTTCGCGACGAGATCCAGCGCGTCGCGCAGATGCAGGCCGAGAATGGACCGGCCCGAGCCGCGGATCTCGCCGGCGCCGGCCGGGGCGAACGCGAAGGTCGGGCGATGGTGGCGATCCTTGACGCGCCCGGCGAGGATGCCGACCACGCCCTGGTGCCAGCTCGGGTCATACAGGCTGATGCTCGAGGTCTCGCCCACCGAGAGCTTCGCCATCAGCTCATCGGCCTGCGCCTGCATGCCGGCTTCGATGGTGCGCCGCGCGCGGTTGAGATCGTCGAGCTGCCGCGCGATCTCGAGGGCGCGCCCGCGGTCGCCGGTCGTCAGGCACTCGATCCCGAGGCTCATGTCGGAAAGACGCCCGGCCGCGTTCAAGCGCGGCCCGAGCAGAAACCCGAGGTCGAACCCGCTCGCGCGCGAAGGATCGTGGCCGGCAACGGCGAACAATGCGCGCACGCCTTCCTGCATGCGGCCCGCGCGGATGCGCTTCAAGCCCTGCGCAACCAGGACGCGATTGTTGAAATCGAGCGGCACGACGTCGGCGACCGTCCCCAAGGCGACCAGATCGAGCAGGTCGCCGAGATTCGGCTCCTCCTTGCCGGCGAACGCTCCACGCTTGCGGAGCTCGGCACGCAGGGCCAGCATCACGTAGAACATCACGCCGACTCCCGCAAGGCTCTTGCTCGGAAACGCGCAGCCGGGCTGGTTGGGATTGACGATGGCCGCGGCGCGCGGAAGCTCCGAACCGGGCAGATGGTGGTCGGTGACGATCACTTCGATTCCGAGCCGGTTCGCCGCTTCGACGCCCTCGACGCTCGCGATTCCGTTGTCCACCGTGATGAGGAGGTCGGGTTTCGATTGCGCCGCGAGCGCGACGATCTCCGGGGTCAGCCCGTAGCCGAACTCGAAGCGGTTGGGGACGAGATAGCCGGCGTTCGCGCCGAAAGCGGAGAGCGCGCGCATGCCCACGGCGCAGGCGGTCGCGCCGTCGCAGTCGTAGTCGGCGACGATCAGCATGCGCTTGCCGGCCACGATTGCGTCGGCAAGCAGCGCCGCGGCGCGGTCCGCGTTCAACAGACCGGAGGGCGGAATGAGGCCGGAAAGCGCGTCTTCGAGCTCGCCGCGCCGGCTGATCCCTCGCGCGGCGCAGACGCGCGCGAGCACGGGATGCAGGCCCTCGCGCACGAGCCGGTCGTGCACGCGCAAGGGGACCGGGCGGGTGAGGATCTGGGACATCAGGTAAACGGCATGTCATCCTGAGCGAAGCGAAGGATCTGCTTTTTTTGCGCACCGCAAAGCAGATTCTTCGGGCTTTGCCCTCAGAATGACAAGCATATTAAGCATACGCCGACAGCGGCCTGCGCAGACGCCAGAAACGGCGCAGGTCCGAGCGTACGGTCTCGACCTCGAGCAGCGAATCCGCGCCGCAAAGATGCAGCGTGAGCATTCCGATCCGGCCGGACTTCAGGGCGCCGAGCAGCGGCAGAAACCAGTCGCGCTCGAGCGCCGTGCGGCGCTCGCCAAGCTGCGCCTTTCGCGGAGCGTCCTGAACGACCAGCACGCGGCCTTCGTCCCCCAGGGCGGCGAGAACGGAGTCGGCGTCCTTCGGCAGCGCCGGCGCCGGAATTCCCGCAGCGAGCGCAAGGCCGCGGGCAAGCGGATCGTCGCCGATCACCGCCGAGAAAGGCCGGGTTTTCACGGCGTCGATGACGCCCCCGCCCCAGAACCAGATGCTGTTCAACGACGGCTCCCCGCGCGCCTCGCGCTCGGCGTTGACGGGGTGCTCGTGCAGCAGCATCTGCGCTTCGTTCATCAGCGCGTGGAAGCGCATCGCATCGGGTCCGGATGGAAGCTTGTCATCGATCGCGGCGCCGAGCGCCGCTGCGGCCGGCGTGGTTTGCATGTCCGGAGCTTTCTCGAGTCGCACGTACCAGCGCGCCGGCCGCAAGGGGTAGAAGAGCATCGTCGGGCCGAAATGGCGGTTGAGCGTCTCGACGAGCGCTGCGGACTCGGCGCGCGAAACGTCGAAGGCCGCACCGTCGGAGAGGCCGAGGCTGTCGCGGCGCACCTGCAGGTGCACGGGATCGGCGCGAATCCAGTAGTACCTTTCGGGCACCCCGCCGTCCGCGAGCAGCGTATAGGGAGCGACGGGCCAGTCGCGCTGCCTCGCCACGCCGAAGCGCCCGAACAGCCAGGCTTCGGGCGAAGTGGGCGCCATCCGCTTGCGGCGTCCTCTCGCGATCAGCGTCTCCGCGGCCGCGAGGCTGTCTGCGGGTGGAAGTTCCTCGCGAAGGAAAAAATCCGGAATATACAGTTCACAGTGCATCCGATTTCGAGTTTATCACCGCTTATGGCACACTTCGCGCGTGCAATACGAACTCCTCGTCGGGCTGCGCTACACGCGCGCCGAGCGCCGCAATCACTTCATCTCCTTCATCTCGCTCACTTCGATGCTCGGCATCGCGCTCGGCGTCGCCGCGCTGATCGTGGTGCTCTCGGTGATGAACGGGTTCCAGAAGGAAGTTCGCGCGCGCATCCTCGGCGTGGTCTCGCACGTGCAGATCACCGGGGCGGACAACCGGCTCGCGGATTGGCAGGCGGTGGCGCGGGAATCGGCCGGGCATCCGCAGGTGGCCGCGGCGGCGCCCTTCGTGAACGCGCAAGGGATGCTCGTGCTCGGCGCCGGCGTCCGGGGGGCGCTGGTGCGCGGCATCGTGCCGGAGCTGGAGCAGAAAGTAGCCGAAATCGGTTTGCACATGACCGCGGGGAAGCTCGAATCGCTGGTGCCGGGGGAATTCGGCATCGTGCTCGGGTCTGAGCTCGCGCGCGCGCTCGGTGCGAGGGACGGGGACAAGGTGACCCTGATCGCCCCGCAGGGGCTGGTCACCCCGGCGGGCATTCTTCCGCGGCTCAAGCAGTTCACCGTGGTGGGCATCTTCGAAGTGGGAATGTTCGAATACGACTCGGGCCTCGCGCTCATCCACCTCGAGGACGCGCAGAAGCTCTACGGCATGGGGGATCGCGCCTCGGGCGTGCGGCTCAAGCTGCACGACCTGTTCCAGTCGCGGGAAGTCACGCGCGACCTGACGGCGCGCCTGCGCGGGGACCTTTACGTTTCGGACTGGACCCGCAGCCACGCCAACTACTTCCGCGCGGTGCAGATCGAGAAGACCATGATGTTCATCATCCTGCTCCTGATCGTCGCGGTTGCGGCCTTCAACATCGTCTCGACGCTGGTGATGGCGGTCACCGACAAGCAGCCCGACATCGCCATCTTGCGAACGCTGGGCGCGAGCCCCGGCGGGATCATGAAGATCTTCATAGTGCAGGGCGCGCTGATCGGCGCGATCGGCACGCTGATCGGCGTCGCCGGCGGTGTCGCGCTCGCCCTCAACATCGACGTGGTGGTGCCGTTCCTCGAGCGCCTCTTGAACGTCCAGTTCCTGTCGCGGGAGGTGTACTACATCACCGATCTGCCTTCCGATCTCCAGGCGAGCGACGTCATTACGATTGCGCTGGTATCGCTCGCGCTCTCGCTTCTTGCGACGCTCTATCCGAGCTGGCGCGCCGCCCGCGTGAATCCCGCCGAGGCGCTGCGCTATGAGTGAGGTGCTCGCGTGCCGCGACCTGCGCAAGACTTTCCGCGAGGGAAGGGAAGCGGTGCACGTGCTTCAAGGGGTAGCGCTGAAAGTCGAAGAGCGGGAAATAGTCGCGATCGTCGGCGCCTCCGGCTCGGGCAAGAGCACGCTCTTACACTTGCTCGGGGGCCTCGACGACCCGACTTCGGGAGAAGTCGACGTGCTCGGCCGGCCCACGCGCAGTCTTTCAGACGCGGAACGGGGGCAGGTACGCAACCGCTCGCTCGGCTTCGTCTACCAGTTCCACCACCTGCTGATGGAGTTCACCGCGCTCGAGAACGTGGCGATGCCGCTCCTCATACGCCGCGTCGCTCCCGCCGAAGCGCGCGAAGCAGCAGCGGCGATGCTGACCGAAGTCGGCCTCGCCGAGCGCCTGCATCACACCCCGGGGGAGCTTTCCGGAGGAGAGCGCCAGCGGGCGGCGCTCGCGCGCGCGCTGGTCACCCGGCCCGCCTGCGTGCTCGCCGACGAGCCGACCGGGAACCTCGACCGCAGAACTGCGGATAACGTGTTCGGCCTGATGCTCGAGCTCAACCGCGCGCACGGCACGAGCCTCGTGATGGCGACCCACGAACCCTCGCTCGCCGCGCGCGCGCACCGCGTGATGCGCTTGCAGGACGGGGTGCTGGTGCGGGAGAGGTGAGCGTTAGCGCTTCGTCAAAAAATCGCACTTTGTCATTCTGAGGAGCGCAGCGACGAAGAATCTGCTTTTTCTCTATCGCCCGAAAACAAGGACCAGCGCGATAACCAGCGAGATCGTAGACAGAGCCGTCGCAGCGACACAAACGAAGAGCGCCCGCCGGAACTTCGCTTCCGCGATCGAAGCGGCTTGTTCCAGCGCTGCCACCGTGCTTTGCAATTGCTCCGCCAGCTCCTTGATGTGCGCCGCGTTCTGGGACGCCGCGGATTGAAGCTCCGTGATCTGCTGCTGCAGCAATAAGGTCTGATTGGCAACATCAGCCTTCCGCGTGAATACCGGCGCGGCGGCCGAAATGATCGTGCCGATGTGAGGCAGAACGGCTTTGAGTGCGGGAAGGAGCCAGGCAGGCATGGATCAGTCCTGTCCCAGGGTGCGCTATTCCGCCTTGATCCCGGCTGCCTTGATCAGCGGCCACCACTTGTCGACCTCTGCCCTCTGGTACGCGCCAAGGGCTTGTGGCGATTGCTGTTCGCGTGGCGGGATATCCTGGCCGAGATCTCCGAGGCGCTTACGCACGGCCGGGTCGGCAAGCGCCTCTATGACTGCCGAGTTCAATCGGCTGACAATGTTCGTCGGCGTCGCCTTCGGTGCCCAAATGCCGTGCCACACCGCCATGTAAAGGCCAGGGAGACCAGCTTCATCTACCGTCGGGATGTCGGGCGCGGCGGCCAACCGCGTCTTCGCTGTCACAGCATAGGCCTTTACTTTGCCGGCCCGGATATTCGGCACCGCGGTCACTGCTTGGTCGAAATAAAGGTCAATGTGGCCGGCGATCAGGTCTTGCATCGCGGGCGCAGCGCCCCGATAGTGAATAATCTGGGCCTGAGTATTCGTGAGCTGCTTGAAGTAGACGGCGCTCACGTGCGCAGGCGCCCCTGGTCCGCTTGTACCAATGGAAACTTTGTCCTTGTTAAGCTTCATCCAGGCAATGAGTTCCTTGAGATCCCTCGCGGGAACGGCGGTTTTAGAAACAAGAAATGTCGCGTTCGTTGTGATCATTGCCACCGGCTCGAGGTCTTTCAGCAGGTCGTACTGCAGCGGATAGATCGCGCCGTTGATGACGTGCGTACCATTGTGTCCGATGCCCAGCGTATAGCCATCCGGCGCGGCGCGTACCACTTTGCCGACTCCGATGCTTCCACCGGCGCCGGTCGTGTTTTCCACGACGATGGTCTGGCCGAGCGACCTGCCCATCCGCTCGGCCATGATGCGGCCTATGATATCCGTGGGTCCGCCTGCCGAGAATGGCACAACCAAGGCGATGGCGTGTGTTGGATAGCTCTGCGCCGATGCTGTGAGAGCATTTCCCAGAAGCACAGCGAGAGCAAAACAAACAGGTAACGTCTTCATCCTTGGTCCTCCTCCGAAACGGTCTCGTCACGCCGAGCGTTGCGCATGAGCAAACCTCTTGATTGCCTGGAATCTGGGCAGGTTCATTTAAGCTGCACAAACGTGAAAAACTCAGCGGCCGGCCGCTTCGGACGGTCGTCCGGGACCGATGGTTGACAGTCTAATAGGTGAAGAAATTAGTTGCCAATTTAGTTGACAGATCGCCGCTCTGTAAAGCGCCCACTATCCAGATCTGCTTCCCGCGCGTCTCGCTTTGCGCCTGCGCCACGCGAGGACCACGTGCGCGCGCCAGGCGAGCTGCACGACGACATAGCCGGCGATCGCAAGCCCAACCGCCAGGGCGACGAGCCCCACGGCAAGGGGTTTGCCGAGCGAGAGGCACCATTCGAAGGACGCGCGAATCCAGGCGCCGAGGTTCGACCAGTCGAATGCCGGGGGATGGCTGAAGGGCGCGCCGTCGCCCGGCACGAGCAGGGTGCCGATCCAGTACGCAATCACGTAGAGCGGGCCGATCGTGAGCGGATTGGTATACAGCGTGGTGGCGAGCGCCACGGGCAGGTTGACCCGCAGCGGAACCGCGAGGAGCGCCGCAGTCAGCATCTGGAGCGGTCCCGGTACGAGTCCGGCGAAAAGGCCGATCGCCACTCCACCCGCGACCGAATGTCGATTCAGGTGCCAGAGATTCGGGTGATGCAGCAAGGTGCCGAAGCGCGCGATGTGCCGGTTGTTCCGGATGGCCTCGTGGCTCGGCAGGTACTTCTGGAAGAATTTTCGCGGCATGGCCGGCTAGCATATCAACCTCCGGGACCTCCGGCCGTTAATCGCGGAATGAAGAGCGCCCCGAGCCGCCGATGAGATTTGCGGCCTTGGGGTTCACGCTCGGGGTGTGGCTGCTGCAGCACCAGCCCGAGTTGCCGGGGGCTGGGTGGCTCACGCTGTATTTTGCGTTGGCTGCAATCGCTGCGATCGGATTCTCCAGCCGCGTTTCGGCAGTCATCGCAGCCGGTGCGACCTTCATCGGCTTCGCCGCGCTCGGTTTCGCCTGGGCTGCGGTGCTCGCGCAGCTGCGGCTCTCGGATCGGCTGGATCCCGCGCTGGAGGGGCGCGATGTCGTCGTTGCCGGTGTCGTCGCCGGCCTGCCGCAGGCCTTCGAGCGCGGCGTGCGTTTCGATTTCGACGTGGAATCTCCCGAGACCGGGGTGCCGCGGCGCATCGTGCTCTCTTCGTACGGCGGATTCCCTCCCGATGATTCCCTGGACGTGCTTCCGATACGGGCCGGGGAGCGCTGGCGCTTCACGGTGCGGCTTCGCAGGCCGCACGGCAGCGCCAACCCGCACGGATTCGATTACGAGGCCTGGCTTCTCGAGCGCGGAATACGCGCGACCGGTTACGTGAGAATGCCCTCGCGCCGCGCAGGCGATGAGCGTGCGCAAACCCTGCCCGAGCGCCTGGCGACCCGGGTGCCGCGGCCTCGATACTGGATCGAAGGGCTGCGCGAGGCCGCGCGGGAAAAAATCCGCGGCGCGCTGCCCGAGCGCCCCTACGCGGGCATACTCATCGCGCTCGCGATCGGCGACCAGAACGCGATCGGCCCGGAGCAGTGGCAGCTCTTCGCCCGCACCGGAGTGAGCCACTTGATGAGCATCTCGGGGCTGCACGTGACGATGGTCGCGGGCCTGCTTGCGATGCTCGTGTCCTGGTGCTGGCGGCGCAGCGAGACTCTCTCGCTCGCCTTGCCCGCGCAGAAAACCGCGGCGCTCGCCGGTTTTCTCGCCGCGCTCGCCTATTGCCTCGTTTCCGGATTCGCGGTTCCCGCGCAGCGCACGCTGTACATGGTCGGCGTGGTCGCCGTCGCGCTCTGGTTCGGACGGGCGACGAGCGCCTCGCGGGTGCTCGCCGCGGCGCTCTTCATCGTTCTGGTGCTCGATCCCTGGGCGGTCCTGTCGCCGGGCTTCTGGCTTTCGTTCGCCGCGGTCGCGGTGATCTTCTTCGTGGCCACCGGTCGCACCGCCCGTTCCCACTGGCTCGCGCAGTGGGGACGGGTGCAATGGGCGGTCACCGTCGGCCTCGCTCCCCTGCTGCTCGTGCTGTTCCAGCAGGTATCGCTCGTCTCCCCGGTCGCCAACGCGCTCGCGATCCCGCTGGTGAGCTTCGTCATCACGCCGCTCGCGCTCGCCGGCGCGGTGCTCCCGTTCGATTGGATCCTCGACCTGGGGCACGCGATTCTCGAGATCCTGATGGTGACCCTCGAGTGGCTGGCCGCGCTCCCGAGCGCGGTCTGGCATCAGCACGCGCCCCCCGCGTGGACCGTGCCGCTCGCGCTCGCCGGGATCGCCTGGATGCTGCTTCCGCGCGGGTTCCCGGCGCGTTGGCTCGGCGTGCCGCTGGTGCTCCCGCTTTTTGCGGTCTCGCCGCCGTCACCCGGCGCGGGCGAGCTCTGGATCACGGTGCTCGACGTGGGGCAGGGGCTTGCCGTGCTTGCGCGCACGGAAAAACACGCGCTGCTCTACGACGCCGGCCCGGCGTTCAACGCGTTTTCCGACAGCGGCAGCCGAGTGATTCTTCCCTATCTCCGCGGCGAAGGGATAGCCGCGCTCGACGCGCTGGTCGTGTCCCATGACGACCGCGACCATTCGGGCGGTGCGGGCTCGGTGCTCGAGGCGATACCGGTCGGCCTGCTCTGGTCGTCGCTTTCCCCGGATCACGCTCTGCTTGCGGCCCCTGCATGGCGCGCGCCCTGCCTCGCGGGTCGCAAGTGGTTCTGGGATGGAGTCTCCTTCGAATTCCTCCACCCGCACGCGGAAACCTTGTCCGGTCGCGCGGCGCGGGCGAACAACCAGAGCTGCGTATTGCGAATCGAGGCTCCCGCGGGCCGCGTGCTGCTCACCGGGGACATCGAGCGCGCCGTGGAGCGCGAGCTTCTGCTGCGCGCGCCCGCGCTGCTGCCCGCGGATGCGCTGCTCGTGCCCCATCACGGCAGCGCCACCTCGTCGACGCCGGAGTTCGTGAAGCAGGTGGCGCCGCGCCACGCGGTGTTCGCGGTCGGCCATCGCAACCGCTTCGGCCATCCGCGCGAGGACGTGCTCGAGCGCTACCGCGAGGCCGGCAGCGAGCTGCTCCGCACCGACACCGGCGGAGCGATCCAACTGCGCTTTGCGCCGGGGAACCTGCGCATCGATGCCGAGCGCGTTCGCACGAGGCGCTACTGGCACGAGTTGTGAGCGGCTATACTTGCCAGTATCCAGCAAAGGAAACCGACATGACGACACGATTGCACGCCGCTGCTCTTGCCGCCCTTGCTGTCTTCCTCATCGCCGGCCCCGCCGCCGCCCAGGGCGGACCACCCGCGGGCGAACCCGGCCAGCACACCCTGGTCTTCCGCAGCCTCGAGGACCCGAGTGTCTCCAGCTACCCCAAGGAGTGCCCGTTCCCAAGTGCGAATCTCTTCCTGGGTGCCACGCTCTGGTCGGTCGAGACCGACGCCAGCGACAGCCGCGTCGTCAACGAGGCCGTGCAGCAGATCGGCACCGCCGCGGCGTGCGGCCTGATCACGACTGCGTCGCTCGTCCCGTTCTACATCGAGTACACGCTCAACCCAAGGCACCACGGGGGCGATACCTTCGTCGCGGTCGGCGCCTGCCAGGTGGTCTCGGACAATGTCCCGAGGCCCGGTATCGTGCTCGCGGGATGCGCGCTGCGCGTAACGCAAGGTCCAGAGGGCTTCCTGGGCGGCATCGCGACGAGCATGAGCATCTTCAACCCGCTTCGGCTGCAAGGCGCCGGCACCGGATCGTTCTGGACGCTCCGCACCTACGCGACAGAGAACTGATCCCGGACCGTCCTGCTCGTTCGCGATAGTTGAACGGAATTTCCGGATTAGCGCGTCGAAGCCGAGCGCGTTCGCACAAGGCGCTACTGGCACGAGTCCTCGAGCGGCTATACTCCGCGGGCGGAGAAGCCGGCTTGAATCTGAATGCGACCATCACGGTAGTTGGAGACCCAGGCCTGCTCCGGGAATACCGAGCTCAGGTCAATCGCCTTCTCGATGAAGAGCCCGGCCAATCCTACCGCGAGCTGCACTCGGCCGAGCGGCTGGAGTACGAGTTCAAGCTGCGCGGCGGAATTCCCTTCCCGCCTTTCGTGTCGGCTTCGCAGGCGTTTCCAGATTTGACCGTCGAGGTGCAATGGAGCGACGCCGCGTTGGGCAGGAGCGGCCGTGCGATCATCAAGAACGGCGTGCTGGCCGAGCACGCGGCTCAGTCGCACTCGCCCGCCGGCGCGGCTTTGCTGGACGTAGGAGCCGGCGCGGACGGCGCGCTGCGGCTCGCCCTCGCGTGCGCGCGCTGGCGGGAGTTCTGGCACGGCTATGTCGTCGCTTCCGAACAGCACGCGTTCTTCCGCATCGCGGGATCGGCCGGGTCCTGCTGGCTTTCCGCGTCCGACGGGATCGAGGCGGAATGGGCCGAGCGCTGGACGGTCTCCGTCGGCGATGCGGCTTACGCGGAGCTTGCGCCGCGCGAGCCGATCGCGGAAGGCGAGCTGCGCGAGCTCGACCGTCTCGCGCAGGAATTCTCGCGCGAATGGATATGGTTCGAGGAGAGCGAGCCTGCGGAAACCGCGGTCGAGCGAGCGCGCTTCGAGGACTACGGCTATCCGGTCCGCGCGGCGAACCTGCGCTCGGAAAAGCTGCGCAAGGTGCTCCGCCCGGAAAGCGGCGGCCTTGCGTTCGGCTCGTTCGGGGAAGGAACGCGCTGGATTCCGGAACTGCTGCGGCGCTGCTGGCTGCGGCCTGCGAAATGAGCGAACCTTTCCGGCGCCGCAGGGTGCAGTGCGCGAGCGCTGGCGGCCTGCACCGCGTCGCCTACCTCGAGTGGGGCGAGCGCGACAGCGGGAAAACCCTCGTTTGCGTTCACGGGCTCACCCGCTGCTCGCGCGATTTCGACCGCCTGGCCGCGGAAATGGTCCGCCACGGTTACCGCGTCGTCTGTCCGGACGTCGCCGGGCGCGGCGATTCCGACTGGCTCGAGAATCCGATGGAGTACGTGGTGCCCACCTACGCGTACGACATGGTGACCCTGATCGCGCGCCTGGACGTGGAATCGGTGCACTGGGTCGGCACTTCGCTCGGCGGGCTGATCGGCATGACGATCGCGGCGATGCGCGACTCGCCGATCAAGAGGCTGGTGCTGAACGACGTCGGGCCGGTGCTGACAGCGGTGTCGCTCGAGCGCTTGAGCTCTTACGTCGGCAAGTGGCCGCCCCTTCCGACGATCGAGGCAGCGGAGCTGTTCGTGCGCTCGACCAGCGCGTCCTTCGGCCCGCACACCGACGCCGAGTGGCGTTTCCTCACCGAGCATGTGGTGCGGAAGAATGCAGACGGGTCGCTGCGCATGCACTACGACCCGGCGATTGCCGTGCCGTTCAACGCAGAGCTCTCGCGCAATGACGTGGAGCTGTGGAGCTTCTACGATGCGATCCGCTGCCAAACCTTTGTCTTGCGCGGCGAGCAATCGGATCTTTTGAGGCGCGACACCGCCGAGCAAATGGCTACGCGCGGCCCGCGGGCGAAAGTCGTGGAAATCAAGGACGTCGGCCACGCGCCGACCCTGCTTCACGACGATCAGATCGCGATCGTGCGGGATTTTTTGGTGGGAAGCTGAGCCGGCTCGCTTGGGCGGCGCGTCCCTGCTAACCTGCCCGCCCCGCAGGATCCTGACGGTAGAAAAGCGCGAGCTGCCGGTACAGCTCCGGCCAGTCGCGCGCGAGCACGGCGGACTCGGTGAAGAAGGCTTCGCTCATCACGGCGAAGAACTCGGCCGGGTGCTCGGCGGCGTACTCGTCGATGAAGGTCGGTCGACCCGAGTCGACTTCGTTGCAGAAACGTTCATAGGCTCCTTCGAGAATCCCGCGCCATTTCGCGGCGTCCATTCCGGCGCGCGCCGCCGGAAAATCCGCGTCGCCCGCTCCATCCATGTGGATCTTGTGCGCGAATTCGTGGATCACGACGTTGTAGCCGCGCTCGGCCGATCCCACGTCTTCCCAGGAGAGGATCACCGGTCCGCCCGGCCAGGCTTCCCCGGCGAGCTCCTCGTCGAAGGTATGCACGATTCCGTCCTCGTCCATTTCTTCCTTGCGCACGCGGAATTCGCCGGGATAGACGACGACGCCGACCCAGCCGTTGTAGACGTCCAGGCCGAGATTGAGAATCGGCAGGCAGGCCTGCGCGGCGATCGACAGGCGCACTTCGTCGGTGAGTTGAAGGCCCTGCGCGCCATGCATTTCCTTCTCCGCGAGAAAGAGGACGACGAGCTGCTTGAGGCGTGCCGTTTCCTCGTCCGACAGGCCGCGGAGAAAGGAGAGCTTCGAGGCGACTCGTGCCCACCGTGCTTCGTCGATACGCGCGCTCGTCAGCACGCGCCTGCGACGCCAGTTGCGCAGAAAGCCCATCTAGCGCTTCGAAGTCAGCACCACGCCGCCCAGCACTAGGGCGAATCCCGCAAGGTGGTAGAGCCGGAACGGCTCCCCGAGCAAGGTGACGGCGAACAAGGTGCCGAACACCGGGATCACCGGATTGAAGAACCCCGCCACGTTGGGTCCCACCACGGCCACTGCGTGATTCCAGCAGATGTAGGCCACGATGGACGGAAAGACCGCGAGGTAGCCGATCGCGGCGATGGCTCCTGGCGAGAGGGTCATCGTGCTGCCCACCGAGATCTCCCAGAGGTAGAACGGCAGCGAGAAGGCCGCTGCGGCGGCTACGACCGCGAACAGGAACGACAAGGGCCGAAGGGGAGGGCGCCACTTCAGCAGCACGGTGTAAATCGCCCACAGGAGCGCCCCGCCGAGGAGCAGCAGGTCGCCGGGGTTGAGCGAAAGCCGCGCGAGCGTTTGCGGCTCGCCCGCGCTGATGATTGTGGCGACCCCGGCGAGCGACAGCGCCAGTCCCGCCAGCTGCCTGCCGCTGACGGTGAGCTTGAGCAGCCACCAGGACAGCGGAACGACGAACAGCGGCAGCGACGAGTTGAGCAGGGTCGCGTTGACCGCCGTCGTGTAGCGCACGCCCCAGTAGCCGAGCAGCGTGAATCCCCCGGCCCCGATCACGCCGAAAGCGATGAGCGCGGGGAGATGGCGTCGGATGAGCGGCGCGTCCTCGCGCAGCTGCGCGGCCGCAAAGCAAAGCAGAATCGCCGAGGCAATTGCCCAGCGCCAGAACGACAACGCGAACGGCGGAACCTCCAGGGTGATTGCGCGCGCAGCCACCCAGTTGCCGCCCCAGGACGCGGCGGCGACCAACAGCAGCAAGGTGGACAGCGTCCGCTGCCGCGCGGGGACGTCGGGCATCAAGGGGTTCCTGGAAAAAGACGGATTATCCGGGACAGCGCGCTGTGGCGCCACAGCGTGGGATAAACTCCGAGCATGGTCTCCACTACACGTCCAGATCTCGCCGAAATCGTCGAGTCCGACGTCCTCAACGCCGGAATCTCGGACGAGGACCGGGGCTCGCTCGCCCGCGCGCTGGCCTTCGCTGCCGATCTCTACGGCGAAAAGCTGCTGGGCACCGGCGAGCCGGCTTATGAGCACGCCGTGGGGACGGCGCGCAACGCCGCCGAGCTCAGGCTCGACGCCGACGCGCGCGCCGCCGGGCTTCTTTTCGCGGTACCCGCCTACCTTCCCGGGGCCGAGGAAAAGCTGAAGGAATCGTTCGGGATGGCGGTCGCCGCCCTTGTCATGGGAATCAGCCGGCTCAACGCGCTGCGCGTGATCACGCGTACCGCGGCGCAGGGCAAGGATTCGCAGTCGCAGGCGGAAGTGCTGCGCAAGATGCTGCTCGCCATGGTGGGGGACGTCCGCGTGATGCTGCTGCGGCTCGCGAGCCGCACGCAGACCCTGCGCTGGCTCGCGCGCGCCCCCGGTGCCGAGCGAGCGCAGCTTGCGCGCGAGACGCTCGACATCTACGCTCCGCTCGCCAATCGCCTCGGCGTGTGGCAGCTCAAGTGGGAGCTGGAAGACCTGGCGTTCCGCTACCTCGAGCCCGAGCTCTACAAGCGCATTGCCGGCCTTCTCGAGGGTCGCCGCAGCGAGCGCGAGCTCCTCGTCGAGCAGGCGATCGGCGTACTCGCCGACGAGCTCGCCCGCGCCGGAATCCGGGCAGAGATCACCGGCAGGCCAAAGCACCTCTACAGCATCTACGGCAAGATGCGCGCAAAGTCGCTCGATTTCTCGCAAATTCACGACGTGAGCGGACTGCGCGTGCTGGTGGATGAAGCGAAGGACTGCTACACGGTGCTCGGCGTCGTGCACAACCTGTGGGCGCCGATCCCCAGGGAATTCGACGACTACATCTCCCGACCGAAAGCGAACCTCTACCGTTCGCTGCACACGGCGGTGATTGGTCCGGAGGGGAAGGCGCTGGAGGTCCAGATCCGCACCCGCGAGATGCACCGCGACGCGGAGCTGGGCGTCGCCGCGCACTGGCGCTACAAGGAAAAGGGAAAGCGCGCAATCGGCAAAGGCGATCCCTTCGACGAGAAAATCGCCTGGCTGCGGCAGATGCTCGCGTGGCGCGACGAGATCGTCGACGCTTCGGACTGGATCGAGCAGTCCAAGCACGCCGTGCTCGACGACACCGTCTACGTGCTCACGCCGCAGGGCAAGGTCATCGACCTGCCGCAAGGGGCGACGCCCGTGGACTTCGCCTACGCGCTTCACTCCGACGTCGGCCACCGCTGCCGCGGCGCCAAGGTAAACGGGGCCATCGTTCCCCTCGATTACAGGTTGAAGAATGCGGAAGCGGTCGAGATCATTACCGCCAAAACCGGAGGCCCGAGCCGCGACTGGCTCAATCCCGCGCTCGGCTATATAAAGAGCTCGCGCGCGCGCAACAAGGTGCGCCAGTGGTTCAACGGCCTCGACATCGCGAGCGTCGTCGCGGCGGGGCGCGCCGCAGTGGAGCGCGAAGTGCAGCGCGAAGGCAGACGCGCCGCGAGCCTCGAGGAGCTGGCAAAGCGCCTCGGCTTCGGCGAGCCCGACGAGCTTTTCGCGGCGGTCGGGCGCGAGGAAGTCGGCCCGCGGCAGCTGCAGACCGCGCTGCGCGGCGGGACGGAACCCGCGCATCCGCAGGAAATTCCGCCGCGCCGTGCTCCGGTTGGACAATCGAGCAGTGGAGTTCTCGTCGTGGGCGTCGAGCACCTGCTCACGCAGCTCGCGCGCTGCTGCAAGCCCGCGCCGCCCGACAGGATTTCGGGATTCGTCACCAAGGGACGCGGCGTTTCGGTGCACCGCCGCGACTGCACGAGCCTCGCGCGCCTCGCCGAGCGCTTTCCCGAGCGTATCATCGGCGCCGACTGGGGCAAGCGCGGTGCCCAGGCCTACCCCGTGGACATCGTCGTCCGCGGGAACGACCGGCAAGGGCTCCTGCGCGACGTGACCGAAACCCTGGTGCGGGAGAAGACCAACGTGATCGCGGCGAGGACGCAGACCCGCAACGACATCGCATCCATGTACTTCACCGTCGAAGTCGAGGACATCGACCAGTTGCAGCGCGCGCTATCTGCGATCGAGAACGTGCGCGGAGTTCTCGCCGCGGCACGGCGCTGACGGGGCCAGAGGCTCGACGAATCACGCGAGGGCGTCTCGCTCGCGCATGCGAACGGCGGGTGCGATGGAGTAGCACTCATCCGCGATGCCCCAAAGTCGGGCCCGCGCGCTCGAACCCGGCCCAGAAATTGCTGCCTTTCCGTGCTGGTACCCGGACGGAGAGGGAACGTGAAAATCTTGCCCAAAGAGGAATTCAGGGATTTGGCCGCCAGGAACGGCTGGTCCGAGGCTTTTGCGGAAGGTTACCTCGATGGCACTGCGGCACGAAGATACGGTACGCAGACTCCAAATTATCCCCTGGGCGATCTGGACGAGTATCGGCAGGGATTTCTGGCCGGCTACTCCTTAACGAGAATAAAAAGGTGCTGAGGCACGATCTGACGCCGCAGGCTTGCATCCAGGCGCGTCCCTCGAATCAGCGTCGGTGGCACGGTGCTTGCTGACTAAGGGAGAGCATCATTTTGGGGAAGCGGTCATGGGAACGGTGACGGAGTTCAGGACTCTCGGGAATGAAGGTCCTTCGGCGGCTTACTCCAGCGGAGTCGCCGACGGGCAGTCGGCCCGCGACGGAGGCAGCGCGCTCACTATCTATCTCCAGGTCGGAATCGACGATTACGCCAGAGGCTTCCGCGCGGGGTTTTTCGGTCAGCCGAACCACGCCGGGACCGTGGAGGGGCGATAGCTTTTCTTCGCAAGACGTGCCGGTATAGAGGAGGATTCAGCGCGAGGTGTGCGAGATCCGACACCTTTTGACGCTCAGCCAACACAAAGCGAAAGCCCAGACACAGAGCCTGGGCTTTTTTTCTTGGTCAGGATGTCTCGGCTCAATGCATGGGCAACAGCCGGTGCGCCGCGCCCTCGAGGATGCGCGCCGTCGCGCGCATCGCGCGCGCGGCGGCTTGACAGATCCTCGCAAGGGCGTGCTTGGCAGAGTCCCAGGCCTCGACGCCCAGGTCGAGCAGCGCCTCGTAACGCTCCGCGGCCTCGAAGCTTGCCGCGTAGCGACGCTGCACGCTGGGCGGCAAAGAAGCGAGGGCGTCCTTCCAGAACGATGTAGTCATGGTCTTCCTCTTGGTTGGAAATCGCGATCCCTCGCGCGGCGCAGGGTCCGTGCGAGGGACCTTCATGATCATCTCTTTCAGTTGGCGCCCGGCTGCGGCGAACAGACGGGCGATGGCCTTCGCCTGTGCGCGTCTCGCAGCCCGTTCGAGCGCCAGCATTTCCGCGGGCGACGGAAAACGAAGATACTCCCCCGGGGTTCTCTCCAGTGTCATGGGTTCTGTTTCGGCAGGCGATCTTATGCCGACGTCATAGCGATTTCTGTGCCACACGTGATTATCCTTGTGAATTCAGGGCCAACGCATGACGCGGCCCGTTGATGGCAGGCAAAAGCGTCGTCAAATTGCGACGCGGACTGCTACGGATTTTGCAATCGACTGATTTCTGGATTGTTCTGGTGTCGTCCGACGGCAACAACGGAGGAAGATGAGGTGGCCCGGCTGGTAGAATGCGCGACTCTGATCTTTCAATAGTCAAAGGGTTAGAGTAAAGGTGCGCATTCTGCTCAGCAACGACGACGGGTACTTCGCGCCCGGCATCGCAATCCTTGCAGAAGCGCTCTCCGGCCTTGCGAGCGTCACCGTGGTCGCGCCCGAGCGCGACCGCAGCGGCGCCTCCAACTCGCTCACCCTGGATCGGCCGCTTTCGGTGCGCACATCCGCGAACGGCTTCCGGTTCGTAAACGGCACTCCGACGGACTGCGTTCACCTCGCCGTGACCGGATTGCTCGAGGAGATGCCCGACATGATCATCTCCGGCATCAATCTGGGCGCGAACATGGGCGATGACACCATCTACTCGGGCACCGTCGCCGCGGCAACCGAGGGC
>Ga0210382_10000268_pt1 | contig 20107 bp, 19 predicted proteins | sample PLMedo_FD_155452 | JGI IMG/M metagenome (GOLD analysis project Ga0210382, IMG submission 155452) | Groundwater sediment microbial communities from an aquifer in East River, Colorado, USA - PLM0_60_coex redo | ecosystem: Environmental > Terrestrial > Soil > Riparian zone | place: USA: East... | reverse complement strand
CCCGCGCGCGCCGTGGGCCCAGCAGGACCCGGGTGACTCGCTGTATCGCGCCGGACGGCAGGCGCTGAACCGCAACCAATACGCACGCGCCGCCGAGCTCTTCCAGGCGATCCAGAAGCGTTATCCCCGCTCGACGTATACGCCTGACTCGTATTACTGGCAGGCGTTCGCCCTGTATCGGGCGGGGTCCGACGACGGGCTGCGCGCGGCCCGCACAGCATTGCGCACTCAGGCCACGCGCTTTCCCAAGGCTGTTACGCGGCACGATGCCGAAGTCCTGCTGCGTCGGGTGCAAAGTCAGTTGGCCCAGCGGGGCGACCGCGAAGCGGACGAATTCCTCCGCCGTGAGGTCGATAGCCTCGTCCCGCCCGAGGCGGCGGAGCCGCCAGAGCCGGTGGAGCCGGCGGAGCCGCCGGAGGTACCCGAGACGCCAGAACCCCCGCAGGCGGCGCGGGCACCCAGGGGACGTCCGCCCCGTCCGGACCGCGCCCCACGTCCGAGCCGCTCCTCGAGCTGCGATGACGAAGACGACGTGCGCATCGCGGCGCTGCAGGGCCTCCTCAATATGGACGCCGAGCGCGCGGTGCCCATCCTCAAGGCCGTGTTGGCGCGGCGCGACGAGGCCTCCACATGTCTGCGGCGCAGCGCCGTATTCCTCGTCTCCCAGAAGCGCAGCCCGGAGACGGCACGCATTCTGCTCGACGCGGTGCGCTCCGATCCGGATCAGGAAGTGCGCGAGCAGGGGGTGTTCTGGCTGTCGCAGGTCCCGGGTGAGGAGGCGGTGGCCGCGCTCGACTCCATTCTGCGAGCCTCGGGCGACGTGAACGTGCAGGAGAGAGCGATCTTCGCGTTGTCGCAGCACCGGAGCGAGCGCGCCGGGGCGATCCTGCGGGCGTACGCGGAGCGGCGCGACGCCCCTGAAGACCTGCGCGAGAGGGCGATTTTCTCGCTCGGACAGCACAAGTCGCCCGAAAATGCGGCGTTCCTCCGCGCGTTGTACGCGCGGCTCGACAATCCTGATCTCAAGGAGAAGGTGATTTTCTCCCTGTCCCAGATGGGAGGCACCGACAACTATCGGTGGATGATGGACATCGCGCTGAACCAGAACGAGACCATCGAAGTTCGGAAGGGAGCCCTGTTCTGGGCTGGTCAGGGGAGCAGCGTCGACGTCGCCGACCTGGTGCGGTTGTACGACAGCATGAAGGACCGCGAGATGCGGGAGCAGCTGATTTGGGTCTACTCGCAGCGGCGCGAGGACGTCGCGCTCGACAAGCTGTTCGACATCGGGAAGAACGACCCCGACCGTGAGCTGCGCAAGAAGGCGATCTTCTGGATCGGCCAGTCGCGCTCGCCGCGGGCGGCGCAGTTCCTCCAGGATCTGATCAACCAATGACCCCGCTCCTTCTAGCGCTCGCCCTGCTCCAGCAGCCGCTGGACCGGCGCATCGCTGCAGCGCCCGACGGCATCGTGCGCCTGACCTTCGCGGCACGGCCGGGTGTCTGTGGCAACGGCCGTGGATCCGTCTCCATGGATTGTGATGACGGCAACTGTGGCCGCTACACGGTCAACGTGGGCAACCGCGACTGGAGCGAGGTCGAGTACGACTGCGATCCGGGACCCGTGCGCGTCTCGTTGCGCGTGGCTGGCGGCCACGTCACGAGCCTGCGGACCTACGTCGGCGGGCGTTGGCGGGCGGCCTCAGACGGCGTGACGGACCTCGGCACGGTGGGTGCGCGCGAAGCGGCCGCGTACTTCCTGGCGCTCGCGTCCAAGGACTCAGGGAGCAGCGCCGAACACGCCATCTTCCCGGTGATCCTCGCCGACAGCTTCACGGCATGGCCCGAACTGCTGCGCATCGCCAAGAACACGAGCGTCTCGCGCCGCACGCGGCGTCAGGCCGTCTTCTGGTTGGGCCAGGCTGCCGGCGAAGCGGCGACCCGGGGACTCACGGACCTCGTAGACGACCGTGCGACCGACCGCGACGTCCGCGAGTCGGCCGTGTTCGCCCTGTCGCAGCGGCCCAAAGACGAGGGCGTCCCCGCGCTGATTCGCATCGCCCGGCAGAACCCCGATCCCGAGCTCCGCAAGAAGGCGATCTTCTGGCTGGGCCAGTCCGATGATCCGCGCGCCTTGGCGCTGTTCGAGGAGCTGCTGACAAAGCCCTGAGCCGGGCGGCCATGCCTTTGTATCTTTGCGCATGGCCTTCTGGACCGTCCGGCGCGTCTTCAAGACCGCCGTCCTCATGTTTGGGCTGCTGCTGCTTGGTTGGGCGGCAGTGGTGGTCGCCGTCGCCGTGCAAGGCGCCCGCGACCAGGCGACGAGCGCGGATGCGATCGTCGTGCTCGGCGCTGCACAGTACAACGGTCGCCCTTCCCCCGTATTTCGCGCTCGACTCGACCACGCCGCCGCCCTCTACCAACGGGGGTTGGCGCCGGTCGTCCTGGTGACGGGTGGAGTGGGCACCGGCGAAGTTCTCAGCGAGGCGAATGTGGGGCGCGACTACCTCGCCCGCCTCGGTCTGCCGGGCGAGGCCCTCATCCCGCTCCCCGCGAGCGACGACAGCTACGCGTCCCTCATACAAGTGCAGCGTTGGTTCGAGGGACGGGGGAACCGCCGGGTCCTGCTCGTGAGCGACGGGTTCCACATGCTGCGCCTCCGGATCATCGCCGCGCGGCTCGGCCTGGCGCCCCTGACCTCCCCAGCGCCCGGCTCTCCGATCCGCGCCAGTTTGCGCCGCAACACGGCGTACATCCTCGCCGAAGGGGTCAAGGTTCCGCTCACCTGGCTGTTCCAGCACTAGGAGGCGTCGATGCAGTTAGCACACCGGCGGATCTACACCGGCCGGGTGGTCCAGCTGGACGTGGACACCGTGCGGTACCCTGACGGCTCGACGGGCGAGATGGAGATGCTGCGTCACCCCGGGGCGGCCGCCGTCCTGCCCTTCGCGTCCGACCCCCGCGGAGCCGATCCCACCGTGCTCCTCATCCGGCAGTACCGCTATGCGACCGGCGGCTCCTTGTTCGAGATCCCGGCCGGACGGCTCGACCCTGGCGAGGAGCCCGACCACTGCGCTCGCAGGGAGCTGCAAGAGGAGGTCGGTGTGACCGCCGGGCGGTTGGAGCGTCTTATTACTATCTGGACGACGCCCGGCTTCACCGACGAGCGCATCCACCTGTTCTGGGCGGCCGACCTGGCGGCGGGCGCGCACGCGCGAGAGGCCGACGAGTTCATCGAGGTGGTGCCGAAGCCCCTGTCCGAAGCGTTGGCCATGGTGCGGAGCGGGGAGATCTGCGACGGAAAGACGGTCGTAGCTATCCTCTATATGGCCGGATTCATCCTAGGGATTTAGGCCAGAAGGACACTTGCGGTGTCTCTCCCGCGAGACGATATTGGCCGACGACGCCGTCGCCATAGTATGTAATACGTTGACAACAAACGATTTGGCTTCTCGCGTCGCAGGGGGCATGCTTCATGCCCTGTTTCCATCAACGCAACCGGGAGGGTCTCGCCTAGCGTTCTTGTTTCCGTCTGAAACGTGGGAGTGACCATGGGAGCAGTCCTGAAGAGCACAGTCCAAGCCGTCGAGTCGCCGCGCGCGTTACAGCGCGAGGCCTTGCACGAGCTCGACGATGGCCACGTGGTGATGCGGCATCTGGCGGGTGATCCTCAAGCCTTCGGATCCCTGGTCGACCGCTATCAGACGCGCCTCCTCAACTTCGTAAACCGCACGATCGGCGACCGGGAACGGGCCGAAGACCTGGTACAGGAGGTCTTCATCCGCGTGTTCCGGCATCTGCACCGCTTCGATCAGACCAAGAAGTTCTCGACCTGGATCTACACGATCGCCTCGAACCTGGCTAAGAACGAGCTGCGCAATCGCAGCCGGAACCCCCTGGTGCTGTTCCAGACGATCAAGAAGAATTGGGATGCGGACCACCGGCCGTTGCAATTCGAGGATACGACGGCCCGCCCCGACGACCTCTACCGCAAGCGCTTCTTGAAAGACGCGGTGGACCGCTGCGTCCAGGGGCTCCCTGGGCACCACCGTGAGGTGTTCGTGCTCCGCGAGCTCGAGGGCAAGAGCTATCAGGAGATCGCCGAGATCACGGGGTGCAATCTGGGAACGGTGAAGAGCCGCCTGAACCGGGCCCGGAACAGCTTCGCCCAGCTCATCGGCCCGATGCTCGAATAGTGCCTGCGGACCGCTCCCCCTCCCCGGGCCCGGGAACACCCCGCGGCCCGGGTGGTACCAATCAGCCGTTATGATCTGCCAGGAATTCCTCGACCGGTATACCGAGTTTCGCGACGGCCTTGTGGCTGCCCCGCGGGAATTGCGGCGTTTTCAGCGGCACTTGGTGCAATGCGCTGCCTGCCGCCGCTACGACGCCGCGCTGCATCGCGGGGTTGCGGCGCTCCAGGACGTCGAGACGATCGAGCCGTCGAGGGATTTCCGGCGCCGGCTCGACGCGCGGCTGGCGCGTGAGCGCGCCGGCGCCGCGGCGGTGCCCGCGCGCGCGGGGCTCGTGGCGGCGATGCTGGTGCTCGTCGCCCTGTCGCTGCTCGTAGTCGAGGCGAGCCGCCGCCCACAGCTGGCACAGGCCCTGGCCTTGCCGCCCGCCGCGTTCCCCAAGCCAGTCGCGAATCCCGGACTACCGTTCGTCTCCTTCCAGGATCCGCGCGCCAGCGTGGTGGATGGCAATCCTTATCCGTACGGGACGGCGCTCGTACAGCCTGCAGTTACGCAGATCGAGCCCGCGTCCGCGGGCCGCTAGCCCCTCCCCCGTTCCCGGGGGTAACTTCCGCAGTGTATGGCCCCGCTCACACTGGATGCGCTCCTTCGCGGCCTCAAGAAGGGCGCGCCCGACCTGGTTTATCTCCTGCACGGTGACGAAGACGTCCTAAAGGACGAGGCCGTCCGTGCCTTGCTCGACGCCGCGGTGGACCCTGCCGCCCGCGACTTCAACTTCGATAGCCGCTTCGCCGCCGACCTGGATGCCGAAGCGTTTCATGCGCTGGTGAACACGCCCCCGATGCTGGCCGACCGGCGGGCCGTGGTGCTGCGGGGCGTGGACCAGCTCGGCAAGCGGAAATCGAAACTGCGGGACGAATTGGTGCGCTACTTGGGCGCGCCTAACCCCACGACGGTGCTGGTGCTCGTATCCGCCGCCGGAGAGGACCCCGACCCGGAAGTCGTCCGGCGGGCGACCAGCGTCGCGCTGGGAGCGCTGGAGCCTGAGCGGGTCTCCCGTTGGGTGACCCACCACGCCACCAAGCTCGCGCTCACGCTCGAACCCGACGCCGCGAATCTTCTCATCGAGGCCGTGGGAAACGACTTGAGCACGCTCGCCCGGGAGCTCGAGAAACTGGCGGCGCTCGCTGGGGATCGGCCCGCGACAGCCGCCGACGTCACCGCGCTCGTGGGCGTCCGGCGCGGCGAAACGATCCACGACTTAGTCGACGCGGCGCTGGACCGGCGGGCGGCCAGGGCGGCGCAGCTCGTCGAGCCGGTGCTCGAGCAGGCGGGGATGAGCGGTGTGAAAGTCGTGACACTGCTCGGAACACACCTCGTGGGCGCGGCCCTGGCCCGCGCCGAACGTGACCGCGGCACCGGACGGCTCGAAGACGCGGTGTTCCGCCACCTGCTCGCGGGGCGACCGTACGGGCTGCGCGGCTACAAGGACGAGGCGGCGCGCTGGGTGCGGTGGAGCAGCCTCTGGACCGCGGCCGAGCTGTCGGCTGCGCTCCGTGCCACTCTCGCCGCCGACCGCGCGCTCAAGGGGACGACCGTCACCGACGACCGGGGCCTCGTGATGCAACTCGTGCTGAGCTTCGCGGCGACGCGACGGGAGGCTGCGTGAGCGTCGGACGGGCGGACGGGCGGACGGCCGGACGGCCAGTTTTGTTCGCTCTCCTGCTGTTGGCCGTCGGGTCGACCAGCCGTCTGGCCGCCCAGACTGATGCTCGCCTGGTCGACGCTCTCAGGCTCGCGCAGAACGGTCAGGTCGATTCGGCGCGGGGCGTGATCCGCCGGCTGCTCGCCACGCTGTCCCCAGCGGACTCCGTCTATCCGCAGGCGCTTCTCGCGGGAGCGAAGATCGCCCCGGATGCTCGGGCGGTGGCGACGAACCTGAACCGCATCGTGCTCGAGTACGGCGCCTCGCCCTGGGCCGACGACGCGCTGCTGCTCCTCACGCAGCTCTACTTCGCGCAGCGCGACGCGGCGCAGACGATTCAGGCGGCCGAACGGTTGCGGCGTGATTACCCCGACTCGCCGCTGCGCTATCGGGTGGCGTTCCCCGCGGCGCGCGCCTACTTCGAGCTCAAGAACGAGGCACGAGGCTGCGAGCTCATCCAAGAGGCGCTCACGGGCGCCACCGCGGCGGGCGAGGTCGAGGTCACGAACCAGGTGAGCTTCTACGCTTCGCGGTGCACCGGCGCCACCACGCCGCCACCACCCCCCCAACCTGGTACCGACAGCGCCGCGCCGGCGTCCAAGACGTTCACCGTCCAGGTGCTCGCCGTGAAGAGCGCCGTCCAAGTGGACGACATGCTCACGCGCCTCCGGGTCATGGGCTTCGATGCGCGCGTCGTCCGCGACACGAGCGGATTCTTCAAGGTGCGCGTCGGCCGCTACGCGACCCGCGAGGAAGCGCAGCAGACGCAGCAACGGCTCCGCACCCGTGTCGGCGGCCAGCCGTTCGTGGTGGAGGAGCCGTGACCGAGCGGGTGGTAGGCGGAGCGGGAGCGGGGGCCGACACGCCGCTCATGCAGCAGTACCGCGAGATCAAAGCGCGGCATCCGCACACGATACTGTTTTTCCGGATGGGCGACTTCTACGAAATGTTCGAGGATGATGCGCGGCTCGGCGCTCGTGAGCTGGGCCTGACCCTCACCTCCCGCAACAACGGCGGTGCCGCGGAGGTGCCGCTCGCCGGCGTCCCGGTGAAGGCGGCCACGGAATACTTGCGACGTCTCGTCGCCAAGGGATACCGCGTGGCGATCTGCGAGCAGGTGGAAGACCCGAAGCTGGCGAAGGGGCTGGTGCGGCGCGAAGTCGTGGAGACGATCACGCCGGGAAGTGTGCTCACTGACGACTGGCTCGTGCAGGGTCGCAACAACTATCTCGTCGCCGTCAGTGGGAGTACGGGAGACATAGGGATCGCGGCGTTGGACGTGACGACGGGAGAGTTGGTGCTCGAGGTCGTCGCGGCGGCGGAGCTCGAGACCTCGCTGGCGCGCTATGAAGCGTTGGAGCTGGTGGTGCCCGCCGGGGGAGGGACGCCGCCACTGCCCCCAGCCTCCCGGAGCGCCACGCTCACCGAGCGTGAAGCGTGGGAGTTCGACCCCGCGCTCGCGCGCGAGGATCTGACGCGCACGTTCGGCCTCGCTTCGCTCGACGGGTTGGGTATCGCCGCCGAGGATACCCCCGCGGTCGGCGCCGCGGGCGCCCTGTTGCGCTACGCCCGCGAGCTCAAGCCCGGCGGGTTGCCGCACCTCGCGCGCCCGACGCTCGTGCGGCGCGGTGACGTGCTCCCGCTCGACGAAATGACGCGCCGCAACCTCGAGCTGGTCGAGCCGCTGCGCGCCGGCGCGCAGGGCGCCACGTTGCTCGAAGTGCTCGATCGGACGCTCACGCCGATGGGTGGGCGGCTGCTGCGGCGCTGGATGCTGGCGCCGCTCATCGACCCCGCCGCGATCAACGCCCGCCTCGACGCCGTGGAGGTCCTGGTGCGCGACGGCCGCGGCCGCGAGCGCCTGCGCGAAGCGCTCGACGGGGTGCGCGACCTCGAGCGGCTGGCGGGACGCGCGGCGCTGGGCCGCGCCACGCCCCGCGAGCTCGGCGCGCTGCGCGACTCGATTTTGCGGCTCCCCGACGCGGCCGGCGCGCTGGGAGGCCTCGAGACGCGGGAGCGCGCGGTTCTGCTCGAGGCCGCCGCCGAGCGGTGCGATCTGCTCACAGATCTGGGGGAGGAACTGGCTCGCGCCCTCGTGGACCGCCCACCCGCGCAGTTGGCCGACGGCGATGCGATCCGCGCCGGCTACGACCGGGCCCTCGACGAGCTCAAGGACGCCCGGGACGGCGGGAAGCAGTACATCGCGTCCTTGCAGGCGACCGAGCGCGAGCGCACCGGTATCGCGTCGCTCAAGGTCGGGTTCAACCGGGTGTTCGGGTACTACATCGAAGTGACCCACGCGCACCGCGAGCGGATTCCTCCTGACTACGAGCGGCGCCAGACGCTCACGGGCGCCGAGCGCTACGTGACGCCCCAGCTCAAGGAATACGAAGCGAAGGTACTGGGCGCCGAAGAACGGATCGGGGCGCGCGAGGCGGAGCTCGTGGACGCGATGCGGCGTCGCGTGGCCGACGCAATCGGCCGGGTACAGGCCACGGCGACCTTGCTCGCGCAACTGGACGTCTGGGCCGGCCTTGCCGACGTGGCGGAGCGTGAGCGCTACGTGCGACCCGCCGTGACCGGCGACGTGGCCCTCCATCTCGAGGGCAGCCGGCATCCGGTGGTCGAGCGGATGATGCCGCGCGAGGCATTCATCCCCAATGATATCCGGCTCGACGAGGCCGGTCGCATCATCCTGCTCACGGGCCCCAACATGGCGGGCAAGTCCACGTTGCTGCGGCAGGTGGGGCTGTGCGTGCTGCTGGCCCAGATGGGCGCGTACGTGCCGTGCCGGCGCGCGGCGGTCGGCGTCGTCGACCGGCTGTTCACGCGTGTAGGCGCGTCCGACAACCTGGTGCGCGGTCAGTCCACGTTCATGGTGGAGATGAGTGAGACGAGCGCCATTTTGCACGGCGCCACGGCCCGGAGTCTGGTGTTGCTCGACGAAATCGGCCGGGGCACGTCGACCTACGATGGCGTGGCGATCGCGTGGGCGGTGACCGAGTGCCTGCACAACGTGGTGGGATGCAAGACGATCTTCGCGACGCACTATCACGAGCTGACCCAGCTCACCGAGGAGCTGGCGCACGCGCGGAACTTCAATGTGGCGGTGCGTGAGGTGGGGGACGAGATTGTGTTCCTGCACCGCTTGGAGCCAGGGGGCGCCGACCGGTCCTACGGCATCCACGTCGGACGGCTGGCGGGCCTGCCGGCCCCGGTGGTGGCGCGGGCGTGGGAGGTGCTGAAGCTGCTCGAGGCGGGCCACCACGTGGCGTCGCAACACGCCCCGCGGCCCCCCGACGCGAGCCAGCTCGCGCTCTTCGCCGGTGTACCGCACCCGCTCCTGACGGAGCTGGATCGCCTCGATCTCGACACGCTCTCACCGATCGATGCGCTGAACCGCTTGGCCACCTGGAAGAAACGGCTGGAGGACACCTAAGTGCGCAGATTCGCCGCGACCCTCGTGGTTGGCACGCTCGCGTGCGGCGGCTCCCCACCGCCGCCCGACGCGCAGGGGGCCCAGGCCCCGCCGCCACCCGAGTCGGAGGCGCCGGTGGCGCTCAACCCCGACGTGCCGATCGCATATCCCGCCCCCCTGTTCGAGCAGCGGATCGAAGGGGAGGTCGTGCTGCGCCTGTTCACGGATTCGATGGGCCGGCTCATCCCCGAATCGACGCGCGTCGCGGAGTCGAGCAATTACCCGGCGCTGGATTCCGCCGCGCTCGCCGGTTCCGCGAGGCTGCGCTTCGCGCCCGCCCGCCGCCGCGGCGTGCCCGTGGCCACCACGTTCCTCCAGCCAGTCGAATTCCACTACCCGGGCTCGCCGGAGCGGGCGAGCGGGGGGGGGGGCACGACGCTCCCGCCCAACTCAACGGTCCCCGCGCCGGAGCGCGTCCCGACGGCTCCCGCGGTCACGCCGCGGCCGGTGCCGCCGAGAGTGCGGCCCGACTCAGCCCGCCCGCCGCGGGACACGACGCGCCAGCGCGCGGACACGACCCGACCGGACAGCACCCGTCCGCCCGCGGACACCACCCGCCCTCCGACAGACACGACGCGCTCGCGACCGGACGCCAGTGGCGCAGCACACTAAGCCCTACGGCGACGTTCTCGAGACGATCGGCTGGACGCCGCTGATCCGTCTCAACAAGGTGACGCGGGGGTTGCGCACGCCGGTGTACGCCAAGGCGGAGTTCTTCAATCCCGGCGGATCGGTGAAGGACCGGATCGGCATCGCGATGATCGAGGCGGCGGAGCGCGAGGGGCGCCTCAAACCGGGTGGGCTGATCGTCGAGGCGACGTCGGGCAACACGGGCGTGGGGCTCGCGATCGCGGCGGCGGTGAAGGGGTACCGCTGCATCTTCACGATGCCCGATAAGATGTCGCAGGAGAAGGCGCGCTTGCTCCGCGCTCTGGGCGCCGAAGTCATCATCACCCCGACCGCCGTGCCTCCCGATCACCCCGACAACTACATCATGAAGGGCCGCGCGATCGCCGCCGCGCACGAGAACGCGATCTTCGCGGATCAGCACTACAACCCGGTCAACCCCGAGGTGCACTACCGTACGACCGGCCCGGAGGTCTGGGAGCAGACCGAGGGGAAGATCACGCATTTCGTGTGCGCGCCGGGGACCGGGGGCACGGTGAGCGGCGCGGGCCGCTACCTCAAGGAGAAGAATCCCAAGATCCGCGTCGTGGCGGGTGACCCGGTGGGCTCGATCTACACCGAGTACGCGAGAACGCACAAGAAAGGGGAAGGCCAGCCCTACAAGGTGGAAGGGATCGGTGGAGACAAGATCCCGACGTCGCTGCACTTCGACGTCATCGACGAGTGGATCTTCGTGACCGACAAGGATGCGATGCTGATGGCGCGGCGGCTCGCCAAGGAAGAAGGGTTGTTCGTGGGCGGCTCCACGGGCGTCAACATTGTTTCGGCGCTCGAGGTGGCGCGGCGGGTCGACGACCCCAAGGCGTACGTCGTCACCGTCCTGGCGGACACGGGCGAACGCTATCTCTCCAAGGTCTACAACGAGGAATGGCTGCGCGAGAACGAGCTGGTCGATGACGAGCGGCCCACCGTTGGGCGGCTCGTGGCTGCGAAGAACAGCGATGCGCCGCCGCTGATCCACGTGACGCCGGAGGCATCGGTGCGCGAGGCGCTGAACCTGATGAGTACGTACAACGTGTCACAGCTGCCGGTGCTGGACGGCGCCGACGGTGTGGGCGCGGTGTCGGAGCAAGCGCTGATGGCACGGGCGATCGGACAACCGAAGATTCTCGACAGTCCCGTGCGCGACTTGATGGATCCCCCCTTTCCTGTGGTCGACAGCCAGTCTCCCGTGGCGCAGTTGGCGACGCTGCTATCGCGCGCCACGCCGGCGGCGTTGGTGCGACGCGACGGGACGGTCGTCGGGATCGTCACGCGCTACGACCTCTTGCATCAGCTCGCCGGGATCCGCTGATGCGCGTCACGGTACTCACGGGCGGTGCCACCGCCGAACGGGCGGTCGCGTTCGCCACCGCCTCCCAGATCGTGACGGCGTTACGGAGCCGCGACCACGACGTCCACGTCGTCGACACCTGCACCGGTCTGCTCGATGAAGCGGAGGAGGCGGGCGTGCTGGGCGGCGCGGTGGGCACGACGCCGCCCTCGGTGGCCGAGCTCGAGGAGCAAGAGCGCAAGATGCTCTCCGAGGGCCTGGCCGAGCTGGCCGTGGTGCGGGGCTCCGACGTCCTGTTTCTCGCGCTGCACGGCGGCGCGGGCGAGGGCGGCACGTTGCAAGCGATCCTCGACGTGATCGGCGTGCCGTACACCGGGAGCGGTCAGCTGGCGAGCGCCCTGGCGATGGACAAGGATTTGTCGAAGCGTCTGTTCCGCGCCGCCGGCGTTCCGGTGCCCGCTTGGTTCATGTCGCCGGTGGCCCCGGAAGACGTGCAGACGGGGTTGGGATGGCCAGTCATCGTCAAGCCGTCGAAGCAGGGGTCATCGGTGGGACTGACGCTCGTCCGCAAACCGCAGGATTTGGCGGCCGCTGTGCAGGTCGCGGCCCGCTACGACGACGAGGTGATGGTGGAGCAGTTCATCCCCGGCCGGGAGCTCACCGTCGGCGTGCTCGGCGACGTGCCGCTTCCCGTCGGCGAGATTGTCCCGAAGCACGAGCTCTTCGACTACGAGTCGAAGTACACGCCCGGCATGTCCGAGGAGACCTTCCCGGCGAAGATCGCGACCCGGCTGGCGCGACAGCTGCAGGAGTACGCCCTCACGGCACATCGCGCACTCAAGCTGTGGGGATACTCACGCGTCGACTTCCGTGTCAGCCCCGACGACGACATCTTCTGCTTGGAGGCCAATTCGCTCCCTGGGATGACGCGGACCAGCCTGTACCCACAAGCCGCGCGAGCCGCGGGAATCGAGTTTCCGGAGATGTGCGAGCGGATCTGCAAGCTGGCCCGGAACAACAGGGCTGCGCGAGGGGATAACTAGAGACACACCGCCGCCATGATGACCGAGGACTTGCTGGGCCCGCCGCGGATGTACGCGCTCACCCCCTGGGTGCGACGCCTGCTGGTCGCGAACCTGATTGTCTTCCTGTTCCAGGCGACGCTCTTCACGTCGCGCGCGTTCACCGATAATTTTGGCTTCGTCCCGCTCTACGCGCTGCAGCATCCCTGGACGTTCATCACATACATGTTCCTGCACGGCGGGGCCCTGCACCTCGCCTTCAACCTCCTGGCCCTCTTCTTGTTCGGCGGGCCGGTCGAGGATCGTCTGGGCAGCCGGTCATTCGTGTGGTTCTACCTATTGTGCGGCATGGGGGGGGCGGCGCTGTCGTTCCTCCTTATTCAACTGGTCCCGATCGGCGTTCCGATCGTAGGCGCCTCGGGGGCCATCTATGGCGTGATGGTGGCGTTTGCCTGGCATTGGCCCGATGCGCCGATCTACATGTTCCCCTTCCCGGTCCCGATCCCCGCCAAGTGGCTCGTGACCTTCGCCTTCGCGGTCTCGCTGATGCTGGCGCTGCCGCCGTTCGGTGGGGGGAATGGCGTGGCACATCTCGCCCACCTGGGCGGCATGGTCGCCGGATTCCTGTACCTGAAGGCGCACGCCATGCGTCTGGGACGGGCGGAGCGCCACGTGCGCCGCGCATCGGAACCGAGTGTGTTGGTGACGCCGGTGCCGCGTGGGAGGGGTGCGAGAGAAAGGGGTGGCAGCGCCCCGCAACCGAAGCCGCGCGTCGCCCCCGACGACCGGGCGCTGGCGGAGGTCGATCGCGTGCTCGACAAGATCAATGCGAGCGGCATCGCGAGCCTGACTCCCGCCGAGCGGAAGTTCCTCTTCGAGATGAGCCGCCACCTGCGGACGAAGCACTAGAAGGAAGGAACCTATGCTCGCGCTATTACTGGCAGCGCTGGGCGGGAGCGGAGTCGTACAAGACACATCGACCGCGCGTGCGGAATCGCTGCTCGCCGTCGGTCGGATCCAATTCGCACGGCCCGTCGTGGGCCGCTACGCCGCCCTCGAAGCCTTCCGCGCCGCCTCCCGCCTCGCTCCCACGAACCCCGAGCCGCTCTACTGGCAAATGAAGGTGGGATTCTTCTTGGGGAGCGACGAGGGGGACGTGCTGGCCCGTGAAGCGATCCTCAAGATCCTCGAGCTCACTCCCGACTATCAGGATGTGTGGGAGCGCTTCGAGATGGTGTACCACAATCCCTCGATCTGGCGCCGCGCCGACCGCGCGCTCGCTCGCCACCCGGACGACCTCATCGCGATGGAACGGCGCGCCGAGCTGGCGATTTCGCTGGAGCAGCCGCTGCGCGCCGATTCGCTGGTAGCCGAAGTGCTGCAGCGTCGGGGCGAGCCGAGCGTGGCAGGCTATGTGGCCAGAGCCGAGGCCAACTTCAACGCGGCGCGCGATTCGGCCGGATATGCCTGGTACGACTCGGCGCTGGTGTACGCCGACTCCGACCCGACGGGCGCCATGTGGGACGCGGTATGGATGATCGCGACCCCGGACGAGATCCGGGCGCAGGACGCGACGCCCCCCGGGGGCGGGGGCCGCCGCCAGTTCTTCGAGCGGTTCTGGGCGAAGCGCGACGCGAACGTCGTGACCAGAGGAAACGAGCGGATCGCCGAGCACTTCCGGCGCATCGCGTACGCACGGCGTTACTTCCGGCTGCTGCACCCGTTGAACCTGTACCACCGGTCACCGCGTTACCGGGCGATCATTGCCCAGACGCAGCGGGACTATTTGCAGCAATCTGCTCGGGCCGGCGAGCCCTATCCCGGCTCCGAGGCCGACCAGATGCTCGCAGGTAGCCGATCACTCCCCGACGTCGCCCCCGGGGCGGGGACGAACTCGGCACTGGCGGGACTCGACGCCCGCGGGCTGATCTACGTCAGGCTCGGAGCACCCGAGGTGCGCCTGCGGGGGTACCTCGATCCGCTCCATCAGGTCGCGGAAGGCGCCGCTTTGGACATCGAGGGATGGCTGTATCACACACCCGAAGGGACGCTCACGATCGGGTTCCGGCGGGGCAGCGGCAGCACACATGCGGGAATGGCCGCCGGCGACTTCATCTTCCTGCCGACCAACCGCCGCCAGGCGTGGAGCACGAAGGTCGCGCTCCGCACCGACCACACCACCGTCCCCGCGCCGCTCGAGGCACGCGCCTGGAGCGCCTACTTCAAGAGCCCGGAGCCTGGCCTCACCGACGCCTACTACAAAGCGAAGGGCGATTCGGCGGGTGTCGTGTTGTGGGACGCAAACGATACTCCGTTGCGCGCCAGTGGCGCGGGACTGCTGCAGCTCATCGTGCCGCCGGGGGCCTACCGACTGGGGTTCGACGTCGTTTCGGCGGGCGTCCTCGGCCGCACGCGCCGGGATGCGATCGTGCCGCGGTTCTCGCAGGTGGACCTCGGTCTGTCGAGCCTGGCGCTCGCGCCCGCAGCATCCCTGCTCGAGCGCGATGCCGCCCTGCGCGGCATGCCCGCGGACCTCGTGTATCCGACCGGCACACCGCTCTCGGCGTATGTCGAGGTGTACGGTTTGACGGCCGACCAGAGTGGCCGGTCACAATACCGCGTCCGGTACGAGTTCGCACCGGTGCGCTCGCTGCCCGCGCGCCTCATCAGGGGCACGCGACCGGTGGTGTTCGCGTTCGATCGGAGCGCATTCGCGACGCCCGCCGTCGAACAGCTCGTGATCGAGCCTGGCAAGGTACCGTCGGGACGCTACCGCGTCACTGTCGTCGTGACCGACCTGCAGCGAAATGTCAAGTCGGAGTCGGCGGCGATCGACGTAACGATCCGCTGACGGACGCTTGTCACGGAGCCCGCGCCTTCCCAGATTGGGACGGCCAAACGGCTCATGCTCGTCAATCTCATTCCGGAATTCCTCTCGGTACTGGCCGCGCCCGATCGCGCCGCGGCATACCACGAGTACCTCGATCGCCATCGTCCCGTTCTCGCCGCCTATTGGCACAACTACGTCCTGGATCTCGACTCGCCGCACGCGGAGCAGATCGTCGCCGCGGCGATGCGCGCCGACCGCAGCGATCTGACGCGGCTGCTCGAGGACGTGGACGTCGTCGCGATCGCCGAGGAAGCGCTACGGCGCGCGACGGAGGTGCTCGAGGCGGACTGCCCGGTCGATCTCTACCTGACGGTGGGCGTCGGCGCCGCGAACGCGGGCGAGCTCGTGGTGGGCGGCCGGGGCATCGCCTTCGTGTGCCTCGAGCACTTTACCGGGCGCGCCAACGCGCAGACCTACGGGATGGGCCTGGCGCCTCATCTGCTGCCCCTGTGGATCGCCCACGAAGTCGCGCACGTGATTCGCTACACGGCGCCCACGAGCCGCGCGGACCTGCGGCGCCTGGTGGGTGACCTGGGCGGGTACTACGACTACTGGGAGACCGGCTCGCGCGCCACGTTGCGCGAGCTGCTGGCCAACGAGGGCGCCGCGGTCGCGGCAGCGCAGGCCGTCGCCCCGGGCTTCGAGCCGTGGGAATACCTGGGCTACAACCGCCGCCAGTATCGGCGCCTGCGCGAGCTGGATGCGTTTCTGCGACGCGCCGCGACGGGCGATCTCGACGCCTGCGGGCTCGGGCTCAAGCTCAAGTATCTCTCGGGGGGAATGAGCCCCGCCGCGCGGCTCGTCAGCGGCAAGGTGTTGCCGGAACGGTCGGGGTACTACTTCGGCCTCCGCCTCGTCGAGAACTACCTGGCCGAGCACGGGGTGGCCTCGACGGTGCGGGCCGCCACCGAAGAGCTCAAGCAGGCCGACGACCGGGCGCTGGGCATCCAGACCGCATGAGCCCGCCCAAGAAGAAACCGCCCGAACGCCGCCGCAACCGCCCCTTGCGAGAGGTCCTGGACGATCTGCTGTCGCATACCCGCGAGATCGTGCGCCGCACGAAGGCGATGACGCCCGCGGAGCTGGACTACGCCCAACAGCGGCTCGAATGGCTGGCGGACGAGGTCTGGCGCGTCGCGACCGGCGAGACGGCGCCGCCCGAGTAGATTACGCGGGGTATGGGCACCCGCGGCGCGTTCAAAGTGACGGTCACGAAGGAAGACCTGGTCTTCGCCTCCGCACACTTCATCACGTTCGCCGGTCACCGGTGTGAAACCCTGCACGGGCATAACTACCGCGCCGGCGCCGTAGTGGAAGGAGGCCTCGAGCCTGACAGCTGGTTCGTCCTCGACTTCGCGGCCCTGAAGCGCGTGATGAAGCGGCTCACCGACGAGCTCGACCACCGCGTGCTCCTGCCGCGCGACAACCCCAAGCTCACGATCGCCGCGGACACCGACACCGTGCGCGTGTCGTTCGACGGCCGGCCCCGCTACGTCTTCCCCACCCGCGACTGCGTGATCCTCCCCATCCCCAACACCACGGTCGAGATGCTGGCGCAGTACCTGGCGGGGCGTGTGCGCACCGAGCTCGTCGCCGCGGCGGGCGGCGGCGCTGTTCACCTGACGGCGATCGAAATCGACGTCGAGGAGAACTTCGGACAGTCGGCGAGCTACCGCGAAACCCTCGACTGAGGACCGCGTCATGACCAAACCCACAGCTCTGTCGCCCGCGGAGATCGCCGACCGGCTCAAGACGCTGCCCGGTTGGCGGCTCGAGAGCGGAGCGCTGGTGCGCGAGTATCAGACGGACGGCTGGCCCACTACGCTGATGCTGGTCAACGCCATTGGGTTCTTCGCCGAGGCTGCCGATCATCACCCCGATCTCGCCGTGAGCTGGGGCAAGGTGGGCGTGAAGCTGTGGACGCACAGCGTCGGCGGCATCACGGCGAGTGACGTCGAGCTGGCGCGCTTGATCGAGCAGACGGCTCTGTGGCGGCCTCCCGCGGGCAGCTCGTTCCGGGGCACGCCCAAGAAGTTCGTCTCGTGACGCTGGCGGTCGAGCTCCGGCCGGCCCCCGACCCGCTCGACGCCTGCGCCCGCTTCACCGACCTCCCGCACCTCGTCTTTCTCGACAGCTCGGCCCGGGGTGCGCTGGGCCGGTATTCGTTTCTCACCGCCGACTCGATCGCACGAGTGGGGCCCGACGGTGACCCCCTCGTCGAGGCTCGCGCGCTCCTCGCCCCACGTCACCGGGCGCCGCTCCCAGGCCTGCCCCCCTTCCAAGGCGGGATCGCGGGATACGTCGGCTACGACTGGGGTGCCGAGCAGGAGCGGGTGCGGCGGCCGGCCGCCACTGAGCCGCAGATCCCCGACGCCGCCCTCGGCCTGTACGACTGGGTGATTGCGTGGGACCACGTGGATGGACGGGCCTGGAGCATCGCCTGGACGCCGCAGCGGCTGGCGTGGGTGAGGGAGCGACTCGGTGCCCCCCCGCGCCCCCCCCCCCCCTCCCCCGTCCCGCGCCGTCCTCCGCCGTCTTCGGTCACCTCGAACTTCACGCGCGGCGACTACGAGGCCGGCGTCGCGAGGATCCGCGACTACATCGCCGCGGGCGACGTCTACCAGGTGAACCTCGCGCAGCGGTTCCGGACCGCGTTCGCCGGAGCGCCGCTCGAGTTGTATCGCCGTTTGCGGGCGCGTAGTCCAGCGCCGTTCGGCGCCTACCTGTCGCTCGGTGACCTGTCGATCGCGAGTATCTCACCGGAGCGGTTTCTCAGGCTCGACGCGGCGACGCGCGAAGCCGAAGCGAGGCCCATCAAGGGGACGCGACCGCGCGGCGCCACTCCGGCCGAAGACGCGGCGCTCGCCGAGGCGCTCACGGCGAGTGAGAAGGACCGCGCGGAGAATGTGATGATCGTGGATCTGCTGCGGAACGACCTGGGCAAGGTGTGTCGCCCCGGGTCGGTGCGCGTCCCCGAGCTCTATGCGCTCGAATCGCATCCGACCGTGCACCACCTGGTCTCGACCGTGACCGGCGTGCTGGCGGATCGTGCCGACGCCTTCGACCTCCTGCGGGCGGCGTTCCCCGGGGGCTCCGTCACGGGAGCGCCGAAGATCCGGGCCATGGAGATCATCGCCGAGCTGGAGCGCGCCCCGCGCGGCGTGTATTGCGGCGCGATCGGCTACGTCTCGGCCACGGGCGCGATGGGCCTCAGCATCCCGATTCGCACTGTCGTCGTGCACCACGGGGTTGCCTCGTTTCACGCGGGCGCCGGGATCGTGTGGGACTCGGATCCCGCGGCGGAGTACGACGAGACGCTCGCCAAAGCGCGGGCCTTGATCGACGCCCTGACGCAGCCGTCAACGCGTGACCGGGCTGTTACGTCCTCGTCGTCGCGGCGGTGACAACCACGGGCGAACCTAACGCCTCCACTCCGTGCACAACACGTAGCCAGGAGGCTCTCGATGTCTCACCGACTGCTCCGCGCCGTCCCGCTGCTGCTGGTGGCGGCCGCCTGCGACCGCACGCCTAATGCGCCGGTCGCCCCCATCGCCGCGCAGGCGCTGCACGCCGGCGCCGAGTTCACCCCGCTCGCGTCCTCGGCGCAATGCACTCCGGGGGGAAACGTGGGGGCGCTGCTAAACCTCCCCGACGGGTACTCGCAGACCGTCATTGCGAGTGAACCGGACTACCTCGATGTCCCCGACATGCAGACGCTGAACCAGACCGGTCCGCAGGAAGGCCGCTACCTCTACCGCACGCACGAGGTCGGCTCGAACGGCGGCGTATCGGTCACGGACCTGTGGACCGGCGAGACGCACGTGCTGGTGCGCCGAGCCGATTGGGAATCGCTCGACGGCATCGCCTGGACACCGTGGGGCACGATTCTGTTCGCGGAAGAACGCGGCGCAGCCAGCCGCCCCGATCCCGACTTCCCCGCGGCAACCGCAGGGCTCGTCTACGAGCTCGACCCGGCGACGCTGCAGGTGACGGTACGGCCGGCGATCGGCTCGCGGTCGCACGAAGGCATGCGTTTCGACCCGCAAGGCAATCTGTATGGGATCTCGGAGACCAACCCTGGGGCGATCTTCAAGTTCGTGCCAGACCGGCGGGGCGATTTGTCGTCCGGCCAGCTGTACGCCCTGAAGGTCGTGAACGACCCCGGCGACGGCACTGGCCCGGCGGTGTGGGTCCCGCTCGACCGCGCGGCCTCACAGGTCAACTCCGACGCCGAAGCCACGCGCGTCGGTGCAACGGGCTACTTCCGTCCCGAGGACATCGAATCGTCGACCAGCACCGGCAACAGCCGGGGCCACGTGCTGTACGTTGCCGTGACCGGCAACAGCTCCACCGTGCGTGGCCGGGTATTGGCCATCGAGCTGCGCAACAATGGGACCGCGTTTGTCTCGAACTACGTGAAGGTGGGCGAGAACGTCTCGAGCGACTTCCTGATGCCGGACAACGTCGCACTCGATCAGACGGGTCGCCTGTTCATCACCGAAGACCCAGGTTCCGCCGGATCGACCGGTCAGGGTGACGACATCTGGGTTGCGACGCCCGGCGACGACCCGCGGCAGGCGGGAGAGGTGAGCCGGTTCGCGTCCGTTACGGACTGCTCGGCCGAACCGACGGGTATCTATTTCGACAAGAGCAATGGATCGCTGTTCGTGAACATCCAGCACCGCGGCGGCGACGGTCAGGACAAGACGCTCGCCATTCGGCGGGACTAGTCCTCACCCCCTGACCCCCTCTCCACGTTGTGGAGAGGGGGAACGGCGGTGAGGATTCATTTCCCCACGCAAAACGTCGCGAACACGCGGTCCAGCACGTCGTCCGGCGTCACCACACCGATCAAGTCGTCGA
>Ga0210382_10000267_pt1 | contig 20172 bp, 22 predicted proteins | sample PLMedo_FD_155452 | JGI IMG/M metagenome (GOLD analysis project Ga0210382, IMG submission 155452) | Groundwater sediment microbial communities from an aquifer in East River, Colorado, USA - PLM0_60_coex redo | ecosystem: Environmental > Terrestrial > Soil > Riparian zone | place: USA: East... | reverse complement strand
CGTGTAGAAGACGAAGCCGAGCGCGTCGAAGCCCTTCAGCAGCACGGCGCGCGCCGAAGGACGCCCCTTTTTCGTCGCGGTCGCGAGCGTCATCGCATTAGGCAAGGCGATACCGGACTGCAGGGCCTCATCGAACCAGCTGCCGAACTGCGCAAGCGGATCCGCGTGGAGATCCTTCTCATGCAGACCGGCGCGCATGTATTCCTGACGCAGGGCGGCGAGATCCATTGCGGGAATTCTACGACCTACCTGCGGCGGCGCGCATACAAGCCGCCGAGGGAGAGCAGGAGCGCCGTCGCCCAGAAGACGGGGACCATGCCCAGTGCCGTGCCGAGCGCGCCGAACAGGAGCGGCATCGCGATCTGGCTCATGTTGACGAGACTCATGCGCACGCCTATCGCTTCGCCGACCCGGCCCGCGGGCGTCGCGTTATGGAGCAGGGACATGACCATCGGCTGCGACATCCCGAGCCCCAGGCCGAGCAGGAAGGCAACCGCCATCAGGAAGCTCGCGCGCTCGAGTAACGGAAACAGGAAGAAGGCCGCTGCTGCCGTCGCCAGGGATACCGTAAGGAGCGGCCACGCGGTCAGCCGCCGCGAGATCGCAGGCAGAAGCCCGCGGATGACGAAGGTCGCCACGGAAAACGAGCCGAGCACCAGGCCGATGCTCGACGCCGACAATCCGATGCGCGAGCCGTAGATCGGAATCGCGAAAGTGAACATGTCCCACGCCGCGGCCAAGAGCCCGCTCGCGACGAAAACATGGCGCAGCACGCGGTGGCGCAGGAGATCGACGACGCTGCGGCCCGGGTCGAGCGGCGGTGCATGGGTGTGCGGCTGCGGTAGGTGCAGCTTGTTCAGTCCCAGCACGGCGATCGGCAGCAGCGGAAATGCGGCGAACGCACCGAAAGTCGCGATGTGGCCGAATGCGTCGATCCCGAATCCGGCGAGCATCGGGCCCACGAAACCCGATACCGAAAACCCCAGTGCCGCGAGACTGAAGGTCATTGGGCGATCCTCGGGCTGTCCGATGTAGCCGATGATGTTCTGCGCGGCGACCTGGTACATCATGAAGCCCGAGCCGATCAGGACGCTCGTGAGATGGAGCGCCGTCAGCGTCGGCCACAGGTAGGGGACCAGCGCGCCGAGTGCGATCGCGACCGATCCGATGAGCATGGGCACTCGAGCGCCGATGCGGTCGATCAGGCGTCCCATGCTGATCGCCGAGAGCATCGGCAGCAAGGCGTACAGGGCCATCAGCACGCCGACCGTGAACGGCGTCGCGTGCAGGTGAAGGGCATAGAGCGATACCGACACGCGCATCCCCGCGAACACGGAGTGGTTGAGCAGGGTGATGAAGATGAGGAAATAGAGCGTGCGCACGCCGGGTTTTCTCTTCCCGGCCGGGGACCGGGAAGTTTCGTCAGCAAGGGACTTCGTTCAGACGGATTCGAAGTATACCGACATTCGACGGCGCATCGCCTCGTCTGGGAGCGGACCCGAGGCGGCACCCAGGTTGTCCGCCACGTGCTTGGGATTGCGCGTGCCCGGAATGGCGCAGGTCACCGCGGGATGCCCGAGGATCCATTTCAGGAAGAACTGCGCCCAGCTCGCGCAGCCGATCTCCTGGGCCCACGCGGGCAGCGCCTTGTCGCGCACGCGGCGGAACATCGACCCTTCCGCGAAGGGCCGGTTGACGATCACCGCGGTGCGGCTGTCGGCCGCGGCGGCGAGCAGGCGCCGATCGGCCTCGGGTTCGGCGAGAGAGTAGTTCACCTGGACGAAATCGATGTCTCCCGGCCGGATGATTTTTTCCAGGTCGGCGTGCGCCCCGGCGTGATAGTGGGTGACGCCGAGGTAGCGCACGCGGCCGGCATTTTTCCATTCGCGCAGCGTCGCAAGATGCGTGGGCGCGTCCACCAGGTTGTGCACCTGCATCAGGTCGAGGCGCTCCACGCGAAGCTTTCTCAGCGAATCCTCCATCTGACGGATGCCCGCCTCCCTGCCGCTCGTCCAGACCTTGGTTGCGACGAAAAGCTCGGCCTTGACGCCGAGCGCCGCGGCGAGCTCGCCGGTCACGGATTCGGAGGAGCCGTACATCGGCGAGCTGTCGATCACGCGGCCGCCCAGCTCGACGAAGGCCTTCAGGGTCTCTTGGGCCTGCGCCTTCTCCTTGGCATCGGAGGCGACATCGAACACCTGCCAGGTGCCCAGGCCGACCGCAACGATCCTTTCCCCCGTCTTCGGGATGGTGCGCTGAAGAGGCGCCGGCGAATCGGCGGCATGACCGGGCGGCATTCTTCCTCCAAAGGTGAGTGCGGCGGCGAGCTTGAGCCAGTTGCGGCGCGAATTTCGCATGAATGAGTTTATCTCGGTTGCGGACCTCGCTGCTTCCGCAAGTGCGCGCTGGAAGTCATTATCCCGCGGGAAAACGCACGCGCACCGAAAGGCCGGCGCCGCCTTCGCCCTCGGCGAGCTCGACGCTCGCGCGGTGCGAGTCGGCGATGCGCTTGACGATCGCGAGCCCCAGGCCGCTTCCCGACACGCCCGTGCCCGGCACGCGGTAAAAGCGGTCGAAAACGCGTTGCCGCTCTTCCTGCGGGATTCCCGGGCCCGTGTCGGTGACGGCAAGCAGCGGTCCTTCGGCATCCGCGCAGGCATCCACCGTGACGCGGCCGCCCGCCGTCGTATACCGGACCGCGTTCTCGACGAGATTGTCGAGCAGCGAGCGAAGCGCCTCCTCGCGGCCCGCGACCACCGTGGGCTCGATCCGGCCCAGGCGCAGCTCAACCGATTTTGCCGCAGCGAGCGGCTCGACATCCGCCACCGAACTTGCGGCGAGGCGGTCGAGCCGCACTGGCGCCGTCTCACTCAGCGCCGCCTTGGGCTCGATTCGCGCGAGCGTGAGAAGCTGGCCGACCAGCCGATGAGCGCGCCGGGCGCCCGCCTTCAGCTGCTCGAGTGCCTCGCGGCGGTCCTCCGGGGTCTGCGCGCGCTCGAGAACCTGCAGTTGCAGATGCAGCGCGGTGAGCGGTGTGCGCAGCTCGTGGGCGGCGTCGGCGGTGAAGCGCTTCTGGGTCTCGATCGCCTCGGCGAGCCGCGCGAGCAGCCCGTTCAACTGCGCGACCATCGGCTGGACTTCGCCGGGCAGTCCCTCTTCGCGCAGCGGCTCGAGCGAGGCAGGCGCGCGCTTCGCGATGGCGCGCGCGATGCTCCCGAGCGGCGCGAGGCCCCGGCCCACGAGCAGCCAGATGAGCAGCGCGAAGAGCGGGATCGAGGCGACGATGGGAATGAGGATGCGCAGCGCGATCGCCGCCGCCCGGTCGCTGCGCAGGCTCACCGGCAGCGCGACCTGGATGGTCTTGTCGGCGTTGCTCATGGTGAAGATGCGCCAGTCCGCCCCGTTTACCGACACCGTGTCGAAACCCAGGCCGCTCTGCGGCAAGAGGATGTTCTGGTTGGACAGATACATCAGAGATCCGCGCGGGTCCCACACCTGCACGATGAAATCGTAGTCGAAGTCCGGATAGAGAAGGCCCGGGCTCTGCAGCGTCTGGTCGCGCAACGACAGCGCCATCTGCCTGAGCTGGTAATCGAACAGCTCGTTCGCCTCCTTGCGCGCGGCGAAATAGGTCGCCGCGCTCGCGGCGAGGCCCACCAGCAGCAGCGCCGAGAGCAGCGCGACCAGAAGATTCTTGCGTATGGACATCGGGGCCGCGGTGGTACCGAGCTCGCGCTGCGGCCGGCCTACGCCGCAGCGCTGTCGTCTTCGCCCGCGATCGAGTAGCCGAATCCGCGAACGGTGCGGATCATGCCCTCGCCGAGCTTCTTGCGCAGGTTGTGGATGTGCACCTCCACCGAGTTGCTGGCGACCTCCTCGCCCCAGCCGTAAAGACGCTCCTCGAGCTGCGCGCGCGACAAGGCCGCGCCGGGGCGCTCGAGCAGCGCCTGCAGCAGCGCGAATTCGCGCGCCGACACCGGAACCGGTTGTCCGCCGTGCAGCACCTCGTGCGTGACCGGATTGAGCGTGAGCGCGCCGTGCGTGACCACGGGCTCCGCCCGGCCCGCGTGCCGGCGCAGCACCGCGCGCATGCGCGCGGCGAGCTCGTCCAGATCGAACGGCTTGACCAGATAGTCGTCGGCGCCCGAATCGAGGCCCTTGACGCGGTCGGCCACCGCGTCGCGGGCGGTGAGAATGAGCACCGGGACGCGGTCCTTCCTATTGCGAAGCCCCGCGAGGACGGCGAACCCGTCCTTGCGCGGCAGACCGAGGTCCAGGAGCACCAGCGCGTAGGGCTCGCTCTCGATCGCGATTTCCGCGGCGCGCCCGTCCTGGACCCAGTCCACCACGTAGCCTTCGTGGCGCAGACCCTTGCGGATGCTCTCGCCGATCATCGCATCGTCTTCGACGAGCAGCACCCGCATGTCGTTTCCCTTGCCTGCTTGGGTCAGGCGTGCGGCCAGTGGAAGTTGAGCTGCCGCTCGCCCGTGGCCGAAACGCGCACGGTGCGATGCAGGGTCTTGCCCTTCGCATCCGCTGCCACCCTGTATTTGCCTGCCGGGAGCTTCACCAGCATGATCGGGCCGTCCGAAACGGTGTTCAGCACTTCCTTCCCTGCCTTGTCCTTGATGGTGACGCGGATGTCGGCGAGGTACTCGTTGTCCTTGTCCGCGGAAAACACCATGCTCAAGGAATAGTGCTTCGCTTCCTCCTTCATCGCCGCCGCCTCGGTTTCGCCGATGCCGCCGCTCATGTAAGCGATGCCGTTTTCGGTCCTGGGTTGGGGCAGCGCGCTCCGAGTAATCGTCGCGGCCGCCGCGGGGAGCGCGAGGCCGAGGGCCAGAGCGCCGATCAGCAGTTTGCCAGTCGATTTCATATCGATACCTCCAGATAGGTTAGCACTTCGAAACAACGGCGGCCCGACGCGAGCGGGCCGCCGCACCTTCACGCGCCGGGGTCAACCGAGGTCGACGGGCACGTAAATCTTCGCGTCATTGCGCTGCACCAGCAGCGCCACGTGCTTGTCCGACTTGTCGAGCAGGCGGCGCAGCTCGCGCACGCTTTTGACCGGCTGCTCGTTGAGCGCGAGGATCACGTCGCCGGGCTCGATCCCCGCCTTCGCGGCGGCGCCGCCGGCTTCCTGCACCACCAGCCCGCCCTTGGCGTGGATCTGCTCGCGTTCGTCCGAGGTAAGGGGCCGCACGACCAGGCCGAGCTTGCCCGAATTGTTCGCGGCAGGCGCATCCGCGGAAGCCGTCTGCTCGGACGGGGCCGCACCCACGGTCACCTTCAGCGTACGCTCGGCACCGTCGCGCCAGATGCGCACCGCGGCGATCTGGCCGGGCTTCATCTCGCCAACGATCAACGTTAGGGCCGACGATCGATCGATCGTTTTGCCCTCGAAGGCGAGGATGATGTCGCCGGGCTTGACGCCGGCGCGGGCGGCAGGGCTGCCGTCTTCCACGGCGCTCACCAGAGCACCCTCGGGTTTCTTCAGGCCGAAGGATTCAGCGAGATTCTGGTTGACATCCTGGATGGTGACGCCGAGCCGGCCGTGCGTGACCTTGCCGTAGCGCTGCAACTGGTTTTCCACGCGCATCGCCACGTCGATCGGAATCGCGAACGAGAGGCCCATGTAGCCTCCGGTCTGGCTGTAGATCTGCGAGTTGATGCCGATCACTTCGCCGTCCAGATTGAACAGCGGTCCGCCGGAGTTGCCCGGATTGACGGCGACGTCGGTCTGGATGAACGGGACGTAGCCGCTGTCGGGCAGCGTGCGCGATTTGGCCGACACGATCCCGGCGGTCACCGAGTTCTCGAACCCGAACGGGGAACCCATCGCGACTACCCACTGGCCGACCTTGGCCTTGGAAGGATCGCCGATCCTGAGGGTCGGCAGGCTCTTCGCGTCGATCTTGATGAGCGCAATGTCGGTGCGCGGATCCGTGCCGACGACCTTCGCCCTGAACTCGCGGCGGTCGGTGAGCTTGACGCTCACTTCGCTTGCGCCGCTCACCACGTGGGAGTTGGTCAGGATGTAGCCGTCGGGGCTGATGATGAAGCCCGAACCGATGCCGTGCGAGGGCGTCTGTTGCGGCATGGGAATCTGGAACCGCTTGAAGAACTGGAAGAACGGATCGTTCTCGTCGAACGGCAGCGATTGCGCCACGTTCGCGACGGTTTTGGTCACGCTGATGTTGACCACCGCCGGCCCGGCCCGGGCCGCAAGCTGGCTGAAGTCCGGCAAGGCGAGCGTTTGCGCCGGGGAGGTTTGCACCGCGGCCGATTGTTCAGTCTTCACCGGAATAGCGGCGTTGGCGGCGACACCGCTCGCCGTGCACCCGGCAATGAGCACAGCAAACAGTGCCGTGGTAACCGCTTTGCTGACGGTTTTCTGCTTCATGGTTCGACTCCTTTGGCTAGTAAACTGTACGGTCCGCATGGTAAGGGTCGAACCTTAAGCGCAACTTAAGAGCGGCAGCGATTCCAACGAAACTTCCCGCGGACGATGGAGTCATTCAACAGTCTCCGACAGCAAGATCCGGATCGGCGAGCATGAGGGAAAGAAGGCTGCATAGAACTACTTGACCGCGCCGACCGTGAATCCGGCGACAAAGCGATCGACGAAGAAGTTGTAGAGTATCGCCCGCGCCCGAAGAATTCCGGTCCCGTGGCGGACAAGAGGCGGGCGCCCTAAGTTGTTCTTAAGGCGCTGGCGCGAGAATTCCATGAGGGAGTTCCCAACCTGAAAGGAGTCATACCATGCCAATCACCGAAAGGCTCGCCGCGCATCGCCGATCGGCCGACCGGCACCGATCACGCCTTTTTCACGTAAGCCGAACACCAACCCTTCGCGCTTACTTCCTTGCCGGCAAATATCGGACACGGACCCCAAGCTCCCCCGGGCTTACCCTGGTAGAGCTGGCAATTCGCACAGGCCTCGCCCGCTTTGTATTTCGCAAATTTCGCTTTGTCTACTTTGGTCGCATCGTGTTTGTAGCCGAGGCTCTGCGCCGTCACGTCCTTCTCATCCACGTGCGGCTCCGCAGCTTGTGCGGGTCTTCCCACACGTGCAGCTATTGCGATTAACGCTACCGCGAGCGAGCCGATCTTCAGAAAATCACGACGTTGCGTCTTCATCATGCTGCGCTTCATCTGATTAGTCTCCGCTTCGTTGACATAAATAACATTCGGTGCGACACCTTCACATATAGATAGTTCTGCGCTGAGCAGATTCTGGTGCAACAACATCAGGAGACAGTGGGAGCATAGACTGATCGAGTTTGTCTTCGGAGCTTACCAGCAATATTCATCGGAATCGGCGGGGGATCCCGTCTCGCATCGGTCGCTGCCTGATCTTCCGTAGCCAATCGAAATCCTCCAGGGTTAGCAGGTTGTTGAAAAAGTACGCATGATGCCAATTCCCTGTCGTTCTGAGCGAAGCGAAGAATCTGCTTTGCTTGCAGATCAAACTCTTACAAAAGCAGATTCTTCGTCGCTACGCTCCTCAGAACGACAACGCGCCATTTTTCAACAGCCTGTTAGGCTCGGATCACTGTCGCCGCCAGGCCAGGTTCTCTTCGACGAATTTCCAGTTCACGATGTTCCAGAACGCGTCGAGGTATTTCGCCCGGTCGTTGCGATAATCGATGTAGTAGGCGTGTTCCCAGACGTCGCACGCGAGGAGCGGCGCGTCACCGGAGCGCAACGGGTTATCGGCGTCATCGGTGTTGAGCACGGCGAGCTGCTCATCCCGCGTCTTGATCAACCACGTCCATCCCGACCCGAATTTTTCCGTCGCTGCCTTCTTGAAGAGCTGCTTGAAGGCATCGACGCCGCCGAAGCCGCGCTCGATCGCCTTGGCGAGCTCGCGCGGAGGATCGCCGCCCGCCTCCGGGCCGATGCATCTCCAGAAGAAATTGTGGTTCCAAACTTGCGCGGCGTTGTTGAAGATCGCGCCGGATGATTTCCTGACGATGTCTTCCAGCCGGGCGTCTTCGAACTCGGTACCCGCGATCAGGGAATTGAGTTTGCTGACGTATCCGCGATGATGTTTTCCATAATGATATTCGAGTGTTTCCCTGGACATAAAAGGCTCCAAGGCGTCCATTGAATAGCCCAGCTTGGGCAATACGTGCTGCGGTTTCACGACCTTGTTCGGCATCTGCATCTTCGCTCTCCTTATCAATTGGTCTGGAATGGGAAGGGACGGTGCCACATCGGCCCTTCATTGCATGAACCAGCCGTGGCTCACCACGATCGACTGGCCGGTGAGCGCGTTCGACGGGAACGCGGCGAAGAACAGCGCCGCTTCCGCGACGTCTTGCACGGTGGTGAACTCCCCGTCCACCGTCTCCTTCAGCATCATGTCCTTGATGACCTGCTGCTCGGTGATGCCGAGCGCCCTGGCCTGCTCGGGGATCTGCTTGTCGACGAGCGGGGTGCGCACGAAGCCCGGACAGATGACGTTGGCGCGCACGCCGTGCTTCGCGCCCTCCTTGGCTACGACTTTGGCCAGCCCGATCAATCCGTGCTTGGCCGTGACGTAGGGCGCTTTCAGGGGCGACGCCTCCTTCGAATGCACCGATCCCATGTAGATGACGCTGCCGCCGCGGCCGGAGGCGTACATATGCGGCAGGCACGCGCGCGTCGTGAGGAACGCGCCGTCGAGATGGATCGCCAGCAGCTTCTTCCATTCGTCGAAGGGAAACTCCTCCAGCGGATGGACCGTCTGGATCCCGGCGTTGCTCACCAGGATATCGATGCCGCCGAAGGCCGAGACCACCGCCGCGGTTCCGGATTTGACCGCGCTCTCGCTGCTGACGTCCATCGCCACGCCGATCGCGGCGCCGCCTCGACTGCGAATCTCCGCTGCCGTCGCGTCCGCGGCGCGCTTGTCGAGATCGGCGATCGCCACCTTCGCGCCTTCGCGGGCGTAGACGATCGCGATCTCCTTGCCGATGCCGCTCGCGGCGCCGGTGATCATTGCCGACTTGCCCTGGAGTTTCACGTGTACCTCCGTTTAAGAGCCGGTTTCAAGGCGAGGGGACCATTGCCTCGTCCTCCCTTGCTTCGAAGCCGCTCCGGTTCGTTTCGAACCGGCTTCCGGGAACCAGATAATCGTGCACGACCGTGCCGAGTCCCAGCGTCAGATCGCTCAGCACGTGGATTCCGGAAATCACCTCGCGGACCGGAAGTCCAGCCACCGGCGCCAGCGCGTGGTGAAAGAGCTCGAGGGCGGCCGGTCCCTCCCAGGCGCCTTTGACCGTGATGTCCTCGCAGCAGTAGCGCACCAGCTCGCAGATTCGCGGCCTGCCGTCGACGTGCGGAATGATCTTCAGCAGAAAATTCGGCGCGGCAAGCGCCTGGGCCATTTTCTCGTGCGGCAGCGTGCGATGCTTGTAGCCCATGGTGGCGACCGCCACCGTGACCGGACCGTACTTGAGAACGCCGAGCAGCGTGTCCTTCCTCACCCCCAGACTGGGCGACGCGAGCTTCTTCGGAAAGCCCCACAGTTCGCGCCCGCCGGCGATGGGCGGATGGTCGTTGAGGTACATCGCGTGGACATAGGCGCCTTCCCGTCCGTCGAAGCGCACCGGAATCACCTGTCCGGATTCCGTGTAGTCGCCGAATCCCGTCGAATCGGGCATGCGGATGAACTCGAACTTGACGATCGGCTGAAAAACTTCGAGCGGCTCGGGCACGACGGCCCTGAGCGCGTCGATATCGGTGCGATACGTGACGACGAAGAACTCCCGGTTGACGAAGCGATAGGGCCCCGGCGGAAAGGCCGGGCTGGTGAGGGGCATCGCGAATGCGCGCGAACCGACTTCGCGTTCTTTCATCGCACGGTCTCCCCGGCAGCGCGAATCGCTTCGCGCGTGAGGTCGTATACTCGGATGCCCTCTGCCAATTGCGATTTCCTGAGCCATTCCGGGTGGGCGACGGAGCGCCGCACGTCCTCCAGACCCGCCTCCCAGCGCCGCAGCATGGTGGCGCGGGAAAACTCGTAATCCTTCGAGAACGAGGAATAAGCGCCGTGCCGGTTGATGAAGTGCACGATGTCGATGTGCGTGCCGCTGCTGAGTTTTTCCAGGGCCTTCGCGTCGGGATCGAGCTTGAGATCCTCCGGCAGCTTTTGCAGCAGGCGATGCAGCGGGCTTCTGAGCTGCTGCAGCTCGCGCACGCGCGTGGTGTTGAAGCGCGTCTTGCTCGAATACATGATGTCCTTGTGCCGCTCCATGACCTGTTCGAGGTTTCGTGGCAGCTCGCCCGTGGCGCCGAACAGATCGACCTGAATAATGAGCGCCCTCATCGGCGGCGAGCTGTCCAGCACGTACCACAGAGGCGTGTTGGAAACGATGCCTCCATCCCAGTAGTGTTGGCCGTCGATCTCGACCGGTGCGAACGCCGGCGGCAGCGCGCTGCTCGCCAGCACGTGTTCGGGCCCGATCCGCGTTTGCAGGCTGTCGAAATACGTCGAATTTCCCGTCTCGACGTTGACCGCGCCGAGGCTCAGCCGGATCGCACGCCGATTGATCAGTTTGAAATCGATCAGTTCCTCGAGCGTCGATCGCAGCGGCGCAGTGTCATAGATGCTCAGCGCCTCGACGCTTCCCGCCGGCATCAACACGGCCGGAGGTACGCGTGGCGCGTAGAAACCCGGGACACCGAAAGTCGCACTTGCAGTAGCACTCATGCGGTTGAATACCTGTCGCAGCGGATCTACTGAGGGATATTCCTTCGCCGGAAGGTATCCGAGAACGCCAGAGGACACGACGCTCCAGAAATCGCGCAGGCGCGCGATGCGCCGGTCGGGCGCGTTCCCGGCGATGAGGGCGGCGTTGATGCCGCCGATCGACACGCCGGTGACCCAGTCGGGCGAAAACCGGGCTTCCACCAGGCCCTCGAAGACGCCAGCCTGATAGGCGCCCAGCGCGCCGCCTCCTTGCAATACCAGAATCGTGAAGTCGTAGTTGTCCTTGTAGACGCGATCGGTCGGTTTCATATGACTCCGGAAAAATGAAGATGGCCGCAGCCCTCGCCAATCAGGGTAGGACGCAAAGCTTAAGGAAGGCTTAAGAAGGACCGGCCCGCGCCCGAGGAATTCCGGTCCGGCGGCAGCCAACCAGCGCCTATCCGAGCGTCGCGCCCAAGCCGTGCGCGATTACCTCGCCGCGGGCGGTCTCGACTCCAAAAAACTCTCCGTGGAAGGCGTAGGGAGCAGCGAGACGGTCACGGCGGCGGGCCAATGCAGCGGCCTGCGCGGGAATCGGCTCATCGAGTGCCTTCAGCCCGACCGTTACGCGGAGTTGAAAGTGGCGGGCACCGCGCCCGACGCGTCGGCGAGCCGCGCGATCCAGGGACTGGAATCGGAGCAAACCGCGGCATTGACGCTGCACTGAACGGCCTTCGAGCACGGCGGCGCCGCGGATGGCGCCGCCGGAACACGGAAGTTGTTGCACCAGAATCCTAAATTCCAAGATAAGCCTGCTTGATCTCGGGCCTCGCCGCGAGCTCATCCGGCTGCCCCTGGGTGAAGAGCCGTCCTTCGGAAATCACGTAGGCATAGTCGCTGAGGGCGAACGCCAGGTGCACGTTCTGCTCAACCAGCAGAATGGTGACCCCGTGGCTCTTGAGAGTTTGGAGCGTCGAAAAGAGCTGCTGAACCACGACCGGGGCGAGCCCGAGCGAGAGTTCGTCAATGATCAGGATTTCCGGATCGGACATGAGCCCGCGCGCGATCGCCAGCATCTGCTGCTCGCCGCCGGAGAAGGTCCCAGCCCGTTGGCGCCGGCGCTCCTTGAGACGGGGAAAAAGCGTGTACACCTGATCCAGGCTCCCCGCGAACTTTCGCGATGCCCGTCTCGAAAAGGCGCCCATTTCGAGATTCTCCTCGACGGACATGGCGTTGTAGAGCTGCCGCCCTTCGGGCACGAGGACGAGGCCGCGGGCCGCCTTGGCGTGGGGCGCAAGGCGCGTCACGTCCTCACCCTTGAAGAGAATTCTCCCGCTCCAAGGGCTTATGCTGCCGACGACGGCGCGCAGCGTCGTGGTCTTGCCAACCCCGTTGGCGCCGACGATCGTGGTGAGCCGGCCGCTCGCCGCGCCGAGCGAGATGCCCCATAGAACCTGCACCTCGTCGTAGCCGGCTTCGAGCGATTCGACCTGGAGCAGCGCCTCGCTCATCTAAAGGCCCCTTCGCTGCAGCTTAGTGGCAAGTTCGGGATTGCCCAGATAGGCCTCGATCACTTCGGGATTGCCCGCAACCTCCTTCGGTGAGCCTTCCGCCAGCTTCCGGCCCGAGTTCAGCACGACGATCCGATCGGAAAGGCTCATGATGGCCTGCATGAGATGCTCGATGATCAAAATGGCGACGCCGCGCTCCCGGATGCTGCGGATCACGTCGATCATGTGCTCCACCTCGGTCGGGTTGAGGCCCGCCAGCACCTCGTCGAGCAGAAGGAGCACGGGACGCGCGCACAGCGCGCGCGCCAGCTCGAGGCGTTTCTTTCCTGCGATGGTGAGCTGGCTTGCCGGATGATCGAGCCGGTCCTCGAGCCCGACGAATGCCGCGACCTCGCGCGCCACATCCGTTGCGCGGCCGAGCGACAGGTACTCGCGGCCGAAGCAGGCGCCGACCGTGCAGTTCTCGAGCACGGTCATCGTCGCAAGCGGCTGCACGATCTGATGCGTGCGCGCAAGCCCATGACGCACGACGCGGTAAGGCGCCTCCCCAGTGATGTCGGCACCGCGGAAAATCACACGTCCGCAATCGGGCGGATAGACGCCGTTGATCAGGTTGAAGACCGTCGACTTGCCGGCGCCGTTCGGGCCGATGAGCCCGAGAATCTCCCCCTCGCCGACCGCGAAGCTCAGGGCGTCGACCGCGTGCAGGCCGCCGAAGCGCTTGCCGATATCCCTGACCTCGAGAAGGTCCGTCACTCGAGCACCCGCTTCGTACGCGGCCAGCGGCGGTGGATCCAGCCCATGAGCCCGCCGGGAACGAACAGTACGATGAGCAGAAGAAGCACTCCGGCGATCACCAGCTGAAAGTTGGAAAAGACTTGCGTGGTGAGCAGAGTGCTGCGCAACTCCTCGTAGAGAAAGGCGCCGAGCGCGGGCCCGACGACAGTGCCCTGGCCGCCGAGCATGACCATCACGATGGCCTCCGTCGACAGCACGAGGTCGAAGGCGTCGTCTGGCTGGATGAAGGCGCTCTTGAAGAAGAACAGCGCGCCGGCGACCGCGGGCAGGAACGCGGAGGCGCTGTAGACGAGCGCCTTGTAGCGCGGCGTCGGCACGCCGAGCACCGGCTCCGCGTCCTCGTTCTGCCCGATGGCGAGGAGCCCGAGCCCGAACTTAGAGGTCTTGATCAAATAACTGAGCAGCAGCGAAAGTCCCATCACCGCCACGAGGAGAAAATAGATCGTCCATAGCGCCTGCATCGCTCCGCCAAGCGGTTTGTACGCCTCGATTGAGAGATAGATTCCACTCGCTCCGCCCCAAGGCGTGAAGTTGGAAACGAACGCCTTTACGCCTTCGTTCACGCCGATCGTCGCCAGCGCGAAATACGCGCCCCGCAGCCGCAGGATGCCTAGACCAAAGAGGAGGGCCAGCAGGCTCACCGCGACGCCGCCCGATAGCGCCGCCAGCGGCAGCGGCCAGCCGTGCGAGTTCACCAGATAAGTGCAGAAATAGCCCCCGAGCCCGAAGAAGACGATATTGCCGAAATTGACGTAGCCGGTATAGCCGATCATCAAGTTGAGGTTGCTGGCGAGCGTGATGTAGATCGCCACGAGAAGCAGGTCTTCCCGCATCTCGACGTTGTTGCCCGGCAGGGGCGCGAGCGCAAATGCGAGGGTCACGAACGCGATGAGCCAGAAAGTCGGCCGCCGGAGGATCGCGGATGGGCTCATCGCGCTCTCATTCCGTGCGAATCACGGGCGCCGCAAGTTGAACAGGCCGCGCGGGAAGGCGATGAGCACCACTACGAACACGACGAACTCGATGACCGATGTCCAGCTCACCGGCATGAAAGGCGTGGCCAGACCTTCGAGCAGACCGAGTGCCACTCCGCCGAAAAGGGCGCCTGCCGGATTGCCGAGCCCGCCGAGCACCGTCACCACGAAGCTCTTGAGCTGGTAGGCGCTCCCGGAGAGCACGGTAAATGGAAACAGTGTCGCGATGAGCGCCCCGGCCGTGCAGGCGAGGGCCACGCCCAGCCCGAAGGCGAGCGAGAGCACCTGCGTCGTCGGAATCCCGTTGAGCTCGGCCGCCTCGCGGTTTCCCGCCACGGCGCGAATCGCCTTACCGGTCCGCGTGTGGTGCAAAAACAAATAGAGCAGCCCCGCGATCACGGCGGTAAGGAACGCGGCCATCATATGAGTCCCCGTGAACGTATAAACCTGCCAGGTGATGCCGGGCAGCGACACCGGCACATTGAACAGGATCGTGCCCCACGCGGCGGTGCCCAGGCCGATCAGCACCATGTTCACCGCGAACGTCGCGAGCAGGCTCATCAGCGCCGGCCGTCCGATCACCCGGTGCACGGCGATCCAGTACAGGCACACGCCGACGAAGAATCCCGCTACGAGGATAGGCGGGATCGCGGCGTACACCGGCGCACCCAGCATGCTTGTCAGGTAAAAAAGCCCGAACATGCCGGCTACGATCATCGCCCCGTGGCTCAGGTTGATGACGTCCATGACGCCCCAGATTAGCGTCAGACCCATCGCGGCCAGTCCGTAGACTGAGCCGACCAGCACGCCGTCAATGATCGAGGCGAGTATGCCGACCATGCGGTGGACTCAAGAAAGGGGACCCGCGCGGGGCCCCGTCTCAGGCATCGCCTAGCGGTAGGGGTAGGCGAGCGGCGCCGTCTGGGCCGAGGTCGGCCAGACCACTTCCTTCACGAGCTTGCTGCCTTTCATCTGCCATTGCGTGAGTACCATCTCGTGCGCGATCTGCAAGCCGTGATTCTTGGCGTCGATGGCGAACTTGGTGGGCCCGAATAGCGTCGTGACGTTCATCGCGTTGAGCGATGCCGCCACCTTCTCCGGATCGATCGACTGTGCCTGCTCGATGGCGTGCTGGAAAATTAGGCCGCCCGCATAGCCACCGGCTGCATGATAGCCGGGCGGGATCTTGTACTTTTTCTCGAACGCCTTGGCGAAGGCCGCCGGCGTCGGACCGAAGTCGGGCTTGTAGGTGACCTGCGGTGCCCACTGCGACGGGACCGAGACGCCGGCTGCCGCCGACCCCAGGCTCGCGAACTGCGGACTGTCGGGCGCCACGAGCAAGGTCATCCACTTGAGCCCCGCTTTCTGATCATAGATCTGGCGCGCGAGCGTGGCGCCGTCGGGGTAGTGCCCGCCGCCGACCAAGGCGTCCGCCTTCGACGAAACGATCTTGTTGATGATGGCGCTGAAGTCGGTCTGATTCGGCGGATAGGATTCATCGAGCACCACTTTCAGCCCGCGCTCCCCGGCCTGGACCCGGGTCGCCGCGGCCACCGCCTTGGAGAATGGATCGTCCGAATAAACCAGCGCGATCGTGGCATTGGGGCTCTTCGACTTGACGGCGTCGAGCGCGCCGGTCAGGTAATGGTCGGCCGAAGTGTACAGCTGGAACAGGTACTTGTTGCCGAGCTGGTAGGTCTTGGCCTCGGCCGCCCCAGTGGTCAGCATGAGCTTGCCATACTGCTCGGAGATGATGGCCGCTGTCGCCACCAGGCCCGAGGAGTAGGGGCTGAACAGGAACTGCGACTTGTCCTGCACGATCAGGCGCGTATAGAGCTGCTGCACGCGTCCGCCCTGTGATTGGTCGTCATAGCTGACGAAGCGCACCGTGTAGCGCCTCTTGCCGACCTTGATCCCGCCTGCGGCGTTGACCTCATCGCGCCACATCTCGAAGCCGTGCAGCTGCGCGACTGAATCCAGGTTGAGGGCGCCCGTCTGCGATACGGTGAACCCGATCGTAAGAGTATCGTCTGCGGCGAATGCCGATGTCGCGAGAATCATTCCCGCGGCCGCGATAGTACAAAGCTTTTTCATCTTCTCCTCCTTTACGCCTGCGCAAGCACGAATCGTCCGTTGGATTTTGTCAACCTAATCCCGCAAAGGTTCCGGTGCAACAACTTTGCGACACCACGCGTGAGCGGTTTCTCGGCTCAAAGAACCGCCCAGAAGATGAAGAACACCAGGACCGCGATCAGGACCGCGAACAACGGCACCACAATCGGAATCCACTTGACGAAGCTTTCGCCGTTGCGGTCAGGCAGCTCGCTGGCCCGCCTATCGCCGGTGCTCGTGAGATAACCGGAAACCATGACCGGCTCCTTTTCCAAGCGGATTGAGTTAACTGATGTTTCTCGCAGGTTAGGAGCCGCACCTTAAGGGCTGCTTAAGAAGAAAAAGAAAAGGGCATAGCGATTCGCTAAGCCCTTGGTGCATTTGGTAGGTCATGGCGGATTCGGGTCGCGCCGCTCGAGCAGTGGAACGTGAAAAGGGAATTCTTGCGGCGCCTGAAGTACGCCTTCGACTCCGTGGGAATCGAGATTCCGTATCCGCATCTCGCTCTGTACGTGGGCGACGCCGCCGGGCGGGCGCCGTTCGCAGTCGAGCTGTCGGGAGCGTCCCGCCGCTGAGCCGGTTCGGGCTTCCGGGGATTGCACATCGGTCACCGCGCGTCATACCATTCGGCTCCAAGGAGAGGAAACGATGCCACCGGAAAAGCACAATTACGACGCCGGCCTGCCGGCGACGAATGCGCCCTTCAACCTGTGCGTGCGCCACGGCGACCTTATTTTCATCTCGGGTCTGCCGCCTTTCGACGAGGCGTTCTCCCGGGCAGTGCGCGAGGCCCGGGAACAGGGGCGTCCGATGCCGCCCTTTCCGAATCCGCCCTTCGCCGAGCAGGTGCGCCTGGTGATGGACAACATGAAAAAGCTGGTGGAGGCGGCCGGCTCGAGCATGGATTGCCTGCTGAAAGTCATCGTGTGGCTGCGCGATCAGCGCGACGCCGAGGAGTTCGATCGGATCTACCGCACGTATTTCTCGAGCCGCGAAACCTTCCCCGCGAGGACGCGCATCCAGGCCGGGCGCACCCCGATGGACTGCGGTCTGGAAGTCGAGGCGATCGGCTACGTGCCGCGGAAGCTAGCGCATAGGACCGCTCCGGGGCGCAGACGCAAGGCGCGCCGCCGGGCGGGAAGAAAATAGAACAAGTCCGCAAAAACCAACCAGAGGAGAGAATCATGGGAAAGCGTTTCATGAAGTCCGTCGCCGGGCTTACGGCGCTCGGTGTCGCGCTCGCCGGTCAGGCGTTGGCGCAGAACAAAGCCGAGAAGCGAAACATGGAGCTGGTCGGTTACCACGACCTCCAGGGTCGCAGCGCCTACCAGCCCGTGATCCACAAGCAGGGCAGCCGCTGGATCGCCTACGTCGGGCATCACGGCGACAACCTCTTGAACCCGCTCACGGGTAGGAAGGAGGACAACGGCACGTCCATCGTCGATGTGACCGATCCGAGAAAACCCGGCTACCTCGCTCACATTCCGGGCGAGCCCGGATTGGCGGAGGCGGGTGGGGCGCAGATGGTGCGCGTGTGCGACGGCAGCGAGCTGCCCAAAGGCGACAAGAACAAGGTTTACCTCCTTCGTACTTTCGGCAACACCGCGCACGAGATCTGGGACGTGAGCGATCCGGCGAAGCCGGCCCTGCTCACCACGATCATCAAGGGCTTGAAGGGGACTCACAAGAACTGGTGGGAGTGCGACAGCGGCATCGCCTACCTCGTCTCCGGGATCGAAGGCTGGCGCGTGCGGCGCATGACGCAGGTGTACGACCTCTCCGACCCCTCGAATCCGGTCTTCATCCGCAATTTCGGCCTGCCCGGGCAGCAGCCGGGAGCGACCGGCCCGGCGCCGGCCGATCTGCATGGCCCCATCTCGACCGGCCCCAAGGGCAACCGCATCTATTTCGGCTACAGCACGAACAAGGACGGGGTCCTGCAGATCGTCGACCGGGAGAAATTGCTCAACGGACCCAAGGAGCCGACCGAGCAAAACCTGCTCTATCCGCAGGTGGGCAGGCTCGACCTGCAGCCCACCAACGGCGCGCACACCACGCTGCCCCTGATGCGCATGCCTCTGCCGGAGTTCTCGAAAGACGCGCAGGGCGCGGTGGGCGATTTCGTGATGATCGTCAACGAGCAGATCGTGAACGAGTGCCGTGAAACGCGCCAGAGGGTGTGGATCGCCGACGTGACGGCCGAGGCTAAGCCCTTCAACGTCTCGAATTTCAACGTGCCCGAGGCGAGCGGCAACTTCTGCTCCCGCGGCGGCCGCTTCGGCGCTCACTCGCCGAACGAAAACCAGCCGCCGATGTACGCGAAACGCCTGGTGTTCGTCGCCTGGTTCAATGCGGGCGTGCGCGCGATCGACATCCGCGATCCGTACAATCCCAAGGAAGTCGGCTATTACATTCCAGCGAAGAGCGGCAAGACCGACAAGCGCTGCGTGAAAATGCCCGACGGCGCCGAGCGCTGCAAGGTCGCGATCCAGACCAACAACCTCGAAGTCGACGACCGCGGCTACATCTACATCGTCGATCGCGCCAACACCGGGATGCACATCCTGCAGGTGACGGGCAGTGCCCGCGAGATCGCGAAATACTGAAGAGACCATGGCCGGAAAGAGCGTGCTCGCACGGTTGGACCGGGCGGTCGATGATTTCTCCCGGCGCACGCGCTATTTCCATGAGGAGATGACCCCGGGCCGGGCGCGCATGTTCGCCATGCAGCACCGGCTCAACACGCGCCAGCGCAATTCCGTGCTCAAGCTGAAAGTGGCGGCCAATTGCCCCGACTGGGATACGCGCATCGGCATTATCAAGGCATGCAGCGAAGAGGTGATTGCCGACCACGAGCACGGCGGCGGCAGGGCGCACTGGGAGATCCTGGAAGACCTGGGAACGCGAATCGGCTTGAAGCGCAGCGCGATCCGCGCCGCGGCGCCCATTGCCACGACGCAGCTCGCCTGGGTCGCCTGGGAAGGCCTGATGGCGAACCGGCACTGGCTGGAAGGCATCGTCGCCAACACCTGCGCGGAGCGCGCGAACGTCCCCGGCTACGGCACCGGCATCATGAAAAAGCACGGCTGGTTCGGCCTAGAGCGGGCGCGCTGGGGGAAGTTGTTCAAGCTCTCCGACGACGATCTCGAATTCTTCGAGCTGCATGAAGAGGCCGACATCGAGCATTCCGACGCGGGCTGGCACGCGGTCGAGCGCTTCGCCAAGCAGCTGCACATGGAAGACGCGGTAGTCGATGCCTGCGAAAAAAACCTCCAGGTGTGGGAGCTGTACCTGAACGGGATCGGCGAGGCGGGGGACCGGCTGGTGTCCGTTAAATGAATGCGCGACAGGATAGTTAGCGCGCAAACATGAAAAGATACTTAGCCCTATTCTCTCCGCTGCTTTTCGGTGCGTGTCTCTTCGCGCAGAGTGCCGCGGCCGCCGAAGAGCAACTTCCCGTTCCTTCCACAGCTCAGGCGAGCGACCACTTCGATCCGCTGACGGCCACGAACGCCTACCTGGCTACGGTCCCGCGCGACAAGAAGGCGCGCTCCGACGCTTATTTCGAAGGCGGCTACTGGCTTCTGCTTTGGGACTTCCTGGCTTCGGCCGCAGTGTATTTTCTCCTGCTTTCCACCGGATGGTCGGCCCGCATGCGCGACCTGGCGGAGCGCATCATCCGCTTCAAGCCGCTGCAGACAATTCTTTACTGGGTTCAGTTCGTCACCGTCACTTCAGTCGTCGTGTTTCCTCTCACCGCGTATGAAGGCTTTGTGCGCGAGCACGCGTATGGTCTGGCGACCCAGACGTTCGGCCCCTGGCTCGGCGACAAGCTGAAGATGCTGGCGGTCGGAGTCGTGTTCGGCGGCCTGTTCCTGATCGTGATCTACGGCGTGCTGCGGCGCGCACCGCGAAGCTGGTGGATCTGGGGCAGCGTGGTGACGATCGTCTTCCAGATGTTCATCGCCGTGATCGCTCCGGTCTACATCGCGCCGCTCTTCAACAAGTACACCGAACTCGACGACCCGCGCATCAAGGACCCGATCCTGAGCATGGCGCGGGCCAACGGCATCCCCGCCAGCAATGTGTACGTGATGGA
>Ga0210382_10000266_pt1 | contig 20206 bp, 17 predicted proteins | sample PLMedo_FD_155452 | JGI IMG/M metagenome (GOLD analysis project Ga0210382, IMG submission 155452) | Groundwater sediment microbial communities from an aquifer in East River, Colorado, USA - PLM0_60_coex redo | ecosystem: Environmental > Terrestrial > Soil > Riparian zone | place: USA: East... | reverse complement strand
ACCATCGCGTTCCTGCCCATGCCCCCGGTCACCCAGGCGCTGATCATAGCCAACGTCGCCGTCTTCCTGCTGCAGACGGCGACCGACCTGCCGCTCATCGAGTGGTTCGCCCTCTGGCCGGCGAGCTCCGGCCTGGAGGCCGCCCCCGGCTTCGAGCCCTGGCAGCTCATCAGCTACAGCTTCCTGCACGGCGGCGTCACGCACATCCTCTTCAACATGTTCGCGCTCTACATGTTCGGCGGCGAGATCGAGCGGTTGTTCGGCTCGCGCTTCTACCTCGCGTACTACTTCGCCTGCGTGCTCTCCGCGGCGGTGACGCACCTGATCGTCACGGGCTGGATGGGAGGCACGCCCTACCCGACGGTGGGCGCCTCGGGCGGGATCTACGGCCTGCTGCTCGCGTTCGGCCTGTACTTCCCGGATCGCCGGGTGATCCTGCTGTTTCCGCCGATTCCCATGTCGGCGCGCACCTTTGTCTTCGGCTTCGCGGCCCTGGAGCTGTTCTTCGGCATCACCGGAACGGCCGCCGGGATCGCCCATTTCGCCCATCTCGGAGGCATGCTGGGCGGCTGGCTGCTGATCCAGTTCCGCCGCGGGCGGTTTCCCTTCAAAAGGTAACCGGCCGCTATTTGCCCGTCGCGGCGGCGTCGATGAAGCCGTGCTTCACGAGCCGCAGCTTGTCGTCGCGCACCAGGCCGATGCCGGGCGCGTGAAACTTGTACTCGCTCAGACCCAGATCGAGCGGCGAGCTCTCCTTCACCCGCATGCACCGCTGGAACGTCCCGGCCGGCGTCTTGCAGGTGTCGCTGAGGCTCATGATCTCGGCACGGTCCATCGCCACCCCGGGGGCGATCTCCTGGTAGAACTTCATCTTCGGCTTCGGGCTGCCGGGCATCATCAGGCCGGCGCGGTTGCCCTTTCCCGCCAGCCAGGAGCCGTCGGTCTTGGTGACCTTGCCGTTCTCGTAGAAAGCGACGTCTTCGCCGAAATAGAACACGTCCTTCGTCTGGTCGCAGATGGCAAAGTAGTTTCTGGCGATCTCGTAAAGCTGCCCGTCCTTCCATTCCCGTTCCTCGACCACCCGCGTCAGGACGCCGTCCACCATCCGCGTCTCGTTGAGCACCGTCCTGTGCAGCTTCACGCCCCCGCCCTCCAGGACGACCTGGTGGCCCGGCTCCAGAATGAAGTATTCATTGCGCCCGGTGGTCTGCAGGGTGCAGCTTGAGATGCCGAATTCCTCCTGCCACTCGGGCTTGGCCTTGCCCTGCCCCGTCGCCAGGGAAACCGCCAGGATCGCTGTTGCGCCGAAAACACATTGCAGTGCCTGTTTGATCATGAAATCCTCCTTGGTAAGTCAGTAGAAAAATTTCGCCACCAGCGCAAAAGCGTTGTTGGCGCGGCGAATGCTCGGTTCCTCCTCGGTGCCCTCGTCCCGGTTGAACGCCTTGCCGGGGAAGAACCATCCCATGCGCAGGTCGAGGCCCAGGCGGCGCACGCCGAACATGTTGCGAAACCCCAGGACGATGTCGAATGCCTGTCCCACCTGCTTGCTCTGCTGCCCGGGCACCTGGTTCATCAGCGCCGTCAACGCCCACGACCGGTTTTCGTCCGCGATCTTGTGCAGGCGGTAGCGATGAAACACGAAATCCAGGGACGTGGCGTGATCCGGACGGAAGCCGAGGCCAACGGTGGCGACCTGAAGGTTGCTGAGCTCCGCCTCGATGGCCTCGCCGTAAATGTTAAACAGGGCGACGCCGGCGAACCGGCTCTCGTTCGACTGCAGGCCGGTCTGGCGGAACTCGGTGTTGGTCTTGTCCCTGGGATTGTCGTCGCCGCTGCCAAAAGCATAGCCGAGCGTGAGGTTCGGCTTGAACGGCAGGCTGTTGAACCGGTAGGTACCGCCTACGTCGAACGCATGTCCTTTGAGCCGGTGCGAATCCTCGTCCTTGCCGCGCACCGCCGCGAACTCGCCCCAGTAGCTGAGGCTCTCCGACGGCGTGCCTTGCAAGCGCACCCCGGCAAGCACTGGCCGCCCCTCGATCTTGGCGCGGTCGTCGCGCGCAATCCCATAGGCGCCGAGCCGGTGGTTTTCGATCCCGCGATAATCGGCATACAGCATGTAGGTGTCGATCCGGTCCTTCACCTGCTCGACATGCGGGGCGAGGTCGAGGTCGGTCCAGATCTCGCGTCCGAACGAGACTTCCGCCCGGAACCTGCCTTCGCGGTAGCCCGCGCTGACCATGTCCATCGACGTGTCGTAGAGCCAGTGCCGGTCGTCCTCGAAGTTGCGGCGGCCGACGGTCAGCGAAAACGGCTGGCCGGGACGCCTGAAAGTGACGAAGCCCTGGTCGACGAGCAGCGACCAGCGCCGCCTCTCGGGCGCGAGCTGCGACGGCTCCCTGATCGGGATTTCGCGCTCGAGGACCATCTCGAGGGTTGCCTCCAGAGAATCGGTGGGTCGGTAGACGATGATCCCGTTCACCTGGGGCTTCACCAGGCTGACGTTGTCCCGCACCCGCCGGTCCAGATCCGGGTCGCGGCGGTAGGTCGCTTCCGCCTCGCCGGCGTACGAATATTGGTAGGTCAGGCGCTGCGGCGGCGCGGCCTGCCCGGTTCCCGGCAGTCGAAACAGCAAGGGCGAGGGCGCTTCAAGCTGCTTGCCGTAGCGGCGGTCCTCGCGCGTCTCGGCAGGCGCGCCCGGCCGATCTGCGTCGTCTGCCTGCGCCGCGACCGACGAAGGGCCCGAGCCCAGTGCCAGGGAAAAAGCCGCGCAGCACGCTTTGCGGATATTCTGCGGCATCGTCTCCGGCCGCGCCTAGTTCGCGAGTCCCAGCCCGCGCTCGCGCTCCTCCGGCGCGCCGGCAGCGAGGTACAGCGCCGGCATCACGAACAGCGTCATCAGCGTCGAGGCGATCACGCCGCCGATCATCACGATCGCGGTGGGCTGCACGATCTCCAGGCCGGGAATCTGCCCTCGGACCGCGAGCGGCAGAAGCGCGGCGAGGATCGCCGCCGAGCTCGTCAGGATGGCCGCCAGGCGCTCCCGCGCGCCGCGGATCGCCAGCTCCTCTCCGAACTGCAGCCCTTCCTGCACCTGAAGCGACTGGTAATGGCGGATCAGCAGAAGCCCGTTGCGGACCGCCATGCCGAGCACCGCCAGGAAGCCCACGATGGAGCCGAGCGAAATGTTCCCGCCGCTCACCAGCGCCGCGAGAACGCCGCCCGCCATCGCGGCCGGCAGCGCGAGGAAGGCGATCAGCGCGAGGCGCCAGCTGGCGAAGCAGGCCTGCAGCAGCAGGAACACGCCGATCGCCACCGCGACCGCGATCCACAGCATGCGCTGTTCGGCATGCTGCCGCTCGGCGTACTCGCCGAGAAGCCTCGGATTGTGCTCCAGCGGGAACTGCATCTTGTCGAGCCGGTCGTCGACCTCTTCGGCGACCGAGCCCAGGTCCCGGCCGGCGACGTTGGCGACCACGTCCACGTAAGGCGCGATGCTCTCGTGCTTGAGCACCGTCGGCGTGGGAATGATCCGCACCTCGGCGACATCGCCGAGGCGCACGTTCTGCCGGTCCGACTTCCCGACCCAGAGGTCGCGAAGATCGGTGAGGCTGTGGCGCGTCTCGGGCGCGCCCCAGACCACCACGTCGTAGATCTTCTGCTCCTCGAACAGGAAGCCCACGGTAAGCCCCGAGAAGATGGTGGCCGAAGCGCGCCGCACGTCCCCGGGCTTGACCCCCGCCTTGCCGGCGGCATCCAGGTTCACCGTGACCCGCACGTGCGGCTCCTCGACCTGGTCCTCCGCGCGCAGATCGGCGATGCCGCGAATGCCGGCAAGCGCGGTTGTCACTTCCTCGGCCATCTGGCGCAGGACGTCGCGCTTCGGGCCGTACAGGCGCACGACGATCGCCGTGCCCGTGCCGGTGAGCACTTCGCTCACCTTGTCGCGCAGGTAGGTGTGCATGCTGCGCTCGCTGCCGGGATAGCCCTCGATGGTTTCCCGTACCGCGGCCAGCGTCTTGTTGTAGTCCGCCGCGGGATCGATGCTGACCCAGATCTGGCTCGAATTGATGCCGACGACCTGGTCGCCGGTCACCGCGCGCCCGACGTGCGCACCGACGTTGCGCACTCCCGGAATCGTCTTGAGCTCGCGGCTCACGCGCGAGGTGATCCGGTAGGTCTCCGCATACGAAGTGCCCGGCGCGGTCGTCCAGTTCACCAGCAGCTCGCGCTCCTTCAAGGCAGGCAGCAGCGACTGCCCGAGCAAAGGCCACAGGGCAATAGCGCCGACCACCACGACCACCGCAGCGAGAAACAGCTTGCGCCGCGCCGCGATCGCCTTGCGTAGAACATCTTCATAGAGGCCGCTCAGCCTGGCGAGCAGGGGCGGCTCGCCCGCAGCGCGCCCGCCCTTGCCGAGCAGCACCAGGCTCAGCACCGGCGTGACAGTCAACGCCACCAGCATCGAAGCGGCGACCGCGAGCAGGTAGGCCAGCGCGAGTGGCTCGAAGAACGAGCCAGAAACACCGCCCATGAAGAAGATCGGGGTGACGGCGAGCATGACGATCGCCATGGCGTACACCGACGCCCCGCGGGTTTCCAGCGTGGTCTGGAAAATGATGCCGGCGATCGATGCCTCGGACCCGTCGTTGCGCGCCTCCAGGCGGCGCATGATCCTTTCAGCGTCGATCACGGCATCGTCGATCACGACGCCGAGGGCGACGATCAGGCCGGCCAGGATCATGCTGTTCAAGGTCGCGCCCGTGAGCTGCAGGGCAAGCAGCGCGGCGAGCAGCGAAAGCGGGATGGCGATGGCGGCGATGAGCGCGGTGCGCCAGCTGTAGAGAAGCACCCCGATGACCGCGACGACGAGGAGCGCCGCGGCAGCGAGCGTGTACGCCAGATTGGCGATCGATTCCTCGATGTAGGAGGCCAGCCGGAAGACCGTGCTGTCGACCTTCACGCCGGGCAGGCCCCGCTTCAGCTCGGCGAGCGCCTGCTCCACCCCGCGCGTCACTTCAAGCGTGTTCGCGGAAGGAAACTTCTCGATGACCAGCATCAGCCCGCTGCCGTTGTTGACGAATGCGTCCCCGATGAGGGGCGGATGCGCGAAGGTCACCTCGGCGACGTCGCCGAGCGCCATGGTTTTGCCCGTCATGAGCAGATGCTGCGCGCCGAGCACCACCTTCGCCATGTCCTCCGGCGAATTGATCGGCATCTGATGATGCACGCCGAGCCGCTGGTTCGCGTTGTCGATCCAGCCTCCCGTACCGGGAGCAGAGCCTCTCAGGAAAGTCAGCGGCGAGACCCACAGCGCGTCTCCCGCGGCGGCAATGACGTCGTCCTGCAGCACCCGCGCGTCGCGCAGCCGTTGCGGATCGATGTGCACCTGGAGCTGGCGCAGGCGCTGCCCCCAGATCGCCACGTTCGCGACACCGGGCACGCCCAGCAGCTTCGGCTTGATGGTCCAGCGCGTGAGCAGCGAGAGCTCCGTGGCCTCGACCTTGTCCGACGAAATCCCGACCATCATGAAGCGGCTGGTCGCAGACAGAGGCTGCAGAATGACCGGCGGCGTGGCGACGTTGGGAAGCGTGTAGGCGAGGGTCAGGCGTTCCTGGATCATCTGGCGCGCCTTGACGATGTCGGTCCCGCGCTTGAACGTCATCACGATGGACGACAGTCCGGTGACCGACTTGGAGCGGATGGACTCGAGCCAGGGCACCCCGCTCAGCAGCTCCTCCAGGTTCAGCGTGATGAGGCTTTCCACTTCCCTGGCCGAAAGACCGATCGCTTCGGTCTGCACTTCGACGACCGGCGCAGCGAACTCGGGGAAAACGTCCACCGGCATCCGGTAGAGGCGCTCGGTTCCGAACGCGATCAGCGCCGCGGCAATGCCCAGCATCACCAGGCGGAACTGCAGGCTCGAGGCGATCATCCAGCGAAACATGGTCCGCTCTCCCTCATTTGCCAAAGCTCATTTGCCAAAAATCTCCGCGCCGTAGAGCAGCGCGGCGCCCACCGTCACGACTGAAGTGCCGAGCGCGGGTCCGTCGGTCAGCACCACCACGTTGCCCACCACGCGATCGACCTGAACGCTTTGCCGCTCGAATGCGAGCGGCTCCTTGCTGACGTAAACCCAGGCCGCGCCGCGCGCGTCGTAGTACAGCGCGCTGTACGGCACGACTTTCTGGCTGTCCTCCGCGCCCGTGAGCTGCAGCTCGACGCGCATGCGTTGGTTGACGGCCAGGCCATGGTCCTTGCCGTTGACGACGTAGTAGGTCGTGAGCATGGTGCGCTTCAAGTCTTCGGCGGGCGGCATCCCGGAGGGCTCGGCCAGCAATTTGGCGGCCGGCTGCTCGCGGGTGGCAAGCGCATACAGCCGCGCCGGCTTGTCCTTGGCGAGCCGGTCCCATTCCGCGGGCGACAGGGAAACGGCGATCCAGGCTTCCTCGCCGGCCGCGGCCGCTTTGCGCGGCGCCGGTTGCGCAGCCGGCTGAACGGACTTGGCCGCCACCATCTGGGCAAAGGCGCCGAAGCCGCCGCCTCCCGGGCCGCCGAAGGCGAGTTTGGGCGCCGCCGCCATCTCCGGCGAGGCGATCACCAGGCCGCTGACCATCTGTCTGCGTAGGATGGGCTGCTCTTCCACCTTGCCCATCTCGATGCCCAGGCGCTCCGCAGCCTTCGCCGAAAGGTGGACGCGCTTCACTGCCGAGCCGGGAATCGGCTCGAGCTTCACCGCGGCGCTTTTCGCGCCCGCCGCAGCACCGGGATCGGCCGCCTGCGCCTGCGCAAACACGCCGAGGACCGCTCCTGCTGCAAGCGCAACGAGTTGTGCTTTCATGCTGGCTCTCCTCCTTGGTATCGCGAATCGCTGCTCACAGCGGCGGCACGATGCCGTCCTTGCCGACGAAGACGAACACCGCCGCATAGCTGCCGTCGGCGGCCTTCTGGGCGCCGACGAGCACGCGCGCGCCGGCCTTGACGAGCGTTTTGTCGCCGAGCGACATCCTGAGAATCGGCGTGTCGCGCGAGATTTCCACGTCGGTTTCCTCCTGGTCGGTGGGGCCGTACTTGATCGAGAGGACGCGGTCCTCGAGGTCGTCGACCCAGCCGTGGGTGATCACCGCGTTCGGCGTCAGGTCCCATTTGCTGTGCCCGACGGCGATGCCGCGCAACGACTCGTCGATGATGCGCAGCTCGAAGCCCTTGTGCAGCCAGCTGAGCGAGTCGCGGTAGATCGGGCTGAAGGTGTCTCCCATCCTTTCGGAGACCGCCCCTACGTACAGGCCGAAATCGACATCGGCGAAGCTGGCCTTGGACAGGGCGAATACCGCGAGGCCCTCCGGCAGCGCAAAGTGCAGCGCCTTGCCCTCGGCCGTCCTGATCGCCAGCGAGGATGCGTCCGCACGCGTGACGACACCGCGGAAGCGCTCCGGCTCGCCGGAGTTATTCTGCGCGAAGGCGGGCATGCCGAGCGCCGCAGCGATGAGCGCGGCCGCCGCCGGCCGGCGCAGGTCGACAAATCCGAGCCAGCTGTCGTTACGCATCATGCGGCCTCCATTGCGGGGTTTTACTGCTCCCTTCGATGCGCAGTTCTTCGTCTTCCCGGCTGGCGCCGGCCCCGAATCGCAGGTAGAGAATCGGAATCAGGAAAAGGCTGAGCAATGTGGAGGTGACGAGCCCGCCGAGGATCACGACCGCCATCGGATGCTCGATCTCGTGGCCGGGAATGCTTCCCGCGACGACCAGCGGCACGAGCGCCAGCGCGGTGCATAGCGTGGTCATCAGAATCGGCGAAAGGCGCTCGCTCGCGCCGCGCAGCACGAGCTCGACGCCGAAGGGCTGAGCTTCCACGCGCTCGAGATGGCGGTAATGCTGCACGAGCAGGATTCCGTTTCGCGCGGCGATTCCGAGCACCGTGATCATTCCGACCAGAGTACCCAGCGAAACGATGCGGTCGCCGGCGAAGGCCGCGAGCGCGCTGCCGATCAGCGCTGCCGGCAAAGCGAGAAAGATCAGGCTTGCGAGCCGCCAGCTTCGGAACGACGCGTGCAGAGTCAGGAAAATCGCGGCCGCGACGACCAGGGCGAAGTTGAGCAGGTTGCGCTGCGCCGCCTGGCGCTCCTTGAATTCGCCCAGCAAGTGCGGGTAGTACCCGATCGGAAACTGCACTTTCCCCAGGCGCGCCTCGACTTCCGACGCCACCGAGCCGAGGTCGCGTCCCTTCACGTTCGCATGGACGTCGATGCGCCGCGAATTGCTTTCGCGCTTGATCATGTTGGGAGTCGGCGCGAGCCGGATGTCCGCCACCTCGCCCAGCCGCACACGGCCGCCGTACGGCGTGTCGACGAGATAGTCCTTCACGTTGTCGACGCTGAGCCTGAGCGACGGCGGCGCCATCACGAAGATGTCGTAGACCTTGCCGTCCTTGTGGATGTCGGTGACCTCGATGCCGGAGACCAGCGTCGCGGCGACGCGGCGGATATCGCCCGGCTTCAGGCCGTGGCGCCCGGCCTCCTCGAGGTTCACAGTGACCTGGATCTGCGGTACCTCGACCTGCTGCTCGACATGCAGGTCGATGAGGCCTGGGATGTCCTTGATGGCGCTTTGAACGTCCTCAGCGCTGCGTCGGAGGATATGGAGATCGGGACCGAAAATGCGCACCACGATCGATTCGCCCGCGCCCGTGAGAACCTCCTTGATCCGTTCCCGCAGATACGTCTGGACATCGCGGTACAAGCCGGGGTAGCCGGCGACCACTGACTCGATGCTCGCGTGGGTCTTGTCATAGTCGACCCGGGGGTCGACGCTGATCCAGTTCTCGGTGAAGTTCACGTTGTGCGGCTCGTCCCCCCCGATCGCGCGGCCGATATGGGCGCCGAAGTTCCGGACACCGGGAACAGAGCGCAGCTCGCGGCTCGCCGCCTGCGTGATGCGGACGGTTTCTGGATGCGAGGTGCCTTCCGGCGGTACCCAGTGCATCAGGAAGTCCCTCTCCTTGAACGCGGGAAGCAGCCCCTGGCCGAGGAACGGCCAGATCGCGACGCCGGCAGCGACCAGCACGGCCGCACCGGCGAGCGCGCCGCGCGGCGCCCGCAGGGCGCGCGCGAGCAGGCCAACGTAGATCCGCTTGAGCCAGGGCACGAGAGGCGACTCGCGGCGCTCGATGGCGGCATTGTTGAGCAGCAGCAGGCAGAGCGCCGGGGTCACCGTCAGCGCGACGGCCATCGAGGCCAGCATCGCCAGGATGAATGCAAGGGCGAGGGGCTCGAAGAACGAGCCGCCCAGCCCTCCCATGAAGAACACCGGCGTCACCGCCAGGGCGATGATCAGGGTCGCCTGCCAGATCGCCGGACGCACCTCAAGCGAAGCGTCAAGGATGATGCGCGCAGTGGATTTATCGCTGCCCGCCTTGCGGTGCTCGCGCAGCCGCCGCACGATGTTTTCAACATCGATGATGGCATCATCCACCACCGAGCCGAGCGCAACCACGAAGCCGGCCAGCACCATGGTGTTGATCGTGGCACCCATGAAGTACAGCGCCAGCCCGGCCGCCACGAGCGACAGCGGCATTGCGATGATACTGATCAGCGCCACCCGCCATTCGTACAGGAACGCGCCGAGGACCAGCAGGACCAGGATCGAGCCGATGATGATCGACACGACCAGGTTGTGGACCGACATCTCGATGAAGGTCGCCGGGCGGAAGATGGTGGAGTCGATATCCACCCCCGGCAGCCCCGGCCGCAGATCGGCCAGCACTCTTTCCACGCCGCGCGTCACGTCGAGCGTGTTGGCCCAAGGCAGCTTCTCGACGATCATCATCAGACCGGGACCGTCGTTGATGACCGCATCGCCGACCATGGGCCAGGTGTCGTAGGTGACGTTGGCGACATCGCGCAGCCGCGGCGGATCGGTCCGCCGCTTGTTCTTCACGGCGACCGGCACGTCGGCCAAGTGCTCGGGCGTGAATACCGGGGAATCGAAATGAATCACGAACCTCTGGTTGGGCGTATCCAGCATGCCGTCGACCCGGGTCTTGGCGGCCGCGGTGTACCGCAGCAGGCCGAAGTCGAGGGCGTTCGAGGTGGTCTCCATGACTTCGTCGAGCGTGACGTCGTGGGCGCGCATCAGCGCCGGGTCGACCTGCACCTGCAGCGACTTGATGCGGTCGCCCCACATCGGCACGTTCGCCACGCCGGGGACGGACATCAGGCGGAACTTGATCGTCCAGTACGCGATCATCGACAGGTCCATCATGTCGAAGGTCTTCGACGTGAGCCCGATCTTCATGACGCGGCTGGTCGATGAAAGCGGCTGCAGCATCACCGGCATGCCGGAGGACTGCGGCAGCTCGGCGATGGCGATTTTGATGCGCTCCTGCACGCGCTGCCGGGCGACCAGGAGGTCGGTGCCCGGCTTGAAAAGCATCACCACCTGCGACAGCGCGCCGCCCGAAGAAGAGCGGATGACGTCGATGCCCGGGACGCCGCGCAGCGAGTCTTCCATGGGGATCGTGATCAGCTCCTCCACCTCGGTGGAGGTCATGCCCGGGCCTTCGGTCTGGATTTCGATCTTCGGCGGCGCAAACTCCGGGAACACGTCGACCGGCATCTTGCGCAGCTGCTGCGAGCCGAAAGCGAGCAGCGCGGCCGCCGCAGCGACGACTAGGAAGCGGAACTGCAGACTTGAGCCGATGATCCAGCGAAACACGGCGTTATCGCGGTAACGATGAGCTTGTTGGAATTAGATCAGGCCGGATTAGACATTGGCCAGTGGGGATGTTGTTGCGCGTGAAAAGCCGCTCGCAATGGACCATTCGGAGCAGACCATTCGGACCACAGCATTCGAACCACGAGGGCGACTATGTAGAACCCGTAGCAGAAATACTGGTAGTTTTCCCCATTGCGTCATGAAGACCTCGCGCACTTAGCGCGTTCGAGCATCGATCGGATCACGCAAGTACGTTGCGCCGAACTCAGCCGTGCCGCAATAGGTATTTCTTACTAGCCAGAAAGTATGAATCGCTACTTCCTCGGCAAGGCCAGCGCGACGAAAATGAAGAACAGTTTTCTCATGATCTGAGCGCTCCCAGCGGCTGATGACCAGCGTCGCCGCGAGCGTGACGAAGCCGGCGCCCTGCAGGCGCCCTGAGGCTGCTGCTTCAGCGCTTTTCGCGCGCCGCGGCGCCGCGGCGCTCCAGCATGAAGACCTCGTGCACGATCTGATCGGAAGAGAACTGCACGAAGAGCGTCAGCGGCCGCTGGAAACCTTCGAGCTGGTATTCCCATACTTCGTCCTCTTTGCCGGGCGGGTGATAGCTGCGGTGCGGCGGCCCCAGTGCATCGCGCACGTCCTCGGCGCGCGAGACGCCGGGCAGCAGCTTGGCGATATTCACATCGTTAAGGCGCTGCTCGAAGGAAATCAGCCGGCCGTCCGGAGCGATGCGCGCGGCGTAGTTGCCGCGGCCGTAGGCGCGGTTGGGAATCTCGCGCCAGTACCACAGCACGGTCTCGCCGTCGGCGCGTCGCCGCGTCTCTACCGGATCCCCCATCACCGCCCTGACGTCGGCTTCCGTCGACCTACCCGGAGCGAGGGCGGAACCGCCCGAGCAACCCATGAGGAGTGCCGCCATGAGAGGTCCGAGCGAGCCAAAACGCATGCGCCATCATGGTCGGACGGCCACCCGGCGCGGTCAAGTCGCGGAAAGCGTCGCGTCCTTGATGGCGAAGACCGTGAGAGCGGCGGTGTTGTGCAGGTCGAGCTTCATCATGATGTTCGCGCGGTGTCTCTCCACCGTCTTTACACTCAGGGAGAGGCTCTCGGCGATTTCACGGTTGCGCCGTCCTGCAGCGATCAGTTTGAGAACCTGCTTTTCGCGCGGCGTGAGCACATCGGACGGCGAACCCGCGCCGGCCGGCGCGCTGTCCGCGCTGAGGTAGCCCGTGACGATGCGCTCGGTCACCACGGGGCTGACGAATTTCTTGCCTTGCGCGACGCTGTGGATGGCAAGCATGAGCTCGGCCGCGCTGGCGTCTTTCACTACGTAGCCCCAGGCCCCTGCCTTCAGAGAGGCGCGGACGTGTTCTTCCGTCTTGTGCGTGGTAAGCACCAGGATGCGGGTCGGCACCGCGCGCTGCACCAGCTCGCGGATCGCGCTCAGACCGTCCATCTGCGGCATCGTCAATTCCATCACCGCGAGGTCCGGCTTCAGGGCAACCGCCAGTCGCACCGCGTCGCGCCCATTGTCTACTACGGCGACGACCTCGACGCTGCCATCGCTCTGCAGCAGCGCGCGCACTCCTTCGCGCATGATCGCGTGATCGTCGGCGATCAGCACGCGGTATTTCACGCCCTGGTTGCGCGACAGCATGTCCGCAACCTGCTGCTCGGACGTTGCGAGCACGGTTATGGCGTGCACCAGGGCATAATCGCCGAACACATCCGGCATCAGAGAGCCGATGAAGAACACGCCTGCCGCTACCCCGACCCCGATCGCCAGGCATCCCCTGACCATCCCCCCCCCCCTGTCGTGCTTCGGAGACAGTCTAACCGTTATTAACCCTGAGCAGGTAAAAAGGATAAGGCGCTAAAACAAATAGGGAACCATCCGCTTGGTGCCCTTGGCATAGTTTCGATACCCCGGGTAGCGGTCCATGAGAAGCCGTTCCTCCGCGAAGACCCGGATCACTGCCCCGATCAGCAGCAGCACCCGGGCAGCCAATGGCATGAGGGCAAAATTGGCCAGCACTCCCGCCCAGCAGAATACGCATGCGGCCGTATAGATCGGATGCCGGATGAAGCGATAGGGGCCCGTTGTGACGAGGTCACCGCCGGCAAGGTCGGCGACAGGATGGAAACTGCGCCGACCCAAGGCGAGGCGCGCCCATACCACGAGTGCGACAGCGGCCACCTGGACCGCGACAACGACTGGCGAGCGGGAGAAGAGCGCGTGCATGAAGACGAGGCCGACCAGCGCGGTCACCATGAGCAGAAACCCAACAAGCGAGGCAATCCTCATACCACCTTGTCCACTACCCACGCGACGCCATACGCCAGCGCAATCGCTAGAATGAAGATGCAGATGCTTCGCGTGATCCCCTTGGGAATGTCGTTGTCGTCGGCCCAGCGCTTGATGGAATAGCTGGCAACGAAGAACGCGATGGTGGAGATGACGATGCTCAACACTGGGTCGGCAGTTTAATTGACCTCCACTCCGCGGCTGTTGCGCCTCATCGGCTACTTCTATCCGCAGACCGGCGCCGCCCGAGATCGACCGGTTCACAGCATGAAGAAACTGTTCTTCATGTTCGCGGTGCTGGCCCTGCCGTGTGCATCCTCTGGACAGGAGTACCCCTCCAGGCCCGTCCGCGTCGTGGTGCCGTATGTCGCGGGCGGCGCGGCCGACATCTTCGCACGCACGCTCGGGCAGAAGCTGAGCGAGGCGTTCAAGCAGGGCTTCGTGGTCGAGAACAAGCCCGGCGCCAACGGCGGCATCGGCGCCGATTTCGTCGCCAAGTCGGCGCCCGACGGCTACACGCTGCTCGCCACCGCGAGCGGCCCGATCGTCGTCAACCCGGTGCTGTACGCCAGAGTGCCGTACGACCCGGTGAAGGATTTCGTCCCGGTCGCGCAGGCGACCGTCGACCAATATGTCCTGGTCGCGCTCGCGAGCTCGCCGCTGCGCGGCATCGACGACGTCGTCGCCGCGGCGCGCGCCAGGCCCGGCGCGGTCACCTACGGCTCGACGGGCTTTGGCGGCGGCAACCACCTGGCGGGCGAGCTTCTTGCCCTGAAGACCGATACCCGGCTCACGCATGTTCCCTACAAAGGCAGCGCGGCGGCGCTGGTCGATCTGCTCGGCGGGCAACTGTCGATCATGTTCGACACGGTCATCACGTCGGTGCCGCAGATCCGCGCCGGGAAGCTGCGCGCTTTCGCCGTCTCGAGCAGCAAGCGCGCGTCGGCGCTCGCCGAGGTGCCGACGATGCAGGAGGCCGGCATCGCGGGGTTCGACATTTCCCAATGGCAGGGCTTTCTCGCGCCCGCCGGCACGCCGCGCCCGATCGTCGAGCGGCTGAACGCCGAGATCGTAAGGGCGCTGCGCGCGCCCGAGGTGCGCGAGCGGCTGGTCACGCAGGGCGGCAACGAGATCGTCACCGGCGCGCCGGAGGACTTCGCCGCCCTGATCCGGACCGACCTGCAGAGCTACGCCAGGCTGATCAGGGATGCGAATATTCCGGCGCAGTAGGCCGTCACCCTTCGTAAATCGACTACTATCCATGCATGAAACTCGAATATCCCGCCATCGGATCTAAGTGGAAGGACCTCGATTCACGCGTCCAGCGAACCGTGGAAGTGATTCGTTACGATCACGCCAAGCCCCGGGTGCGCATTGCTTGCATGGAAACGCAGCGCCTGAGCTGGGCGAAGCCCGAGCGCTTCAATGGCAAGTCGGGCGGATACGCCAAGCTCGGTTCGCGTTAGGCGCATATCTCTTCCAGATGCGAAGGTGACGGCGCGAGCTCGCCGCGCTCCACGCGCGTCACGATCTCGGCGAGCCTGGCATGGCTCGGCGCCGGCACGCCGACCTCGGCGCCCTTGCGCGCGATGTAGCCGTTCATGGCGTCGATCTCGGTGCGCCGGCCCTTGAGGATGTCCTGCGCCATCGACGGGCGCTGGATGTCGCCGCGCGGGTTGGCGCCGGCCTTCGGCACGATGAGGGCCTCGACCTCCGCGAGCGCGGCGGCGTCGCCCTCGGAGGCGCGCGCGAGGCGCTCGGGATCGGCGCCCCGGATCCTCTCGAGGGTGTAGCCGAGCGCCTGGCCGACGCGCACCGCTTCGCCGGCGAGCCGGATCTGGAAGCGGCGGATCTTGTCGTTGCGCAGGCAGCCGCCCGAGGTCAGCCCGGTCGCCGCGGTCACGCCGTTGCCCATGCTGTTCTGGACGAGCTTCGACCAGCGCTCGCCCCACAGGTTGGTCGTCGCCTTCGAGCTGTCGATGCCGCTGAACCACTCGACCAGCTCCTCGACGCGCGGCGTGATGCGCCCGTGCGGCTCGCCGATGCGGAAGATGGTGTAATCGCCGCCGCCCTTCGGCACGGTCCTGCGGATGCGGCCGGCCTGGTACAGGTCCACCGAGATCATCGAGGCGACCGCGCCGACCGTTCGTCCCCAGCCCACCACGCCGGCGATGGTTTCCTCGTTGAGGCAGTTCTGCAGCGAAACGATGAAGCCTTCGGCGGACAGGTAGGGCTTGATCAACGCGCTCGCCCACAGCGTGTCGTAGGACTTGACCGCGACCATCGCGACGTCGACCGGCCGCCTGGCGAGCGACTGGACTTCGGTCAGGTGCATGGTTTTGGCGCTCTTCACCGTGAAGCGCTCCTCGGGCGTCATGCCGTCGAGCTCGAGACCGCGCGCCCGGATGGTCTCGATCTGCTCCGGCCACGCGTCGATGAGCGTCACGTCGTGCCCGAGATGCGCGAGCGTGCCGCCGACATAGCCGCCGAGCGCTCCCGCGCCGACGATGGCAATCCGTTTTGTCATAAACTTGTCCGATGATAATCGAGCCGCTCGCCGGTGCGCTGGGAGCCGAGATCCGCGGCGTATCGCTCGCCGGGCTGGACGAGGACGCCTGGCGCGAGGTCCGCCGCGCGTTCCTCGAGCACGCGGTGCTCGTGTTCCGCGACCAGGCGCTCGAACCCGCCGACCTGATGCGCGTCGGCGCGCGCTTCGGCGAGCCGTGCTTCTATCCGTTCGTCACCGGAATGGACGGCTACCCGTACATCTTCGAGGTGGTGAAGGCGGAGAACGAGGGGACCAATTTCGGCGGCAACTGGCACAGCGACACCACTTATCTCGAGCAGCCGCCGCTCGCCACGCTGCTGCACGCCGTCGAGACGCCTTCGCGCGGCGGCGACACGCTGTTCACGAGCACTCGCGCCGCCTACGACGCGCTCTCCGAAGGCATGCGCCGGCTGGTCGACGGGCTGGTCGGCGTCAACAGCGCAGGGCTGAAGCACGGCGGCGGGCGCAGCGCGATGCACAAGAACATCGGTGGCATGAAGGTCCACGACACCGACAGCGCCGACCAGTACGAAGCCGAGCATCCCGTGGCGCGCACGCATCCCGAGACCGGCCGCAAGGCGCTGTATGTAAGCCGCAGCCACACCATCCGCTTCAAGGACATGAGCGAGGACGAGAGCCGCCCGCTGATCGAATGGCTTCAGGCGCACCAGACGCGGCCCGAATTCATCTGCCGCGTGCGGTGGGCACCCGGCACGCTGACGATCTGGGACAACCGCTGCACGCAGCACAACGCGATCAACGACTATCACGGCCAGCGCCGCCGCATGCGGCGGCTCACGGTCGGAGCGCAGACGCCGCGGTAGGACTCGCGCGCCATCAATCCAGCTTCGCCCCGCTCTGCTTGACGAGCTTCGCCCACTTCGCGAGGTCGGCAAGCATGAACTGGCGGAACTCCTCGGGCGTGCTGCCGATCGGCTCCGAGCCGTCCGCCACGATCCGCTCGCGTACCTCGGGCTGGCTCAGTACCTTCACGAACTCTTCATGCAGCCGAGTGACGATCGGGTTGGGCATATTGGCCGGCCCGATCACGCCGTACCAGCCGACCACCTCGAACCCAGGGAGCACTTCCGCGACTGCTGGCAGGTCGGGCAACGCGGCGAGGCGCCTGGGCGCGGTGATCGCGAGCGCGCGCAGCTTCCCGGATCGCACCTGGGTCTGCGCCCCCTGCATGCCGGCGAAATTGTAGTGGTACTGCCCGGCCACCAGATCCATCATCGCCGGACCCGAGCCCTTGTACGGAATGTGCTCGGCCTTCACGCCGGTCATCAGCTTGTAGAGCTCGCCTGCAAGGTGCCCGCCGCTGCCGTTGCCGGCCGACCCGTAGTTGAGCGGCCCCACGTAATTCTTGGTCCAGTTCACGAACTCCTCCAGGTTCCTCACCGGCGCCGACGGGTTCACGACCAGCATCAGCCCTGCGGAGGTGAGCTGCGTGATCGGCGTGAAGCTCGTCACCGGGTGGTACGGCAGCTTGGGATTCAGCGCCGCGTTGACCGTGTGCTGGTGATAAGCGAGCAACAGCGTGTAGCCGTCCGGCGGCGCATTCGCGGTCAGCTCCCCGGCGATCACGCCGGCTGCGCTCGCGCGATTGTCTACCACCACCTGCTGCTTGAACACCTCAGTCAGGCGGGCGCCGAAGATGCGCGCCAGGAGATCGGTCGTGCCGCCTTGCGCGGCCGGCGTGATCAGGCGGATCGGCCGGCTCGGATAGTCCTGCTGCGCGAACGCCTGCGCCCCGATGGCGAGACCCAGGAGTACGGAAAACAAGCAAAAGGTGCGAGACACGGCCCAGAAAGTCTAAACCTTGAACGCCTGTGTAAACTGCGGCGCATGCTCCGTGCCCTGGCTTTTCTCGCAGCCTGCGCGCTTGCGCTCGAAGCCGGCGCCCAGGCTTTTCCCGCGAGGCCGCTGCGCGTCGTCGTCGGCTACCCGCCCGGCGGCTCGGGCGATTTCCTCACGCGGCTGATCGCCGACGAGATGTCGAGGGATCTCGGCACGGCGGTCATCGTGGACAACCGTCCCGGCGCCGGCGGCAACATCGCCGCCGAGCTGGTCGCCAGGGCGCCCGCCGACGGCTACACCGTCCTCAATGGGAACAACCACGCGATCAACAGGGCGCTTTACCGATCGCTTCCCTATGACGACAAGGATTTCGTCCCGGTCACCAAGATCGCCACCGGGCCGACGGTGATCGTCGTCAACAACAGCTCGCCCGTGACGAGCCTGAAGGAGCTGATCGCGCACGCCAAAGCCAACCCCGGCAGGCTGTTCAACGCCGGTGCGGGCTACGGCTCGGCGCCGCACCTCGCCGCGGTGCTGTTCGAATCCGTCGCCGGAGTGAAATTCACCTCGGTGCAGTTCAAGGGGGGCGGCCCGGCCGCGCAGTCGCTGCTCGCCGGCGACACCCAGGTGATGTTCGCGACTTCGCCGACGGTGATGGGATTCGTGCGAAGCGGGCGCCTGCGCGCGCTGGCGCTGTCGATGCGCGACGGCTCGCCGGCGGTGCCCGGAGTTCCCGGCAGCGCGGAAGCTGGTCTGCCCGCTTACGACTATACGTTCTGGTTCGGGCTCTACGTGCCCGCGGGAACGCCCGCTCCCATCGTGAGGCGGCTGTATGCAGCCGCGGTCAAGGGACTCGGCAAGCAGGAGGTGAAGGAGAAAATTGCGGCGCAGGGAATGGATGCCACGCCCTCGGCCTCGCCCGAGGCGTTCGAGGCGGACATCAAAGCGGAAGCGCCGCTGCTGGAACGCGTGGTGCGCGACTCCGGGGCAAAAGTGGAATAGGCGGACACATCCTGTTACACACTGAGACGGACGCCGCGCCAACGGGGGACTAGGCTTACGCATTAATAGGACTATGCGCACCCTCCTCCTCGCCCTCTGCCTCCTGCTTCCACTTGCGCCCGCGCACGCGCAGTCGAGGCTGTACTCGCAGCCCGAGCTCGACGCGCTGCTCGCGCCGGTCGCGCTTTACCCCGATCCGCTCCTCTCGCAGATCCTCGCTGCCGCGGTCTACCCCGACCAGGTAGCGCAGGCCGCGGACTGGTCGCGCCGCAACCCGGGCGTGAGCGGCGACGACGCGGTGCAGATGGTGCAAGGCCAGCCGTGGGAGCCGAGCGTGAAGGCGCTGGTCGCGTATCCCGACGTGCTCGCGAGGATGGGCGAGAGCCCGCAGTGGACCGTCGACCTGGGGAACGCCTTCCTCGGCCAGCAAACGCAGACCATGGCCACGGTGCAGGCCCTGCGGCAGCGCGCGCAGGCCTCCGGGTACTTGCGCAGCGACGGCGAGCAGCAGGTCTATCAGCAAGGCCCGGCGATCGCCGTGCAGCCGGTCTATCCGCAATACATGTACGTCCGCTACTACGATCCGCTGGTGGTTTATGGAACGTGGTGGTGGCGCGCGTACCGCCCGGTGTTCTGGCGGCCGTGGGCGCCGCGCGTGGTTTTCGTCCACCACGCGAACGTTATCTCGCGCCCGGTGCTCGTTGCGCGACCTCGCGTCTGGTCGCGCCCCTGGCGCGAGGTTCCGGAATCCCAGCGCCAGCCGATCATCCAGAGCACCCCGCGCCCGCAGGTGCGCTCGGATGCGCCGCGTCCCCAATGGCGCTCGGACGTGCGCCATGAGCGGCGCGTCGCGCTGGCCTCCCCGTCGAGAAGCTTTCAACCGCGGCAGCAGGCGTTCCAGCAATCGCAGCACCAGGCCCGCGGCGGCCGCCGCAGCTGAAACGCGCTAGACTTTCCTCGACCGCCGTTCGAGGAAAGTCCGATGATCATCGAGAAGCAGGAAGACGTTACCCGCGCGGTGCTGCAGGAAATGCACCGCACGCCCGAGGCGCGGACCAGTGAAATCCTGTCTGCCATGGTGAAGCATCTGCACGCCTTCATCCGCGAAGTGAAGCTCACCGAGCGCGAGTTCCAGGACGCGATCGGCACCCTCAACGCGATCGGGCAAAACACCACGCCGAGCCACAACGAGGCGATGCTGATGGCCGGCGCGCTCGGCGTCTCGAACCTGATCTGCCTGCTCAACAACGGCCTGAAGGGAACCCGGCCGACGCAGGCGAACAACCTCGGGCCCTTCTACCGGGCCGGCGCGCCGCGCTGCGAGAACGGCGCATCGATCGTGCGCTCGCCAACGCCCGGTCCGGCGCTCCATTTCCGCGGCTCGGTGCGCGACCTGGAGGGCCGGGCGATCGCCGGCGCCGAGGTGGACGTCTGGCATCCCTCGCCGGTCGGGCTGTACGAGAACCAGGATGCGACGCAGGCGCAGATGAACCTGCGCGGCAGGTTCACCACCGATGCGCACGGCGTTTTCAGCTTCCGCAGCGTCAAGCCCTCGGGCTACCCGGTGCCGACCGACGGACCGACCGGCGCGCTGTTGCGTGCCCAGAAGCGGCACAACTTCCGCCCGGCGCACCTCCACTTCCTGATCCACAAGCCGGGCTTCAAGACCATCGCCTCGCAGGTCTACGACCCCGGCGATCCGCATCTCGAGACCGACAGCCAGTTCGGCGTCACCCGGGCCCTGATCGGAAACTTCCAGAAGAACGGCGAGGAATACTCGCTCGAATTCACGTTCACCCTCGAGCCGGGCGAGAGCTGGCTGCCCAGGGCGCCGA
>Ga0210382_10000265_pt1 | contig 20210 bp, 11 predicted proteins | sample PLMedo_FD_155452 | JGI IMG/M metagenome (GOLD analysis project Ga0210382, IMG submission 155452) | Groundwater sediment microbial communities from an aquifer in East River, Colorado, USA - PLM0_60_coex redo | ecosystem: Environmental > Terrestrial > Soil > Riparian zone | place: USA: East... | reverse complement strand
ATGCGGGCGCAGGTGGACCACACCGTGGTCTCGGTGGGTCCGTACATGTTCCACAGCTCAACACCGCACGCAATCAGCTGGTCGGCAAGATCCTTGGGCAGGGCTTCGCCACCGACCAAGGCCTTGAACGGGGTCCTTCCGCTCCAGCTCGCCTCCAAGAGCAGGCGCCAGGTAACCGGGGTGGCCTGCATCACGGTGGCACGGTGTTTTTCAAGGAGGGCGCTGAGGGCCGGGCCATCGCTGGCTTCAGTACGGGTCGCGATAACGACCATGGCGCCGAGCGTGAGCGGCAACTGCAGCTCTAGCACGGCGATATCGAAGGACAGCGTGGTGACGGCCACGAGCACGTCATCGGCCGTAAGGCCGGGCTCGCGGGCCATGCTGGCGAGGAAGTTGACGACTGCACGGTGTGGGACGACGACGCCCTTGGGCTTGCCGGTGGAACCGGACGTGTAGATGACATAGGCCGGGTCCTCGCGCTGCGCGGTGTGTGCATCGACCGGCATGCGGGTATCCGGCGCCGAAGCGATGCTGTTGGCATCGGCATCGAGCAGCAGTTGACGCTCACGGGGTAGACCGAAGGAGCCAGCCAGGTCAGCAGTGGCAACGAGCAGGGCGAGTTGTGCGTCGTCCGCCATGAAGCGCAGGCGCTCCTCCGGGAACGAAGGATCGAGCGGCACGTAGGCGGCGCCGGCCTTGAGAATGCCGAGCACGGCGGCGAGCATGTCGATGCCCCGTTCGACGCACAGACCGACGCGTTGGCCGCGGCCGACGCCGCGCGAACGCAGTGCCTGCGCCAGGCGGTTGGCGCGCGTGTCAAGCTCGGAATAGGAGAGCGCCGTCGCACCGACCGTAAGGGCAGTGCGCTCAGGCGTGCGCTCCACCTGTGCCTCAAACGATTCGTGGAGCAGCAAGTCGACAGGAAACACGGCTTCCGTGTCATTCCACTCGTTGAGGATCTGATTTCTTTCCCCCGCCGCCAAAATCGGAATCTCCGATATCCTTTGCTGAGGATTCCCGACGATGGCGTGTAGCAACTGCCCGAAATTCGACGACAGTCTCTCCACGGTCTCCGCGTGGAACAAATCCGTGCAGTACTCGAACCGTCCCAGGAATCCTTCGACTTCCTCGTAGAGATGAAGACTCAAATCAAACTGGGCGATCTTCAGATCAAAATGAAAGCTGGAGATTTCCAAGTCTCCAATTCTCGGGGCAGTTGTGGACAACAGCTGCAATATGACCTGAAAGATAGGATTCCGGCTCGGGTCCCTTTCAACCTTCAGGTGTTTGACCATGGCTTCGAAAGGCAGGTCGCTGTTGGAAAAAGCATCGAGGGTCGTGTCCCGGCTCATTCGCAGCAATTCGATGAAGGTAGGATTGCCCGAAAGCTCGCACCGCAAGGCGGCCATTTTTAGAAAATTCCCGATTAACGGCTCGAGCTCAACGGGTCTAGCGGCGATGGGCGTACCGATTACAATATCCTCCGCACCGGAATACCGCTTGAGCAGCACTTGAAAAGCCGCCAGCACGGTCATGAAAAACGTACAGCCTTCGCGCGCACCCAGGGACCTCAAGTCTTGCGCCAATCCGGTGGGGATGTTGAAAAAGACATTCGAGCCGTTGAAGGACTGGAACGCCGGCCTGGGTCTGTCACGGGGCAACTCCAACACGGGAAGCGTGCCGCCCAACTGCTTCCGCCAGAACTCGATCTGCTTGGCATACGCGGCTTCATTGGCGTTGGTTTGTCGTTGCCACAGGGCAAAGTCGCCATACTGCACGCCCAACTCGGGTGGACGCGGTTCACCTCCCGCGGTGAAGGCCCGATAAAACGTGTCCAACTCGTTCAACAGCGGCCCGATGGACAATCCATCCGCCACGATGTGATGGAGGTTGATGATTAAGGCGTGTTCGCCTTCACCGAGCTTGAACAGGGAAACACGGATCAGCGGAAGGCCAGACAGGTCGAACGATTTGCCAGATTCTTCAGAGGCCAGGGCTTGCAGTCTGTTTTCGCGTTCTTCGTGGGCGAGGTGATCCAGTGCCGTGACTTTGATCGTGATCTTGAGCTCGGGATGGATGAGTTGCAGGGGTTCGCCGTCCTTGATGGCGAACGTGGTTCTCAGTCCCTCATGCCGCTTGATGACTTCATTGAAACTGCCTTCCAGAGCCGTCGAATCCAGGGGTCCCCTGAGACGATATCCGAACGGCTGATTGTAGGCTGGGTTCCCCGGTGTCATCTGATCGATCACCCACATCTGGTGCTGGCTAAACGACAGGGGGGCGGAGTCACGATCGGGCCGTATGGGTATTTCAGGACGTCCGACTGACCCGTGGGAAGCCCTCTTCAAGCGCTGCTCCAGCAACGCTTGCTTCACTGGTGAAAGCGTGGATGATTTATCCATAGTTAGGTCGCGCTCTGGCGGGATGCTCCCACCAAGGTCACTCGCTCGAAACAAGCCGCCGAGCTTCCTCATCAGTGAGCGCCTCGATTTCGGCGATCATGCGCTCTTTGATGTAGGTCGAAAGTTCGGCGACCGTGGGTGCGTCAAACAGCGCTTTTATCGACAGGTCAAACTGAAAGGCCTTGCGCAACTCGGCTACGATCCTAATGGCCAAAAGAGAGTGCCCTCCCAGTTGCGAAAAATTGTCATTGATTCCTACTTCATCAATCCCAAGCGCATCCTGCCATATTCGAGCGATGCGCTGCTCGGTTTCATCACGCGGAGCGTCAAGGTTCGTTTGCACACCGGAGCGCCGGGAAAGCGTCGACTGGGTCGAACTTGCCACGGCCGCCGGTTTCCCGGCATTCAGCGATTCCAGCTTGATCCACTGGTTGATTCTTGCAGCCAGATCCCCTGTCGACACGAGGAGTTGGCTGGCGTTCCTGGCGGTGAGGACAGTTTCCATCGCTTCCGTGGCTTCTTCCGAGGTATGGCCAAGTTCCTCGACCGTTCTCCCGACGCCAGAGGCCATCGCGGTGCGATTGTGAGACCGCCACAGGTCAAAGTTCACGCTGAGCCAGGGCACACGGTGTGACCGGTTCTGCCTGCGCGCAAACGAGTCCATATAAACGTTGGACGATGCGTAGGCCGCGTGCCCGATTCCTCCCAGAACGGAGGTCAAAGATGACACGAGCAGGCAGAAATCCAAGGTCTTGCCGTCAAGCACTTCTCCCAACACCAGCAAGCCGTGCGCCTTGGCCTGGAAGTGCCTCTCGCAATTGTCGTAATGGCAGTCGTTGATCTCCTGCAAGCCGTTGTCGCTAACGATGCCTGCCGCATGGATGACGCCATGGAGAGCGCCAAAGCGCCGGTATGCCTGCTCGATTGCCCCGCGCATCCCGTTTGCATCCGCGACGTTCGCGCTCACATACGCGACTTCGGCGCCCAGTGTCTGGATTCTCTCGATCGCGTCTCTGCCTCGCGCACTGGAACGCCCGACCAGCACGAGCTTGGCTTTATAATTCCGGGCCAGGTACTCTGAAATCGCGATGCCAATATTGCCAACTCCGCCGGTGATGAGATAGACGCCGCCCTCCCGGAACGACGAGCGACCCTGACCGGGTGCGTCTAATGCGACTGGTTCATAAGTCTGGACCCAGCGCTGCGCGTTTCTATACGCGACGAACATGCTCGAGCCGGAATCAAGACACTCCCCGAGAACGAGATCCGCAGCTGATTCATGCTCGCCGGCATTTCCGGACAAATCCAAATCGATACTTTTCGTGCGGATGTTCGGATATTCCTGATGGATCACCATGCACGGCCCCAACAGCGTCGATTTCTCGGGCCGTAAGGTTTCCGTGCCGTAAACCTCTTGGACGTTATTGGACAGCGCGAGCAAGTCTATCTGGTGTCCAACGTTGTGCGTGGCGAGTGCTTTGGCAAGAAAGAGCAGGCTGTAGAAGCCGAATGCCTGCGCCTGTGCGAAACCATCGCCTTCCCGTGGAGCCGAATGATTCTCGGTGACACTCCACGCATGGACGATCCGATCCGGCAGCGACTGGTTCGCCTTCAAGGCGCTGATCAAGGTATCGTAGTGTTGGGAGTTCCCTGCTTCTATTAAGAATGCGTGGGAGTCCAGTCGTTGAAAGCTTCTGCCGGCCCTCACAGAAACCACGTTCTGACCGGCGGCCTTCAACCTTCGAATCAAGACCGAGCCGAAACCAAAGTCGTCTGCAAAGACAAGCCACGTTCCGGATATCTCTGCCGGCAAAGGCGCCTCATGGAGGCCGATGGCCCTCGGCAAGAGACGTTTCCAGGATGGGACGTATAGCCATTCAGAAGGATTCGGGTTCTTGTGAACCAACCCCTGTGTCGGCGGAGCTGCATCGGGAGCACGAAGCGGCTCCAGCCAGTGCTGCTGTCCTTCAAACGGATAAGTGGGCAGCGACACCCTCCGCCGCCGCTCACCGCGGTAAGCGTTGTCCCACTGGATCTCGGCTCCCGACAGCCACAGCTTGCCGATGCCGCTCAATAGAAATTCAACATCCGACTGGTTTTCATAATGGTGCCTGATTGAGGAAACCGTCACCGGGTGTCCGGAGTCCCGCTGGTCGGGGTGCTGCATGGCGAGCACCCCCAGCGTGCGGCCGGGCCCGGCCTCCAGGAGTATGGGATTCTTGAACTGCCACAGTTCATGCAAGGCATCGCTGAATCTGGCTGTGTGATTGGCGTGCATGGCCCAATAGGCAGGGTCGGTGGCTTCGCGTCCTGTGATCCACTTCCCGGAGACATTGGATATGTAAGGAATTCTCGGCTCGTTCAATCGGACCTTGCTCACCTCCGCCTGAAACGCCTTCACGATCGGATCGAGCATTCTCGAGTGGAAGGCGTGGGCATTCTGAACATGCCGGCAGATGACGCTCCGCGCAATCAGCATCTTTTCGAACTCGGCCATGGCAGCAACCGGGCCGGCCACCACGCATAGGTTCGGACCGTTGATCAGGGAAATGGACAGATGCTCGTCCAGCAATGGCCGCAGTTCAGGTTCCGGCAGCGTGACCGCAAGCATGGCGCCCTGGGGCAATTCATCGACCAGTTTTGCCCGCACCGCAATCAGCCGCAACGCGTCCTCCAGCGACAAGACTCCGGCGAGGCACGCGGCCACGTACTCGCCCATGCTGTGACCGACAATGGCGTCAGGGGTGATCCCCCACGATTGCCAGACGCGAGTGATCGCATATTCGATCGTGAACAAGGCCGGCTGGGCAAGCAGCGTCCTGTTGAGGTTCCTGGCATCCGGGTCTTCCGGCGCATCGGCTCGCCCGCCAAGCATCTTCTTCAGGTCGATCCCCTTGCTCTTGCCCTTCTTCTTCCAGCCCTGACTGTTGGGATAGATGATGGTCCGGATATCGATTCCCAGATGTGGCTTCAGAATGTCCGCGCAGCGATCGACTTCCTGTCTGAAAACGTCCCACGTCTCATAGAGATCGTGGGCCATGCCCACGTAGTGATCGCCGATCCCGGGCAATAAAAAGATCACCGGACGCCGCGATTCGTCGGTCAGGCTCGAAAGGACCCGCTTCGAGCCTTCCTGACCCAGGGCGCTTACGGCGTCCTCCCGGTCCACACAGACCAGATACCGTCTGTGCGGAAACGCCTTGCGTCCGATCTGCTAGGTGTAAGCCACGTCGCTCATGTTCACGGAGTCGTTGCGGTTCAAGAACTCCCGTAAGCGACGCGTGGCTTCGTCGAGAGCCGTTTCCGTCTTGGCCGACAGAATCAGCAAGTGGGGAGGCCTGGCATGAGTCGATTCTCCCGGTTCGGGCGCTTCCTCGAGGACGACATGGGCGTTGGTTCCGCCCATCCCGGTGGCCATCACCCCCGCACGTCTGGGACCGTCGCTGGTCCAATCCCGCAAGTGCGTGTTGACGTAGAACGGGGTTGCGGGGAAGTCGATTTCTGGATTGGCTTCGTGAAAGTGAAGGCTCGGCGGAAGCTGCCGATGCTTGAGCGCGAGAACCGTCTTGATCACGCCGGCGACTCCCGCTGCGGCGTCGAGATGTCCAACATTGGTTTTTGCCGAACCGATGGCGCAGTAAGCCGAACGCTGCGTAGAAGTGCGGAACGCCTTGGTCAGCGCCATGATCTCGATGGGATCCCCGACGGGTGTTCCCGAACCGTGGGCCTCGATGTAGCTGATGCTATCGGCCGTGACGCCGGCGTTGGCGAGCGCCTCCACCACGGCATCGGTCTGGCTGTTGACGCTGGGCGCCGTGTAACCGGCTTTTTCCGAACCATCATTGTTGACGGCCGAGCCCCTGATAACAGCATGAATGGTGTCGCCGTCCGAAAGGGCGTCCGCCAAGCGCTTGAGTACCAGGATGCCGCCCCCGCTGCCGAACACGGTGCCATTGGCCTTGGCGTCAAAAGCCCTGACGTGCCCGTCCGCAGATACCACCCCGCCACCGTCGTAAAAGTAACCGGCTCGGTGCGGGACCCGGACGGAAATGGCCCCCGCCATCGCCATATCCGTCTCTTCACTCAGTAGGCTCTGGCGGGCCAGGTGGATGGCGACGAGAGAGGTGGAGCATGCGGTCTGAACGGTGATACTGGGCCCCTTCAGATCGAGTTTGTAGGAAATCCGGGTGCTCAGAAAATCCTTGTCGTTGCCGATGAGAGTGGGAATGTACTCCTCGGCGAGTCGGCTGTTCAGCCCGACGTTGGTGAAATAGGTGTTCATGGCGGATCCGGTGAACACGCCGATGCGTCCCTGATAACGACCCGGGTCATAACCCGCGTTCTCGAGCGCCTCATAAGCCAGCTCCAGCAAAATGCGGTGCTGTGGATCCATGGTCCTGGCTTCCATCGGTGAGAAGCCGAAAAACCCGGCGTCAAAATGACCTGGCTCATCGAGAATTGGCGCAGCCTTCACATAGCTCGGGTTGCTCAGGCAAGACGCAGGCACGCCGTATTTCAGGAGTTCCTGATCTGAAAACCGGGTAATCGACTCGATGCCTTCGGCCAGGTTATGCCAGAACTCCTCGACGTTGCGGGCGCCGGGGAAGCGGCCGGACATGCCGACGATTGCGATATCGAACTCGCTATTCATCGGCGTTACGAGGACCTCGCCTCAATGACCGGTTCCGGCAGGGCCTTGCGATCCGCTTTCCCGCTCGGGGTCAGAGGTATTTCATCGATTTTCTCGAAATGATTGGGGATCATGTAGGCGGGAAGCTGTTTTTTCAGGTAATGCTTCAGACCCTCAACCTCCAGGTCAGATTTGCAGACCAAGTAAGCGACAATGAGGATGATGCTCTCCGAGTACTTCTTGACCCGGGCAACGCAGTCGGTGATACCGGGGTACCCCCGGATCGTGTTTTCAATCTCACCCAGCTCGATTCGCAATCCCCGTATCTTCACCTGGTGATCTTCCCGGCCTAGATACTCGATATTCCCGTCGGGCAGCCAGCGGGCGACGTCTCCGGTTCGATAGATTCTTTCACCGGGGTTGACGGGATTGTCGGCGAACTTTTCGTCGGTCAGGGTCGTATTATTCAGGTAGCCTCTGCCCAGACCCACGCCGGCAATGCACAACTCTCCGGTCTCACCGATAGCCACCTGTTGCCCGTCTCTGATGATGTAAAACCGGATGTTATGGATCGGTCGCCCGATCGGAATGATTTCGAAATCGTTGTGCGCAGGGCAATCGAAGTAGCTGACGTCGACCGTGGCCTCGGTCGGGCCGTAGAGGTTGGTCAATCGAGCCCCGGTCTTGGTGCCCAGAATGTCATTGAACTTTCTGACATGACTGGGTGCCAACGCTTCACCGCTCGCAAATACCTGTCGAACCGAAGCCAGGCTTCTCAACACGGCGGCAGCCTTGCCGTCCAAGTACTCCAGAAACACGTTCAGCATGGATGGAACGAAGTGCATGACGCTGACGTGATGCTTCCTGATGGCTTCAACGATGGCCAGCGGGTTCCGTTCACCGCCCGGCATCAAGAAGCACAGCGTGGCACCCTGCAGCGCCCACCAGAAAAGTTCCCACACCGAAACATCAAAGGAGTAGGGCGTCTTCTGCAGAATGACGTCGCCTCGATCGATCGGGTAGGCGTGCTGCATCCAGTGCAACCGGTTGACGAGGGAGCGGTGCTCGATCATCACTCCCTTGGGTTTGCCGGTCGATCCGGACGTATAAATCACGTACGCCAGATCCTGCGGCTTGTTGAGGATGGCGGGGTTCGCTGTCGACCCGCGGTAAACATCCGGATCGTCAAGGTTGATGATCAGTCCTTCAAAAACGATCCGGCTGGTTGTCTTGTTCTGTACCAACAGTACTTTGACCCCGCCATCCTTCAGCATGTAGTCGATGCGATCCGGCGGATTATCCAGTGACACAGGCAAATAAGCCCCTCCCGCCTTTACGATACCCAGGATGCCGATGATCATGGCGAAGGATCGTTCCACCATCAAAGCGACGATGTGTCCCGGCCGGACACCCTCGGCCCTCAATAGGTGCGCCAGTTGATTGACCTTGTCATTGAGCTGCGCGTACGTGAGCGACGGCACGCCGAACACTTTGTCGTGATCACAGATCACCGCCGTGTCGGATGCATGCTTGTCAATCTGCGCTTGCATCAATTCTTGAAGAGTGACGTTGTCCGGAAACGCCCTCTCCGTGCGGTTGAACTGAGCGATCCTCGCGAGATCGCCTTCCTCAACAGTGAGTGGAGAGTGAGCGGTCATAGGCAGTTGACTGGATCGGATCGCTTGCGGGACTTGCCGGCTTGACCGACAAAGATCTTCCCTAGAAGCTCTTCATGTATCTGGGTGGTGCCTTCAATAATCTCCATGATCTTGGAGTCACGGTAATACCGGGAAACCGGGGATGATTCGTGGCAGCCCGAGGCTCCCCTGATCTGAACGGCATCAGAAGCAGCTCTCACGGCGGCTCGCGAAGTAAAATATTTGGCTGTCAAGGTCTTTTCAAAGGCCTCCGGAACACGATCCTGTTCCGATCGGCACGCGTTGTGACATAGGAAACCTCCGGCCTCCAGATCGGAGCCCATCCTTGCAATCAACGATCGGATCATGCCAATTTCCCCGACAGTGTTTTCCGCAATCTTTCGTACAGCCGCGTAGGCGATGCTTTCTTCAAAGCATCCTCTCAACAGCCCCAATCCCGAGCAGGCGGTGCTGATTCTTCCGTATTGCAATCCAACCGGTGCGACATGCGATAGGGCAAAACCAGGTTTGCCGACGATGTTGGCTGACGGCACTTCCACGTCGTTGAAAGTGAGCTGCGCCAGGCCGGCTGATCGGAATCCCATCAAATCATGGATGGGCTCAATTTCAAGGCCAGGAGCTTCCCTGGGAACAAGACAAGCCACGGGACTTTGCTCCAGCTTCCCAAATACCAGAAATACCCCCGCGAGCTGCGCGCAGCTTATCCATTTCTTGTTACCGTTCAGAATAAGAGAATCACTCTTGGAACTGCGAGTGAACTCGGTCACCAGGGACTGAATGGCACTTCCACCACCGGGTTCCGTCAAAGCAAAGGCCCCGATCATTTCCCCTTTCGCCAGGGGAGGAAGCCATCTTTCTTTTTGCGCCTCCGTGCCCCACTTCAGGAGCGCCATGGAAACCATGGCCTGGACCGTCAGCACGCCCGTCAAGGAGGACGACCCTTTTCCCAAAGCTTCATTCAGCAAACCGAACGTGACGACGTCCCATCCTTGCCCCCCGTATTTCTTCGGCAGACTGCAGCCCAGGCAACCGGACTTCGCCAGCATGGATATCACGGGATCCGGAATTCTTTCCTCTCGATCCCATTCGTTGGCAAACGGTTCGACGTTCAAGGACACAAAGTTCTTGAACTCCGTGTGCTTGGCTTTTTGTTCGTCAGTTAGCAGATGTTGCATAAAAACCGCGTTCTCTCAACCACCCCGCCCGTTCTTTCTCACGACAAACGCCGTAGCCGCGTTAAGGGATTTGAAATTCTCGATGTCCAAATCGTCCATTCCCACCTCGATGGCAAAGGTCTTTTCGATGAACGTCATCAATTGGACGGCAAACAGGGAGTTGACGATGCCTGATTCGAACAGATTGTCGTCATCGCCCAAATGCGCGATGTTGATCGAGCTCAATATGAAGCGCTTGACACTTTCCTTGACTCCGTTTTCTTGTCCCGCATTCAGTGACGTCATGATTTAGGCCTCCGGATAAACATAGAATCCTTTCCCGGTCTTTCGTCCCAGATGCCCCGCATGCACCAACTTTCTTAACAAGGGGCAACACCGGTACTTCGGATCCTGAAAGCTTTCATAAAGAACATCGAGAGAACGCATCACGGTATCCAACCCGATCAAGTCAGCGGTCTCCAACGGCCCCATTTTGTGCCCGAAGCATTTCTTGAAAATCGCGTCGATCTTCTCCTCCGTCGCCACATGGTCCTGCAAGACGAACGCCGCCTCGTTCATGAACAAGTGGGAAATTCGATTTGAAACAAAACCAGGCATGTCCTCGACGACAATCGCCTCCTTGCTGAGCCGTGAAAACAGCTGCAGCAAGATGTCGAGCGCCCGGTCGGAGGTGTGGAATCCGCGGATCACTTCGACGGTCGGCTTTAGATGGACCGGGTTCATCAGGTGGATGCCCACGACATTCGCCGGACGTTTCGTAGCGCCGCCTATTTGCGTGATGGAAATACACGAGGTATTAGCCCCGAAACAGACTTCGGGGGGCATCACCCGCTCCAGATTCTCATAGATCCCCTTCTTGATTTCCCAGTTCTCGGTAACGTTCTCGATGACGAAATCGCACGAGGCAGCGTCCCTCAGGTCGGTCGTCAGGGCCATTCGCGTTAGCGCCTCCTCCTTCGTGACACGCGGCAGGGTTTTCGACAACAAGGGAACGACTCGTATGTTTTTCAATACCTCGGCTTGGGCCCGCTGCAATATCTCTTCTGAAACATCGACCACCACTGCGGATATCCCATGAAGGACCAAGTCGGTGACGACGCCAATGCCGATATTTCCCGCGCCAAGAACGCCTATTTTCCCGAATTCCATCTTACGAAGCTTTTCGTCTCATTGTGTTATATCGTCTCTGCTGACCCCGTTGAGCGGCCACCGCAGTCGTGGTTTCGCCCTGCGCCTCTCGAGACCCCGCACTCAATTTGGCGGCGAGAAGTGTCACCGTCGGGCACTCGAACAGACTTACGATTGACAGGGTCTGGTTCAGCTCTTTCTTGATCATGGCAATCACCTGGACGGCTCTGAGTGACGTTCCGCCCACTTCAAAGAAGTTATCGTTCATCCCGATTCGCGGTCTGCCCAAAACCTTTCTCCATATGTTCGCAAGCGCCGTTTCCAGCGTGCTGCCCGGGGTTACATCTGCCGCGGCATGGGACGGTTGGCTCCTGTGCCGGTAATCGTCGATGGCTTTTGAAAGCCGGTCTACTTCGTACAGGTTCTCCCCGATCTTCTGCAGGTGCTCGGACCGGTCAGCGACACCGAATGCAAATCCCGGGCGTGGCGTGAGTTTTTCCGGGTTGACGGTTGCCGGTACCTCGTCTTCGACCGGCGCCTTTTCGTCTGGATCGTATTCCACGTTTGCCAGGCGTTCCGCTGGAAAGGTCCATGACGTATTGGTTTCGTTCCGATACTGCTCGCCGATGCTCGTAATGAACTCGAGCGCGAGCTGATTCTTTTCCGTCGGCGAATAGGTAAACTCGACGAATTCCCTTCCATCCTTGATGGCCAACTGGCCGAGCCGCGCAACAAGCGAATGTTCGACTCCGCGGCCCAAAACCCGGCAGCTCAACAACAAGGTGTCCACCCTGAAGCGGTCGGCCCCGATCTCATAGATCAGGACACCGACAAGCCCATAATCTCCAAACCGGTCGACCACGCTGACCACCATGCAGTTGACCCCCTCGCGCTTCAGAAGGTTCTTGATCTCGCTCTTCGAGCGCCTTATGGTTGTAAAGTTGAATTGATTGGTCCTGAACGTCAGTTGCGAGACACGGTCGAGGTGATCTTCCGTCGCTTCTGCAATCTCGACGCGAAGTTGAAGCCCTTTGACAAAATCCTTCAACGAGAGCGATTGCCCACGGTACTGCTGTCTGGCGGTGCTTTCTCGATACATCCTGGTGCGGTTTTGATCTTCCTCCGTCGAACCCGTGTGATCGAACGCCCAAACATGATCAAGGAACGAAGCGAATGATTCAGTGTTCCGCGGCAATTGGAGCGTCAACACGCTGGGGCAGTTGATCCTGACGTCCGCGCATTCGACCGGGTTGTCGTCGATGAAAATAAAACTGTCCAACCCGAGATTGAGCTCTGTCGCGAGCGACCTGATGTTTTCCGATTTGCTGTTCCAATTGATGCGCCACGAAACCAGATGATTGCGTTTCAGGGGCATATCGCTTCGCTGATCGAAAACCTCCAGCGCGTCCTTTTCATTGTTCTTGCTGCACAGACAAAGCAGCATGCCGGCCTTCATTTGACCGATCATGAAATCCTGCAGCGCCCGGTGGGGCGCGGTCACCTCGACGCCCAGGGGACCATCCTCACCGCATACTCCTTTCCAGAGCGTGTTGTCGCAATCCAGCACGATGACCTTGAACGGGCCTCTCTTCAGGTTGTAGATCGTGCGGACCAGCGCGGTCCCGATCGCCGCGTAGCAAGCCGGCGTATACGGTATATGAGCGACGTGATGGCTATCGGGGTCGTAATAGTCCTTGACTGGATAGCGTCGCAGCAGCAATTCCGACCCGATGGTGTGGACATTCGCTGTTTTGCCGGCCTCTGACGATACGGTTGCTTCGGCATCGTTCAACAACGCATACAGTTCCGCGTCGGCAACCGCAGCCGGAATCCTTGGACAGAAACACAGTACGAGTGGCACTTTAGATTGGTCCATGAACGACCGCAGCGCAACGCAAAAATCCTGGACATTTCGCTGCAGGCTGCCGGCCGCCTCGCGTGCGTCCCCAGAGCCGGAGCGGACAGCCGGGACGTTTCCCGGATCGGAACGAGTTTCGTCAGCCGCTCTGATTCGTGTTGCATACAGATTGAACAACCCGGCATGCTCGAGCAGTGTTTCCTGTTCGACCGCGCAACGGTAGCCCTTTTCGATCAGCAGATTTTCGATTCCCTTGATCGCTTCGCGCGTGGGGTCGTGGATTTCCACTACGATCTGATCGATTTTCGGCCAGTCGCGCTCTTCGATGCCCTTGATGATGTCCAGCTCGCTCTTCTCGGCATCGATCTTGAGGAGATCGATCTTGTCGATCCCGTTCTCCCGGATAATGTCCGACACGGATATCAATGGGCACTCGTGGGTCCTGCGACGGAGCCTGTCGGCGGTGAGCTCGTTGACGTATTCCTCGACGGATTCGCCAACGACCGATTCGCCGTTAAGCATGTTACGCACGATCGCCTGAATGGCCTCGCGGTCCTCGGTTTCATCCGAATGAAAACCGGAGAAGACCGAGGATTTCTCGTAAAAGGTAAACGTCGCGGTTTTGCGCTTGTCCGACACGCCGACGTTCAGAGCCCGGACATTCGATCCGTAAGCATCACAGTTTGCCTTTAAGAGGTCATACACGACCGGAGCCGGTTCGCAGGCATAAATCCTAGAGTTCTTGCAGCGGCTCATCACAAACAGGGAAAAGAGCCCGATATTGGCTCCGATATCCACCACCGTAGCCCCGTCCTGCAAGCGGATGCCGTGCCTCAGATAGCATTGATCCTCGAAAATTTCCTTGTAGACATAGTCCGTCTCATACTGATTCAAGTGAACGATTTCCAGGCCGTTCGGCAGAACGCGTCTCGCCCGGGCCCCGAAGCATTGCTCCGCCCTTTCCTTCGTGAGAGTCATGGGTGCACGTCGAACCCCCGCGGCCCACTCCTCCAGCCCCAGCAGGATGACGTTGACCCCGTCGCGGTTCCTGCGAAAGGCACTTTCGGTGTCTAGCAACTGCTGAAAGACCTGGTTGTACGGCGCAAATTCGATGCGGATCGGAGCGCTGAAATGGTCGCCCCAGAATTTCAGGGAATCCTCCAGCGGCTCTGCGGTAAAGTTGGAGGCGATGACGAGGTTCGCTGCCGCCTTTTCATCGGCAGCGTCAACGCGGTCCAGAAGGGTGAGGGCGACCCCGGAGAGTTCCAAGTACGGTTTACCCGACTGGTCGAACACCCGAACGTTGCCGAGAATGCCCTTTGCGTCACCGTCATCCTCCGGCAGCAGCGTGGCGTGAACCCACAGCGTATCGGGGAAATTGACGTCCGTTAGCTCAACTTTCTCAATCGACCGCAAAATAAAGGTCTTGCCCTTCTCCATAGTGAAGGGCGCGAGTACCTGCGTCACGGAATCCAGCAGGCTCGGGTGCAGGCAATGTGGCCCGCTCTCCCTGTGCTCGCGCGCTAGGGAAAGCCTTCCCAGGGACTGATCGCTCGCCCGCCAAATCGAGGAAACGTTTTGAAAGCAGGGCCCGTACTGGTTGCCGTTTTCACGCAGTCTTTTGTAAAACTGTTCCGAGTCGATCGCGGCGTGAGCCCGCGCTTGGAAGGCTTCGATCGAAAACTCGCCGGTGTCCGCTCTTGGAAGGGTTGATTGGCTCCGGTCGACTTCGAGCTTGGCAGCATACGGCCGGCCGTTGAGCCGGGTGTTGCCATCCTCGGCACCTGCTTCATAGAACGTGAATTCAATGCGCCCGTCGCCGCGGTCCCTCACTTCGACCTTCAAGACGGTATCTTCCGGCGAAAGAATAATGGGATTGTCAAACCTTACGTTCCGTAGGAGGCCCGGAACGCGCTTGGAAAGTTCACGATCCATACTCAGAGCCGTTTCAATGTAGAACGACCCCGGCAGCACAACCATGTCCTGAAAACCATGATCGGCCAAATACGGTACGGAGCGAACGCCGATCCTGAATTCCGCGGAGGCCTCCCGAGGCCGATCGTTCGTGCCAGGCACGTCGTTTGACACACTGCTCATTGTGCTCAAGGGTTGTTCCTGTGGTTTAACGGTAGGGCAGCGAGCGCACTGAGATTCGTTCCGGACCCGCCGTCGAGGCCAATTCGTGGGCAAACTTCTGCACAACGACGGCACCGATGAATCCGGGCTGGGGGACGAAGGCATGCAGCGTCCAATCGCAGTCTTCTCCGGGCGTGCTCTCGACGCGGAGAATATTCGCAGGCTCGCCGGGTTCGAGCGAAACATCGAAGCGATCCAATGGATAATAAATGCCGTGACCAAGCGCCTTGATGAAGGCTTCCTTGCGCGTCCAGCAATTGAAAAAACCCAGCGGCCTGTCGCTTCGGTCGAGGGCACAATACGCCTCGTACTCGCATCGAGAAAAAAAACGTGCTGCGATGTCGTCGGCGTCGCGGATCACCCGAATGGCCTCGACATCGATCCCGATCTCGCGTCCGAGCGCAAATGCGTACACCGCAACATCCTCGGAGTGCGATACGTTGAAACGCAGATTGGAGTCCGCGAAACGTCGGGACAGCGCAGGCTTGCCGCGCGGCCCATAAACCAGTTCGACCGATTCAGGCCGTACCCCCAGCCGCGCTGCGAGGAGACGACACAGTTGCGCGCGCGCGACGATGAATCGGCGGCGGTCGTGATCGAAGGCAAAACGACCCGCTCTTTGTCGCTCCGCGTCCGAGAGCAAGGCTGCCGATGCACGAACAGCTGCGGATCCCGTGTCCAGCCGGAACACCACGATCTCATGCGGGTCAGCGGGGGCGAGCCACGCATTTTCTGCGATTGCGTGCGGCTTCGGACCAGGCTCCGCCAATGTCGACGTAAGGTCCGTCATGCGGAGGGTTCCGCCAACCCCTGGAGCCTCTGGGACGGGTTTTTGCATGCCATGTTCGTCTCCCCGGCGGGTATGCCTCCGAAATTAACACCCATTTTAGGTACGGGATTGGGTCAACCCCCGCATGTGCCTTATGGGCTACCTAGTCTTAGCTAAGACGATGAAATCTCTCGCATCCACCTCCTGTGCCATCCGGAGTGGTATCGAGCTTTTATCGGAAATCTGCGTGTAATACGCGGGCTCGGCCGGCTACTGCGGAAGTGAAATACGCCGCGCCCCGTCGAAGCGCCTGACCCAATAGGCTCCGCGCATGTTTTCGACGCGCACTGATGCACCGGGCCGAGGTGCATGGATGAAGCGATTGTCGCCGAGGAAAATTCCCACGTGGGAGTAGGGTCGCCGCTCGGTGTTGTAGAACACCAGGTCGCCCGCTTCGAGTTGGGACAGGATCACGTGCCTGCCCATCCGGCTTTGCGCCAGGGCGTTGTGCGGCAGCTCGATGCCGAAAGCTTCCCTATAGACATGCGCGACCAAGCCGCTGCAGTCGAAGCCATTCTCGGGCGAATCTCCACCCCTTCGATACGCCACGCCCGCGCTGGCCAGCGCCTGAAAGACCATCTCCTGGCTGCGGGCAGGGCGCTGCGACTGGGGAGGCGCGGCGCAGCCGGAGAGAATCAAAACGGCCAAAAACAGATAGTTGCAACGCATGATGAAAGTCACCTTAGACCATGGGGACCCCGCTGTAAAGAAGGGCAGGGCCGGCTTTTGAGACTTGCCCGAAGCCAAGCCCGGATCGGGGCTTCGACGTTATATAGTGCTTGGGTCATGAAAATCCGGGTCAAGGTTGAAGAAGGCCGCTAACGCCGGCGAGGGGATCGTGCAAAGGCTCCAGGCGGTCTTTGACCGGCACGGGCCGCTTGCGGCAAAAATCCCGCAATACCGCGAGCGATCGCAGCAGGTGGAAATGGCGAATCGTGTCGCGGGGGCGATCCGGGACAATGCCGTGCTGGTCTGCGAAGCGGGGACCGGCACCGGCAAGACCTTTGCCTATCTCGTCCCGGCGTTGCTCTCCGCCGGCAAAGTCATCCTGTCGACGGGCACCAAGACGCTCCAGGATCAGCTCTACCACCGCGATCTTCCGACGGTGCGCACGGCCCTCAATGTACCGGTGACCACGGCGCTGCTGAAAGGCCGGGCCAACTACGTGTGCCACTATCACTTGGAGCGCAACCTGGCGGAGGCCGGGTCATCCAGTCGCGAGGTCGTCGGGGACTTGCAGCGCATCGTGAGCTTCGCGCGCGTTACCCGCACCGGGGACAAGAGCGAGCTTGCCGATGTCCCGGAGGAGGCTCCTGCCTGGAACCTCGCGACCTCGACCCGCGAAAACTGCCTGGGGCAGTCGTGTCCGCGATTTCGCGACTGTTTCGTGATGACTGCACGGCGCGAGGCGCTCGCCGCTGATGTCGTCGTCGTCAACCATCACCTTTTCTTCGCCGATGTGATGCTCAAGGACGAGGGGATGGCGGAGCTCTTGCCCGCCTGCAATACCGTGATCTTCGACGAGGCGCACCAGCTCCCGGAAACGGCGACGCTCTTTTTCGGCGAATCTCTGTCCACGGGGCAGGTCGTCGAGCTCGCACGGGATGTACGCGCGGAAGCGCTCTCCGGAGCGAAGGATATGCCCGATCCGTTGCGGTTCACTGCCGCGCTGGACAAAGCGGCCCGGGATCTGCGCCTGGCCTTGCCCAACGAAGGAGCGCGCTTCACTGCAGCATCGGTCAAGCGAAAGCGCGAGGTTTCGGATGCGCTCGCCGCGCTCGATTCCGCGCTGCGCTCGGTGTGCGCAGCCCTCGACGTGCTCTGCGAACGCAGCGAGGGGCTCGCGCGCTGCGCCGAGCGCGCCCGAACGGCGCAGGCCCTGCTCGAACGCTGGCGCGACGACAGCCGCGCCGATCTGGTCCGCTGGATCGAGGTATTCAGTCACTCGCTTCGGCTGAATGCGACGCCGCTCTCCATCGCGGGGATTTTCCGCAGGCAGCTCGACGGCCACCCGCGCGCCTGGATTTTCACCTCCGCGACGCTCGCGGTAGCCGGCGACTTCAGCCACTACCGCAGCGAGATGGGCCTGGACAACGCCCGCACCGCGTGCTGGGACAGCCCTTTCGACTACCCCGCCCAGGCTCTGCTCTACGTTCCGAGGAAGCTCCCGGATCCGAACAGCGACGAGCATACGCGCGCGGTCGTCGCCGCATCCCTGCCCGTGATCCGGGCGAGCGGTGGAAGCGCCTTTCTCCTGTTCACGACTCTGCGCGCGATGCGCCTTGCTCACGAGCTGTTGCGAGAAGAATTCCGGCGGCACGCGCTGGGATTTCCCCTTATGGTCCAAGGTGAAGGCTCTCGCAGCGAGCTGCTCGAGCGTTTCCGCCGGCTGGGCAACGCGGTCCTCCTCGGAAGCGCCAGTTTCTGGGAAGGCGTGGACGTGCGCGGGGACGCACTGTCGCTGGTGGTCATCGACAAGCTGCCGTTTGCGCCGCCCGACGACCCGGTACTCGCGGCACGGCTCGACTCGCTGGCCCGCGAAGGCGGCAATCCCTTCCTTGGCTACCAATTGCCTCAGGCGGTCATTTCCCTGAAGCAGGGGGCGGGCAGACTGATCCGCGACGAAACCGACCGAGGCGTGCTCGTCATCTGTGATCCAAGGCTCTTCTCGAAGCCGTACGGCCGGCGAATCCTCGCGAGCCTCCCGCCGATGAAGCTTGTGCGTGAGCTCGACAGAGTTCTTTCGTTTGTCGCCGCCGATCGGAAATCACCCCGAGCGGCAGCTGCGGCGGACGGCGGCCGCTCCGAAGTCAGCGGCCGAGCTGGGTGAGCAGGTTTTTCAGCTGCGCGCTGTCGGGAAAATTTTTCCTCAGGATCCGCTCGGCGTCGTCGCGCAGTTCGGGCATGCCGAGCACCTCGTAGGCCCGGACCATGATGAGGAGCGCCTCTTCCTGCGCGGGAGCTTGAGGATAGTTTTTCAGTGCGTACTGCGCGCGGTTCGCCGCCGCGACGTAAGCGCCACGCTTCATGTAGTAGCGGGCGACGTGAACCTCGTGTGAGGCAAGCGCGTTGACGAGGTATTTCATGCGCGCCAGCGCGTCGGGCGCGTACCTGCTGTCCGGAAAGCGCTGCACCAGCTCCTTGAAGGCGTCGAACGATTCTCGAGCGGACTTGGGATCACGCTCGGTCCTGTCCTGGCGGGCCACCCTGCCGAGGAAGCCCAAGTCTTCGTTGAAGTAAACCAGACCTTTCAGGTAATGCGCGTAGTCGACATTGGGATGGTTGGGGTGCAGCTTCACGAACCGCTCCGTCGCGGCGACCGCGGATGCCTGCTCGTTCTGCTTGTAGTAGGCGTAGGCGATCTCGAGCTGACCCTGCTGGGAGTAGCGCCCATAGGGAAAGCGTGCTTCCAGCGTTTCGTAGCGCTTGATCGCGAGGTCGTACTGGCCGCTGTCAAGCGCGTCTTTAGCGTCGCGGTAGAGCTTCTCGGCCGACCACCCGGATTTGGGATCGTGCTTGTCGACGAAGGAGCAGGCCGCCAACAAAAGAGCGAATAAAGCTACACTACGTTTCATGGTGGAACTTGCGGATGAGACGGCAAATTATACCGTGGCTAGCGTTACGCGACGCGTTCCCGATACTCTTGCCGGTCTGCGCTTGGACAAGGCTCTTGCGCGGATGTTTCCGGAGCATTCGCGCAACCGCCTGCAGAGGTGGCTGAAAGACGGGCACGTCAGCCTCGATGCGCACGCCGCCAAGCCCAAGCAGAGGATTTGGGGCGGTGAGCGCGTCGAAATCCTGCCGCAGCCCGGCCCGGCCGACACGGCGTTTCGCGCCGAACCCATCGCGCTCGACGTCCTCTACGAAGACGACGACGTCCTGGTGATCAACAAGGCGGCGGGCCTTGTGGTTCATCCCGGAAGCGGCAACTGGAAAGGGACGCTGCTCAACGCGCTCCTGCACCGCGCGCCGCAGCTCGCGGCGATTCCGCGGGCCGGCATCGTGCACCGGCTCGACAAGAACACGAGCGGACTTCTCGTGGTGGCAAAGACTTTGCTGGCGCACACCGAGCTGGTTCGGCAGCTTCAGGCCAGAACGGTGAAGCGCGACTACCTTGCCCTCGTGCACGGGGTGGTCAAGCTGGACGGAGAAGTGAGCGCGCCCGTCGGACGCGATCCGCGACATCGCACGCGCATGGCCGTGGTGCCTACCGGACGTCCGGCCCTGACGCGTTTCAAGGTGGCAAAACGCTTCGCCCGTGCGACCTTGCTCGAATGCAGCCTCACTACCGGCAGAACCCATCAGATTCGGGTGCACATGCAGTCCTTGGGCCATCCCCTGGTCGGCGATCCCGTCTATCGCAGCAAGCGAACCACCGATCCACGAACCTCGCA
>Ga0210382_10000264_pt1 | contig 20234 bp, 14 predicted proteins | sample PLMedo_FD_155452 | JGI IMG/M metagenome (GOLD analysis project Ga0210382, IMG submission 155452) | Groundwater sediment microbial communities from an aquifer in East River, Colorado, USA - PLM0_60_coex redo | ecosystem: Environmental > Terrestrial > Soil > Riparian zone | place: USA: East... | reverse complement strand
GGGCCGCGGGGGGGGTGCGGCCCCCCCCCCCCCCCTCCCCCCCGCTCGCGTAGAGCGAGGCCGGGAAGGGGCTCTCCCACTCCCGCACGGGTGCGCCGCCGCGCGCCGTGTCGAACACAACGCCCTCACCGGTGCGTTCGGTGACGAGCAACCGGCCGTGTCCCGGGAAGAGGGCGACGGCCATCGGCGTGGCGAGCCGCGGGTCGGTGATGGTACGGACGAAGCGCAGCTCGCCGTCGAACGCAACGAGACGGCTGTGGTCGGGATCGGGCGCCCAGGAGAGGTCGCCCAAGCGGGCGGCGGGGGAGCGGCCGAAAAAGAGGAGGGTGAAGCCCGTTTCCCTGGGTGCCGGCCGGCAGGCAGCCATCGCCGCCAGCGCCAGCGCGACGCCCAGGGGCGGGGCGTGGCGCATCAGGTCGCGGCGGCGATCGTCTTGATCTCGATCGTATGCATCCCGCTCGCCATCCGGTGCGTTCCCGTCACCTTCACGCGGCCCTCGACGAACGGCTCGAGCCGCGGGTTCTGCGGGTCGCCGGGCTTCGCGCTGACCGGCATGTAGAGGTTGCCATCCGACCCGAGGATGGCGAGCGCGACGCCGGCTTTGGCGCAGGCCGATGCGCACGCTTTGTGACTGGCGCCCGAGGCGCCCATGCTCACGAAGCAATTGACGTCGACGACTTGGCCGGTGAGGGTCATGTCGTTGCCCGCGGCGGCGGCCGGCCTCTGCTGCTGCGCGGAGAGCGGCAGCGCGCAGATTGCGAGCAGCGCCGCGGTGGCGAGGATTCGTTTCAACATCGTGCACCTCTCATGGAAGGGTACTAGAGGTACGTTCGAAGCTTGATACCCGGATTGGGGTATATTTGCGCCCATGACTGACGGGGAGGCGGGGGGGCCGGGGGCCTTTCGCGCGCTGATCGACACGTTCGGGAAGGGCTGGGAGCGCGGCGAGGTCGACACCGTCTGCTCCGTGTTCGCGGACGACGCCGTGTTCCTCGAGACGCCCTTCAGCGAGCCCGATCGCGGCGCCGCCGCGATCCGCGCGTATTGGAAGGACATTCCCCTCCACCAGGCCGAGATCAGCTTCAGTTCCGGGGAGATTTACGTCGCGGGGCCGTGGTTCGCCACCGAGTTCCGCTGCACCTTCCGCCGCCGGCGCACGGGCGAGCGGGTGGACGCAAGGGGAGCGATCTTCTGCGAGACGAAGGACGGCAAGATCAGCGAAATGCGGATGTACTGGCATCGATATGCAGGGGGCAGAGAAGAACCCAAAGCTTAGGACATGCAAAGACTAGACGCACCGACGCACCGCGGTAAACCGGATTCAGGGTTTGGGACTGTCCTAGACACGACAACCTGTTGCCCGCGGTGCGTCGGTACGTCTAGCTTTTGCCGGTCCTTGTTCTGACGTACTCCAAGGCCAATTCCATTAGTTCAGCGCTTCTCAGGCCCATCTGCATCGCCGTCTCCACCGCTGCTTCCTGTTCCATCTGCTTGTCGAGAATCAGGTAGGGAATCAAAGCGGCTGCGGTCCTGTTCCCGCTCGAGCAATGAAGCAGGGCCTTGCGACCTGCCAAGCGGCGCACCGCCTCATGCATCTGTTGCATCGTTTCGACCGTGGCCGCCCCGTGGACGATCGGGATGCTGACGTACTCCATGCCCGCCGCGCGCACCACGGCCGGCTCGTCGAATGGTCGCGGTTCCATCGGGTCGCGGTTGTCGAGCAGCACCTCGCACCCCGCCCCCTTGAGCGCGGCGACGTGCTCGGCGCTCGGCTGCCCGCCCGTGACCCAGCCGGGCAGCGGCTCCGCGGCGTTTGGGACACCGGCGATGGCGGAGAGGAGGGCGGACATGTGATAAGAATAGGTGCGGAATGTGGAGTGCGGAATGCGGAGTTAGTTTCTCACCCATGCTCCCCATTCTCGCTGCCGCTGCGCTGCTCTGCGCGACCCAAGAGCCCGAAGCCCCCACGTCGCGCGGCCCCCGCGTCAGCGGCTACATGCAGCCCCGGTTTCAGGCGATCGGCGACAGCGCGACGTTCCTGGTGCGGCGCGCCCGCTTTGCCCTTGATGGGCACGTAACCCCTTGGGCGAACTACCGCGTGCAGGTGGAGCTCCGCACGCTCGGCGCCCCGGCGACCCCGCCAACCTCTCCCCTGACGCTCTCCGCCACGGACATCTGGCTGCGCCTCGCCACCAAGCGCTGGGCCGCCACCCTCGGCCAATTCCGCGTCCCGTTTGCCCTGGAATCCGTCACGAGCTCGGGGATCTTGGAGACGACCGAGCGGTCGCGCATCGTCCTCGCTGCGCGGCGCGACATCGGCGTCCAGGCGCAATGGAGCGTGCCCGACCGGGTGGTGCTTCAGGCCGCGGTCGTGAACGGCGACGGGCCGAACCGCGGCGGGAACCGCGACAACCGGATGGCCTACTTCGCGCGGGTCGTCGTCACCCCGGTGAAGGGGTTGGATGTGGGCGGCGCTTTCGCGGGCTATAGCGACAGCGCCGGCGTGGACGCGCAGGCCATCTACCGGACGCGCCGCTGGACGGCGCGCGCCGAGTACATCCGCGAGCGGCAACGGGGTGCGGCCATAAACGTGCGGACGACCGGTTGGTACGCCTTGGCCACGTACACGGTCCGGCCGCAGCGGTTGCAGCTCGTCAGTCGCGTGCAGCAGTTCGACCTGAGCGACCAGGTCGCCACGGATCGCCAGACAGGGTACCTGCTGGGCGGGCAGTATTTCTTCCGGGGCGACGACTTGAAGCTGATGACGGACTACGAAGTGTTCCGCGAGCAGGCGGCGCAGCTCGACAACGACCGCTTCGTCGTTCAGATGCAGGTGCGGTGGTGACGGGCGGACGGTCGGACGGCCTGACGGTCGGACTGACGCTGTCGGTCGCGCTGGCGGTATTGCCGTCCGCCCGTCCGCCGGTCCGCCAGTCCGCCGAGGTCCTCCTCGCCACCACCACCTCCACCCGCGACGCCGGGCTGCTCGATTCGCTGCTCCCTGTGTTCGAGCGCCGCGCGGCGTACCGCGTGAAGGTCGTGGCGGTGGGGAGCGGGCAGGCGCTGGAGATGGGGCGTCGCGGCGACGCCGACGTGGTGCTGGCGCACGCGCCCGAGGCGGAGCGGGTGCTCGCCGACTCGGGCTACTTCGTGCGCCGGCGCCTGGTGATGCACAACGACTTCCTGATTGTCGGTGCGCCGGCGGACCGGGCCGGCCTGCGCGGCATGACCGACGCCCGGGCCGCGCTGGGGCGCATCGCGGTCCAGCACGCGTTGTTCGTGTCGCGCGGTGATCGCTCGGGGACTCACTTGCTCGAGCAAAAGCTGTGGCGGCTGGCGGGTGTGGCGTTGCCCGCGGTCGGGACCTGGTACATCGAGTCGGGCCAGGGCATGGCGGCCACGCTCCAGATGGCCGATCAGAAGCGCGCCTACACCATCACCGACCGGGCGACGTTTCTCGCCTGGCGCGACAAGCTCCAGCTCGTGCCTGTGGCCGAGGGCGACTCGCTGCTCTACAACGTCTACCACGTGCTCGAGGTGAATCCGCGCAACGCCCCGCGCGTCAACGCGGCCGGGGCCCGCGCGCTCGCCGATTTTTTCGTGTCGGCCGAGGCGCAGGCGATCATCGCGGAGTTCGGCAAAGCGCGGTTCGGGCAGAGTTTGTTCGTGCCCGATGCGGGGAAGCCCGACCGCTGGTGACCCGCTAGCGGGCCGCCCGGATCCGGATCGCGGTGCCGCCGCCGCGCACCAGCGACAGATGCAATACCGTCGCCCGAGTGACTGGGCGGCGCGAGATCGTGACCGGCAGCGGGTTCGTCAGCCAGTTCGCCCCCGGCCCATCGGCATAGATCTCGGCCACGTAGCGCCGGCCGGGAGTCAGAAACGAGAGCGGGACGTCGAACGTGCGGGCTTCCTCGTCGGTGATCGCCCCGATGAACCAGCTCGGCGCGTTCCGCTCGCGGCGCGCGACCACCACGTAGTCGCCGATCTTGCCCGCGAGCACGCGCGTCGTGTCCCAGTCCACCGCCACGTCGCGAATAAACTGGAACGCCGGCTGACGCTCGTAGTTCTCCGGGAGATCGGCCGCCATCTGCAGCGGCGAGTACAGGACTACGTACAGCGCCAGCTGCTTGGCGAGCGTGGTCCGGATGCGCGACTCCTCCGGCCGGCGCGGACGCCCCCCCCCCGTCCCGCGCTCGATCAGGATGTCGAACACCCCGGGCGTGAAGTCCATGGGCCCGGCGAGCAGTCGCGTGAAGAACAGGATCGTTTCGTGCTCCGGCGGGTTGCCGCCCTCGCCCCCCCAGGCGTTGTACTCCTGCCCGCGGGCGCCCTCGCGGCTCATCATGTTGGGGTAAGTGCGCCGCTCACCGGTGTCGTGGATCGGCTCGTGGACGTCGAGCGCGATGCGGTGCTGCGCCGCCTTCTCGATCACGGTGCGGTAATGCCGCACCATGTACTGCCCCCAGTGCGAGTGCCCTTCGCTGGTCATATCCGTCACGTACCCCGACTTGATCGCGTCGAAGCCGAGCGACTGGTAGAGGGCGAACGCGCTGTCGATCTGACGCTCGTAGTTCTCGATGCCTCCCGACGTCTCGTTGTGCACGATCATCCGGACGCCCTTCTCGCGCGCGTAGCGGGACACCTCGGCCAGATCGTAGTCGGGATAGGGTTTCGTGAAGGAGAACGCGTTGCGGTTCTGGATCCAATCGCCGTCCCAGCCCACGTTCCAGCCCTCGACCAATACTCCGCCGATGCCGTTGGCGGCGGCAAAGTCGATGTAGCGCTTGGTATTCGCCGTCGTGGCGCCGTGCTTTGCGCCGGAGCTCCACGTCATGGTGCCGATGTGCATGCCCCACCAGATGCCCACGTATTTCATCGGCTTGATCCAGCTCGTGTTCTCGATGACGCTGGGCGGGTTGAGGTTCAGGCCGAGCACCGAGGGCGACAGATCGACGGCGCGGTCGGCCACCTGGATCGTGCGCCACGGCGTCACGAATGGCGTGCGGCCCCGCACCTTGAGGCCGTCGGCGTACGGTGCCAGGTCCGCGCGCAGGGTGCGGCCATCCATGCGCGGGCCCCGCAGATTCAGCCGCGCGTAATCCACGAGATTCGCCTCGTGAATCACGATGAATGTCTTGCCGTCACGCGTCTCCATCGTGAGCGGCGTTTGGACGCTGTCGAGCACGCTCACCGGCGAGGAGGAGTAGAGCTGCTCGGAGCGGTCGAGCCGCGGCCGGTTCGACGGGATCGACCAGGCGCGCGCGTTGTCCGCCAACGAGAACTCCGTCAGCTCGTCGGTGATTTCGAACGCGGCGAGATTAGGTTGGTCCGGGACCTCATAGCGGAACCCTACGCCGTCGTTGAAGGCCCGGACGGCCAGGGTGAACTGCCGGTTCGGGGCCGCGGTCTCGACGACGGACACCTTGAGCTCGTTGTGGTGATCCCGCACGCGGCGCACTTCGCCCCACGGCTGCGTCCACGTCTCGTCGAACGTGGCCCTGGTCGTGTCGGCGATCCGCAGCCCTTCCTTGAGGGCCGGCGCCCCGCGGAACTCGAAGCCGAGGAGGGACGGCATGAGGAGCGGGCGGCCGTCGCGCTGCACGCTGTAGTAGAGCTTGCCCTCGCGGATCTGGACGGTCACCTGGTTGCGGCCGTCGGGGGAGGCGACGCTGACCTGGCCCCAGAGCGGGAGGGGCGCTGCAACGGTGAGGCCGAGTACGAGCAGGGACGAGTAGCGCAGCATGCACATCTCCGGAGTCTGATGTCTGTCGTGGCGTGGGAGGGTAATGTGGCGCGCGGGCCCCGCGCGGCGGAAGGCCGGCCCTGTTACAATCTGGCCCGTGGAGATCTTCACAGTTCGCAACGCTCACGGGCTCGAGGTTCGCGCCACGAGCTACGGCGCCACGATCGTGTCGCTGCTCGCCCCGGACCGGGAGGGGCGACGCGCCAACGTCGTCCTCGGCTTCGAGACGTTCGACTACGCCGGAGCCATCGTGGGACGGTGTGCCAATCGAATCGCGCACGCCCGGTTCATGCTCGAAGGGACGGCGTACCGGCTCGCCGCCAACGACGGACCGCACCATCTACACGGTGGGGTGAAGGGGTTCGACAAGGTCGTGTGGCGCGCGGCGCCGTTTCGCTCACCCGGAATCGCCGGTGTCGCGCTGAGCTACACGAGCCCCGATGGAGAGGAAGGCTATCCCGGGACGCTCGAGGCCCGCGTCACATACACGCTGACCGACCGGAACGACCTGGTCGTCGACTACCTGGCGACGACCGACAAGCCGACTCCGGTGAACCTCACGCAGCACAGTTACTTCAATCTTTCCGGGGCGGGCGATGTCCTCGGCCACCTGCTCCAGATCGACGCCGACACGATCACCGTGGTGGACGATGAGCGCATTCCGACCGGCGCGATCGTCCCGGTCGCGGGGACGCCCTTCGACTTCCGCTCGCCGATCGCCGTCGGCGCCCGGAGAGCTGCGTACGATCAGAACTTCGTGGTGAATCGGAGCGGGGCGGGTCTGGTCCACGCGGCGCGCGTGGCGGAGCCCGTCTCCGGACGCACACTCGACGTCCACACGACCGAGCCGGGTCTGCAGCTCTACACAGGCAATCCGCAGGGGCTCTGCCTCGAGACCCAGCACTATCCGGACTCGCCGAACCAGGCGAGTTTTCCGTCCGCGATTCTCGCACCTGGTACGGAGTATCGTTCGCGCACGGTGTTCGCCTTCGGCGTAACGGGGGAGGGCTGACGTGGAGCGGATCCAGCTCGGCGGCATAGACTACACCATCCTGATCATCTACTTCGCCTTCGTGCTCGGCATCGGCTGGGCGCTGCGGCGCTTCGTCAAAAGCAGCGACGACTTCTTCCTCTCGGGACGCTCCATTCCGGCGTGGATCGCCGGCCTCGCCTTCATCTCGGCAAACCTCGGCGCCCAGGAAGTGATCGGGATGGGGGCGTCGGGCGCCAAGTACGGGATGATGACGAGCCACTTCTACTGGGTCGGCGCGATCCCCGCCATGGTGTTCGTCGGCATCTTTATGATGCCGTTCTACTACGGCTCGCGCGCGCGCTCCGTACCGGAGTATTTGAAGCTCCGCTTCGACGAGAAGACCCGCGGCTTCAACGCGATCACGTTCGCCGTGATGACGGTGTTCTCCTCCGGAATCTCGATGTACGCGCTCGCGAAGCTGCTCGAGCTCGTGCTGGGGTGGAACTTTCACGCGAGCGTGGTGCTGTCGGCGCTGATCGTCCTGGCCTACATCTTCCTGGGTGGACTGACCTCCGCGATCTACAACGAAGTGCTGCAGTTCTTCCTCATCGTGCTCGGCTTTCTGCCGCTGGTGCTCCTCGGGCTCAAGGACGTGGGCGGGTGGGCGGGACTGACGGCGAAGCTCGACACCGTCGCGACGAATGCCGGGTTCGCCCCAGGCGCATGGTCCGACTCCTGGCATCATCTCGACTCGGCGACCGCGAACCCCATGGGCGTCGAGTGGTTCGGCATGGTGATGGGCCTGGGCTTCGTGCTCTCGTTCGGCTACTGGTGCACCGATTTCCTCGTCGTCCAGCGGGCGATGGCCGCGAACTCCATGACCGCCGCGCGCCGCACCCCGCTCCTCGCGGCGCTTCCCAAGATGCTGTTCCCCGCGCTCGTGATCCTGCCGGGGATGATCGCCATCGCGCTTCATGCCACGGGGGGCGGGCTGCTGCCGCTCGGCAGCGACGGCACGCCGAACTACAACCTCGCGGTGCCGGTCATGCTGGGGCACTACCTGCCCTCAGGGCTTCTGGGCCTCGGACTCACCGCCCTGATGGCCTCGTTCATGTCCGGGATGGCTGGGAACGTCACCGCCTTTAACACCGTGTGGACCTACGACATCTACCAGTCGCACATCAAGCCGGGGCAGACGGACGAGCACTACCTGAAGGTGGGGCACGCCGCCACGGTGTTCGGAATCCTGGCCAGCGTCGCCGCGGCGTACGCCGCGACGCGGTTCAACAACATCATGGACATGCTCCAGCTCCTGTTCGCGTTCGTCAACGCGCCGCTGTTTGCGACTTTCCTCTTGGGAATGTTCTGGCGCCGCACCACGGGCCACGGGGCGTTCTTCGGCCTGCTGACGGGCACGTTGGCCGCGGCGCTCCATCACGGGCTCGTGCTGTCGCAGGGAGCGGTGGCCGGCCTGAAGGGCGGGTTCCTGGGCGTGGTACTGCACACCTACCCGAGCGAGATGGCCCAGAACTTCTGGACCGCGATCATCGCCTGGACGGCATGCTTCACCGCGACGATCGCGATCTCGCTGCTGACGGCGCGAAAGAAATCGGACGACGAGCTGCGCGGCCTGGTCTACGCCTTGACCCCCCGCCAGACCGACCACGATCTGCCGTGGTACAAACGGCCCGCCACGCTCGGCGTCATCGTGCTGGGCCTCACGATCGTCCTCAACGTGATTTTCTGGTGACGGCGCGATGAAACTCGACCTGCGACTGCCGATCGGCCTGATGTTCGCGATCTTCGGGGCGCTGCTGACCGTCTACGGGGTCGTGTCGGACCGCGCGATCTACGTTCGCTCGCTCGGCGTCAACGTGAACCTGTGGTGGGGACTCGTCCTGCTGGCGTTCGGGCTCGTGATGCTCGGGTTCGTGCTCAGGTCCAGGGGACAGGCTCCGGCCGGCCAGCCGCCGCCGCCGCCGCCGGCGCGGGGCCCGCGTCCACCAGCTGCTTCCTGACTGGATCCACCCGGAAGTTGAGTCCCTCCAGGGTGCGCGAGCCCAGGAGCACTAGGTCGCCCGGCTCCCCGAAGACCACGTCATCCCCAGTGCTCTTACCGGCGACATGCACCACCCCAATGCCGATCCAGCGCTCCAGAATGTTTCCGCTCGCCTGCCGGAAGAGCGCCTGCTTGTAACGCTCGATTTCCAGGGATTCGAGCACCTGCGCCGGCACCCACGACAGCTCTGCGCCCGTGTCCACGAGCACGGCCTTGAGCGCGCGCCGCTCACCGGGGCGGGCGGGGTTCTCGATCTCAACGTCGACTCGGAACGTTCCCATTTCGTCGCGCATGAATAGCTCCTTAGGGGGGCGCGAAGAGAAACTTAAGGTCATCCTCGAGGCGCGCGCGCCAGGAGGCTTCGTTGTGCGTGGCCTCCGGGTAGCGGCGGATCACGAAGTCCCGGTTTTCCACGAAGCCCTGCCGCAGCAGCCACGCACGCACGATCTCGTGCGTCGGCACGTAGGCGGAATCGAGCCCGTGCCCACCGAAATCGAACAGGTATCGCGCCCCCCGCGGTGCCCGGAGCCCGCGCGCGATGTCGCGGACGACGTACGGCGTCGTGTCCGGCTGCGCCGTCGTGACGAGGCCCGGGAAGAACTGCTTGACGACCGCCGCGGAGATCGGGAAGTGGGTGGACACGCAGCCGCATGCGCCGAACGCCTCCGGATGGTGCGTCACCAGGTAGAACGACAGCAGTCCGCCCATCGACGAGCCCATCACCGCGGTGTGCTTGGGGCCGGTCAACGTGCGGAACTCCGCATTGACGCGCGGCATCACCTCCTCGATCAGGAACCGCGCGTACTTGGGGGCGTCCTGCCAGGGCGAGTACTCCGGCCCCCGCGCCGACGTGCTCCACACGCCCACCACGATCACCGGCGGGATGACGCCGCGCTGTGCCAGCCGCACGACTGCCTCGTCCACGCCCCAGTCCACCCCGGTGTTCGCGATGCGGGGATCGAACAGGTTCTGCCCGTCGTGCATGTAGAGAACGGGATAGCGGGTGGTGGCCGCCGAGTCGTAGCCGGGCGGCAGCCAGATCTCGACGTGGCGCGTCGGACCGAGGAACGCCGACCGCACGTCGGTCCAATAGACCAGACGGCCCAGCACCCCCGAGCCGCGCCAGTCGGCGATGTAGTCCCGCGCGTCCTTCTTGAACGCGCCGATCTCGTGCACCACCGCGGTGTCGCGGATCACGTCGAGGCGATTGTTCGGCGGGACCACGCTCGTGGGACCGAGCGCTTCGCGGTCCCAGGTGCCGAGCGTGAACTTGTACTCGAAAGAGGTCCCGGCGGGTGCGGTAATCTGAACGGTGCGGTCGCGTCCCTCGCCCGTGAGGGCGCGGCCGTCGGGGCGCCAGGGCCCTAGCGCGGGCAAGTTGCCCGCGAGGTAGACGGTCCCTGTGCCTTGCGGCACGCGCACGCGCAGCGTCGCCGTGCAGCAAGCGGTGGCGGGTTCGGTCGCCGGCCCCTGCCCGAAGCCCAGGACGATCGACTCCACCTCCACCCCGGGCCCTTCCCCGCGCCGCAACGAAAGCTGGAGCCGCTCGACCCGGTCGAGGCGCGGGCGATCCGCGCTCCCTCCGCGTCCGGCGGCGGGTCCCACCCAGTAGCTCCACTGACCGGGGAATCCTTGGGGGAGCAAAACACCGCGGCCGGGAATGAAGGCCGCGAGCGGCAGCACCGGCTCGGTCCAGCTCGTGTCCACGGCGACCGGGGCGGTCCAGCTCGTGCCGTCGTCCTCCATCAGCGTGATGTGGAGGACCTGCCGCGGGCCGAGGCCGCGCAACCGCACGCGCACCTCCTCGGCGCCCGCGATGGTCTCCTGCCGGGCCGCGATCCGGTCCTTGATCACGAGCGACGCCGTGTAGTCCTCTGGACTCCACCCGCTCGTGTCTGTGGGTAGCTCCAGGTGGAAGACCGGCTGGCCGGTGGGCCGGGAGAACGCCACGCGGAACAGGCCGCGCCGCCCCGCGTCGCCGATGCGCGTGAAGGCGAGGCGTGCCGCGTCGGTGCCCGGGTCGAACAGGCGGAGCGCCGTGCGCGGACCCGCGACGTCGAACGACCACGACGCGCGGCCGTAGTAGTTCCAGTCGGGCGGCTTCTGAGAAACGCCGTTCGGGAACGTGGTCGCCTGTCCGCCCTTGAAGACCGTGATCACGAACTGCTGCGGCCCCTCGCGCAGCGCTCCCGCCGGCACGGACGTCGCGTACTCGTATCCGCCAGCGGGTCGCATCGCGAAGCCCCGATAGAGGCCGCCGGCCGAGGGCCGGACAAAGAGCGTGACGGAGTCGGGCGGCGTTGCGTCGACCACGCGAGCACGCAGCTTGGCGTCAGGCCCAGCGAGATACTCCGGCGCCACCAGCGGTTGGACGGAGAGCGGCAGCGTATCGCTCGGCGGCGGGTGGTACTCGGCGAAGCCGACCTGGCCGACGCGTTTCGGCAACGTGGCGACGTCCACGGGTCCCCCCCCGGCGCTCAGGACGTAGACACCGGGCGTGACCGTGAAGCGGCCGGCCGCCGCTCGCGTGGGGGCGGGGTTGCCCGCGGTGACGGGTTGCACGGTGAAGGACGCGCCGAGGTCCGGCAGTGAGATCGTCATGGGCCAGGCGCGGCCGATCGCGCGCGTCACGATCTTGTCGGGGCTCATCGGCTCGAACGGGTCGCGCACGGAGACGGCGTCGGGGTAGACCTCGAGGCGCCAGACGCCGGGACGGATCTTGTCGAGGAAATAGATCCCCTCGCCGTCGTAGGTCACCGTGGGCGAAGACCCGTAACCGGCAATCCGACCCAGGGCTGCGGGGTCGGGCGGCGTCGCGCCGGTCGAGCCGGCGTACAGGAACGCGTCCCGCGCGACCAGCTCACCCAGGTCGCCGTCGTAGGAGACGTGGAAATCTCCGAAGCGCGTGTTCTGCGGATAGAGGCCGTATGAGCGCATTCGGGGCAGACGATGCATCGCCTCGGCGGCAATGATGGCGCTCATCGCCTTGCGGGGTGTGTACGCGAGGCTCAGGTAGTGGGTCTGCCACCCCAGGTTGCGCGACGCGGTGCCCTGCATGTCGTAAGCGAACATCAGGGCGGCCTGTGCCCCCACCGCGCGCATCGTACGCGCCATGGCCGGATACATCGTGCCGGTCCGCAGATCGGGGCTGTCGAACTCGTAGACGATGCGCGGCAGGCGAGCCAGCTCCCCACCCATCGCGGGGAAGCTGTCGACCGAGCGGAGGTAGTTGCCCTCCAGCTCGTGGCCCGAGTTCAAGCCCGTGGGATACCATCCGAACGTGATGCCCTGCGCGCGGCTCCGCCTGATCGCTGCGCCGATCCGGAAGTCCTGGCTCACATTGTAGAAGACGAGCTTGCTGCATCCGGTGCTGCGCACTGCATCGGTGAGGGCGTTGATGTAGCGGATCGAGCCCTCGAGGTCCTCGGGGTGATGCCAGGGCTCGTTCACCAGCTCGATGAAGAGGATAGCGGGCTCGTCCTTGAGCGCCACACGCGTGTAGGGATTCACGTGGTTCAGGATCTGGCGCAGGTAGTTCACCTGCGCCGCGATGGCGGCGGGGTCGGTGCCCATGCGGGCCTTGCCGAAATGCCGCCCGAACCCCGGTTGCGAGTTGTCGTCCAACGCGTCCGGCCAGTTCGACCCGTACAGCTGAATCGGGCTGAACAGCATATAGATGCCGCGCGCCCGCGCCTGCGCGATGAGGTAGTCGAGCAGATCCAGGTGATCGTTGGCGATCAGGTTACCGGCGCTGTCCGAGGCCTCCCAGTCACCCCAGAACGTCAGCCGCAAGCCGTCCCAGCCCATGCGCGCGAACTGCGCCACGTCCTCGTCGATCATCCGTTTGCGATCGCCGTGCACATAGCCGGCCGCGCGGTAGTCGGAGGCGGTATGGATCACGTAGTTCGAGCCGAATAGCGTGACTTCCTGCCGGTTGTCGCGCCACCGGACGACGCCCTGGTTGTCGAGGTAGACGCCCTGGACCTGCGCGGCGAGGAGGAGGGCGAGCAGCATCAGCGCACGATGACCGTCACGCTGGCGGGTCGCAGCCCGTCCGCGCTGGCGGTTAGCCGGAGCAGCCCGGGCGCGGGCGTGCGCAGGATCGCGAGTCCGCGCCCGTTGAACGCGTGGCGACGGTCGGAGCGGTAGGGATCGTGATCGCGCAAATCGGCGTTATCGACCGCCACGATCGTGCCGCCCGTCACTGTGAACCGCACCAGGTCGTCGGCAGTGGGGACGACCGTGCCGGCCGAGTCGACGATTTCGAACGTCACCTGCGCCACGTCCCCGGGGCCGGCGGTGATGGCGTCGCGGTCCGCGGAGAGCCGGATGGCGACGGGCGGGCCCGCGGTGCGCACCTCGGCTTCGCATGCCACGGTGCGATCGCGTCGGCGGCCGACGGCCTTGAGGACACCGGGCTCGTACGGCACGTCCCAGGAGAGATGCAGGTCGTTGGTGGTCGGGTTGACGCGTGGCTGCGCGTACGTGTTCCAACCGCCCGATGTCCCCTGCGCAGGAAACTCGAGGCGCTTTTCTCCCAGGGAGCGGCCGTTCAAGAACAGCTCCACGCTGTTGCAGCTCGTGTACGCCAGCACCGGGATCACCTGTCCGACGCGCCCCGGCCAGTTCCAGTGCGGGAACAGGCGGAGCACCGGCTGATCCGTCCACAGGCTCTGATACAGGTAGTAGGAGTCCTTGGGGTGGCCGGTGATGTCCATGGCCCCGGAGGCGAAACCCTTGAAGGGCCAGACGCTCTCCCCCAGGTAGTCGATCCCGGTCCACATGAAGTCGCCCGCGAAGTAGTCGCGCATGGCGATCCACTTCATCCGTCGCTCCGCCTGGACCATTCCGGTGGTGTAATTGGGGTGCACGACCGTTGGGTCGTCTCCCAGCGAATAGCGCTCGTCAAAGCTTTGAAAGATGGAGCCGCTCTCCGTGCCGATCATTTTCCAGTCGGGATGGTCGTGGCGATCCTGCTCGGCGAAGATCTCGCGGCGCTCGTGCCAGCGGTCGACGTAGTTGTAGCCGACGACGTCCAGGGCGTTCAGGAAGGCGAGCGTGGTGGGATGGCCATCGGCGACGATGTTGTCGTTGCCGGTCGTGACCGGGCGCGTCGCGTCTTCACGGTGGAAGATGTCGACGAGCCGGCGCAGCACCTGCGCCCCGTCCGGCGTGCTCTGCTCGCCGATCTCGTTCCCGGCGCTCCACAGGACGATCGAAGGATGGTTGCGGTCGCGGTGGACGAAATCGCTGACGTCGCGCTCCGACCATTCCGTGAAGTATTTGTGATAGCCCTCCGGCACCTTGCCGATGGTCCATTCGTCGAAGGCCTCCGCCATCACCAAGAAACCGAGGCGGTCGCAGAGGTCCAGGAACTCAGGGGAGGGCGGGTTGTGTGACGTGCGGATGGCGTTCGCGCCCATGGCCTTGAGCGTCCGTAGCCGGCTCTCCCAGATTCGCTCGGGGACGGCCGCGCCGAGCGCGCCGGCGTCGTGATGCAGGTTGACGCCCCGCATTTTGACGCGCACGCCGTTCAGCAGGAAACCTTGGGTCTTGTCGTAGGCGATGGTGCGGATCCCGAACGGCGTATTCACGGCGTCGATGATGCGTCGGTCATCGAGGATCTCCGAGCGGAGCGTGTACAGGCTCGGGGAGTCGACGGACCACGGCCGCGGCGACGCGACCTGAACGCGCTGCTCGAGATCGAGCTGCTGTCCAGCGGCCAGGGCGAAGGGCGTTTCCGTCCGCGCGACCTCCCGGCCCGCGGCGTCGACGATCGCGGAACGGAGCACGCCGCGACGTGGCGCGGCATGGTCGTTCTCCACGCGCGTGCGGATCATCACATCGGCGCCGACGGAGTCGGCCCGCGGAGTCGTCACGTAGGTGCCCCACTGACCCACATGCAGAGAATCGACGATCGTCAGCCACACGTGGCGGTAGATGCCGCTGCCCGTGTACCAACGCGAGTTGGGCTGGATCGAGTTGTCGACGCGTACGGCGATCACGTTGCGGCCGGGCACGAGGTGCTTGGTGACGTCGTACGCGAAGCTGATGTAGCCGTATGGCCGCCGGCGCAGGTGGACGCCGTTGATCCACACGTCGCTGTTCATGTAGACGCCGTCGAACTCGAGCCAGGTCTCGTGGCCGCGCGCCGCGGCGGGCATCGAGAAAGTCTTACGGTACCAGCCGATGCCGGTGGGGAAGTAGCCCCCGCGCCCGCCGCTCGGCGCGTCCTGGCGCGGCGTCCCCTCGATGCTCCAGTCGTGCGGCAGATCCAGTTGGCGCCAGGCGTGGTCGTCGAACGCCGGCTGCTGGGCGCCGGCGGAGTCGCCGAGGGTGAAGCGCCACCCTGGGTCCATGGGCAGGCGCTGCCGCTGCGCGGCGGCCGGAGCCGCCACGAGCGTCAGCGCCGTCAGGCCGGCGAGAAGCCTCGGCGCGCTCAGTAACCCGGATTCTGCTGCAGGTTCGGGTTGGCGATGAGGTCGTTCGATGGCAGTGGATACAGGTTCCGCCCTATCAGCAGAGCGGTCCCTCCTGCGACGCCACCCTTCCAAGCCCAGAGATAGGTACTCGTTTGGAACAACCCAAAGCGCACGAGATCCGTGCGGCGTTGGGCCTCGAACAGCAATTCGCGGCTCCGCTCGGCCAGAATGGTGTCCACAGGGGGGAGCGCGGCGAAATCGGCGCTCGTGTTCCCGTAGGCTCGCCCTCGGATCGCGTTCAGGTAGCTCAGCGCGGTCGCGGCGTTGCCGCCGCCACCGCGGATATTGGCTTCCGCGTAGATCAGGTACGCATCGGCAAGGCGGAAGATCGGGAAATCGGTGTCGACCATACCCGTTTGCGCGCCGTTGCCGCCGGTCGACGTCTTGTTGGTGAACTTGGGCGCGGCGATCCCGTGACCGAAGGTGCCGATGTCGATCACCGAATCCGTTTGACCGGCCGTCCAGAAATACGCGCCACGGCGGTCCCCGGCGGCGAACAGCCGGTAGGCCTGCTGCTTCAGGCGGTAGCCACCCCAGCAATAGTCGATGCCATAGGTCGCCGCGGACATGCTGCCGCCGCAGCCGGCGTGGATCAGGAACGTCATGCCGCCCCACGTCTGCGTGTTGGCGCCGTCCTGCGCCGCGACGAAGATGAGCTCCGGGGAGGTGTTGTTGTCGGCCTGGAAATTGTGTGCAAAGCTCGTATCCAGGGTGTAGCCCGCGGCGATGACCGCCGCCGCTTCGGTGACCGCGCCGGTGTAGTTCGGCGTGCCGGTGTACACGCCCGCGTTCAGGTAGAGCTTGGCGAGCAGCATGTGCGCCGCGGCCGGCGTCGCACGGGCGTAGGTCGCCGCGCCGCGCGGGGGCAGCGAGTCCTTGATGGCGTTCAGCTCGGCGGCGACGTACCGGTAGAGCGAGTCGCGTGTGGCCTGCTTCGGCGGCGTGGAGCCCAGCGGGTCGTTCTCCGTCACGAGCGGGATGTTCCCGAAGAAATCGATCCCGTGCCAGTAGCTCAGGGCTCGGAGGAAGCGCGCCTCGGCGCGGTAGAACCGGACGTTGGTTTTGAGGGTCGGATCGTTCTGGTTCCGTGCCGTCAGCTTGGCATCAGTGGACTGGCGCAGGAACTCGTTCGCCAGCATGACCTGGTAGAAGACGCGATAGTACATCGCGTTGACCATCTCGTTGCTCGCTCCCCAGGCGCCGGTAATCAGGTTGCGGAGACCGGGATCGTTCCAGCCAATCACCGCTTCGTCGGTCGGCATCTCCTGCAGGTACCAGTACAAGCGCAGGTATTCACTGAAGCCCTCGTCGATGCCGCCGATGTCCGGAAGGCCGTCGGGCCCCCGCTGTCCCGTGACGATGAGGCCCCCGTAGATCTTCGCGAGGAACGCCCGATAGGAGTTCGGATCGTTGAAGACGTTGGCGCTCGAGACGCTGCTCTTGGGCGCCACCGTCGGGTCCGTGCAGCCGAACGCCGCCGCGCCGAGCAGGGCGACGGCGACTGCCGTGGTTGTGCGGTTCATGTCTCCGTCCCCCTAGAACCGGACGCTCAGCCCGGTGGTGATGGTGCGCGCGCGCGGATAGATGTTGTTGTCGAGGCCGGTCAGGCCCGACGTCGGATCGACGCCGTCGTACCCGGTGATCGTGAACGCGTTCTGGATCGTCCCGTACAGGCGGAAGGGCTGCCCGCGGTATTGGAAGGAGTAGCCGACCGTGATGTTGTCCATCCGCAGGAACGAGGCATCCTGGACATAGTAATCCGACAAGTATTGTGGCACGACGAACCCGGTCTTGAGAACCGACGCGTGCAGGTTACTCGGCATGCCTGAGCCGGTGAGGTTCTGGTAAGCGCCGTTAGCGGACGCCACGTTGTTGTAGACCCAGTTCCCCAGGTACGCGCGCAGCGTGAAGCTCGCGTCGAAGTGGCCGTAACTGAGGGACGACGAGTGCCCCAGGATCCATTTCGGCGCCGGATCGTGGTAGGGTCGGCGGTCGCCATCGTTGATGATGCTGTCCGGCCGATACAAGCCGACGCAGACTGGGGCCGCCGGACAATTGATGGTGTCCCGGACGGTCGGCCGGTCCACGTACATCTTGAGCAGGGTATCGCTGTAGATCGGCTTCCCGGTCGCGTCGTACTTCTGCTGATAGACGAAGAACGCGTTGACCGGCTGGCCCGGCTGCCAGACCTCGACCTGGTTGCCGACACCACCCGAGATATTGCCGGTGAGGATCTTCGATACGCTGAGGTTAGGGTTGATGGTGAGCAGCACGTTCGAATTGTGACTGGCGGTGAACGACGTGGTCCAGACCAGCCGGCTCGTGTGCCCCTCGAGCAGGCGGGCGTTGAGGCTGACCTCGAAGCCCCGGTTCCGCATCGTGCCGATGTTGGTCGTGAGATAATTCGTGAGGCTCGTGCCCGCGGCGACGGGAACGTAGAAGAGCAGATCGCTCGTGTTCTTGGTGTACCAGTCGATGGCGCCGCTGAAACGCTGATTGCTGAAACCGTAGTCGACGCCGAGGTTGTACGCGTTGGTCTTCTCCCAATGGATGGACTCGTCGACCCCACTGGGACGGATCGTGCTGACGAACTCGTTGCCGAACTGCACCTTCGTCTGTCCGTCGCTGTATGTATAGGTCGGGTACTGCAGGTAGTCTCCGATCGACTGGTTACCGGTCCCTGCCCAGGAGGCGCGCACCTTCAGGTCCGACAGCGACCCGAACCGCCGCATGAACGGCTCCTGCGACAGGCGCCAACCCAACGACACCGCCGGGTACATGCCCCACTGTCTCCCGGACCCGAAGCGCGAAGAACCATCGCGACGGACGCTCACCGCTGCCAGGTAGCGGTCTCCGATGTTGTAGGTGAGCCGGCCGAAGAAGGAGATGAGTTTGGAGTCGACGATGCTCATGTCAGGGCGAACGTTCGCGGCCGCCGGAATGCCGTTGGTGCCGAGGAGATTGCTGCTCAGGCCTGTTTCGCGTAGCGAAGGGTAGGCCCCGTGCGACTGTGAGAACGAGTACCCGCCGACCACAGTGAGGATGCCGGGTCCGTAGGTGCGCGAGGGCGCGTAGTTCACGTACGCATCGAGCACCGAGTTCACCTGCGTGTTGTTCGCCAGAAAGAGCAGACCCTGGCCCTGTCGCACCTGGGCGGCCAGGTTGCTGGGGTTAAACGTCGAGCGATCGGCCTTAGTGATGTCGTAGCCGATGTTCAAGTTGGCGACCAGTCCCTCGAGGAAGGACAGCCGGTACTCGGCCTGCGCGTTCCCCACGCTGCGCAATGTCGTGCCGTGGTCCGTCGCCAGGTTCACGCTGGCGAGCGGATTGCTCGGGGACGCATTGGTCGTATTCCAGTCCCAGTACCCGGTCGGGCTGCTCGGATTCAACACCGGCTGCGTCGGCGCCATCGCGGCGGCGTTGCCGAGCACGTCGCCGGGAGTGAACTGGTCCACGGCGCGCGCGCCGCGCACGTTGGTGCGCAGGCTCAGGCGGTCATTGAAGAGGCGCTGCTGGTAGTTGAACCCTAGGGAGAGCCGCTGCGTCGAGCTGGCCCGAATGATGCCATCCTGGTTGAGGTAGCCGAGCGACAAGCGATAGCTGTTGTCGCTGCCCCCGTTCGTGACCGACAGGTTGTGGTCCTGGCCCTGCGCCGTGCGGCTGATGAGGCCGAACCAGTCGGTATTGAGGCCGAGCAACGAATCGATTCTCGCGGGCGCGTACTGCGTTACGGCGGCGGTGAACTGGGCCGCGTTCAGCAAGTCGGGCAGTCGCGTGACGGACGAGGCGGATCCGCTGCTCGAGTATTCGACCTGCGTCCCCTGGCGCCCCCGTGCCGACTTCGTGGTGATGAGCACGACGCCGTTGGCCGAGTTCGATCCGTAGATGGCCGCGGAGGCCGCGTCCCGCAGCACCGTGATTTCCTCGATATCGTTGGGGTTGATGAAGTTCAGAGCATCGCGCCCCGCGGAAAGCCCGGCACCCGCGCCGGTCCCGAGTGGCACGCCGTCCACAACGTAGAGCGGCTCGCTGCTGGCCGTCACTGACGTGGCGCCACGAATCCGGATGTTCAGCCCGCCGCCCGGATCGTTGTTGTCCACGACTTGCACGCCGGCCACCTTGCCCTGGATGAGCATCTGCGGACTGATGACGCGGCCGGTGTTGAACTGCGAATCACTCACCGCCGTCACGGCGCCGGTGATATCGCCGGCGCGCTGCTGGCCGTAGCCGATCACCACGACCGACGTCAGGCCCACCGCCTGGGCGGTCAGCGTGAGATCGACGACGACCGTATCACCCCCCACGAGGGTGACGGACTGCGTCCCCGGCGCATAGCCGAGCAAGCGCGCCCGCACGGAGTCCGTGCCGGCACGAACGCCCGTGATGAGGTAGCGGCCGTCGGACCGGGTCAGCACGCCACGGCTGCCCGCCGTGACGGTGGCTCCCGCGAGCGGTTGCTGGGTCATGCCGTCGGTGACGCGTCCGCGAATCGTGCCGGTGGGTTCTTGCGCCCGCAGTGTCGCCACGCCGGGAACGGCCAGCAGCGCAGCGAGGATGAACAGTTGTCGTCTCATACGCGCCCTCTAGAGCGGTGGGAGTGCAGAGGAGAAGGGTCGATTTTGGACCGCGGGACCTGTGGCGTCAAGACCACGGCCGTGCTACGATAGCACCGTGCTGCCGGCCCCCCCCCCGTTGCTCCTGCTCTGGACCCTCGTCGCCGCGCCGCCCGCGCCGCCTACACCGCGGTGGTGGGAGGGCGGGGTGTGCTACGAGGTCTTCGTGCGCTCCTTCTACGACAGTGATGGCGACGGCATCGGCGACCTGCGCGGGTTGATCGAGAAGCTTCCCTACATCAGCGACCTGGGCGCGTCGTGCATCTGGCTCATGCCGGTCGCGCAGTCCCCCAGCTATCACGGCTACGACGTCACGAACTACTACGAGATCAACCGGGACTACGGCACGACCGAAGACTTC
>Ga0210382_10000263_pt1 | contig 20329 bp, 11 predicted proteins | sample PLMedo_FD_155452 | JGI IMG/M metagenome (GOLD analysis project Ga0210382, IMG submission 155452) | Groundwater sediment microbial communities from an aquifer in East River, Colorado, USA - PLM0_60_coex redo | ecosystem: Environmental > Terrestrial > Soil > Riparian zone | place: USA: East... | reverse complement strand
CGAATGTCGCCCAGGGCGTACGGCACGAGCTGCCCGTTGTCGGTGGCGGAGCAGAGCGGCAGCGTATCGACCACAACCGCGCGAGTCGCGTCGACGATGCCGTCGACCACGCGGTCGGAGAGAATGCCCTCGTCGTTGAGCGTCGCGCTCCAGGTTTGCGTGCGGGGATCGCGCTCCGAGTCGAGCCGCCCCACGCCCGTGCGCCGCACGCCGGCGTACGTGGTGTCGCCCGCCGCACTCACGGAAAACGACGTCGGTGTGAAGGCGATCGCATCCTCGAAGATGCTCCCGAAGTCGAACAACACCGTCGTCCCATTGGCCTGAGCGACACGCGCGGCATCCTCCCAGACCCAGAACTCCAGGAACTCCACGCGCGAGAGATCGACGCCGGTGGCCGACAGCGTTTGCGTGATCGAACGCCAGCGCGGCGCGTTCTGTGCCGGACGCGTCCAGTTTGGAGCCCCGAAGTCCGGCGAGTCGCGGCGGTTGTTCGCGAGCCCGAGCACGCTGTCCGGCTGCAGCGTCAGCCACAACACCGGCTCGGCGGCCTGCGCCTGGCCGGTGAAGCGGAGCGTGGGATCGATCTGCTGCGGCAGAAACTGCATCGGCACGAACCCGTTGGTCACGCTGTACGGCAAGCTCTGCCACGTGAGGAATGCGGCCTGGTTGGAATCGAAGGCTACGGGGATGCCGAGCGACTCGACGCCACGCACCGACGTCGGGATGCTACCCCAGTGCCACGCGTTGTCGGCGAGCCCGATGGAGCGCGCTGAGCCCCCCTCGAATTCTTCGATGTAGGCCTGGCCGAAGCGATTGGGCGACGGCTTCGAGATCGCCAGCTCTCCGTTCACGCTCAGCGCCGACGGCACGGTCGTGTGCACGCCGGGCAGCGCGTTCATGAACCGCGTCAGCCACTCGGGCTGGAAGCGCAGCTGCGTCGATATCCCGCCGATGAAGCCGGACGACGGCTCGAACCCGAGCGGCGGCCGGGTGAACGTGCTCTGCTCGTTCTGGAAGATTCCGAGCAGGTTCACCTGCCCCACCGCGCCCAGGTCGTACCGCGCCGACAGGCCGTACGTCGTGGTGGGAGCAAGCGCGAACGCCGCCCGCTCCTCGAACTGCGCGCGCACCTGCGCGGCGCCGCCGCCTTGAAACAGCGCGCCGGGGTTCTTGAATTGCAGCTGTCCCGTCGTGTAATCGATCGTGTAGTCCTGCTCGCGCGTGAGCAGCCTGTTGCCGATGTAGATCCGCTCACTGCCCTCGCGGATCTGGAAGCTGTTCAGCGACAGCTGTGACCGGTCGGTGGAGGCGGTCGCCTCGGCGTGCAGGCGCAGCGCGAAGACCGACGGCGGCCCCTGGGTGGCCAGATACGCACGGGGAGTCCGATACAGCGAGTCGTTCCGTTCTGAGGCGGACAGGCGCGTCGCATCGGCGAACGGCGTGAGGTGCGGAAACACGATGAACAGATCGCGCACCGGATCGCCCTGGTTCGGATCGCGCGTGCGGGGAAACAGGCGATTGTACTGATCGAGTTTCGTCGCGTCGTTTTCCAGCGCGAGCCCCAGGCGCTGCAGGTACGTGTCGCCGGCGGCACTCCGCTCGCGCTGGTTCACGCTCAGGGTGAGATCGACGCTGGTGCGGTCGATTTCGCGCCCGCCGACGCGGTAGGCGCTGCGAATCTCGAAGCGGAACGTGGGCGATGCCGCGTTCACCGACGGTTTGGGGTCGTAGACGAGCCGCAGCGTATCCACCTTCGCGGTATCGCTGCTGGCGTCCACGGGGATCGTGCCGATCGAATCGCTCCCGCTCGCCGTGACGTACGAGACGGCCAGGTAATCGCTCTGGTCGAGGCGGTTGGCCAGCGCGAACCAGGTGCCCGTGGGATCGACGTAGTAGTCCTTCCCCTCCTGCAGGATCTCCCACTCGAACGGACCTTCGCGCTGCACGCTGCAATCCACCGACCTGACGCCCGGCCCGCAGGCGACCGCGCGCACCCCGCCCACGTTCTGGTTCCCGCTCGAGGTGGGCGAGATCGCGCGGCGGCGATAGACGCGCAGCGCACCGACGGTGAGCGAATCCGGCCGGGGGGGGCCGGGCAGCTGGTCGAGCTGCAGGATGTCGATGGCGGGATAGCCCGGGAGCGCGGCGGGGTCGATCACAAAGAAGAACCGGCCGGACTCGTAGTCGAGGTCTCGCGCTTCCCGATCGAGCGGCTGGCTCGTGACGTCGCCGACGCTATAGAACCGGTCCTTCACGACGTTGCCCTTCTGCTGCGCGAGGATGCCGCGGATCTCCAACGGACCGGCCTGGGCGATGGCCTGCACGCCGAAGTTGTTGGCGGGAATTGCGGCGGTAATGAATCGCGACGCCGGCGCCTGGAAGGTCACGTTGCCGGCCTCCACCCGGCGCAGGAATTCGTCTCCCAACCCTTCGTACCAGACGTGGAGGTTGTTGTTGGCGTCGAACTCGCGCTGGCTGTCGAAGTCCACATCGACATGCAGCCGCTCTCCCACGATCCCGGCGGTGCGAATCGCATACTGCGGATTGGGTGTGATCGTAGGAAACCCGGCGCTGCACCCTGACAGCGTCAGCTGCTGCTCCTGGGACGTGCAGCGCAGATTGCGGAACTGGTCCGCCTTGAGCTCGAGCCGCAGGTTGAGGTTCATGCCGAGGTCGGCGTACGGAGCGGCGGGAGGTTGGTGAAGGTTGGTGGGGGTTGGTGAAGGTTCTGACGGGAGCGGAGCGGCGACAGCGAACAGCGGCGGTCGCTGCGCGAGCACTCGTTCGGCCCAGGCGCGCGCGAGGAGTGACGCGGGGACGCGCGCGCCGAGCCAGCCGCCTGGCGCCAGTGCGGGAAGGCGCGGCACGACGAGTGGTGGCACGCCAAACGTGTACACAGGAGCCTGCGCATGAACCCGGGGTACGACGAGCGTGAGGGCGAGTCCAACTAGCTGGGCGAGACGACGCATCCCTTGTAGAGACTTGGGGTTCCGAATATAATGGCGCGACCAACCGTGCGCATCCTGAGCCGTTACATCCTGCGGCAACACATTCCTCCGCTCTTCTACGCGCTCGCGGCGCTCACGTTCGCGATGCTCGTCAATCAGGTCGCGAAGCAGTTCGGCAACTTCGTGGGTAAGGGCCTGCCGTGGAGCGTCGTGTTCGAAGTGTTCGCACTTTCGATTCCTTTCATCGTCGCCATGACGCTGCCGATGGCCGTGCTCGTCGCCGTGCTGTACACGTTCAGCCATCTCGCCGCCGACAACGAAATAACCGCCATGAAGGCGAGCGGCATCAGCGTGGGCAGGATCCTCGCGCCCGTACTCGGCGGCGCGACCCTGATCGGTTTGATCGCGCTGCTGTGGAACGACCAGGTTCTGCCGCGCTCCAATCACGAGCTCCGGACACTCCTCGTCGACATCCAGCGCAAGAAGCCGACCTTTCAGTTGAAGGAACAGGTAATCAACGAGGTCGTCGCGGGACAATTCTTTCTGCGCGCCGCCCGCATCGACCCGGCCACGAACGCCCTGAATGATGTGACGATATACGATCTGGAGGACCCCGACCGGCGCCGGATCATTCTGGCCGACTCGGGCCGGATGGCCTACAGCTCCGGCGGCACCGATCTCTACCTAACGCTGCGCGACGGCGAGATGCACGAGATCAAGCGTATCGAGCCCGAGCACTTCAATCGCACCTTTTATCAGACCAATCGGATCAAGGTCGCGGGCGTCAGCAACGCGTTCGAGCCGACCAAGAACGACGAATACCGGGGCGACCGCGAAATGACGATCTGCGCGATGCAGGAGGTCGTCTCCCGCGCCCGCCAGGATCTGCAGCGGGTCCGTACCGAGGCGGTCACCGCGGTGTCGGTGGAGCTGCGCCGCGTCGCCAAGCTCGCCCAGGTGCCGCCGCCCCCAATCGACACGACATCGCCCCGGCCGAGCCGCTACTGCGCCTTCCTCGGCGCGATCAAGCAGCTGTTTGGGCCGCGCGCCGCCCAGGCCGCGTATCCTCACCGCCTGACCCCCTCTCCCGTTGGGAGAGGGGGGACGCAGGGGACGCCAAGGGGAGCAGGGCCCCGCACCGCCACGAATCTCGCGTATACCGCGCAGTCGCCGTCGGCCTACAACCAGCGGCTCCGGGCGGCGCGCCAGCGCGCGGCGATCTACGACGTCGAGATTCAGAAGAAGCTGGCGATCTCCGCCGCCTGCGTGATCTTCGCGCTGCTCGGCATGCCGCTCGCGATTCGCTACCCCCGGGGCGGCGTCGGGTTGGTGATCGGCACGAGCCTCGCGGTCTTCTCGGTGTACTACGTCGGCCTCATCGGCGGCGAGGAGCTGGGCGACCGGCTCATCGTGCCGCCGTTCTTCGCGATGTGGACGCCGAATCTCATCTTCCTGCTCGTGGCGATTCCGCTGCTCCTGTCCGTGCGCCGCGCCGGCAGCACCGCGCATGGCGGTGATTGGGACGAGCTGAAGGAGACGCTGTTCGGGTGGGTGCGGCGAATTCGCAAGCTATGAAGTTTTTCACATTCCGGACGCTGGATCGTTATCTCCTCAGCGAGTGGCTCCGCGTCTGCTTCGTCACGCTGCTCGGCTTCCCGATTCTCGTCATCGTGATCGATCTGACCGACAAGCTCGACACCTACATGGCGCGCGGGATCAAGCCCGGTACGGTGGCGCTGTCATACGTCTTCGACCTGCCCGAGAAGATGTTTCTCGTGCTGCCCGTCGCGGTGCTGTTCGCGACGGTGTTCACGGTGGGCTCGCTCGGCCGGCACTCCGAGCTCACCGCAGCGAAGGCTTCGGGTATCTCGTTTCACCGGCTGGTGCGGCCGCTGTTCGCCGCCGCCGGCGCCGCCTTCATCGCCGGTTTGCTGCTCGGCGAGATCGCGCCGGTCGCCACGTCGCGCCGCCTCGAGATGCTGGGCGAGAAGGCGATTCGGTCCACCAGCTCGCGCTACAACTTCGTGTACCGCGCCGACGGCGGGTGGGTGTACGCGATTCGTGCGCTCGAGCTCAGGACGCGGGAGATGACCGACCTGCTGCTGGAGCGGGAAGGCCAGGGCGCCGCGTACCCGACGATCGTGCTGGCCGCGCAGCGGGCGGTCTACAGCGACAGCGGCAAGGCGCCCCGCCCCCCCCGCCTCGTATGGACACTGTATCGGGGGACGTTGCGCTATCTGGCCGGCAACGAGCCCGGCGGCGAGGCCGCCTTCGAGTTCGATTCGCTGCAGACGCGCACCATGAAGGAGCGGCCGGTGGATCTGCTAGCCGAGCCCAAGGCGCCGGACGAGATGCGCTATGCCGAGCTGCGCCGGTACATCGATGCGTTGACGCGCAGCGGCTCGAACGCCAAGAAGCTGCAGGTCGAGCTCGCGCTCAAAATCGCGATTCCGTTCATCTGTCTGTTGATTGCGCTATTCGGGGCGCCGCTCGCGATCTCGAGTCCCAAGAGCGGCGCGGCGTGGGGTGTCGCGGCGAGCCTCGCCACGACCTTCATCGTGCTGCTGATGTTTCAGCTGGCAAAAGCAGTCGGCGCCGGAGGCGTGTTGCCCCCGGCGCTCGCCGCGTGGACGCCGAATATTCTCGTTGGTGTCGCGGCCGTGTATCTGCTGCGTAAAGCGCCCACCTAGCGTCCTTGACGCGACTTCGGATCGGGAACACCTTCTCCCGGTCTCGATTCCTTCCAAGGAGAGGTCCATCCATGCGCTGGATCGTTGGCACTGGCCGCGCCCTCGTGGCCGCGGCGGTCTTTTCGCTGTTTTGTGCGGGCCCTGTCCTCTCCCAAGGCGTGACTACTGGTGCGATCGCGGGGAAGGTCACGGATCCGCAGGGCCAGCCCGTTGTAGGGGCCGCGGTGCAAGTCACGCATCGCGGCACCGGCTTTACGACAGCGGTGCGAACGCGCTCGAACGGTCAGTATCTGGTGCAGGGCCTCGAGGTGGGAGGTCCCTATACGGTCGCGATTCGCGCGATTGGATTCCAGCCGTTTTCTCGCGACCGCGTGGACGTCAATCTCTCCGAGGCGACGCGGGTGGACGCGCAGCTCATCGCACAGGCCGTCGAGCTCTCGGCCATCAACGTGATTGGAGTCTCCACACCTGATTTCGCCCCGACACGGCAGGGCATTAGCACGCAGATCTCCGACACCCTGGTGCAGCGGATCCCGACGTTCAGCCGCGACTTCATCGATCAGTTGAAGCTCGCGCCGCAAGTCGTCTACCCGGCCAGCGGCGCGGCGAGCGGCGCCGGCGCATACAACCGCTTCAACACGATCACCATCGACGGCGCGAACCAAAGCGAGCGCTTCAACCTCGGCGCCACCGGCGGCGTGCCGGGCGGCAGCGCCGGCGGCAAGATCATCTCGCTCGACGCGGTCAAGGAATTCCGCGTGATGTTCACGCCCACCGACGTGCGCCAGGGCAATTTTGCAGGCATGCTCGTGAACGCCGTGACCAAGAACGGCACGAACGAGTTCCATGGCGGTGCGCTTTATACCTATCGCAGTAGTCAGGACGTGGCGGGCGTCGACCTCGTGGGCAAGCCGCTCCGCATACCGAAGTTCGATGTGAAGCAATATGGCTTCCACTTCGGCGGTCCCATCATTCGCGACCGGCTGCAGTTCTTTATCGCACCCGAGTGGCAGCAACGGGCCGATCCGGCGCTGGGTCCCTACTATCTCGCAGGGACTCCCTCGCCGGCTCCCGACGATCCGGCCATCCCGCTCGACAGTCTCACCCGGATCAGTAATGCGATGACGGTGCGGGGCTTCGATGTAGGCAGCGTCGCGCCGTTCGAGAAGGAGACGCCGCTCACGAATCTATTCGGGCGGCTCGACTTCCAGATCTCGCCCGTGCACCGTTTCGTCATCCGTCAAATCATCAACCACGACAAGCAGGACGATTTCTTCCGCAATGTGAATACGTTCCTCGCCGACCCGACGCAACAGAACTCGGGTTTTCGGTTCGGCACCAATGCGATCAAGCGGGATGCAAAGAACAATTCGACGACCGCCCAGCTGTACTCCAACTTCAGCAACGGGATGTCGAACGAGCTGATCGTCGGGTATTCGACCATCGACGACGAGCGCATCGTTCCGGTGCAGGCTCCGGAAGTCACAGTCGGCGTACAGGTCGGCACGTTGCGGCGCTCCGCGACGTTCGGCACCGAGCAATTCTCGCCGGGGAATCTGCTCAAGCAGTCCATCACCGAAGTCGTGAATAACTTCACGATTCCCCGGGGTGCGCATACGTTCACGGTTGGCGGCCGCTACGATCACACGCACATCTTCAACAACTTCGCGCAAGGCTCGTACGGCGTGTACAAGTTCTTCAACACCGACAGTCTCATTGCGGGCCGGCCGGTGGGCTATGCGGTCGGGTACTCGAACACCGGCAACGCCAGCGACATCCCCGCGGTATTCGACGTCAACGTGATCAGCCTGTACGGGCAGGACCAATGGGCGGTGAACGATCGACTGACGATTACCGCCGGGCTACGCCTCGATGCTCCCTCACTCGCGGACGCGCCGCTGCAGAACGACACGCTAGCCGCGACGCTGACGGCGCGGTCCGGCACGACGTTCACCATCAACACCGGGATCAAGCCGAAGACCGCCATCCTCTGGTCGCCGCGAATCGGGTTTAACTACAATCCGGGAGGCAGCAGCCGCAATCAGATTCGCGGCAGCCTCGGCATGTATGCGGGACCGCCGCCCTACATTCTCCTGGGCAACGCCTACGCCAACACGGGAATGGGGTTGGTGCGCCTCAGCTGCACGACGCCGGCATCTGTGCCGGCGTTCACGATGAACGTGGATTCACTCCCCAGGGCGTGTGCAGGGGGGATAGCGCCGGCGCCGGGTCAAGCCGGAACGCTGGGCATCAATGCAACGGATCCCAATTTCAAGTATCCCCAGTTCTTCGGCCTGTCCTTTGGATTTGACCGTGAATTGCCCGGCGGGATGGTCCTCACCGTGGAAGCGATGTACCGCAAGGCGATCAATGGCGTGATGGTGCGGGACGCGAACCTGAAAGGTCCGCGCATGGCGGACACCGCCAATGGAATTGTCTACACCGATCGCAACGGCCGCGTGATGTACGCCGACACGATCAGCGCGACCGGCGCGGTCACGAACAACAACCAGCGCTGGATCACGTCGTACCGCGGAGTCGGCTTCACCGAGGGCATTATCGAGGTGACGAACCAGTCGAAGGACTACAATTACTCAATCTCAACGCAGCTGCACCGCCGCTTCACCGACCGGTTTGAAGCGACTGTAGCGTACACGTATCTCAAATCGATGGACGTGCAGAGCCTGACGTCGGATCGGGCCATTTCGAACTTCCGGTTCGGGCGCCAGCTGTCCACTTCGCTCGATCAGCTCGACGTAACGACGTCGAACTTCTCACGGCCGCACCGCTTTCTGGCCTACGGCACCTACTCGCTGCCGTCGCTCACCGATATCACGCTGTACTACGAGGGGACATCCGGGGTCCCGTTCGTGTACGTCACGAACGGCGATTTGAACGGCGACCTGGTCAATGGGAACGATCCGATTTACATCCCGCGCGACGCGCGGGATCCCAACGAGATGCTGATCGGCACGGTCACCGCCGGCGTGTTCAACCAGAATGTCGCGGCGGCGCAGGCGTTTGAGAATTTCATCGCGCAGCAGCCCTGTCTAGATCGGAATCGCGGCCGCATCATGGAGCGCAACAGCTGCCGCTCGCCGTTCCAGCACCGCCTGGATCTGTCCGTGCGCCAGGCCCTCCCAGCGATCCGCGGGCAGCGGGTCGCTGTGCAGCTCGACATTTTCAACGTGCTAAATTTGATCAGCCGCAAGTGGGGTCAGATCAAGCTGCCGACGTTGAGCGCAACGAACAACAACCAATCGGCGCTCGTTCAGAACGCTCGGACGCCCGGATCGCTGGCGACGTCGCAGCCGGTATTCACGTTCGATACCCGGCTGTACAACCCCACGTCGTTGCGGCCGACGGCCTTCAACAGCCGCGCGCTGCTGACCAGCAATTACCAGGTGCAGTTGACGATGCGGTATTCGTTCTGACGGACGGTCGGACGGCCGGACGGGCGGCAATGAAGGGCGCGAGCGATCGCGCCCTCTTGTTTAGCATGAGCTAGTCATCTGCGGCCATATTGTGACGCGGGGGTGGGGCGTCAGACGCGCTTCACGCGCGGGCGCCCGGCGGCACAGGTTCCCTGCCTTTCGTCGTGAGCAGGGATGATGTGCCAGCCGTGCGACCCGCGCGTGGGCGCGCCCTAGCCCCACCCCTGCGTCACAAATTGTCTGCCAGCGCTAGTTCAATTCTCGGGACGATATCGCAGGCGGAGGCGCGTGTCGCTGGCGCCACCACAGCAGCAACAGATACACCGGCACACCGCTCAGAATGATCCCGATATCGACCGCGAAGCTGGCGGTCTCACGGACGAGATAATTCCCGAGCAGGAACAGCGCGGCCACGAGAAACACGAGCGGCACGAACGGATATCCCCACGTGCGGTAGGGCCGCTCGAGCTGCGGCCGCGTGCGCCGCAGCACGTACACCCCCGCCACCGCGAGCGCGTAGAAGGGCCAGATCCCGATGATGAACTGGTCCGCGAGCGCCGTGAACCGGCGTATCAGAATGAAAATCACGCCCATCACCGTCATCAGCACGACAGCGGCCGTGGGCGCATGATTCTTGGGATCGACGCGCGTGAGGAAGCGCGGGAACAGACCGTCCTCGGCCGCCGCAAAGAAGATGCGGGGGGCCGTCATCATCGAGCCGTTCAAGGTGCCGAACGTGCTCACCGCGATCGCCGCCGAGACGACCACGACGCCCGCGGGACCGATCACGAGCTGGGCGACGTCGGCCGCGACCAGCTCCGCATGTTTCATCTGCTGGATCGGGATCAGATAGAGGTAGACCAGGTTGGCGCCGAGATAGAGCACCACGACGGTGGCCGTCCCGATGAGCAGCGCGCGCGGCAGGATCTTCTGCGGGTTCACCACCTCACCGCCGACGAACGCGAGATCGGCCCAGCCGTCGTACGCCCACAGAATCGCCACCATCGCGAGCAAGAACGGCGACAACCCCACCGCGGCGCGCTGCGCGAAGATCCCGCCGGCGGGGAGATCGGCCGCCGGGCTGCCCAGGGCGAAGCCGACCAGAATCAGCAGCGCCAGCGCCGCGACCTTGAAGACGGTGCTGAGGTTCTGCAGCACCGCCCCGCGATGGATACCGAAGAAGTTCACCGCACCCACCAGGATGATGTATCCCGCGCCGAGCAGCTGCTCGGCGCGGATCTCGATCGGTCCTATGCCCGCAATGATCGCGGCGGGATCGTGGCCGAGCGTGCGCAGGGTGTAGGCGGACGCCGTGATGCCGATCGCGCCGTAAGCGCCGGGCCGGATGACCCACAGCTCCGCCCACGCAAACAGGAATGCGGGCAGCCGCCCGAACGATTCGCGCACGAATACGTACACGCCCCCCGAGCGTGGGAAGGCTGCCGCGAGCTCCGAGTAGGTGAGCGCGCCGCACAGCACCACAACGGCGCCCACGACCCAGGCCAGCAGGAAGAGCGGCACGTCGTCGATGCGTTGCGCGACGCTGGCCGGCGTGCGGAAGATGCCGCTGCCGATCGTCGAGCCCACGAGCACCGCGACCGCGCTCCACAGGCCGAGGCGGCGGATCAGCCGCTCACCCCAGCGGTCGGGGGGGGGGGTCGTCAAGGGTGCGGACATGGAAACGCAATATATGACGCGCAAACCCGGGCTGAGAGCCTAATGCGCGCGCCCTTGTCACTTCATGCTTCTTTTCATGCTTCTTTCTTCCCTCTTTATGACGGAAGCAAGCGCGGCATGTCATCCTGAGCGCCGCAGGCGCGAAGGATCTGTTTTCGGATGGTAGGTCCGCGGGTCTCGGGCAGGCCGGGGCGAAAGCAGATCCTTCGCTACGCTCAGGATGACAAGCCGCGCTTCGTCTTTGAAAAGTGAGAACATAGAGAAAGAAATAGGAGCAGGAAGAGGAGTTCGGAGCGAGCCTTGTCATCCTGAGCGAGGGCTGTCAGCACCGGGTTACACGACGCTGGCATATCCGATCTTGACACTGCCTGCCCCGGGGGCATACTCCCGACAGGGTTGAATTCGGCTCATCCGGAGGTACCGCCCATGCCGCACTTCCGTTCGCTCCCGCAGCTTGTCGCGCTCTCCGTCCTCGCCCTGGGCTGCAAAACAGGAAAGTCCTTCGACCGGACTACGGAGCCGGGTGGCAGGCCGTTATCCAGAACGACCACCGGCAGTCTGGTGATCTCCGGCCGGGCACTGTCGGCGGATCCGGGCCGAACGGTCCTGGACGCGATCCGACACTCGATGCCGCAGCTCCGCATCGCCGGTTGGACGCAGTACACCCGCTGCCCGCTACTCGAGATGCGCGGCAAGGACAGCGTCGAGGGCAATAACAATCCCGATGTCTACGTCGATGGTACCCGCACCACCGACACCTGCCCACTCGTCACGATCCAGGCGGTGTCGACGGAGCGCATCGAGGTCTATCCCATGGGCATGACCTCGCGCGCCGGCTATCCGAGCAGCGGGCACGGCCTGATCCTCATCTTCCTGGCGCGCGCAGACGGCGCCGACAGTATCTGAAGCAGAAACCCCCGGGAAGCGGCATCCGCTCCCGGGGGCTTCGTGCGTCTAGAAACGAACTAACTGCTACGGACAGGGCGTCGGCGGTGGATAGGTTACACTCGTCGTCCGCCCTGTGAACCACAGCGGTTTTGTGATGTCATTGCCTGCGCTGAAGCCTTGCGCGGCCACTGCGGCATCGAGATTCGTCTTGTTCAACACCGCTTCGTTGTCATCGTAAGGCAGGCGCTCGGGAATGTGACGCATGACGGCACGGCACCCCGGGACCAGACCGGGCACGCCGGTGCGGCGTACCTCGGTCCACGCCTCGGCTCCCTGCATGAACATCGAAACCCATTTCTGATACGCGATCCGGGCCAGTCCCGTCGCTCCAGGGACATACTGCACCTGCGGCAGAGCCAGGTACGCGTTGATCTGGGCAGTGTCCGTAATACCGTACTGCGCGAACGAGGCGCGGATCGCGTCGCCATACAACGTCGCCGCACTCCCCGCGATCCAGCCGCGCTCCGCCGCCTCGGCTTCGAGGAATAGCACCTCGGAGTACGTCAGGAGATCCATCGGCGCGTTGGGGATCTCGCGCCAGAACGCACCGATGCGCGAAATAAACAAGAGATCGGTGCCTTCCCCGTCATTGAGCCCGTTCGGGAAGCCCTGATACGTTATCGCCACGGTGTCCGTATCCGCGTTGAGTTGCGCGAAAACCGGCAAGCGCGGGTCGTTCCAGCTCATCAACGAGTCTACGTACGTCTTACTCATGCCGTAGTCGTCTCGACCACGCGCGTCGTTGTAGATGGGATTCCGATTCGGCGACGTCGCCAGATACATGAGCTTCGCGTTGTCCAGGTTGCTCGTGAACACACCGGCCGCGACGGCCGCCGCCGCTTCACTCGCTCCCTTGGTAGCATCCACATTCGATAGATGGATCGCGAGCCGCAACCGCAACGAGTTGGCGAACTTCCGCCACTTCGTCATCGCGCCACCGTACATGATGTCGCCCTTCGCGAAGCCGAACGCTGTTGGCGAGAGATCCATCTCCGAGTTCGCCTGCGCCAGGTCGGCGAACATGCCGTTGTAGATTTGCTGCTGCGTGTCGTACGCCGGCGCGAGCAGCGTGTCGCCTTTCAACGCCTGGGAATACGGCAGGTCGCCCATGGCGTCGGTCATGACGCTGTAGGTGTACGACTTCAGGATGCGGCCGACGGCTGACCAGTTCGGCGTGGTGGACGCTTCGCCTTTGCTGATGATCCGCTGCACATCTTCCAGGATTCCGTTATAGAAGCCCCACCCGCCGCTCGTGCCGGAACGCACGATGTACTTGTCCTCGTCCCGGTATTGGATCTCCGAGTAGTACTGCACCCAAAGCCCACCGCCCCGGACGTTCAGGCTGTTCACGCCGTTCACGCCGCCCACAATGTTCTGGATGACGTTGGGCAGGATCGACGGCGGCGGCACGTCGAGTGGCCCATTCGGGTTCTTATTGATGGAGGTCAAATCGCCGCACGCGCTAATCGCGGCTAAAGCGGCGAAGACGCTCAGGATCTTGTATCGCATGGTTTTCTCTCCTAGAGCGGCTACGGCCGCACGGACATGGTGAAGCCAATGCTGCGCGCGGTCGGCAGCTGGCCGTTCTCGACACCCTGGCGATTGCTCGTGTCGAATGCGGTCTCGGGATCGATGGTCGGTTGCTTGGCGAACAGCATCAGGTTGCGCCCGACGATGGCCACAGTCGCATCCGAGAAGCCGAGGAACCGTGCGACCGACGGCGGGAGCGCGTACGCCAGGCGTGCCTCGCGGAGCTTGAAGAACGTGGCGTCGAAAATCCCAGGCTCCTGTGCGTAGAACGTGTTGTGCCAATAGTCCTGCGCCAGCACGTGCGACGTGTCAGGTCCCCCAAACCCCGTGCAAGTCGTCGCGGGTGGGACTGGGGTGCATTCGTACACGGCGTTGGGCACGATATAGCCTGGGCTATTCCAGTCGGTCTCGCGGCCGGCCAATGTGTTTGCGAGCACGCCGGAGTACTGGCCGAACCACTTCGTGACCGAGTACACCTGGCCGCCCACCTGCCCGTCGAACGAGAACGAGAAGCTCAGGCGCTTGTAGCTGATCGTGTTGCTGATGCCGCCTACCCAGTCGGGGTTGTAATTGCCGAGCACCTGCTGACTCGCATCCGCGATCGGAAGTCCCTTGTTTGGCCCGGACGCGTAGACAACGATGTGACCCTGCGGGTCGCGCTCCCAGCGGTAGCCGACCAGATTGCCGTACGGCTGGCCGGAATCGGCGGTCACGTTCACGCCCCAATAATTGCCGACGACAATGCGCGACACGCCGCCGTACAGCGAGAGCACCTTGTTGCTGTTCTTCGACCAGTTCACCACCACGTTCCAGCGGAAGTCCGGCCGCTCGATCGGCGTCATCGTCGCCGCGATCTCGATACCGCGGTTGCGGACCTCGCCGGAATTCACGACGGCGCTGCTGTAGCCCGTCGCGGGCGAGATGGAGACCGGCAGAATCTGATTGGTCGTCGACTTCTGATAGATCGTCGCGTTCACAATCAGCTTGTCGCGGAAGAAGCCGAGGTCGGCGCCGATTTCCTCGCCGGTCGTCTGTTCGGGCTTCAAGCTGGCGTTCGGGAGCCGGTCCGGCGCCGTGAAACTGGGCGCGCCGGCCCAGGCAGTGCCCGCGCCGTACACGGCCTCGAGTTGATACGGATCCGTGTCGTTACCCACGCGGGTCCAACTGGCGCGCAGCTTGCCGTACGACAGCCAGCTGCTCTGCATCCCCAGGGCGTCCGTGAAGACGAAGGCGGCGCCGATCGAGGGATAGAACAGCGAATTGCCGTTCTTCGGCAACGTCGACGACCAGTCGTTGCGGCCGGTGATGTCGACGTTGAGCCAGTCCTTGAAGTTGAAGTTCGCGGAGCCGTACAACGAGTTCACCTTCTTATGGCTTACGAACAGGCCCACGGCGGGTGAGCCATTCGAGTTCGCCAGCGTGTAGACGCCGGGAATCACGAGCTCGCTCACCTGCCCAACGTTCGTATTGAAGTCGTTGATCCGCTGGTTGCCGCCCGCGTTCACCGACAGGCTCAGGCTGGGCGTCAGGGTCCGGTTCGCCGTAATGAGGAAGTCGTTGTTCGTCTCACTGCGCGTCTCGCCCACGTCCAGGAGTCCGCCCTGACCGAACGGCGAGATGTCGTTGACCGGGTAGTTGGCGCGGAACTGGTTCTGATACCAGTCACGCCCCGTGCGGCCCGTCACGCTGATCCAGTCGTTCACCTTGTACGTCACGGACGCGTGTCCGAGCCCGCGGTTGCGCCCGTAGTCGGTGGTCTTGACGTTCGTCATCCAGTACGGGCTGGGGTGATAGCTGTAGTTCCAGCTGTACGGCAGCGGTGCGTCCGTCCGCAGATAGGGAGACCGCTTTGTCGTGCCCGCGAGGATCTGTTTCGTGAGCGGATCATTCGGATCGCGGTAGATGAGGTTCTTCAGCATGCTGACGTCGACCTGGCGACCGAACCAGATGAATCCCTGCATCGGATCGATCTCTTCGTACGCCTGGGCCGGCTGGTTCTGCATGCCGTCGCGGATGTAGTTGACCGATGCCTCGGCGCTCCAGTGATCGGAGACTTGCGTGCCACCGGAGAGCGCGATGTCGGTGCGGTGGTTCGTGTTGTTCGGGTACATGCCGCTCTCGTTGGTGCGGCCGACCGACAAACGCACATTGCTGCGGTCGCTGCTGCGCGCCACGGCGACGTTCGCGTTGATGATGAGACCGGTGTTCCAGAAGTCGCGCACGTTGTTCGGGTGCGCCTGCCACGGGCCCGGGCCGAAGAATTGATTGCAGTCGTGCGACTGGTCGTAGCCCGCGGCGTAATCGGGGTGGCCCAGCGAATCCGTTAGATAGATGCAGCCCTTAGTCTGGCCGTCCATCCTCGGACCCCAGCTTTCATCCGCGCCATCGTTGACGCCGCTGAAGTTGCCGTCGACGAAGTCGAATTCGCCGTAGAAACCCTGGCCGTAGCGGTTCTGATAATTCGGCAGCCGCAGCGGCGTTTCCATATTCGCGCCGAACGTCGCGCTGACGCCGAAGCCCTGGCTGGGCGCGCCCTTGCCGCTCTTGGTCGTGTACACGATCGCGCCGTTGGCTGCGCGCGAACCGTACAGCGCCGCGGCGTTGGGACCCTTCAGCACGGTCACGGATGCAATGTTGTCCGCGCTGATATCAGAAGCGGCGTTGCCGACGTCGTAACCTCCAAGCGACGATCCGGCACCGGGCCCGTACCCGCTGTTCGATGCCGCTGAGTTGTCGATCGGAATGCCGTCGACAACGATGAGCGGCTGGTTCTGGCCGAGGATCGAGCTCGCGCCGCGGACGACGATGCGCGCCGAACCGAACGGATTCGACGAGTTCGTCACCTGGACGCCGGCAACTTTGCCGCCGAGCGCCGACACCACGTTCTGGGTCGGCACATCGGACAACCGACCTCCTGAAATCGTCTGCGCGGCGTACGAGAGGCTGCCTGGCTCACGCTCAATGCCGAGCGCCGTCACGACGACCTGTGTCAGCTCGATGGCGCCTTCTGCGAGCGTGATGTCCTGCTCCACGGAAGCGCCGCTGAGACTGACTGGCACAGTGTTCGTCTGATAACCGATGCGCCGCGCGGTCAACTGCACCGCGCCGCTGGCGCCAGCCGGAAGCACGAGGCGATATCTGCCGTCGTTACCCGTGGTGGCGCTCACGCGCAGCGAGGGGATACTGACGATCGCGCCGCTGAGCGGCTGACCCCCCGGTGTGGACTTCACCTGTCCGGACACCGTCGTCGCTTCCTGCGCAGTCGCGACGGCGGGAACCAGTCCGAGCAGGACGAGCCCGATTGTGAGAATGGAACGAACGAACCAACGCTTGTCGGTCATACACTTCCTCCTTCTGCTGCGGTTTTCAGGACCCACGACGGGGCTGCGCGATCGAGGGCGGCGGGACCAATCAGTTCTACGTCATCAAGAGGATTCTGCCGCAAGGCCGTAGGTCTCGCAAGGGGGCCTGTGTTAACGTCGGGTTGCCTTGAAACGCGGCCATTCCCAGGCATATCGTTCTGACCCATGCCCAAACGCTTCGTCACACTCGCCTGGATCGCGGCTGCCTGCGCGTACCTGCTCATCGTCCTCGGCGCCGTCGTGCGCATCAGCGGCTCGGGGATGGGGTGCGGAGACCACTGGCCGCTGTGCAACGGCCACCTCTTCCCGCCCCTACAAGACATACCCACGGTAATCGAATGGAGTCACCGGCTGGTCGCCGCTGTGGTCTCCGTGCTCGTGGTCGGGCTGGCGCTGCTTGGTTGGCGTCTCAGAGGAGCTGGGAGTCTGGAGCCTGGAGTCAGGGCTGCATATGCCGCTGTCGTGCTACTCGTGATTCAAGTGCTGCTCGGCGCGGTAACAGTAAAGACGGGACTGACTCCGGTCATGGTAATCCTGCATCTCGCCACAGCTATGCTCCTGCTTGGGAGTCTGATCGCCGCGGCGCGCGCGCCCTGGATCCCGACTCCCGACTCCTGGATCCCGCTCGCGCTCACCTTCATTACTGTGGTATTCGGCGCACTCACCGCCAATCTGGGTGCCACCGCCGCCTGCGGCGGATTCCCGTTATGCAACGGGCAAATCATCCCTCACGCCGGCCCACTCGCGGCGATTCATTGGACGCACCGGCTGCTCGCCTATGCGCTCGCCGGCTACGTGATATGGTGGGTCGTACGATCCGCGGATCGCCACGCGTGGGGACTGCTGGCGATCGTCGCCCTGCAGATTGCGATTGCGGCCACGATGGTCCTCAGCGGTTTCCCTGGCGCACTGCAGGCTGCCCATGCAGCGGTAGGAGCGGGAGTGTGGGCGGCGGTGGTGATCGCGGCGGTCAGACCAGAAGCAGATCCTTCGCCCCTTCGGGGCTCAGGATGACATGCTCGCTCCCTTGCGAGGCCAAAAGAGAAAGAGAAAACAGATTTGTTTCTTCTTTTGTCTTTTCCTTGTCACGGACCCAGCCGCTTGTCATCCCTTCGCTGCGCTCAGGGCAGGCTCTGAGCGGAGCGCGCGGAACGCGCGCGTAGCGAAGGATCTGCTTTCGCGAAAAGCAGATCCTTCGCGCCTGCGGCGCTCAGGATGACAGCGTCGCTCGCGGTGAAATTGAAATAAGAAGGAAGAGAGAAGAGAGTAGAGTACAGCAGGGAGGAAGTGAGGAGGGACGCGGGACGCTCGCGCAGAATTGTGCGCCAGGCCTGTGAAAAATGATGGCAGACGCGAGGGCCCGATCCACAACCTTGGTAGGTCATGCGCACCTACTACGTGTATGTCATGGCGAGTCGCTCGCGAGTGCTCTACACAGGCGTCACGAATGACCTCACGCGGCGAGTGAACGAACACAAGCATGGGCCCAACGACGGCTTCACCAAGAAGTATCGCATCACTCGACTGGTGTACTTCGAGGAGTTTGCCGACGTGCGCGACGCCATTGCGCGCGAGAAGGAGATCAAGGGGTGGATGCGGTCTCGGAAGATCACGTTGGTGGAAGGACGCAACCCTACCTGGGAGGACTTGGCGGAGGACTGGTTCCAGAGGCGAACGCTACGGACGTGACGTCTTTCTTTTTCTCTTTTTTCTGTTAGGAACACCAGCGGCTTGTCATCCTGAGCGGAGCGCGCGGAACGCGCGCGTAGCGAAGGACCTCCTGAGCGTAGCGAAGGATCTGCTTTTCGGGTCCTACACCAGCAACAAATCCCGCTGCGGCTGCTTCGGCGTCACCTCGGGACCCGACTCTCCCAGATACACGTTGATCTCGCTGCGAATCCCGAAACGCCCCGGCAGATAGACGCCCGGCTCGACCGAGAATCCGACGCCGGGAATCAGCGCCCGCTCGTCGGCGGTCTCGAAGTTGTCGAGATGGGGACCCGATCCGTGCAGATCGCGGTCGATCGAATGTCCCGTGCGATGCACGAAATAATCTCCGAACCCGGCGGCGCGGATCACACCGCGCGCGGCGTCGTCGAGTGCCGCGCCGGTCACGGTCTCGTTCTTCTTCCAGCGGTCCCGCAGCAACGCGACGGCCGCGTCACGCGCGCCACGCACCGTGTCCCACACCTTGCGAACTTCAGCACTCGGCTCCCGTCCGGCGAACGCCATCCACGTCTGATCGGCAAAGACGCTGCCCAGCGCCACGCCCGCCCAGAGATCGAGCAGCAGAAGGTCGCCCGCGGCGAGACGCCGATCGCTGCCGGCCCGCGGCTCGTAATGCGGATTGGCGGAGTTCGCCTGAAAGCCGACGATGGGCGGATGGTCGGTGACTAGGCCCGCGCGCCCAAACGCCTCCATTACCCGCGCCTGCATCACCGTCTCACGAACCTCCGCACCGCGCGCCAGCTCGCTGCCCGCCCAGCGCAATGTCGTTCGCGCGATCTCCGCGATCGCTTCGGCGGCTCGGGCGTGGCCCTCGAGCTCGCTCGGCGACCAGCGCGCCGCGAACCGCGTGACCAACATTCCCGACGACACGACCTTGGCGCCGAACCCTTCGATCAGCTCGACGACGCCGTGCGGCACGCGATCGAGATAGGGCACCGCGTCGGCCGGCGAAATCTCCATGGCGACCGTTTTCCCGGCGACGAGGGCACGCAGGTTGTCGTGCAGCTCGCGCCACGCCGCGTAGGCCCTAACCTCGCCCGGAAATCCGTCGAAAGACGCGAGCTCGATGCGATGCGCGATCGCGACCGGCGTGCCCTCGCGCGGCAACAACACGAAGAAACGGCGCGTCCCCATTCCTTTGATGCCGAGGACGCGGGTCGCGGCGGGATTGATGCCGTGGAAGTCGTACAACAGCCAGCCGTCGGCGCCGAGTGTGCCGAGCAGCTCGCGCAGGGCGGAAAAATCGAACTGGTCCAGCAGTGTCATTGGTGCCGGGGATCGGGCCCGGCTGCCCGCCACTCACAGACCACGCCGCCGCGCGCGCGGCAGGTGACGTGCAGCATCGCGCCCTCGTACCCGACGAGCAGGCGGAGCAGCTCGACGAGCCCGGCGCCGTAAAACCCGCAGGCGGCGCCGTCGGGCGTCGCCTGAATCGCGATCGGATCGCTCACCCGCGCGACCGGGAGCCGCTGTTCGCGCCCCAGCTCCGCGCCGAAGACCGCCCGCGCCGCGCGCCGGGCGGCGCCATGACCGAACAGCCGCGGCGCCGTATGCACCGCCAGGCGCGACACGCCCGACATCCGCCGCACCGCCCGGCGCGCAGCGCGGCGGCCGGCGTCGGCGAACACGAGATCGGCGTCCGGCCGGCGGCCCACCAGCCGCAGCAGCGCCTCGACGTGCGACGGCTCGACCCGCCCGTCTTTGCGCACGAGCAGCTCAAACTCGACCAACTGCATTTGGACGGTTGTCGACAAACCCAGGCGCTTCACGAGCAGTTCGTCAGCGAACTCGGTGAGCCCATCTTCGACGGGGGTATCGAGATTCTTGACCGCCTCAAGGACGGCGAGCGGGACGATGCTGTGCACCACGGAGCGCGAAACCTACAACGGGCCTCCCTATTGCGAAACTCGCTTTGCTTCACGAGCCTTCTGTTGAAACCTATGACGAACGCACCCCCACCCCCTGACCTCAAGCGTGAGAGCTTCGAGCGTGAGGCGCTGGTGCACCTCGAC
>Ga0210382_10000262_pt1 | contig 20344 bp, 21 predicted proteins | sample PLMedo_FD_155452 | JGI IMG/M metagenome (GOLD analysis project Ga0210382, IMG submission 155452) | Groundwater sediment microbial communities from an aquifer in East River, Colorado, USA - PLM0_60_coex redo | ecosystem: Environmental > Terrestrial > Soil > Riparian zone | place: USA: East... | reverse complement strand
GGGGGGGGGGGTGGGGGGGGGGGGGACAACACGGGGACGTCGGGCACCAGGTGTACCCGCTGATCGACACCGAAACGAGCACCGAGCCGGTGCCCGTGTACACGGGGAGCCGGCCGCCGGTGCCCGCCAAGGAAGCCCGCGACCGGCTCCGGACGGCGCTGCTCGCGGCGCTCGCCGCCGCCGCCGCCGCGCTCTGGTACTTCACGCGGAGCCAGTGAGAGTCCAGGTCAAGTTCCTCTCCGGCGCGCGCGTCGGGCAAGTCGAGGCGTTCCGGAAGGCCTACGTCGGCCTCGGCCGCCACCCGCTCTCCGACGTCCGCTTCGACGCCGAACGCGACCTCGATGTCTCCTCCCGCCACGCGGCGATCATCCGCAAGGCCAACGGGTTCATTCTGCAAGACTTGGGCAGCCGCAACGGCACCTTCCTGAACGGCACGCGCGTCACCACCGACACGCCGCTGCAGGACGGCGATGTGATCGGGTTCGGCGCCAACGGGCCGGCGCTCGAGTTCCACGCGATCCCCGCCGAGGCTGGGGACGAACTCGCGACGACCGCAGCCTCCGCCCCACGGGACCTCATGCCTGCCACCCCGGCGGCTGCGCCCCGCTCGAGCACGGCGGTGCGCATCGCCGTCGAGGTGGCGCGGCAGACGGCGCAGCTGCGCCGCACCACGAAGGTCCTCATCGTGTTCCTCGTCATCACGGCTGGAACGTTCGGGTGGCTGCAATGGCAGGCCGGCCGGCGGACGCGCGACCTGCTGCAGCTGCAGGCGCGGGCCGACACCCTGATGCGCGAAGCACGGCAGCTGTCGTCGCAGTTCCAGTCGCAGCTCAAGGGCGTACGCGACGCGTTGGCGGAGTCGCAAGCCGAGACGGCGCGGCTGCGCCACGAGGTCGCCGGGTCGAGCAGCGACGCGTCGTCGTTGGGCCGCCTCCGCATGCAACTCGATGATGCCGAGCGCCGGCAGCGCGCCCTGATCGGCGCCGTGGGCGGCGTGGACTACCGGGCCATTTCCCACAGGAACCAGGACGCCGTCGCGATGGTGCTGGTCGAGTTCTCGGACACCGAGCGCTACAGCGGCACCGGGTTCGCCGTGGATTCGAACGGCACCGTCGTCACCAACAAACACGTTCTGGTCGGCGAAGACGGCACGCTGACACCGCGGCGCATCGGCGTCATCTTCTCCGGCAGCGCGCAGATGTGGCGGGGAGAAATGATCGGCGTGTCGCCGGAAGCCGATGTCGGCGTCCTGCGCGTGACGATCAAGGGCGGCACGCCGCGGGTGGCGGGGATCGCGCCCACCCGACAGGGGATCGAGCGGGGCGACCCCGTCGCCATCATCGGCTACCCCCTCGGCTTCGACCTGCCGATGGAGGCCCAGGGCCAACGCCCCATCGCCGAGCCCACGCTGACCGTGGGCACGGTCAGCAAGGCGCTCGCGGCGGTCATTCAAGTGGACGGCTACGGCGCACCTGGGTCGTCGGGGAGTCCCATCTTCGATCGGGAGGGCAAGGTGGTCGGCCTGTTGTACGGGGGACAGCAGGAGTCCCAGGGGAAGATCATCTTCGCCGTGCCGGCCTACATCGTTGGGGACTACCTCAGGAGCCTGGGCCTACTGCGGTGACGCGCCCACGCCACGGGCGCTAACCCGAACGCCGACCCCCCCTTACCCGTACTCAGGATACGAACCTATAATCCGTTATAGAGGAAGCCCTGGGGGTCACATGACACCTCACCGTTACACGGCACTGCTGCTCGCCGCCACCGCAGCCGCTGCGGTCGTCCGGCCGTCGCACGCGCAAAGCGCGGGCGACGGCTTTTTGTTTCGGGTCCCGAAGGTGACGTGGGGAGTGCACGGCGGCTTCGATCATGCGCTCGCCGGGGGCGACGTCTTTTCCTTCGTCACGGATCAGCTCACGCTGTCGCGTGCCGACTTCAGCTCGGCGACGCTGGGCGCGACCCTCGCGGTGCGCGTGACGCCGGTGCTGGATGTCGCGCTCGACGTCGCGTACGCCGGCGCGGCGCGCCGCTCCGAATTCCGCGGTTGGGTGGACCAGAACAACCTCCCGATCGAGCAGACCACCATGTTCCGGCGCGTGCCGGTGACCGTGAGTGTCAAGCGCTACCTGGCGCCGCGCGGCCGCTCCATCGGCCGGTTCGCGTGGATCCCCGCCGCGCGCGCACCGTACGTCGGCGTCGGCGCGGGCTTGATGTGGTACCGCTTCCGGCAGGTGGGAGACTTCGTCGACTTCCGGACGCTCAACGTGTTCCCGGATGACTTCCAGTCGTCGGGCTGGACACCCGTGGTGCACGCGCTGGCCGGCGTCGAGCTGACACTCGGCCGCTACGTCGTGCTGACGGGCGAAGGACGGTACACCTTGGCGAAAGGGCCGATGAGCCGCGACTACGTCGGCTTCAATGCTATCGATCTCTCGGGACTGTCGGTGACCGCCGGCCTGTCCCTCAGGCTCTAGGAAGGATGGCGAACGTGAGAACTCACACGCAGATGGTGCTGGTCGCCGGCGCGTTGCTCGTCGCCGGGACCGCTGCGGCCCGCGGCCAGGACGCTCCCACCGACCCGCGCTGGTTACCCTTCCTCGGATGCTGGGAAGCGGACGCGGCGGCGGCGCCGCGCGTGTGCGTCGTCCCGGCTGGCGGCTCCGCGGTCGACCTCGTCACCATGGTGAATGGGCAGGTCGCGGCGCGTGAGCACATCGTCACGAGCGGCGAACGACAGCCCAGCTCCCAGGACACCTGCACCGGCTGGGAGAGCGCCGCGTGGTCAGCGGCGGGGCAGCGCGTCTACCTGCGTGCCGAGCAGGAGTGCCCGGTAGGTGCCGCACGCAGGGCGAGCGGGCTGATCGCCATGTCGGGCAACGGCCAGTGGCTGTACGTCCAAGGCGTCGCCGTGGGGGACCAAACCGGGATCCGCGTCCTGCGGTATCGGGAGACCGCCAACGACACGACCGTCCTACAGGCGGGCGTCTCGGCGGTGAGCCAGGCGCGGGCCGCCGCCGGGGCGCCGCTTGGCATCGACGACGTCGTCGAGGCATCCCGTCACGTCGACGCGACGGTGCTCGAGGCGTGGCTGGCCGAGCGGGGAGAACCGTTTGCGATCGATGCCAAGCGCCTCTTCGCGCTGGCCGACGCCGGCGTGCCGCCGCGCGTCATCGATCTGATGGTCGCGCTGTCGTACCCCCGCGTGTTCGCGATCAATCCGACGTCGCGCCAGGCCGAGCGTCGCCCCGGTCAACCGGACTCCGCGGGATACCGGAGCGGCAGTCCGGTCGGCACGATGGAACCGTCCTGCTACGTCGGGCACCCGTGGTTCTCGTACGATGCGTACGCCTGCTCCGGGTACGGGTACGGCGCATACTCGCCCTTCGGGTACGACGGGTACGGCTACTACCCGGGCGGCTACCCCATCATCATCGTCGTGCGTGACAGCGGCGGTGGAGGCGGCACGCCCAGGGCGCATGGCCGCGTGGTGAACGGTCGCGGCTACTCGGAGGGGGGGAGTACGGGGGGATCTCAGGCCACTCCTAGGCCCGCGCCGGAGCCCAGCTGGCCGAGCGGGTCCACCACGTCGTCAGGCGGCAGGTCCGGTTCGAGCTCGGGCACGAGCTCCGGCTCGAGCACCAGTTCCGGCGAGCAGCGGACCGCCCACCCGCGCCCCCCGAAGTAAGGCGGCGCCTACCGCCTTCGAAGCTGCACGAGGATCTCACCCAGTGCCAGGACCACGCCCATCCCGGCGGTGGCGAGGATCCAGTACATCCCGGCGTGCAGCAGCAGCATGATCACGGCCGCTCCCACCATGAAGTAGGCCGCCATGACGAGCGGAGACCGTCGATACGGACCGGACTTCGAAGGCGGGGGAAAATCGGGGATCATCGATTCATCGGTTGCGCCGCTTGAACTCGCGCCCGATCGCATCCCGCAACGGCGCGTCCAGTTGCACGTTGAGTGGCCCACCGCCGCTCAACAGATGAGCCACGACCACTTTCGCGGCAGCGTCCGCCGTGATGCGCCCCTCGGCGTAGGCTTGGAGCACGGCCTTGATCGAGTCTGGCAACGCCGCGGACGCGGTAGACGAAAAGACCAGGAGCGTGTCGACGGAAATCGTGTCCACGGAGATCGTGTCTACGGACGAGTAGACTTTTTCGCGGCGGCTACACGCAGCCAGGAGGAACGCGGTCACTAGAAGGGTCAGCCGCAGCATAGAGGGTGCAAGCTCCCCACTGGCTAGGCGCCCGCCGAATCGTGGACCACCGGCGACCGCACGAGTGCGACACCGAGAATGATCATGAACGCCGGGAGCAAGTAATTGTTCAGCGCCGCGATCGGAGCGACGGCGCCCGTGACGTTGCGGAACATGCCGATCAGCCCGAACGCCGCCGTGGCCACGCCGACCCAGCCGATCCACTTCTGCCGGCGGGGTGATTGCAGCCACACGATCGACGTCAGCAAGAAGAATACGCTGAAGGAGAGTTCGCCCAGAAACTCGCCGATGTAGTTGCCCAGGTACGTGTTGAGGCCGTCGAACACGGCGGCGAGAACTCCCTGCTCCGGTGGCGCCGCGTGCTCGAACGCCAAGGCGAGGTGCCAGTGAATGCTTGGCCAGCGCATGAGGCCCAGCATCATGGCGAGCGCGGCGACCAGCGCGAAGAGCAACGCGAGGCGCATGGGCCCGCGCCGCACCGGGGCCAAGGCCTCATAGGCAGCGACGCCCGCGGGGAGCCAGATGAGCGGGAGGAGTGCATAGATGGCCCAGACGAGGCGGCCTTGCGCCCCGGTGGCCAGCAGGTTGGGCAACACCGTTGCGGCCGGGCCATCGAGGACAGCGGGATAGTTGAAGCGTGCCGCGAGGTACATGAAGACGCCAAGAAACGCCACGGCGCCACCGGCGAGGCAGAAACCACCGAATCGGATGACGGCGCGAGGAGTCACGGAAGGATTCATTCCCTAATCTACACGCGCCGGCAGCTTCAAGCGTTGGAGCCTCCGTTTGACGCCGAGTCGGGTTCAGCCATCTTCTTACCTCGATGAAAATCGCGATTCGTTGTGCTCTTCTGTCCTTCTCATTCGCTCTGACGAACGCTCATTCGCTGTCATCCCAAAGCGGGTATGCGACACCGATCCTGGCGGGCATAAGCAATCACGGCCGAACCAAGGGTGAGCCCTATGTCACGGCAGGCGACAGGGCGTACTTGATTGGGACGCAGGATGGGAATTTCCCGGATATGGGCGAACACGTGCCCGGCGAAATGGGCGGGCTGTGGCTACACCCGATCAAGCTGATCGACGGCTTCTGGGCAGAGGTAACGGATATAGCAACCGGTCAGGAGATCGCCCTGTCGGAGTGTGCGGAATTCGTCAATTACCCCTATGGCAATCGGTTCAGGTACGGTCCCGTGTTGGACAGCTTGGAGATCGAGCGCTTTCAGTTCAGTCCTGATGGCCAGGATGGATTGATCGTTCAGTACACGTTCAGGAACGCAGCCCATCGCAGGAGAGAGCTGCACTTTCGCTTTTCGGTCAAGACCGATTTAAGCCCCGTGTGGTTTTCAGACCGACTCGGGATAAAGGACGCTCCCGATACTGTTGCCTGGCAAGCAACGCGGCGCCTCTTCATCGCCACCGACAGCGCCAACACCTGGTTCGCCGTGTGGGGTGCCACCGATTCGGAAGATGCCCAACCAGTCGCACCGCCGGGGGGGGGGATACGCACGAGGGGGCTGGGGGTCGCAGCGGCATCCCGATACCGATTGTCGGTCGGCCAGCATGGCACCGCGACGTTGACGTTCGCCATCGCGGGATCAGCAACGGACCAAGCCGCAGCGCTGCGGACGTACAGCAACCTGGCCAAGGATCATGCGAGCCTCCTCGAGAGAACAAAGGCCCACTACGCTTCCATCATTGACAGGGCGAGAGTAAGAATCCCCAATCAACGCTTGCAAGAGGTTTACAACTGGGTGCGGGTCAACACGGAGTGGTTGGTCAGAGACGTTCCCGGGATCGGCCGCGGCGTCGGCGGGGGCCTGATGGAGTACCCCTGGTGGTTCGGGACCGAGACCTATTCCGTGCAAGCGCTCATAGCGACAGGCGATTTTGATCTCGCCAAGCGAACGCTCCGCTTGTTACGGGACCAGTCCCTAAGAACAAACGGCAACGGCCGCATTGTGCATGAGGTGACGACAAACGGCGTCGTTTCCAATCCCGGTAACACGCAGGAAACCGCTCAGTTCATCCTTACCGTCGGCAAACTCTTCGAGTGGACGGGAGATCTGGACTTCGCGCGAGAGATGTACCCGGCGATGAAGACGGGAATCACGTGGCTGCTGACCGACATGGACCAAAACAGGAACCTGTTCCCGGAAGGGTACGGGATCATGGAAGTGTATGGGTTGAATGCGGAATTGATCGACGTTGCGGTGTATACCCAGCAAGCGTTGCAGGCCACGGCGCGCCTGGCCGATATCTTCGCCGAGCCGGACGCGGCAGCGCGGTACCGGCACCTGGCTTCGCAGCTCGAGATGCAAATCGATCAACGCTTCTGGCTTGACGAAGAAGGTTCGTACGCCGATTTCTTCGGAAGCAGGGCGCAGGCCATGAGCGCCGCAGACGGCGCAATCCGCCAGATAGGCCTGAAGGGAGCAAGCCGGCTCACCCGAAGAGACACGGCTGTGATTCAATACTACGAGCGCTTGAAGCGGGAATTCGCCGGAGGGCCGGATACGACCAGAGGCTGGATCACGAACAAGAACTGGGTCATCACGACGCCGCTCGAGACGGGCATCGCCCCGCGAGCCAGGGCGATCCGACTCTTGGACAAGATTCGCAGCGAGCATGTCGGGGAGTACGGGCCGTTCCTGTCTGCTGTCGAACGGCAGGCGATGATGACCATCGCCACCGGCGTGCAGGCCGTCTCGGAAGCCAACTACGGGCGTGTCGACGAAGCCCTGTGGTATATGGACAAGATCGTGCAGACGTTCAACCGGAAACTACCCGGTTCGATTGCCGAGATGATGCCCGACTATGGTTGCTTTACCATCGCATGGACCAGCTACGGCATCGTGCTGCCGCTGATCGAGCGATTTTTCGGCATTCAGCCGGATGCGATGAGCAGGACCGTTGTCTTCGAGCCTCAGGTGCCTACCGCTTGGGAGGACATGAGCATCCAAGATCTTCCCATTGGCACCAACATTGTTGCGTTTTCTCGTGCGAAGACCGGCCGGGGAATTGAATATCGCTTCGAATCCAAAGACGCCGGCTGGCATTTCGTCTTGAACGTGAAAGACGCACCCGGCGTCAGGTACTATGTGAATGGCAGGCCGGTTCCGTTCAGTCCGTCTGGTATCCGGATGAGTGGAAGGAAGAATCAGGTGTTGGTGGTTCAGTAGGAGTGGCGAATCGCTGTCTTTCCCATCCTGGGAGATCAGTCCAGCCGCTCACAAAGCGAGAGAAAGGTTGAGTGTGCTGCCCAACGTTCGCGTTGAGCCGCGGCGCCAACGCGTTGTTAGGCCGCTCGATTCGTGCTGAGGCCGACTGCCCTGGTCATTGGCCGGCAGGCGGTTGCCAAAGTTCTACCTTGTTTCCTTCTGGATCGATGACCCAGGCAAACTTCCCGTACTCGGAATCGTCGATCTTCTCGAGAACGTTGCACCCTTCTTCGCGCAAGACTTTGACCAGGGCGTGGAGATCCTCCACCCGGTAGTTGACCATGAACGTTGCAGTGCTGGGCGCAAACTGGTCACCTTGAGCCGAACCAATAGACCAGACGGTTGTTCCGGCAACCGGCTTACCTTCACCGTCGGTCCAGGTGAAAGCCGTGCCACCCCATTCTTGGACATCGATTCCGAGGTGCCGCTTGTACCAAGCCTGTAGTGCCGGAGCGTCTTTGGCTTTGAAGAAGATGCCGCCAATGCCAGTGACTCGCTTCATGGAACCTCGGAGGTCGGGTAGTGCTGAGGGAGAGTGTATTGTCTGCGGCCTAACGGACCGCGCTTAAGCTGCGGCGCGCCAGTGAAAGAGTAGTCATCCAATATCCTACGCGCGCCGTCAGCTTCAAGCGCCTGTTAGGCAGGGGAGGCCAGAACCCAGGTCAGCACGTGCAGCGCCGTGGCCGGAATTAGTGCTGCGAGTGCGTGGCGGATGCCCCGGTACTTCTTTCGAATAATGAGCGCGATGTCCACCATCGACACCGCGACATCGCACGTCAACTGCTCTTCGGATGCCTTCATCAGCAGACCGACGTGCTGCGCAGGTGTCGTCCTCGAGACTCTTACCCAGGAGAAGACATTCCCTTCCGGACCGCTTCCGGTCCGCCGCGGCCAGATGACTAGGAAAGCGAAGACACTGGCGACCACGGAAAGCCCGATCGCCAGAAGCCCCGCAACCACAATCTCGGCCGACGTTCCGCCGGTCCGCAGCCGCTCCGCCGTGACACTGGACAGGATCGCCAGGAAGGCAAGAATCCCACCCGCCTTGGCCTCGCCGATGGTCATCTGAGCCATGTAGTACGAAACCTGGAGTCCAACGAACTTGAAGCGAATGGCGCCGTCCGCGGCAGGTGCGGAGGCCTCCGAGGCGTTTGGCGGAGCCAGCACGGTCGCCGTATACGGCTGTGCGAGTTGCGCAGCGGTACCCGTGGGATTGGTCGGCGCATTGTCGCTCTTCATTGTACCCTCCGCATCGAGTGACCACTCATGAGGAACGCTCGAGCACCAAGCGGGCGTGCTTCGCTACGAGCCGGTGCAGCCTGTCCCCATAACCATCTTGCAACACCGCGCTGCGTTCGAAACTCGACAGTGAATCCTGGTGACTGATGTTCAGCGGTTGCTCCACGGTAGGTAGACCGCGCACCGCGGGTGACGGCGAAGACCAAACCTGATGATTGTCGATTCCGAGTCGCGCGGCAATGAGCATCAGTAGAACCGAATGCGGGCTGGAGAGTGGGTTGCTCATGCCCGCGCCACCACCCGCTTCTCCCGCTCGCATCTCCAGTCGTATGGTATCCTCTCCCAATTCGTCAAAGCTGTGCTCGACCGCCCGCGATGGGTTGGCCGCAATCGCGTCCGGACTTTGTTTGCACGCCGCGCCCGAGCTCTTTGCCCCGATGCTCGCGCGATCAGGGACGTGGAGGTCGACCCTGAACAGGCGCTCGAAGGTCTCCGGACTGTAGCTCTGCGCCACGGGCAGTAGTGAGCCCGTATCTCTCCCCAGACAAGCCACCAACGCTCGCGCGACGCTGTGCAACAGCGCAGATCCCTGGTCGTGCGCCTGCGCGTCATGGAACGCGTTGCAACCGCCGTGCAGCGCGCTGAGGTTGACGTCCACACCGCACGCGGGAACGGACACCGGCTCGATCAACCCGTCGGGCTCTCGGCACAGGTCGGCGAATGACCTCGCGTTCCCGATGCCGGAATTGACCCGAGCCGCCGTCGCCACGCTGGCCCGGCGTTCCCGTTCGATTCCGCGACGAACCCTGCGGCCGAGCGCGCGCCCACCCAGCTGGATGACACCCTCATCCACGTCTTGGTACACGGTCCGGCGCACTATGTCCCTGGTCTCCGTAGGCGACAGATCCGGCAGGGCTTCCCTGAGCTGACGGAACACCGCGTCGCTGGCTCGGTGCCTGAAGTGCGCGCGCACTGCGTCACCAAAACGTGCCGCGCGGACCTGCCGCTTCACCGACGCGAGGAGCTCGCGGTCGCTCGCGCGGAAGAGACCCGGACGGCCGATCAAGTCTCGCACGTCGCGAATCGGTCTGGCGCCATAATATGCGACGTGGCCCGTGCGTGCGGCCTCATCGATGATGAATTCCCGAATCGCCGTCACAAGCCTTGCCTGGCTTGCTGGGGAGATCTCGCTGCCATCCCGCCCGAGATGCCGTGTTGTTATCTCCCATTTTCGCACACGCGGCACCCCAAGCCGGAGCCGCGTGCCGCGCAGTGCGACGACGTCTGCCTCAGCATATACGCGCCCAACCAGCGGAAACTCCGATCTCAGACGGGTGCACTCGACGCTTCCCTTCGCGAGGAACGTGCGAGCGCGAGGGCCGGCAATATACACCTCATCCTCAAAGCCAATCCGCACATGATAGCCCAGTGCACGTATGGCGCGATCGACTTCACCGATTCGCTGATATAGGAGTCGTTCGATCGTTCTCGCGAGTTCCAATCTGTCGTGCGCGACGCGCGGGATGACGAGAGTGTGGTCAAAGCTTGTTAAGCTGCGGCGCGCTGACGAAAGATTCATTCCGTAATCTACGCGCGCCGCCAGCTTCAAGCGCTTGTTAGGCGGCAACGAGGAGTGGTCAGCAACACGCCCAGAGGTGCCGAAATGACTTCGATACTGGATCCCATGCCAGCGCCAACGTGGTTTCGTAACCATATCCCAGCGTGATCTGTTCTCGGGGCGGCTGACGAACGACGGTTGAGTCTATGGAATCGGCCATTTGACCATAGTTTGTTGAATCAAACGGATCCACCCTGACGCCCTCAAGAGTACGTCTCAAGCCGCGGCGAATGTAGGCGGCGCGACTTGCCTCGCCCTCTGGGAACTCCGGAGGATCGATGAGCATGTAGTCGCTGTGCCACCGCTCACGCCACCGTTCGGCGCCATCCACCATGAAACTGAGGGTGACTGCGAGGCGGTCGCTCGACGGCCCGTCCGCTCGAATTACGACGGTGTCGGGTCGACCATCGCCGGTGAGGTCAATCTCTCGTTCTTCCCGAAACCACGGAGCACCGACCGTCGCGAGGTTGGCGACTGAATCTGACTGCGCGTTATGTCCCGACGAGTCGACCCCATCGCCAGCTACACGCCGCTGCGACCGACAGGCGCCTAGGACGAGCATGAGCGCGAGGGCGGAAATCGTTGATCGCATGATTGTGAGCGTTGCCCCTAACGGACCGCGCTTAAGCTGCGGCGCACAAGATCGTTCGTCACAAAGGGAATTCTACCCTGAAGAAAACGCGCCGCCAGCTTCACGCGCTTGTTAGGCGGCTCACTTTGTCAACAGTTCCTTCACGGCGAGGTGGCGTTGCTCACCATCCCAGTAGACGAATGCTATACGGCGGGTTGGCAGGTGGACGTCAAAATCGGCGAGCTCAGCATAGTCGGCCAGCGGCAGGAGGCGCTCGCCATGGTACCAGAACGCGGGGTTGTGCCCGCGTTCGTACGGGGGGTGGGCCGTGACGATGAACAACACATCGCCGGGTCGGCGGGCCCGGAGAGCGAGGCCAGACTGCTGCGGGTGGGCCGGAAGGCGCGTCAGTGCACGAAGCCGTCCGCTGCGCAGGCGGTAGAGCGTGAGCGTGTCGCGGCCGACGGCGAAGATGATGTCCTGGCCGGCGACGAAACCACCCCTTAGGTCGGCTGACGTCGGCTCCGGCTGTCGCAGGACGCGGACAGCCTGTCGGCGGTCGAGCCTATACAGCCAGACGTCGTCATCCACACCCGCGTGGCGCTTCTGAATCAGCACGAAGCCCGGGCCGCGAACCGTCGGCCAGCCGAACCCGGAGGCGAACACGGCGCTGGGGCTCACGCCGGAAGGGGCGACCTCCGGGTAGAGATGAGCGAGACTGTCAGCCAAGGGCTGATACGAGTCCTCTTCACCTCCCTCGTGGTGCTCCTCGTGCAGGATGCGTCGGGTACGCACATTGAAGGTGACCGCCGTGACGCCGACATCGCCATCGGGAATCCAGGCCAGAAGGCTCGTGTCACTCAGCCATTGGAAGTCACGTACGTACGCTTTGTAGGTCGCGTACTTCGCTGCGGCCTTGGCAGGCAGAAGCGTGTCGAGAACACGTCGCCGCATGTCGAGGATCAAGATCTGGGTGTTCTCTCCTGTGGTGTCGGCCAGCACCTGTGAGACGGCGAGCAGGCGTCCGCTCGGCGAGAACTTCGGCCAGACGTAATCGCCGGCGCGCAGCTCCGTGATGGTGCGACCGGTGAGGGACGTCTGAGCGCTCGCCGCGGCGCTGGAACTCAGCGTCGCACCGAGCGCAAGCACGAGGAAGCGCTGAGCCTTCATGATGTTGAGCCCTCCGTGAGCCGCCTAACGGATCGCGCTTAAGCTGCGGCGCGCTGAAGAAAAAGGTGTCATTCAATATCCTACGCGCGCCGCCAGGTTCAAGCGCTTGTTAGGCAGCGCCGTCGGCGGGCGCGGGGCCTCCGGGCACCAGATCCCGATATCGGAACAATGAGTGGAGCGTTAGCTGAGCCACGCTGAGAGCCTTATTCGCTCCAGCGTCTCGATCAATGACGCAGATAACGTCACTGATCGAGGCACCAAGTGTCCTGAGCGCAGCGACCGATTCAAGGACCTGACCGCCTGTCGTCAGTACATCCTCGATCACCGCAATCCGGCGTCCCTTCACCTCGGCCCCCTCTGCGAGCTGGGCCGTGCCGTACTCCTTCGCCTGCTTGCGAACGAACACAACCGGCAGATTGCTTAGTTGAGACAAGATGGTCGCGAGAGGAACTCCACCAAGCTCCAGACCCCCTAGGACCTCCGTGCTCTTGGGAATGAGCGGCATCAATGCTTCCGCAACAGCGCGCAACAACACTGGGTCGGATTCGAAACGGTATTTGTCGAAATACTCCGTTGCAGTCTTGCCAGAGCGGAGGCGAAATGTGCCGCGCACGTACGCGGACCGACGAATTGCGGCTGCAAGAGCAGATCTCCTCACGAGGATCCTGGCGCTGCCTAACGGATCGCGCTTAAGCTGCGGCGCGCTGAAGAAAAAGGTGTCATTCAGTATCCTACGCGCGCCGCCAGCTTCAGGCGCTTGTTAGACGGCGGCTTCGTATAACACGCTCCCACGCCAGGGCCAAAACCACTCCGTAGCCGAAGAACGTCGGCAGGAACAGCAAGAAGACGAGTGGCTGCATGGGCCGAAACCCGGGGGTCGCGATCAGGTAGCAGAGGGCCGCAAACAGCACGCCGCGGAGCCAAAGCCGCTGGGGCATGAAGCGTTCGATCGCGGCGAAGAGCAGACCGCCGATCGCGCCCGCAATGGCCCCGGCGAACACGACATTGAGGGAACCAGGCAGGGTGAAGCTACCGGGGCGGGCCGTGGCGAGCGCGAACGCGTGCATGACCAAACGCCCGCCCACGCCAAGAAAGAGCGCACCGCTTCCAGCCCCGAGCGTGAGTCCGGTCGCGAACCGTCCGAAGTGAGTGGTCGGGATGGTCGTCACCGCCCCGGAGATGTTGCGCCGCCGTCTAACGGATCGCGCTTAAGGTGCGGCGCGCTGAAGAAAAACTCATTCCATAATCTACGCGCGCCGCCAGCGTCAAGCGCTTGTTAGGCGGCGCGCTCGGCTGAAGCGCCTGCGCGTTCACAAACACGGCGGATCCATGCTTCCGGGAGCGGGTGAGCCACCCGGCATGTAGGCGACCTCTCTGATACTCAGAGTATCGCGAACCACTTGCCGAACGGGCATGCCCCCCTTTTGGGCAGGTGAGTACCGGGCCCGTTCAATACGTCGCGCCACTTGCCGAGCGAAGGTCTCGTCGCTGGTGCGCACTACACGCACAGACCCGCTGCTCACGTTCCCATCAGCGTTCACTATGAATTCGACCACTGCGGCAACGCAATGCTGCCCGGTCGGTAACTCATAACGCACAATTGGTCGCGCGCCCTTTCGCTGTGCTGGCTTGTCAACCCCACATGCTTGGAACACGGGACCACCACTGGCGAGAACGGAATCGACGGCGATAGGCCCGCAATCTTGGGCGGAGGCTCGCGCAACCAACATTGAGCACGCCGACGCGGCGAAGAGAGAAGCGCGGATCAAGAGATGGTTTGTCATGTGTGTGTCGTATGCGCCGCCTAACGGATCGCGCTTAAGCTGCGGCGCGCTGAAGAAAGAGTCGTCATTCAATATCCTACGCGCGCCGGCAGCTTCCAAGCGCTTGTTAGGCGGCACCCTGCAGGGACGCAAGGTCCGCCGCCAACCTGAGCTGCCTCGGCCGAGTCACCGTTACCGACGATCCCTCTGCCAGGAATACCGAAGTGGGCGCGGCGCTGAGTGAGCGGGCAAATACGCTGCCGTGCAACGCCGTCGTGTCCCCAGGCACCACCGCATCGGCACCGACCCACACGCGCCACGGAGCGTGCTCGACGCGATACTCCAGCGTACTGCCATCTCGCTGGCGCGTGTAGCCCCAGTGATGCTCGCTGATGAAGGCGTGTTCGGTCCCGTGGTCAGGCAGCCTCGGCGCACCTACCGCGGTGAGGGCCAGAGATTGCCATCCCGCCGAGCCCCTCCATGCGTACCGAATGCGACCCGGCGCCGCCACAGGCGAGGCCGGCACGTCGCTGTGCATGCGAAGCGTGAGGTAAGGCTCGTTGTAGGCGGAGCGCGCGGCAAACGTAATGAGGCGCCGTGGAACAATCTCGCGGATGAACGTCACCCCACGCCGGAGCTCACCCTGCACTTCTCTGCGAACGTAGAACCGGAGATTCACTTCCTCGAAGTCCTGATGGAATGGCACGCGGCAACCCAGGACACGCGTGCGCAGGAAGCGAAAGCCAACCAGGCTCAGGAGTGCGCGTCCGTCGTGCGTATCGAGTTCCGTTCCACGGGGCACGAATGGTCGTAAGAGAACCGCCTCCGTTTCGAAGGTAAGCATAGCCAAGTAGCGCCACTCAGCGGTAAGGAAGGTGCGCGCGCTGTCACCGGCCATGAGCTGCTGGTGGTACGAGCCGGCAAACGGCTGATACCTGAAGGCGGTGGCGAGCGAACGCGCGATACGCCCGGTCGAAGACTTGACGCCCCCCAGGCATGACGCTCAACAGATAGACAGGGTAAGCCCACCAACGCCGCTGCATGACGAAACGATAGACATCAGCGCCCGACGTCAACCGCCCATCGACGTGCAAGAGCCGGAGATCCTCGACCAAAACGGAGAGCGGGAAGCCCGTGCGCTCGAGGACCCACGCGCTTTGAAGCGGGGCCAGGTCGAGACCCAAATGGCGTAACGTGGAAGCCCAAAACGGCACCCAGCGACTGCAGATGCCACAGGATCTGTCGTAGAGGACGCAGCCGCGGACTTTTGGAGACCCTTGCGTCTCGAACACGGGGGACCTTTCGGTGCCGCCTAACGGATCGCGCTTAAGCTGCGGCGCGCTGAAGAAAGATTCATTCCACAATCTACGCGCGCCACCAGCTTCAAGCGCTTGTTAGGCCGTGCGCTCAATGCGAGCTCCGTCGGTGCACAGGGATCTGGATGCCCGCGAGGATGATCGTTTCGTCGGCGACGGAATCGGGACGGTGGAGGACGTGGATGACATAGACGTCGACAAACGGCCGCAGATGGGGTGTTGGGACCTCGAGGCCGAGGACGAAGACGTCGGTGAGATGCGTAGTGGACGTGTCGAATTGGAGACCTGTGTTGCGCAAGACCACATGCGACAACCTCACGCCATACCCGACGGACGCGAACGACCACGGAGCCCGAGGCCGCACGCGTATAGCCAAATAGGCGCCCCAGGCGGAGCCCGTGAAGCCTGCATCGTCCGGTGGTGCGAGGACGTTGAACGCCCCACCGGCCTCGAGCGGACCGGGCAGCGAGACGGACCCCTGCACACCGAAGCGTTCCTCCTGCCAGTCCTGGGCGTTGGTGCCGTAGTGCGCGCCGAGACGTGCGGTTTGCGCCCCGGCGCGTGAAGATGACGGGTGCAATCGCAACGAGCAGGAGGATTGACGATCGGCGCGTCATGGGCACCTCCGAGCGCATCGGCCTAACGGACCGCGCTTAAGCTGCGGCGCGCTGAAAAAGGATTCATTCCATAATCTAGGCGCGCCGCTTCAAGCGCTTGTTAGGCGGCGCCTCCTTTTAGCTCGAGCTCCAGAATGTCGGCCACGAGTTCCGGAAACTGTGGCTCGTTGAAATCGTGGCCGCGCCCATCCAAGGCGCGAACGATGACCTGGGGCAATGCACGACGGTAGCGCTCCAGATGCTCGAACGGCACCTCGGGGTCGTCTCGGCTGTGGTACAGATAAATCGGTGAGAGATCCCGAAGACGAACGCGAAAATCTGGCGGCAGCGCAAACTCTGGAAACTCCGCACCCCAAAACGGCATGGCGATCAGAAAGAGACCAGCCAGTGACGGCCTGCACGCTGCTTCTGCGAGGTATTTCAACACAACGGATGCGCCGAACGAGTGGCCCACGAGCACGGGGTTCGGCGTGCTGGCGATCAGTTGCGCGATGCGACGCGTCCAGATCCGATACCGGGGGTTGTTCGGCTGAGGCATGCGTGGCGCCTTGACGAGATAGTCGGAGGGCAGGGCATCCCCGAGCATCGGTTCCCAGTAAACTTTGCCTCCTCGTCGGCGGGGATCACCGGCGCCGTGAATAACAAGAACGGTTCGCGGCATGGGCGGCAGGATCTCACTTGGAAAGGTACCCATCCCCAACGAAATGCAGAGATACGTACGGCTCGTTGCCAGCCACATAGAGGTCATGAGGCTCGGCGGGAACGTGAAAGAGCACGCCAGGGTTTAGCTCCCAGATCCGCCCGCCGTCGAACACAACGGTCGCGCGACCCTGTAGGACGAGCCCCACGTGTTCCAGGTAACAGCGCGATGTTCCGGCGGACGGGCCCACGTCGACTGACCACTTGAAACCGGGCTCATATGTAGCCCGGCTGACCGTGACGCCACCGATCGTTACGAGTTCCAGCCGACCACGGGGGAAACGGCGGACTTCGTCGGGCGCCTCGAAGCGCTTGAGAATTACCTCGATGATAAGCGTAGGCCTCCAAAGGGTGGCGCCGCCTAACGGACCGCGCCTAAGCTGCGGCGCGCTGAAGAACAACTGATTCCATAATCTACGCGCGCCGGCAGCCTCAAGCGCTTGTTAGGCGGCTGGTTCAAAAGCATACGTCTCCACTGCAAGAAGCCCGCCCGAGTGCGACCGAAACGTACACGACCATCGTGTCCGCAAGCTCAATCCCTAGGCGTCTCGTGCGGTAGAGTATGTGGCGAACCTCAATGGCGTAACGCCCAGGACCAGGAGGATGTAAAACGAAGCGCCCGAGGGAATCCGTCAGCGCCACAGTCCGCACCGACGATCTCTCAGTCCCCGAGCTATCCGCGCGCAGGACCACTTGGGTCTCGGGAAGCGGGCCACCGGTTGTGCTGTCAAGGACAACCCCGGCGATGGCCGGAGCAGTAAGCGTAGTAATGAACTCGGAAGGAGTGACGTGAATGGAACTGGGACGCGCACAAGAGACGGTAGCGACGCCGAGCGCAGCGAGTAGTGGGATGGCTCGTATTCTCAGAGTCACACGTCTCCGGCCAAACGCCTAACGGAATGCGCCTAAGCTGCGGCGCTGGCTCAAAGAGTTCACAATGGAAAGTGTAGCGCACCGTGCCACGCGCCGGAATCCGCAGGCAGTAACCGAGGGCGCCGACAGCTTCAGGCGCTTGTTAGGCAGCCCGTTGACTCCACCCCCTACGAAGCCAACCTCTTCTCAAGTGTCTCAAGCAATTCGTCCAGGCGGGGAGCCAAGCCGCACACGCAAACCTTGAGTTGCTCATGCCACGCGTTGGCGTCTACCCCGGGGCCAAGACGCCAAGTTGCAAAGTAGTTTCCAGTCTCAAGCGACAGTTCCTAGCAACTACCCGCTGGAAACTTGGAGCCACTTGCAACTTGGCGTCTTGGCGTCTTCCCTGACCGCTTGCTACTGATCCCTTGCTACTTCAACGTGCCGACCAGCTCCTCCAACTGCTCAAACGTCTCATTCATGTCCCCGCTGGTGCTCCCCGACGCGATCGCCGCGTCCAACGCTTCCTTCGACGGATAGAGCTCGGTGAGGACAACGAGTGTCTTGCCGCCCTGCTCCTCGAACGTCACCGTCGTGACCGACCCGTCTTCCCCACCCTCCTCGTTCGTCCACACGAGCCGCGATGGCGGCGCCACTTCCGTGTACCGGCCGTAGAACGCCATCGGCTCCGAGGCTCCGTGCTTGAACACGAGCTCATACTTGCCCCCGGGACGAACGTCCATGTCGCACGAAAGCAGGGTCAAGCCGAGCGACTTCGGCACCCACCACTGCTTGAACAGCTCGGGCTTGGTCCACGCCTCGAACACGATGCGCGCCGGGCCGTTGATCGTGCGCGTGACGACCAGCTCGCGCGCGGATTTCCGCTCCGATGTCGTACGGTTCTTCATGGTTGTGGGCTCACTTGCGGTCCTTGCGTTCATTGCCTTTCTCCTTGCGTTTCAGTTGTTCGACCACCTTCTCCAATTCATCGAAGCGCGCGTCCCAGAGCCGGCGGTAGCGCTCGATCCACACGGTCTCATCCTCCAGCCGGCGCGGGCCCAGCCTGCAAGTCCTCACGCGGCCCACCTTCTCCGTCGTCACAAGCCCCGCCTCCTCCAGAATGCCGACGTGCTTCTTCATCCCCGTCAGAGTCATGTCGAAGCGCTCGGCGAGCTCCGTGATCGACGCATCTACGCGTCCGAGCTGCTCCAGCACGCCACGGCGGGTGGCATCCGAGAGCGCGGCGAACGAGGCATCGAGGCGGGCGTGCGTATACTGAACCATATGGTTCAGTATCTAATGGACGGCTTCGCCGTGCGCAAGGGGGGCCTGGCGGCTAGCGCAGCGGGAGAACGACCCCCAGGGTCATGGTGAGATCGTGCTGGAGCGGTGTCCGAGGACTGTACTGTGAATCGAAGGTTGGCATCTGCCTAACGGACCGCGCTTAAGCTGCGGCGCGCTGAAGAAAAAGGTCTCATTCAATATCCTACGCGCGCCGGCAGCTTCAAGCGCTTGTTAGGCGCCCCGCTACGGCGTCGCCCGCTTCTCGGCGATCAGCCGCTGCGCGGTGGTTAGCGCGTCCGCCGCCGGCACCTTGACGTCCGGCTCGACACCGGTCCCCTCCCAGTTCGTCTTCGAGATCGGGTTGATCGCGCGCGCGAACGGCACGCCAATCGTGAAGTGATCGTCGAGCTTGTGACCGGACACCGGATGTGCGCCACCGCCCGTCGTCTCGCCCACGATCGTCGCACGCTTGAGGTTCTTCAGGTTGTACGTGAATTCCTCGGCGCCCGAGAACGTGCGGCGCGACGTCAGCACGTACACCGGCTTGTCGTCTTCGAGCTTCTTCCCCGGCACGTCGGGCTGCGTCCAGAACTCTCGCGTCTCGTTCGTGCGACGCGTCCACAGATCGTTCAGATGCGTGCGCTCCGCAAACAGATACGACGTCACGAACGCCACCATCGCCGGGCTCCCGCCGCCGTTCTCGCGCAGGTCGACGATCAAGGCATCGGTGTTGGCGAGGAAGTTCATTGCCGCGGTCGCGGTCGGCGCGCACACCTCCGGATCCGCGAAGAAGTTGAACTTAAGATACCCGACGTTGCCCGACAGCTGCTCCGCGCGCACGAAGCCGCAATTCACCGTCTCCATCTGCCGCCGGAATCGCGCGCGCGCTGCGGAATCGGGGGCGGCGTTCGCCGGCCTATCCGGTATGCGCTCGGCCGAGAAGTTCACGCCGAGGTGGTGGTCTCGGCTCACCTCGCGGAAGTGCTCTGTCAGGGTGAGCGCGAAGGTGAGTCCGTTGTCGATCGCTTCGTACTCGCCGCGCAAGGCGCGTGCACGCACCGCGGCCGCCATCTTCGCCGCGACTTCCGGAAAGACGTAATGCGTGTCGAGCCGCGCGATCGCAGCCTCGATGACGCGCGTGCGCGTCGCGGCGTCGATTCTGAAAGCGGCGACCGATCCGCCCGGCGGGACCGCCGACAGAAACGACTGCCGCAATCCAACAGTGCCCGGCACATTCAACTCGATGACGCCAAAACCCAAGTTCCCCGTCTTGCGCTCGCGCACGACGAACTCGAGGAGACGCGGCTGGCTCTTCTCGATCGACACCAGGTCGTATCCACCCGTCGCCGCGCGCCGCACCATCTGCACTTCCATGGATCGATCGACGGCGTGCTTTCTGTAATACGCGCTGAGTTGCGCGGAGTCGCCGCTGTTCCACGCCTCCAGCCATTCGTTCACGACGCGACCGACGGGCGTGTCCGGGAAGGTCAGCCGCTGCGTTCCCGCGGCCGTCGTTTGCGCGGCTGCCGCCGCCGAACCGATGCTGGTTCCGAACATGAACGCGCATGCGATCGCGCGGACGATTCGTGTCGACATAGAGGCTCCCTGTTGTGTTTCGATTCCGCAGCCAACAAGTAGTGGCGATTGGTCGGCCTAACGGATCGCGCTTAAGCTGCGGCGCGCTGAAGAAAAAGTAGTCATTCAATAATCTACGCGCGCCGCCAGCTTCAAGCGCTTGTTAGGCGCCACGCGCATCCGACCTGCACAATACGCCTC
>Ga0210382_10000261_pt1 | contig 20407 bp, 15 predicted proteins | sample PLMedo_FD_155452 | JGI IMG/M metagenome (GOLD analysis project Ga0210382, IMG submission 155452) | Groundwater sediment microbial communities from an aquifer in East River, Colorado, USA - PLM0_60_coex redo | ecosystem: Environmental > Terrestrial > Soil > Riparian zone | place: USA: East... | reverse complement strand
ATCACCTGATAGAGCGCTTCCCACGTCGCGCCCTGCGCCAGGTAGGCAAGCTCGGTGCGCTGACGCGCTCGAGATGCGTCGAGCACGACCTGCGCCTCGGGACTGGTTCGCACAAGCTCCGCTGGAAACAGTGGCTCACCGGGTGGTGCAAGGAGGAGCCGCCCGTCGGGCAGCTTGTACTGGGGCGGATCCACGCGCACCACAGTCGCACGAAGCGTATCCCCCTTGGCGCGGACGAACGACATGGTCTGTCCGACGGCCCGCGCTAACGCGTCGTTCGCCGTGCTCGGATAACGAACCGTCGCGGAGGTCACGGATACCGCCGTGTCCGGTGAGAACAACGTCGCCGGATCGAGAGCTTCGAGTCGCAGGGTTAGCGCATTGTGCCCTTGCTGAAGCGGTTGCGGCAACGTTCTGCGCACCACCACGCGACCATCTCTATAGATGGAAAGGGACGTTTGGGCCGCCAGCGGCGTTGCCACGAACAGCAACAGCACCGATAGCCGATACCCGATAGCCGATAGCCTCATTTTATCCACTCCAGTGTGACGCGTTTTGCTATGAGAAACGTCAACACGTACCACAGGAGCACACTCACGGCCCCCACCAGCCGGGCCGTGCGCTCCACAGGCAGTGCCAAGGCGACATACACCCCAAGCGGTATGGTCGTGCCGATGGCCACCAACCGCGCGATCTTGCTGGCCCGGCGCCGGAGCAGCCGGGTGCAGTTGGCGCACAGCCCACCGATCGCGATGCCGGCGGTGTTTTCGCCGCACTTCGCGCACGGGTGGCTAGGCCCTAATCCGCTTAACCACGGCGCGGGCGAATTCGGCCGTAGCAGCACGTCCCCCCAAATCCGGTGTGCGGATGTTGTCCTGCACGATGGTCGCCTCGAGGGCGCAGCGCAGCCGCTTCCCTGCCTCGAGCTCGCCGACGTGATCGAGCATCATCGCGGCGGCGAGCAGCTGCGCCGACGGATTGGCGATCCCCTTGCCCGCGATGTCCGGCGCCGAGCCGTGCACTGGCTCGAAGATCGCAGCGTGGGTGCCGATGTTGGCCCCGGGTGCGAGCCCCAGGCCGCCGATCAAGCCTGCCGCTTCGTCGGAGAGGATGTCGCCGAACAGGTTGGTCGTGACGATGACGTCGAACTGCTCCGGCTTGATCACGAGCTGCATGGCGGTGTTGTCGACGATCTTGTCTTCCGACGCGATCGATCCCGCGTATTGCTCGGCGACGCGCCTGGCGGTGTCCAGGAACAGCCCCGACGTCGCCTTCAGGATGTTGGCCTTGTGGACGATCGTCACTTTCTTGCGGCCGTGCAGCTTGGCGTATTCGAACGCGTACTTCGCGATACGTTCGCTGCCTTCGCGCGTCACGATCGACATCGCCTGCGCCATGGCACGCCGGTCGCCGCCGATCTTGAACGTGTGATCGAGCCCGACGTACAATCCTTCGGTGTTTTCGCGGATGATGACGAGATCGACGTGCTCGTAGCGCCCGCCCGGAACGATCGTCTTGGTCGGCCGCACGTTGGCGTAGAGATCGAACTCCTGGCGCAATGCCACATTGACCGACCGATAACCGCCACCGACGGGCGTAGTGAGCGGCCCCTTGAGGCAGAGTCTGGTGCGGCGGATCGAGTCGAGTGTGGCGTTGGGAAGCGGCGTGCCGGCTTTTTCCACGGCCGCCATGCCGCCGTACTGCTCGTCCCACTCGAACTTCGTCCCCAGGGCGTCGAGCACCTGCAGCGTGGCCTCGGTGATCTCGGGGCCGATCCCATCGCCCCGGATCAGTGTGGCTTCGCGGAGGGTCAAGGCAGGCCCGGTGTCAGGCTTTTCACCGCACGCGTGAGGGCCGTCCACGGATCCTCGCCTTGGCCGCGCGCGATGGTGCGCCAGCCGATCTTGCCGACCCGGGTGTCGATGAGCACGATCGAGAGCTCCGCTGTCGCGACGGCCGGTGATCCCCGGGGCGTGGCCCCGGGGCTCGCGACCCGAAAAACCAGTCCCGCCGGGACCATCACGTATCGGCCGCCGACCAGACCCATGAGCGTGCGTAGTTGATAGCGTAGCGGATCGGGGACATCGATGATGTTCGACGCCCGCAGAAACGGCGTCCCCATCTGGTCGGGATCGGCGACGATGCCGGGTGCGCGACGGGCCACGTGCCGCAGCTCGGCAGGACGAACCCAGGTGACTTCCGGCGCCCGCGCCGTCAGCAGCGTCGCGATGATGCTGTCGCACTTGTCGAGCGTGGTGCGCCGGTCGCCTACAACCGCGTCCCAATGCAGCGAGTCTTCGGCGGCGACCAGCGCGAGCGGGGTGAGTGCGACGCGCTCGCCCGCGAGACCAGCAGTGGGAAGTGGAGCACTCGGGACAGGAGTCGGGGTCTGGGAGTTCTTCTTCCCACCACAGGCCCCAGACACCAGACACCAGACACCTATGACCAAGTACTTAGTTTTCAAGCGGTTAGTCACGGCCCGAATCTAAGCGAGCGTGAGGCCGCCGTCCACCACGATTACCTGTCCGGTGATGTGCCGTGCCGCGTCGCTGCACAGGAAGAGGATCACGCGCGCGACATCCTCGGGCTCCGCCACACGGCCGAGCACGGACTCGTGCTCGGCGCGCTCGAGCACCTCGCGCGGCAGCTGCGTCAGCAGCTCCGTCTTCACGAACCCCGGCGCGACCGCGTTGACGTTGATCCCGGCCGAGCCGAGGTCCACCGCGGCGGCCTTGGTAAGCCCGATGAGCGCCGCTTTGCTCGCGGCGTAGTTGGCGATGCCGAATCCAGGCCGGAACGCCTGATGGCTCGCGACGTTGACGATTTTCCCGAAGCGCTGCGCGCGCAGCTGCGGGGCGACGGCGTGAATGCAGTTGAACGCGCCGGTCACGTTCGTGTCCATCACCTCCGACCAGGCTTCCGGCGTGAGCCGCCAGAGCGCGCCGTCATGGGTGACGCCCGCGTTATTGACCAGGTAGTGCACGCCGCCGAGGTGAGTGCGGACTTCGCTGACGAAATGCTCGACGAGCTCCATCTCCCGGACGTCGCACAGTGCCGAGTAGCATGGGACGCCGCACGCCTTGATCGCCGTCTCGGTAAGCAACGCCTGGGGGCCGACCTCGCGTCCCGGCATTTCGACGTAATTGAAGGCGACGCCGCAACCACTTTGGGCGAATTCGAGCGCGACCGCGCGGCCCAGTCCCGTCGCGCCGCCGGTGACGATGACGACGCGTCCCTTCAGGGACTCGGGCGTTCGCTGGGGTTGGGGTCGCTCCTGTACCGCGGGCGCGGAAGCTGAGCGCCCCCCCCCGCTCGACGACCAAGGATATGGACCAGAGGGGCTCAAGGAGTTCGAACCTATGTTCGAACTTGAACATCGGCAAGCGGCGTCGCAACTTAGCCTACGTGCGAACGGCCTCGGTGATCGCATGGGCGCTCATTGCGCTGCTTGGCGCCGCGGCCTTCGGGGTGCTCGCGTTGGTTCGTGGCGAGACGATCAGCGCGGCGTGGCTGCTGATCGCGGCCGTCTGCACCTACGCCATCGCCTATCGCTTCTACTCGAAGTTTCTCGCAACCCGAGTCTTCGGTCTCGATCCCCGCCGCGCCACGCCCGCCGAGCGCTTCAATAACGGTCACGACTTCGTGCCGACGAATCGCTGGGTGCTGTTCGGCCACCACTTCGCGGCCATCGCGGGCGCGGGTCCGCTGGTGGGACCGGTGCTGGCGGCGCAGTTCGGATTCCTCCCCGGGACGCTGTGGCTCGTCATCGGCGTAGTACTCGGCGGTGCGGTCCAGGACTTCACGATCCTGTTCTGCTCGCTGCGCCGTGACGGCAAATCGCTTGGCCAGATGGCCAAGGAGGAAGTCAGCAGAGTCACCGGCGTGACGGCGATGATCGCGGTACTCGCGATCATGATTATCCTGCTGGCCGTGCTCGCACTGATCGTCGTCAATGCGCTGCGCGCGTCGCCGTGGGGACTGTTCACGATCGCCTGCACGATTCCCATCGCGCTGCTCATGGGTTGGTGGATGAAGCGCTGGCGGCCGGGGAAGATCGGCGAAGCGTCGATTATCGGCGCGGTGCTGTTGCTGGTCGCGCTGATCGGCGGAGGCAGCGTCGCGGCTCATCCGACGCTCGCGGCGGCATTCACCCACAATGGCACAACGATCTCGTGGATGATGATCGCTTACGGATTCAGCGCGTCGGTGCTGCCTGTCTGGATGCTGCTCTGCCCGCGCGATTACCTGTCGACATTCCTCAAGATCACGACGGTGCTAGTCCTGGGGCTCGCGATCCTGATCATTCTGCCGCCGCTCAGAATGCCGGCGCTGACGCCGTTCGCCACGGCGGGCGAGGGCCCCGTGTTTGCGGGCAAGCTGTTCCCGTTTGCGTTCATCACGATCGCCTGCGGCGCGATTTCCGGTTTCCACTCGCTCGTCGCCTCTGGCACGACGCCCAAGATGATCACGCGCGAGACAGACGCGCGAATGATCGGGTACGGCGGGATGGTCATGGAGTCGTTCGTCGGCGTCATGGCGATGATCGCCGCCTGCACGCTCGATCCCGGTGTGTACTTCGCGATGAATACGACGCCCGCAGCCCTCGCCGGCGCCTCGGATGTGTTGAATCAAGCGGGCTTCGTCGTCACGCCCCAGTACATGCAGGCGCTGGCGGCACAGATGGGGGAGCAAACACTGATCGCGCGCACCGGCGGCGCGCCGTCTCTGGCTGTCGGCATCGCACACATCTTCTCAGGCCTGACCACCGCCCTCGGCGGCAAGACGTTGTCGGCGCTCTGGTATCACTTTGCCATCATGTTCGAGGCGCTGTTCATCCTCACCACGATCGACACCGGCACGCGCGTCGGCCGCTTCATGCTCCAGGAGATCGTCGGCCACGTGTGGCCCAGGTTCGGCGAGACGTCGTGGCTGCCGAGCGTGTTGATCTCGAGCGGCGCGGTATGCGCGGCGTGGGGCTACTTCCTGTGGCAGGGAGTCGTGGATCCGTATGGCGGCATCAACGCGCTCTGGCCGCTGTTCGGCATCGCGAATCAGCTGCTCGCGGCGGTGGCGTTGTGCGTGGCCACCACGATCCTGATCAAGATGGGTCGCCAGCGGTACGCCTGGGTCACGCTCGCCCCGCTGGTCTGGATCATCATCGTTACGATGACGGCTGGCACGCAGCTCGTCTTCTCGTCTGATCCGAAGCTGGGTTTCTTTGCGCGAGCTGCTGCACTCGCGGGATCGGCGGATCCGAGCGCCGGCCAGCGCATTGCGAACTTCTATCTCGACGCGGGGATCACCATGTTCTTCATGGCCGTCGTCGCGATGCTGGTGATTACATCGGCGCGGGAGTGGTGGCTCGTGCTCTCAAAGCGCAAGCCCGCGACGGTGCACGAGACGCCCTACGTCGAGACCGCGTTGATTGCTACGGGGCCCGCCGGGTCTTGATGATGATCACCCCGTTCGCCCCGCGCGTGCCGTAGATGGCAGTCGCTGCCGCATCCTTGAGCACATCGATCCGCGCGATGTCCCGTGGCGCCAGGGCAGCGAGGGCCGCGCCGAGCGCCCCGCTGGGTACCGGCATGTCGTCGATGACGAGCAGGGGCTCCCCGCGTTGGCCACGGATCCGGAGCGTGTAGTCTCCGTTCGGCAAGCGTAACACCTGCAGCCCGGGGACGCGCGCCCGCAGCAACTCCTCGACCCGCGCGACGCGCGTATCGGCGTCGGTCGGTGAGATCGAGGTTACCGCGCCCGTGCGGTCCCGCTGCGACTGGGTTCCGTACCCCACGGACACCGTTTCGTCGGGCTCGGGCCGCTCACGCTGTGAGGAGCCGTGGCGCCCGCAGCTCGCCAGCGCCGCAAGGGCCAAGGCGCAGCCGATCGCTGTTCGCATCGATCCCCTCCTGGCGACACGCCCATCGACCGGCTCTCATTAGGGTTGCACGCCGGAGCCGCACGCCGTCCCGCCGTAGCCGGCGTTCTGGCACAGCGCCGGGTTGGAGCTGATCTGGCCCTGCGGGATCGGGAAGCGTTTTTTGTATGTAGCGAGCGGGCCCTGATTCGTCGAGTTGGGATCGTGAGTCTGGAGGCTGGTGGACCAGTAGCCGGGCTCCCGCGAGTCGCGCCGCACGAGGTCGAACCAGCGCTTCGCCTCGAAGGCGAGCTCCCAGGCACGCTCCATGTAGATGGCGTCGCGGACGGACAGTGGATCGGTCGCCCCGGCGTAGTTTGCCGGCTCGGGCCGGTTCTCGGTGCCCGTACCATTCCGCGAGCGGGCGCGGATCAAGTTCAGGTAGGTGATGGCCGTGCCCGCGTTCCCCAGCTCGTTCTGCGCCTCGGCGTAGAACAGGAGCGCCTCGGCGTAGCGGTACAACGGCGTATCGACGTCGCTGATGTCCCAATTCGCCCCGTTGTCGCTCTTCTTGTACTTGTACGGCATCGGTCCATCGGCGAGCGGCGTGGCGCACAGATTGCTGAGGCCGCAGCCACCGGTGACATAGGCGGCGTTGCTCGTGTAGTCCGTGCCGCCGTCGCGTCGATAGTCACCCGCCGCGTAGCTGTTCCAGAACCAGGTGGTCGGGTGGATGAGCCCCCAGCCTCCGCCCTGGCCGCGGTCGAGCCCCCAGTCGCGCGGATAGTAGAACAGTTGAAAGATCGTGCCGGTGCGGGAGTTCACCCCGGAATTCGCGACGACGAAGATCATCTCCCGGTTGCCCTTGTTACTGGGGCGGAACGTGCGCAGGTAGTCGGCGTTGAGTGACCAGAGGCCGGAGTCGATGACGCGCTTGGCCGCATCGGAAGCCTGTTGCCACTCGTTCTTCCGCATATAGGTGGATCGCCACAGGTAAACGTCGGCTAGAGCCATCTGCGCCGCCCCCTTCGTCACGCGCCCCTGCGTGGGGTTGCCGTATCCGTCCGAGGCCGGCCACGTAGCGGGGAGCTCCGCCTCGGCTTCGGTCAAGTCCTGAATGATCGCCTGATGGACCTCTTCGACCGGCGTGCGCACGGGGCGCGGGTCGGCTTGCTCCTCGGGCGACAACAGGAGTGGCACGCCGTCGTACACTTTGGTCAGCCACAAATACGCGTACGCCCGCAGGAACTTGGCCTCCGCGAGATTGTATGCCTTCGTCTGGGCATTCGGCGTCTCGATCGCGGGGCCCTTGGAGAGCACGAGATTGGCGCGCGTGATTATCGAGTACATGGTGTTCCAATAGCCGCCCGTGGGACCTGTACTCGCGTCCCAGGCAATGAAGTCCGGGCGCTTAGTTTCGAAGTTCGGCTCGCGATTGTCGGCACGGCTTTGGTCGGAGGCGAGCTCGGGCGTGGTCCAGTTGGCCTGGCCCTGGATCCCTCGGAGTCCGTTGTAGATCGCGATTGTGGCGCTGTTCAGATCGGCACCCGTCTTGTAGAAGGTGTCTGTGGTCGTGAATCCCTGGGGATCCTCGACCAGCAGATCGGTGCAGGCCGCCGCCGTCAGTCCGACGGAGAGCGCCACCAGCGCGACCAATGGCTTGCGTGTCATGGCAGTTCGCTCCTTATCGTGGCTCAGAAGGTGAGGCTGAGGCCGAGGTTCCACGTCCGCGTGCGCGGATAGGCGCCGATGTCGATCCCGCCGAAGCGCCCGTCGCCGCCCATGCTGTTCACGTCCGGATCGAATCCCGAATAGCCCGTCAGTGTCCACAGGTTCTGGCCCGTAAGGTACAGCTGGGCTGCCTCGGCACCCCACAGCCAGCGTGCGGGAAGCTGGTAACCCAGCGTGAGGGTCTGAAGCCGCAGGTACGAACCGTCCTCCACAAACGTGCTGTAGAGCCGGCGGGGTCGCGAGCGGTTGGCTCGCGGGATATCGGTGTCGGTGTTGGTCGGCGTCCAGCGGTCGCGCACGCAGGTCCGCTCGTTGGCCTGCCCGATCGCGGCGCAGCCGTATGCGTTCCCCGCGTTGACGACCTTGTTGCCGGACACGAAGCTCAGCAACACGTCGAGCGAGAACGGTCCGTAGGTCAGCGTGTTGCTCAGACCGCCGTAGAACTTGGGTTCGCCGTAGCCGAGGATGACCCGGTCGGCGGCGGTGATCTGCCCGTCGGGTGCATCGGGGATGCTATCGCCGTCCGTATCGAGCGTGATCTGGTCCACGATCTTGTATTCGCCCGGGGTGCACTGCGCGGTGTTCGTCAAATAGCACAGGTCGCCCGACTGCCACAGGCCGTTGACGGCGTAGCCGAAGATCGCGCCGAGCGGCTGGCCCACCTTCACGATGTAGATATCGTTCGGGGCGAAGAAGTTGCCGGTCCGTGGCGCGAGGAATAACGCGGTGTCGATCCCGAGGTTGAGCACCTTGTTGCGGTTCGCGGAGACGTTCACGGAGCTGCGCCACGTGAGCCGGGGGCGCTGCATGTTGATCGAGCTGACCGACAGCTCGAGCCCCCGATTGCGCACCGAGCCGATGTTGCGCAGCTGGCTGGTGAAGCCGGTGGTGGAGGGCAACGGGACAACCAGCAAGAGGTCCTTCGTCGTGGACCGGTAATGGTCCAACGTGACCGTCACCCGGTGATCGAGGAACGCCGCGTCAAAGCCGAGATTGAACTGCGTCTGCTGCTCCCAGCGCAGATCCGGGTTCGGCATCCGAGCAGCGGGGGCGAGCGCGGGAATCTCGATGCCGCCGGCGGTATAGAACGCCGTGCTCAACTGCGTCAGTGACTGGTACGACTCGACCGCCTGGTTACCGACCTGGCCGTAGCTGAGGCGAAGCTTCAGGTCGCTGAAGAGCGACTGGCCCCGCATGAAGCGCTCGTCCGTGATACGCCAGGCGACGGCCGCCGATGGGAAGAACGCCCACTTGTTGTTCGCGCCGAAGCGGCTGGAGCCGTCGTAGCGACCGGTCAGCGTGAAGAGATACTTGCCGGCGAGGTTGTAGTTCGCACGTGTGATATAGGAGAGGATCGCTGACTCGCCGATCCCGCTGCTGGCCGCCAGCAGCTGCGCGCCGGAGCCGAGGTTGTAGACGTTGGTCTCGTCGGTCGGGAAGAGCGCGCCGTCGCCGCGAATGTTCTCCCCGTAGAAGGTCTGCACCGAGAACCCGCCCAGCAGGTCGACGTGGCCGGGCCCGAGGGCGCGACGATAGGTGAGCGTGTTCTCGCTGGTGAGGTTCCGGATCTCCTCCGAGAAAATCCAGCCCGCGCCACCGACACCGCCGTCGAGCACGGTGCGCGGGGCGAAGAAATGAATCTTGTTGAACTGGAAGTTTCCGCCCAGGGTGCTCTTCATGCGCAGGTCCGGCGTGATGTCGTATTCACCGGAGACGCTCCCCAGCAGGCGCGTGGTCGTGTTCAGATCCGTGAGCTCGAGCGCGTTGGCGATGGGATTCGGGACCGGCTCGGTCGTGGGCGACGTCTTGATCCAGTTGCCCGCCGCGTCCCTGGGCGCGACGAACGGCGCGAACTGCATGGCGGCCTGGATGCCGTTGGCGCTGTTGCCCAGGGACCCGTTCTCCACCCTCGGCGCATTGCGCGTGACCCGCGTAAAGCTCAGGCTGGTGGCGAGCCGGAATCGGTCGCTCACGTTACCGTCGAGATTGAGACGGACCCCGTGACGCCGGAAGTCCGAGCCGATCTCGATACCGTCCTGGGCGGCGTAGTTGCCGCTGATCAGGTATCGCAGACCCTGATTGCCCCCTGAGAATGAAAGGGAGCCGCTCGCCTGCGGCGCGGCGGCGCAGTATCGCCAGGTGTCGCAGGTCCGAAGCATCATCGACGGATAGTCGTAGGTTGGGGCCGACGCAATCTGGCCCGCGGTGTACGGCAGCGTGAGGCTCGCGTTCGCGGCCGCCTCGTTCGCGAGTTGCATGAACTCAGGTCCGGTGAGCACGGGGATGGTCTTGGACACACGCTGAAATCCGTAGCTCGTTTCGACGGTCACGCGATTTCGGTCGGCCTGGCCGCGCCTGGTGGTAATCAGCACCACGCCGTTGGCGCCGCGCGCGCCGTAGATCGCCGTCGCGGAGGCATCCTTGAGCACGTCGATCGACTCGATGCCGTCTACATCGATGGACATCAGCGGGTTGGACTTCGGATCCGACGACGCGGTGCCCTGTTCCGCCGGGATGCCATCGATCACGTACAGCGGCTCGCTGTTCGCGCTGATCGAGCCGGTCCCGCGGACGCGGACGCGGAGACCCGCGCCCGGCATCCCCGAATTCGAGGTCACCTGGACGCCTGCGGCCTTGGCCTGGAGGCCAGTGGTCAGCGTCACGATGGGCGCCACCCCGGCCTTGAACTCGTCCGCCGTGATCGACGCCACCGCTCCCGTCAGATCCTGCTTCCTGACCGTGGCGTACCCGATGGCCACAACGGGGTTGAGCTCGATGGCGCTCGGTTGCAGCGCGAGATCCACTACGGCTTGCTGACCGTCTTGCACGGCGACGCTGGCGTCCGCCGGGAGGTAACCCACCAGCCGGGCTCGGATGCGGTACGTGGCCGGCGGCACATCGGCGATGGTGTATTGGCCGTCCGTCCCGGTCTCGACACTGAATCGTGTGCCGACGAGCGCTACCCGGGCGTTCAGGAGGGGTGTGCCACTCGCCGCATCCCGCACGGTCCCGCCGATCGACCCGGTCTGCCGTCTCGCCCGCCCGTCCGGCGCGTCGGAGACGAGGAGAATCTGGCCGGTTCGATCTACCGTCGGCACGGCACCGGTGCCCTGAAGCAGCTGGTCCAGCGCGACGCGGACGGAGACCGCGTCGAGCCGCACCGAGACCCACTGCTCCAGCGGTACGACCCGACGCGAGTACGCTATGCGCACGCCGGCACGCCGGGCGACTTCGTCCAGCGCGTCCTTCAACGACACGCGTTCTAGCGCGATGGTTAAAGTGTCGTCGAGTGATGGACGTGGGTCGCCTTGCCACTCGGCGGCACAGGGGGCCGTCGCCGCGCCCAACATGACCAACATGCCGGTAACCGTAGTCAGGAACCGCATAGCCAGTTTCCTCCGTCTAGTGTCCCGGACGAACCGAGATGAAGTGCACCAGTCGTCCGCTCCGCGTGGCGCGGACATCGAGCACCTGTGCCAAGGTTTGCACCGCTTCGTCGGCCGACTTGGTCATGAAGGAGATCGTGATCCGCTCGTCGGCCAACGTTGGATCGTTGGTCTCGATCTCGAGGTCGTACCAGCGTTCGAGTTGTGCGATGACGCGGGCGAGCGGCGCATCGTCGAACAGCAGCGCCCCACGGGTCCAGGCGAGATAGTTCGCCAGCGGAACATCGCGCGTGACGAGGGCCCCGCCGCTCGAGTCGAGCACCGCCCGTTCGCGCGCGCGGAGCGTCACCAGCACCGGGTCGGCACCCCTCAAGCCGCGTAGTGCCACCCGGCCCTCGGCGACGACGACTTCCACGGCGGGTTCCTGCCGGTAGGCGCGGACGGCGAACTCGGTACCGAGGTCCTGCGTCGACCCGCGCGCGGTGCGCACGATGAAGGGGCGCTTCGCGTCGTACTCCACGGCGAAGTACGCCTCACCCTCGAGGTCCACCGTTCGCGAGCGAGCCCCGTAGTCGCGCGGCACGCGCAAGCGCGTATCGGCGCCGAGCAGCACGCGGGAGCCGTCCGGTAGTGTCAGTGAGGAGAGCTGGCCACGGGCCGTGGCATATGCGTGGGGCGCGCCGACAGGACGGTTGAAAAACACGCGCAGGGACCCCACAACGAGGACCGCGATTGCCGCGGCAGCGATCGCCGTGGCCCATGGTACCGTCCACCACCGACGCCTGGTCGGCACGAGCTCCAAAGAGGGCTTGGCGCGCGTGGGACGCCCGTGCGATTTCGGGATGTCCCAATCCCGCGTGGTGTCGCCCGTGAGTCGCCACACGGCGCGCAGCTGATCCAACAGCTCACCGCGCCTGGGATCGGCGGCGACCCATGCCTGGATCGTCGCCGCTTCCTCGGGCGAGCAGTCGCCATCGATCAACCGGAGCAGGTCGGCGTGTGCGAACATGGGCTCTCAATACTGAGAACCCCTGGGGAGGCCTAAAGTATGAAGAGGTAGGGCGCGAGTTTTTCCTTGAGCCGTACCGTTGCACGCCACATCTGAGACTTTACGGTGCCGAGCGACACGCCGGCGCGCGCGGCGATCTCGTGGTAGCTGAGGTGCTGGTGGCGGCGCAGGACAAAGATCTCGCGGCATCGAGCCGGCAGCTCGGCGATCGCGCGCGCCACGGTATCAGCAAGCTCGCGCCGCAGATACAGATCCTCGGGGCTCGATGCGGTGGGCGTCTCTTCCCGTGTTGCGCGCTCGATCCAGGCCGCCGCCACCTTCCGGTGGCGCAGATACTTCAGGGCGCGGTTACGGGCCGCTACATACAGGTAGGACCGCGACAGCTCCATGCCGCCTCGACGGGTGCGCGAATCCCATAGGCACAGGAAGAGATCGTGCACGAGGTCCTCGGCGATCACCGCCGATCCGACGAAGCGCAGGACGTACTCGCACAGTTCCACGTAATGTGTCTGGAATGCCGACTCCCACGCGTGCTGCGCAGGGCAGAGGGCGTGGGCCGCCGACCCGGGCTGCAAGGTCGGGAATGCGTGACGCGAGGGGTCCGCCATGGGCGCGGTCCTGTGGAACTACCGCAGGATCAGGCCTGGGTTCCATCGAGGCCCTGCTAAAGCTCTACGTACGCCCCAACCTCAAAGACCTGATTCGGCGGAATCTTGAAGAAGGCAGTCGCTCGAAGCGCATTCCGCGACATGAATGAGAACAATCGCTCGCGCCACATCGCCATGCCGGGCCGGTCCGAGGCGATTAATGTCTCGCGACCGAGAAAGAATGTCGTCCCCTCCAGGGGGATACTCAGACCGTTCGCCTTGCATGCCGCCAGAATCTCATCGATGTCGGGATCCTGCATGAAACCGTAGCGCGCCACGACGCTGTGGAATCCCTTCCCACTGCGCTTCACCGTCACGCGCTGCTCTCCGGCCACATGCGGCACGTCCTCGGTCGTCACGGTGAGAAACACGATCTTCTCGTGCAGCACCTTGTTGTGCGTGAGATTGAGCACCAGCGCCGGCGGCGTGCCGTCGGAGCTGCCGTACATGAACACCGCCGTCCCCGGTACGCGCACCGGCGGCTCGGCGGCAAGATCCGCCAGGAGCAGCTTCAGGGGCACTGTCTTCTCCATCATGCGCTTGGCGAGAATCTCCCGGCCGCGCTTCCACGTGATCATGATGAAGTAGAGAACGATCGCGATCACCAGCGGTACCCACCCGCCATGCCAGATCTTCAGCGCGTTCGCGACGAGGAACGTCAGGTCGACGATCAAGAATGACCCGGAGACCAGTGCCGCCTTGGCAAAGCTCCAGCCCCACACCTCGCGGCTCATGACGTAAAACATCATGGTCGTCAGCGCCATCAGGGTCGACAACGCGACACCGTACGCCCCGGCCAGGTTGCTCGAGGTCTGGAAGTACAGCACCAACGCAATCGTCAGCACCGCGAGCATCTTGTTGACCGACGGCACGTAGATCTGGCCGATCTCGCGCGACGACGTGTGCTCGATCTCCATGCGCGGGATGTAGCCGAGTTGCACCGCCTGGCGCGTGAGCGAAAACGCGCCGGAAATGACGGCCTGGGATGCAATGATGGCGGCCAGGGTGGCGAGCGGGATCAGCGGAATCAGCAGCTTCGCCGGCGCAAGAAGATAGAAGGGATTGGCGGCGGCTTCCGGATTCGTCAGCAACAGCGCGCCCTGACCGAAGTAGTTCAGCATTAGCGCGGGCAGCGGAATCGTGAACCACGCGAGCTGAATCGCGGTATGACCAAAATGACCGAGATCGGCATACAACGCTTCACCGCCCGTGACGACCAGAAAGACGGCGCCCAACACCAGCAACCCGCGACCCGGATCCTCGGCGAGGAAGTGAATGGCGTGAGTCGGTAGCACGGCACCGACGACGGCGGGATTCCGGAGGATGCCGTTGAGCCCGAGCACCGCGATCGTGAAGAACCAGACCAACATGACCGGCCCGAACACCGCGCCTACCCGCGCGGTCCCCCGGCTCTGGAACATGAATAGACCGACGAGGATGGCAAGCGTGATCCAGATGACCCAGGGCTGCAAGTGCGGCGTCGCGATCTCGAGACCCTCGACCGCGGAGAGCACCGAGATCGCGGGCGTCAGTGCGCCGTCGGCGTAGAGCAACGCGGCGCCAAAAATCCCGAGCACGATCATCAGCCGCCGTGGCGACAGCCCGCGCATGACGCGGCTCCCGTTCACGAGCGCCATGAGTGCCAGCACGCCGCCCTCGCCCTTGTTGTCGGCGCGAATGATCACGACGTGGTACTTCACCGTGACGATGAGGACCAGCGACCAGAAAATGAGCGACAGCACACCCAGCACGTTACCCGGCGTTACGGGAATCCCGTGCTGTCCATGAAACGCCTCCCGCAGCGCGTACAGCGGGCTCGTCCCGATGTCGCCGTACACCACGCCGAGCGCCAGCAGCGACAGGCGCGCGAGATACCGTCCCCGCGGGCGGGGATTGGCGGTCGGATTGGGGTTTGGGGGTGCAGCCGGGGGGGGGGCGCTCATGGCGGGGGAACCCTATGCAGGCGCATCCAGAAAGGCCAGAGGATAACCAAACCCAAAGTGCCAACGGCACTTACCAGGAACGCCGTCCCCCCATTCACGCGCTGAAAAACGAGGCCAAGCGCAATCCCCCCGGCCAGCGCGGCCACCCCCGTCAGCGCGTGATACACGCCATACCCGCTCCCGCGACGTCCACCGGTCGCGGCTGACACGAGTGCTAGTTCGGGGCTTTCGGTCAGGCCCGCGACGACGCCAAGGGCGAGAAACAGGACCCACGCCGCGAGCGGACTCGCGGCAAACGCCATCCCGGCGGCGAGCGCGACATAGGTGAGCCATCCGATCCACATCGTCCGGGATGGACCGATCCTGTCGGACAAGCTTCCACCAACGAAGCTCGTTGACGCTTTAATGACGTGAACGGCGGCCCAGAGCAGCGGGATGAGTGCAACGGCAATGCCTAATTGCTGAGCCCGAAAGATGATGAGTGTTTCGGGCATTCGGACCACGTAGAAGATTGCGATGGCGATAACTGATGGTGGAGGCCGGTGAAGGTTGGTGGAGGTTGGTGAAGGTACGCTTTCCTCCACCATCTTCGACCGCCCTCGCCCGTCCTTCACCGCCCAAGTGGCAAGCATGGTCACCAGGACGCCCGGGACAATGCTTGCCAATATCACCGTGCGAACGTCGGCACCGCGACTCAGGACCAGCCAAGCCACCAGCGGCCCAATCACCGCGCCCACGTGGTCGAGCCCACGCTGCAGGCCAAATGCGCGGCCGACGATCGGAGCCGGCGTCACGTCCGCGATCAACGCGTCGCGCGGCGGCGTCCGCAGCCCCTTGCCCAGCCGGTCCACGACGCGCAGGACAACCACCTGCCAGGCGGCTGCGGTCAGTGCGATGATCGGCCGCACGGCTGCCGCAAGGAAATAGCCGCCGACGATCAGCGGCCCGCGGCGTGACGCCCGGTCCGCAAGCCGGCCGGAGACGAGCTTTACGAGCGCGGCGGCGGCATTGGCGGCGCCGTCCAGCGCGCCCAACGCCACCGCCCCGCCGCCCAGAACGCCGGTGATGAATGCCGGCAGCAGCGGGTACACCATCTCACTCGCGAAATCGTTGAGAAGGGAAACAGCACCGAACAGCTTGACCTGCCTAGGGAGCGCGGGTCGATTACTCACCCAAGCCGAGTCCCCAGCGGATCAGCGTGACGGGCAGGCCGCCGTATGGGAGCACGGCGTCGTGAAACGATCGCAGCGAAAAGCTGTTGCCCTTCGCCTTGCGGAAATCGTCGCGCAGCCGGAGCAGCTCGCGCCGCCCGACGGCATAACACAGTTGATATGCCGGCCAGGCGCAGTAGCGCCGCACTTCGGCCTCGGCGTTGCCGCGCTCGACGTGCAGCTCGCTCACCATCTGCTCGACCGCCTGCTCGCGTGTCATGCCGCGCGTGTGCAGGCCGACGTCGAGCAAAATGCGCATGGCGCGCCACAGCAGGTGCACGCGCTGGAAGAAGAGCTCCTCGTCCGAGGCGTAGAACCCCTCTTCGCCCATCATGTCTTCGCAGTACAATGCCCACCCTTCGACGGTGAGGGGCGTCCAAAGGTTCTTGCGGACATGCGACGGCTGCTCTTTGGCGATCACGAGCTGCAGATGGTGACCGGGATAGCCTTCGTGCAACGCCGTCGCGGCCAACTCGTAGCGGCAGTGATCGCGCAGAATCCGCTCCTGCTGCGCCGCCGGCAGGCGCGAATCGGGGACCGTGACGTAGAACCAGCCGGTGCGGTTGCGGCTGTAGGCCCCAGGGCTGTCGTAGGCGGCGTACGGAATCACCGGGCGCATGAACGCCGGCGTCGGAATCACACCCAGCGGTGCCTTGGGAATGGGCGCCAGCTTCCGTTGCTCCACAAAATCACGAGCGCGAGCCATCTCCCTGGCGTACGCGTCGACCAGCTCGTTCGGAGCGGGGTGATCGCCCCGCAGCTTGTCCACGAGCTCCGGCCACGGCCTGCCGCCGTCCAGCCGTTTAGCGAGGCGCACGAGATCCGCCTCGACTTCCTCCTTCAGCCGCAAGCCGTAGCGCCACAGCTCCGGCGCCGTATCGCGGAGCGCGTGCTGATAGTGCAGTAGGAAGTCGAACGCTTCCTCGCCGATCGCGAAATGCTCAGTCCCCATTTCCAGCCAGCGCTCGAGATTCGCGTCGAACGCGAGCAGCGCCGCGCTCGCCCGCTCCGCCGCGGCCGAGAGACGGGCGGCGTGCATCGGCGCCTGCGCGCCGAGCGCGGCGGCAAGGTCTTTGACGAGCAACCGGCCGCCCTCGGTCATTCGCAGCGCCGTTTCGACGAAGACGCGCACCGGCTCGTCCAGCGAGGCCTTGAGATCGTCGAGGAATTCGGGGATGTCCTCGAGTCGCCCGATCGCCGCCGCCGCCTTCTCGGCGGGCGTGCGGTCGGCGGAGAGCAGCAGGTGATGCAGCCCGCCGAGCAGATGCGAGAGCCAGAATTCGGGATTCTTGGCCTGGGGTTTCAGCTTCTCGAAGCGGCGGAGCATGACGCGGATTTCATTCAGCAGCGCGGTGCGGTCGATCTCCTCGTCCAGATCGGCGGCGTTGGCTGCTTCCAGCGCGGTGGCGATCGACCTGAGCGCCGCGAGATGGGGCGCGAGCGCGGCGGGACTGAAACGGCCGTAGCGGTCATCATGCCCCGGCACGCCGGCCTGTGTGGCTGCCACAGGGTCCAGATGCCAGTAGAGATCGAAGAACGACTGCTCGATGTCGCGGAAGCTCATGTCTTCAATAACCGATGGCACTCTTCGTCGGACAGGACCCGGTCAGTGCGCTTCGCCGCATCGAACAGCGTGCGGCAGGCCTCATCGTCCTCGGGGTCGTAGCCGTGACGTTCCAGCCAGTACTTGACGTTGGAGAGGCCCGAGACCGGCGAGATCTCGATGCGCTGCTCGAAACCAAACTCCGCCGCCGGTACCGAGCTATACACCCGATCGGCTAGCCAGTTGTGGCCCTTCTTCTTGGCCTTGATGATCGCCGCGGCGTGCACGCCCGTGCCCGTCCGGAAAGCATCGGTCCCTATCACAGGATAGTTCACGGGAATTGGTACACCGACCGCATCCGCGACCAGCCGGCAGTACTCGGGCAGCTTGCGAATATCCCCTTTGTGCGCGCCGAGCAGCTTGAGATTCACGATCAGGAGATCCATTTCGGCGTTGCCGACCCGCTCGCCCACGCCGAGCGCCGTCGCATGCACGCGATCCACGCCCGCCTCGATCGCGGCGAGGCAATTGATCAGCCCCATCCCTCTGTCCCGATGCCCGTGCCAGTCGATTTTCACGTCTTTCTTTTTGACGATTTCCTCTTTGACGAAGTTCACTAACGCCTTCACGCCTACGGGCGTGGCGTGTCCTACCGTGTCGGCGAGACAAATGCGTTCGGCACCGCAGTCAATTGCCGCGCCGTACAGCGCCTTGATCGTCTCTGGCCTGGCGCGCGTCGTGTCCTCCGTGACGTACATGACCGGCAGGCCATGCCCCACCGCATAGGTGACGGCCTCCTCGGTGGCGGCGACGATGCGGTCCAACGTCCAATCCTCCGTATACTGCCGGATCGGGGAGGAGCCGATGAACGTGGCCGCTTCGATCTTGATCCCGACCTCGTTGGAAACGCGGACGATCGGCTCGATATCGGCGATGACCGTCCGGGCGGCGCAGTTCGGAGCGATGGGGAGCTTGTGGTCCCGAATCTCCCTGGCGAGCGCTCGCACCTGATCGACGACGCGCGGACCCGCCCCCGGCAAGCCGATATCGGCGGCGACGATACCAAGGTCCGCCATCAGGTGCAACAGCCGCTTTTTGACGTCGAGCGACGGATCGGTGACCGACGGGGACTGCAGGCCGTCGCGCAGCGTCTCGTCGTTGAGATCGACCCGGGCACGGGTCCAATCGAAGCTCCCGTTTACGCCCGTGCTGTTCCAGTCGTAGATAAGCTGGCGCTCATCCATCCGTTTAGTATAGTTCGCCACAATGGTTGAATCCATGACCGCACTTTTGTCCCACGATCGCGTGCGTGCGGCGCGCGCGCACATCGAGCGCTCCGACGAAACGACGCTTGGCCGCCAGGCCGCGCTGTCGGCGATTCCCGCACCAACGGGGGCGGAAGCAGCGCGTGGCGCGCGTGTCGTCGAAATGTTAGGTGAGGCGGGGTTGGCGGATGTGCAGGTTGACGAGGTTGGGAATGTCCGCGGATGGTATCGAACCGGTTCCAGCGACAATGGCTGCGTCGTGGTATCTGCGCATCTGGACACCGTTTTCGGTCCGGAATTGGACGTGTCGGTCGCGCGTCGCGGGCCGCGGCTCGAAGGCCCCGGCATCGCCGACAACGCGCGCGGTCTGGCGGCGCTCGTCGCGATCGGCGAGGCGCTCGTCCGGACGCGGGTGGAAACTCAGCGACCCGTGTTGTTTGCCGCGACCGTGGGCGAGGAGGGTAGCGGCGATCTCCGTGGGGTCAGGCATTTGTTAGGCCCGTCCGACCGTCCGACCGTCCGACCGTCCGCCTTTATCGCCTTGGACGGCGCCGGCATCGAGCGCATCGTACATCGGGCGCTGGGCGTTCGACGCTACCGCGTCACCTATCAAGGCCCCGGCGGTCATTCGTGGACGGCCTTCGGCTTAGCCAACCCGGCGCATGCGGTCGGTCGGGCCACGGCCATGGTTGCTGCCTTGCCGGCCGACAGCTCACACCGCACCGCCTGCTCGGTGGTTCGTTTGAGTGGCGGCACCGGTCTCAATTCGATTCCACGGGAAGCCTGGCTCGACCTCGATATTCGCGCTGAGGACCCTCACGACCTGAGCAGACTCGATGACGAGGTGCAAGCGAGCCTCGCGCGAGCGCTGCAGGACGAAAACCGGCATCGCACTCCAGGCAGCCCTCTCCTCACGCTGGCTGTGCAACGCATCGGCGAGCGGCCGTCTGGGGTCACGCCGCGCACGCACCCGTTGGTGCAGACCGCCGTCGCCGCGACGCGAGCCGTTGGCTACGACCACCAGCTCGCCTGCGCCTCGACCGATGCCAACGTCCCCATCGCCCTCGGCGTCCCCGCCGTGGCGTTGGGCGGGGGTGGTCGATCGGGCGACGCCCACCTGCCGACGGAGTGGTACGAAAACGACAAGGGCGCGCTCGGCATCGTGCGCGCCCTCCTCGTCACAGCCGCGATGGCCGAAGCTCAGTGAGCGGCGGCGCCGCCTCCCGGTAACGGTTTCGCGCGATGCATCAATAGCAGAAGCGGTAACGACAGCACGAAGACGGCCCCGAACAGCAGGAACAGCTGCTCGAACGACAGCATCATCGCCTGCCGGGTGACGATCCCGTTGAGAAACCCGATTGCCTTTGTTTGAGCCAGCGCGGGCAGCTCGCCCCGCCCGATCAGTACCTGCGTGATCGCCGCGAGCCGCTCCCGGGTGGCCTCCGCGTAGGGGGTCACATTGGGCGCCAGGTCAGCCCGGTGAATCGCCGTGAAGCGTTGCAGGAGCGTCGCCGACAGCGCGATGCCCACGCTGCCCCCCAGCTGCCGCATCAGGTTGAACAACCCCGTGCCGTTGGGGATCTTGGACATCGGCAAGTCGGCGAGCGCCAGGTTCGTCAGCGGCACGAAGATCAGCCCCAGCCCCACGCCGCGGAAAATCAGCGGCCAGAAGAAGTCGGACATGCCGCTTTCGGTCGTGAAATGCGCGTGCTTCCACATCGAGAGCGCGAAGATTCCCACCCCCGCCGCGATCGATAATCGTGCGTCGAATTTGCCCGTCAAACGTCCCATGGACGCCATCGTGAACGCGCTGGCCAG
>Ga0210382_10000260_pt1 | contig 20418 bp, 16 predicted proteins | sample PLMedo_FD_155452 | JGI IMG/M metagenome (GOLD analysis project Ga0210382, IMG submission 155452) | Groundwater sediment microbial communities from an aquifer in East River, Colorado, USA - PLM0_60_coex redo | ecosystem: Environmental > Terrestrial > Soil > Riparian zone | place: USA: East... | reverse complement strand
TCCAGGAGGAGCGGGAACAGGCCGTCGCGGCGCTGCGCGAGTCCGAGGCGCAGTACCGCTCCCTGTTCGAGAACACGCCGTACCCGGTCTGGGTATTCGACCTGGTGACACACCGGGTGCTCGCCGTGAACGGCGCGGCGATCCGACACTACGGGTACTCGCGCGAGGAATTCCTCGCCCTCCACATCGAGGACCTGCGACCGGCCGAGGACGTTCCCGCCCTCCATCGGCACCTCGCGACGATGCCCGCCGGTTTCCACTCCGCCGGCATGTGGCGGCACCGCAAGAAGGACGGCACCATCATCGAGGTCGAGACCGGCGGCCACGGCATACAGTTCAGCGGGCGACCGGCCGAGCTGGTCGTGATCCACGACGTCACGGAGCGAAAGCGACTCGAGGAGCAGTTCCGCCAGGCGCAGAAAATGGATGCGGTAGGCCGTCTCGCGGCCGGGATCGCTCACGACTTCAACAATCTCCTGACCGCGATCCTCGGCACGACCGACTTGATGCTGGAGGACCTCCCCTCGGAGGGCGCCGAGCGTGAGGGGCTGCTCGACATCCGGAGCGCCGCCGAGCGGGCGGCCGTCCTCACGCGGCAGCTCTTGACGTTCAGCCGCCAGCAAGTCGTATCGCCGCAGCTGCTACGGTTGAACGAGCTCGTGTCCGACCTCGGGAAGCTGCTGCGGCGCCTGCTGGGCGAGGACGTGGCGATCCGTACGACGCTGGCACCCGATTGCGGCAGCGTGAAAGCCGACGCGGGACAGCTCGAGCAGGTGATCGTGAACCTCGCGGTGAACGCGCGCGACGCGATGCCGAACGGGGGACGGCTCGCGCTCGAGACGAGGAACGTCGACCTGGACGGAGACTATCCCACCGAGCGGGTGACGATTCCGGCGGGGCGTTACGTCATGCTCGCGGTCACCGACAACGGCACGGGGATGGACGCCCAGACCAAGGCCAGGATCTTCGAGCCCTTCTTCACGACCAAACCAGTCGGCAAGGGGACGGGACTCGGCCTCGCCACCGTGTACGGGGTCGTGCAGCAAAGCGGCGGACACATCTGGCTGTACAGCGAGCTCGGCCACGGCACGAGCTTCAAGATCTACCTGCCGCGGGTGGACGCGGTGCAGCCGACTCCGGTCGCGGAGGAGCGCTTGGCGGCCGCGCGCGACGGTACCGAGACGGTGCTCGTCGCCGAAGACGAAGACGCCGTGCGTCATATCATCGCGAAGGCGCTGGAGGCCCGCGGGTACCGCGTGTTGACGGCCCGGGACGGGGTCGAGGCGCTGGCACTCGCCGGCCGCCACGCCGGGCAGATCGATCTGCTGGTGAGCGACGTGGTGATGCCGGACATGAACGGCCGGGAGCTCTCGAGGCAGCTGACCGAGGCGCGGCCGACCGTCAAGACGCTGTATCTCTCCGGCTACACCGACGACGTCATGCTGCACCGCGGCGTGCTGCAGGAGGGTGTTCCCTTCCTGCAAAAGCCGTTTTCGCTCGACGCGTTGGCATGCAAGGTTCGCGAAGTGATCGAGGCACGCCTCTGACAGAGCTGCCCCTCGTCGCCCGCGCGCGGGGGCACGGTGACCGACCGGCGATCATCGCCGCGGAAGGCACATTCACCTATCGCGAGCTGCTCGACGCCTCCGACTCCTTGACACGTGTGACGGTCCTGTCTAGAGTGCGTAACAGAACCCACAAGGCGGGAACCGGTGACGCACCCTTTGGTGTCTAATGGCAATTGCCGCTGGGCGAGTCCCTGAGCGAGCAGGCCCGCTGGGTGGCGCACGCTGGTGCGCCGACGCCCCCGCCGGAGCCGCTCCGGTGGGGGCGTCGGGTTTTTGGTGACATGGCCAACGAGGAAGGACGATGAAGCGATATCTGCTGGCGAGCGACTTCGACCAAACCCTGAGCTTCAACGATTCGGGGATCGTACTGAGCGAGCTGCTCGGGATTCCCGGCTTCCAGGAGAAGAGCGCGGGGCTGTCGCGCATCCACCTCGTGCAGCAAGGGGCGGAGCTGGCGTATCTGCTGTTGCACGATCCCGAGTACCGCCAGGTGAGGAGGGAGCACTTGCTCGAGGTGGGGAAGCACATCCGCCTCAAGCAGAACCTGCACCTGCTGCCGCGCCTGCTCGGTGAGCTGGACGGATACGAATTCGCCTTCTACGTGATCTCCGCGGCTCCCCAAGAGGTGATTCAATCGGCGCTGGAAGGCATCGTCCCAGCGGACCACATCCACGGGACGCGGTTCCGCTACCACCCCTCCTCCGGAGAGATCCAGTCGATCGAGCGGGTCACGGCCGGGTACGGCAAGGTCGCCCTGCTCGAGGAGCTGCGGGCACAACTGCCGGTGAGCCATGACCGAGTGATCTACCTCGGTGACGGCAGCTCCGACATCCACGTCATGCTGCACGTCAACCGCCTGAACGGGATGACGATCGCCGTGTCCGAGAACAAGTACCTCGCTCAGATCGCGAAGCGCACCGTCCTCTCCGACGACGCCGTGAGCGTCCTGGTGCCAATCCTGGAGGACATCGTCGGCATGAGCGCGACCGGCATTCACGCCCTGTTCGAGTCCCAGGGGCTCGTGCTCCAGGAGTGGGACAAAGTGCAGACGGATCTGCTGACGATCCGCGAGACGGACGCCGCGCCGCCGCTGGTCGCCTGATCGACGGCTGCGGGAGCGGAACGCCCTAGGCGAGCGACGGACGGCCGAGGGGGTGGCGTCGCTGGACCTGCGTCGCAAGGGCCAGCACCGCCTCCTCTCCCCGCGGTTTCCCGACGATTTGCAGGCCCACGGGCAACCCGTCGGAATCGAGTCCGCACGGCACCGACGCCACCGGGAGACCGGTGAGGCTCATCAGGAATGTCGGCGCGATCCAGTCCACGTACGTGTCCATCTTCTTCCCCGCCACCATGTCGGGATAGTTCTGCTCGACGGGGAACGGGGGGACCGCCATGCACGGCGTGAGCAGGTGGTCGAACTTCCCGAAGAATTCGCGGAACATGTGCCACATCCGGGTACGCGCCGCCTCTGCGGCACCCAGCTCCGCGCTCGTCGTCGCGAGCCCCGCGCGGATGTTGCCCGCGACATTGGCGCCGAACCGATCGACCTGATCCATACGCGGGAACATCTGCGCCACGAACCACAACCCACGCAGCGCGAGAAACGCCTTCCGCCCGAACGACAGGTCGAGCTCGATCTCCTCGACCGCGGCGCCGAGCTCGGCGAGGCCGCGCGCAGCGCGACGGCACACCTGCTCGATAGCGGGATCGATGCCGATCCCCGCGATGTCGGGACAGTAGGCGACCCGCAGGCCCGCAGGGGTTCCCCGCGTCGCCGCGGCAACGAAGTTGCGGCCGGCGGTGGGCTGGCTCAGGGGGGACAGGGGGCTCGGGCCGGCGACGGCCTGCAGCATCAAGGCCACGTCCTCCACCGTGCGCGCGACCGGCCCTTCGACCTGCAGAGTGTCCCACAGCCAATCGGCGGGGGAAGTGGGCACGAGCCCCACCGACGGCCGCAACCCCACCACACCGCAGAACGAAGCCGGAATGCGGAGCGAGCCACCCAAGTCCGTTCCCTCGGCGAGCGCGACCATCCCGGTGACGAGCGCCGCCGCGCCGCCGCCGGTCGAGCCGCCCGCGCTCTTGGTCGGATCCCAGGGATTACGGGTACGGCCGAACACGTCGTTGAAGGTGTTGCCGCCGGCGGCGAACTCGGGACAATTCGTCTTGCCGAGGATGATCGCGCCGGCCGCACGCAACCGCTGCACGATGAGCGCATCCTCGGTGGGAACGTGGTCCCGATAGACCAGCGAGCCGAACGTGGTGCGGAGTCCCGCCACCGGCGTCACGTCCTTGATGCCCACCGGGAGGCCGCAGAGCAGCCCAGGCTCCTCGCCGCGCGCGAGCCGGCGCTCGAGCTCGCGGGCGTCGTCCAGCGCGCGCTGGTTGACGGTGACCACCGCGTTCACGACGGCGTTATAGCGTTGTACGCGCGCGAGCGCCGCCTCGACCACCTCGACCGGCGAGAGCGCGCGCCTCGCGATCAGGTCGCGGAGCTCGCTGGCGGGGCGGTCCGCTAGATCTTCCATTCTCCCAGGAACGCGACGGTACGACAGAACGCGGCCTCTCCTCCCTTGAACTTCCACGGGAAGCAGCCGACGATGAGCCGCTCGTTCTGCAGCTCGGGCGCTTCGATCTCGCCCCCCAGATTCTCGATGTGGATGCAGTCTTTCGGGAAGAGCGCGTTGTGGGTGAGCTGATAGGCGGAGTCCGGGAACATCCGATCCACCGCCGCCTTGCCGCCGAACTTCTGCTCGGCCTTGGCCCGCACCTTGTCGCAGTGGCCGTGGGCGCCTTTGCCCAGAAAGCGTCCGATTGGCAGGTTCATCGGGTGGTCGGTCGAGACGCAGTCCACGCCCCAGACGTGGATCTTCTTCTCCAGGAGCCACGGCACCAGGTCGGCATGCGCACCCGGGTGATAGTGATAGTAGCGCTCCTCGTCGGGCGTGGCGCCGAAGTCCGCGTACGTGTGCCACCCGGTGTGCAGCAGCAGGATGTCGCCCTGCTTCACGTCGACGCGTTGCTCGATCATCGTGGGCGTGTACACCGCGAGCTCGTCCATCTCGTCGCGCAAGTCCACGATCGCCCCGGGGCCGCACAGCCACTCGAGCGGCAGCTCGTCGATGGTCTTGCCCGCGGTGACAAAATGGCGCGGCGCGTCGAGGTGCGTGCCCATGTGGTTCGAGGTCATGATGTATTGCGCGTTCACGCCGTGCTCCGCCTTGCGCTTGATGTACTTCACCTCGAACGGCGGGTAATAGGGCCAGAAGGAGGAGCGCTCGTTGAGCGGTTGAGAGAGGTCGTAGATCTTCATCGTGCCTCCGCGAAGAAGTGCGCGCGCTCGAACGCGCGCGCCAGCGCGCGACGCGTCAGTACGGCGACCAGCTGGCGGCGGTAGGCGGCGGATGCGTGGATGTCGGAAGGCGGGTCCACATCGCGCGTAGCCGCCGCGTCGGCCGTAGCGCGCAACAGCTCCTCCGACGGGCGTTGGCCCGCGAGGGTCTTCCCGGCCTCGACGAGCAGCACCGGCCCGTCGCCCACACTCAAGCACGCGATCCGCGCCACCGTGCACCGACCCCGCGAATCGAGGGTGACCAGCGCCGCGACGCCGACCAGGGCGTAGTCGCCGTGGCGGCGCGCCACCTCCACGAACGCCGTGCCGCTTCGGGGCGGCAGCGGCGGGAGCGCGATCTCGACCAGCAGCTCCTCCGGGGCGAGCGCCGTCTCGAGCATGCCCTTGAAGAACTCGCCGACCGGAATGACGCGCTCGCCCGCGGGCCCGCGCGCCCGGAACCGGGCCTCGAGGGCGAGCATCACCGCCGGCAGCTCGGCCGCCGGGTCGGCGTGCGCGACGCTTCCACCCACGGTGCCGCGGTTCCGGATCTGGGGGTGGGCAATCGACGGCAGCGTCTCCGCGAGGAGCGGCGCGGCACCCCGCACCGTGTCGTTCCGCTCGACCGCGCGCTGGCGGGTCATCGCACCGATCACGACACCGCCCGATTGCGGGCGCACGTACGCGAGCTCCGCGATCCCATTCAGGTCGACGAGCACAGCGGGTCGGGCGAGGCGGAAGTTCATCGCGGGGATGAGGCTCTGGCCGCCTGCCAGCGGCTTCGCCTCGCCGCCGTGCTCGGCGAGGAGTGCCAGCGCTTCGTCCAGCGTGCCCGGGGAGCAGTACGTGAACGGAGCCGGCTTCATCGCGCCGCGGCCATCAGGTCGAACAGCCGGCTCGGACTGAGCGGGATCTCGCAGATCTCGACCCGTGGGTCCCCGAGCGCGTCCTCCACGGCCTGGGCGAACAGGGCGCCGGTGGGGATCGCACCCGCTTCGCCAACGCCCTTCACGCCCATGGGATTGAGCGGCGAGGGCGTCTCGCGGTGCGTCGTCTCGATGTTCGGGACGTCGGTGGCGGTGGGGAGTAGGTAATCCATGAGTGACGCGTTCAAGAGCTGTCCTTCCTCGTCGTACACGAGCTGCTCGTAGAACGCGTTGCCGATGCCGTGCGCTACCCCGCCCTGGATCTGGCCCTCCACGATCATCGGGTTGATCACGCGACCGCAGTCGTGGACGACGACGTAGCGCTTGATCTGCACCTGCGCCGTTTCGGGATCCACCTCGACGAGCATGGCGTGCACACCGCTCGCGGTGCTGCCGCGGTCGGGCCCGAAATACGCCGTGGCCTCGAGCCCCGGCTCCGTGCCTGGCCGCACGGCGCCGCGCAGCGGGTTCGCCTTGAGCGCCAGCGCGCCGAGCGTGATCCCGTTCTCCGGCGCGCCACGCACCTGCACCCGCCCGCCGGCGAGCACCAGGTCGGGCGGCGCTGTTTGGAGCTCGCGGCTCGCGAGGCCGAGGATCTTGTCGCGCACCGCACTGGCGGCGGCGTGGCACGCGCTGCCCGCCACCACGGCGCCGCGGCTTGCGAACGTGCCCGTGCCCCAATGGAATTCGCGCGTGTCGCCAGTGATCACGTGCACCTGCGCCACGTCCACGCCCAGCACCTCGGCGACGATCTGGGCGAACACGGTGAAGTGCCCCTGCCCCTGCGTCCCCACCCCCGTCGCCAGCCGCACGCGGCCGCTCGGCTCCACGGTGACTCGCGCGCCCTCGTAGGGGCCGATGCCGGTGCCCTCCACGTAGCACACCACGCCGATCCCCACGTGTCGGCCCGCCGCCCGCAGCCGCGGCTGCTCCTCCCGCACGAACCGCTGGTAGTCGATGGCCTTGAGCGCCTCGTCGAGCGCCGGCTCGTAGTCTCCGCTGTCGTAGGTGAGGGGTGCCGAGTCCTGGAACAGGATCTCGTTGTTGACCGGGAACTGGTCGGGCCGGAGCAGGTTGCGGCGCCGGATCTCGGCGCGGTCGAGGCCGAGCTGCTTGGCCGCGAAGTCGAGCAGCCGCTCGATCACGAACACGCCGTGCTGGCGGCCGGCGCCGCGCACCGGCGTGACGATGGTCTTGTTGGTGAAGACCGCGGTGAACTCGCTCTCGTAGCTCGGGATGTCGTACTGTCCCAGAAGGGTACACTGGCTGTTGATCGGCACCGTGAGGCCGTAGGGATCATAGGCGCCGGTGTCGTGCAGGAACACGTCGCGCACGCCGAGGATCTTGCCGTCCTGCGCCACCGCGAGCTCGGCGTCGTGGATCTGGCCGCGCTCCTGCGTGGTGGCGAAGAAGTTCTCCTGGCGGTCCTCGCACCATTTGACGGGGCGGCCGAGCGCGCGCGCCACCCACGGCACCAGCACTTCTTCCGGATAGAACATCATGATCTTTGGCCCGAAGCCGCCTCCGACGAACGGCGCCACGACCCGCACCTGCGATTCCAGCAGGCCAAGCAGCTGGGCGAGCCCGTTCCGGATGGGGATCGGCGCCTGCGTCGTGTCCCACACGGTGAGCTCCGCGGCGCGCGGATCCCACTGCGCGACCACGGCGCGGTTCTCGATCGCGGCCGCTGCGCCGCGGTCATAGCGGAAACGGCGTTGGATCACCGTGTGGGCGCGCGCGCGGGCGCGCGCGTAGTCCCCTTTGCGCTGGACCGCGTGGGCCGCGACGTTCGACGGCAGGTGCTCGTGCACCCGCGCGGCCCCCGGGGCGAGCGCGGCCTCGAGGTCCACCACGGCGGGGAGCGGCTGCGCCTCCACCACGATGTCGTCGAGCGCGTCCTCGGCTACATAGCGGCTCTCGGCCACGACGAGCGCGATCGGCTCGCCCACGTGGCGCAGTTTGTCCTTGGCGAGCGGCACCTGGGTGCAGGCGTTGAACACCAGGTCGGCGATAGGCGGCGGCGGGACGAGCAGCGGGCCGGGGCGCCAGTAGTCACCCAGATCGGCCGCCGTGTACACGGCCACCACGCCGGGCCGGCGCCGGGCGGCCGACACATCCACGCCCAAGAGGCGGGCGTGGGCGTGCTGGCTGCGGAGCAAGGCGACGTGCAGCATGCCCTCGAGCCGCACGTCGTCGACGAAGAGCGCGCGACCGGTGAGGAGCCGCGCGTCTTCGTTGCGACGCACCCGCTCACCGATCTGGCGACGGGGCGGCGTCACACGCGAGCCTCACGGCCGCGACGATGTTCTGGTAGCCGGTACAGCGGCACAGATTTCCCGAGAGCGCCTCGCGGATGGCGCGCTCGTCCGGATGGGGCTGGTCGCGCAGAAACGGGACGAGCGTCATGAGGACACCCGGCGTGCAGAAGCCGCACTGCAGCCCGTGCGCCTCGCGGAAGGCGGTCTGGAGCGGGTGCAACGCGTCGCTGGTGCCGTCCGTCAGCCCCTCGACGGTCGTGACGTCGTGTCGATCCGCCTGGACGGCGAACATGAGGCACGATCGCACCGCCTCGCCGTCCACCAGCACCGTGCACGCGCCGCACACCCCGTGCTCGCACCCGACGTGGGTGCCGGTGAGGCCGAGCTCGTGGCGCAGGAAGTCGGAGAGGAGCAGCCGCGGCTCCACCGCACGCTCGTGGCGCGCGCCGTTGACGGTGACGACCAGCCTCATGCTCAAGGTCCGCAACGTTACGCCCTGGCCGGGAGCGCAGCAAGGCGACAGAATTCCCTCATGAAGCGTCGAGAAGCACTCACCAAGCTCACCGGTCGCGAGCGGTACGTGGACGATCTCCCGCTCGAGGGCTTCCTGTGGGGGATGACGGTCCGGAGCCCCGCGCCGCGCGGTCGCATCGCGGCCATCCGGTTCGCCAAGGGTGTGGACTGGTCCCAGTTCGTCGTGGTGGACCACCGCGACATCCCGGGGCCGAACGTCGTGGCCCTGATCGAGCAGGATCAGCCGGTGCTCGCGGCGGACGTCGTGCGGCACGTGCACGAGCCCGTGCTGCTCCTCGCCCACCCGTCGCGCGATGCCGTGCGGCGCGCCGTCCGCTCGGTGGAGATCGTCGTCGCGCCCGAGCCGGCGACTCTCGACTTCCGCGTCTCCCCCGATGTCCTCAAGCACTTGAAGATCGAAAAGGGCGACGTGGCACGGGCGCTCGCGCAGGCCCCGGTCGTCGTGTCGGGAACCTACGAGACCGGCGCGCAGGAGCACGTCTACCTCGAGACCCAGGGGATGATCGCGTATCTCGAAGGTGACGTGCTCGTGGTCAAGGGCTCGATGCAGTGCCCCTATTACGTCGTGAAGGCACTGCAGCATGCGCTCGCGCGCGACGAGAGCAAGGTGCGCGTCATCCAGACGCCCACCGGCGGCGGGTTCGGCGGCAAGGAAGAGTTCCCATCGCATATCGCGCTGCACGCCGCGTTACTCGGGCTCAAGAGCGGCCGGCCGGTGAAGCTGATCTACGATCGCGGTGAAGACATGGCCGCGACGACCAAGCGCCATCCCGCGCTGGTGCGCCATCGCACCGGGCTCACGCGCGACGGGCGGCTCCTCGCCCAGGACATCGAGGTGGTGATCGACGGCGGGGCGTACGTGACGCTGTCGCCGGTGGTGTTGTCGCGCGCCATCATCCACGCGGCCGGGCCGTACGCCTGCGACCACGTGCGGATCGTCGGCCGGGCCGTGTTCACCAACGCGGTGCCGTTCGGCGCGTTTCGCGGGTTCGGCGCGCCCCAGACGCAGTTCGCGGGCGAGCGGCACATGGACGTGATCGCGCAGACACTCGCGCTCGACGCCGTCGAGCTGCGGCGCACCAACCTGCTACGCGAAGGCCAGACCACCGCCACCGGGCAGGTGATCAGCGACGGCACGGACCGAGTGGCCGTCATGGAGCGGGCGCTCGAGCTCTCGGGCTACCGGGTGAAGCAGCGCGACCACGCCACGTTCAACGCGACCCAGGCGACGCTGCGCCGGGGGATCGGACTCGCCACGTTCTATCACGGCGCGGGGTTCACCGGCGGTGGCGAAGTCGCCCTGAAATCGCGGCTGCGCGTGGCGGGCCTCCCGGACGGCCGGGTGGAGGTGCTGAGCGCCAGCATCGAGATGGGCCAGGGCACCCTGACCGTGTTCACGGAGCTCGCGGCGGCGCGCCTCGGGCTCGCTCCTGAAGACGTGACCATCGCCGAAGCGGACACCGCGCGGGTGCCGAACAGCGGTCCCACCGTGGCGTCGCGCACCACGATGATCGTGGGCGGGTTGGTCGAGCGCGCCGCGGACGACCTGCGCCGGCGTGCAGGGCTCGACGACGCGGCCCAGGGCGACGCGGTGAAGCAAGCGATCCGGCGCTGGCACCGGGACCATGCGGGTGGGACGCTCGTGGGCGAGGCGACCTACGAAAAGCCGCCCGGCATCGAATGGGACGACACCACGTACCGCGGCGACGCCTACGGCGCGTTCGCTTGGGCGGCGTACACGGCCGAGGTCGAGGTCGACTTGCGGACCTGCGCCACGCGCGTGATCGACTTCGTCGCGGTCCAGGAAGTCGGGAACGTGTTGAACCCGACGCTCGCCCGGGGACAGGTGCAGGGCGGCGTGGTGCAAGGCATCGGGTGGGCGCTCATGGAAGAGTGCAAGTGGCGCGACGGGGCGATGGCGAACAACCAGCTCACCAACTACCTGATCCCCACCTCCGACGACGTGCCGTCGATCCGCGTGGCGTTCCTCGAGAACCCGTACGCGCACGGCGCCGGGGGCGCGAAGGGGCTGGGCGAGCTGCCGATCGACGGCCCGGCTCCGGCGATCGTCAACGCGGTGGCCCGGGCGACGGGCGCCGATCCACGGGTGATACCGCTCACGCCGGAGCGCCTGATGGAGATCATGGAGGAACGCGCTGATGTGCGCCGGCCAGCCTGAGGGGGGCGGATGACGACCCTCACGATGACCTTCACACTGAATGGGAAGCAGGTGTCGGTAAGCGTGGACCCCGTCGACCGTCTGCTCGACACGCTGCGCTATCAGCTGGCGCTCACAGGCACGAAGGAAGGCTGCGGCGAGGGGGAGTGTGGCGCCTGCACGGTGCATCTCGACGGCTTGCCGGTGAACTCGTGCCTGGTGCCCAGCTATCAAGTGCGGGGCCACCGGGTGGATACGATCGAGTCGTTGGACCCACGCGCGCTCGAGCCGTTCGAGCGCTGTGGTGCCACGCAGTGCGGCGCCTGCACGCCAGGCGTGGTGATGACGGCGTGGTGGATCGGCCAGCACGCCGACCTGCTGCGCACGCACACGATCCGCGAGCTGATGGCGGGGAATCTGTGCCGGTGCACGGGCTATGACGGCATCGTGGACAGCGTGGCTGAGGCACTGCGGGAAACAGGAGGCGGGAGGCGGGAGACGTGAACGTCATGCTGCCGGGAAGCGTGCCCGAGGCGCTCGAGCTGCTCGCAAGCGACCGTGCGGCGATCCCGATAGCCGGGGGCACGGACGTGCTGGTGCACTGGCCCATCCGGCTCGAAGCGCACGACCGCACGTACGTGGACCTGTCGCCGCTCGACGCGCTCCGGCCGCTCTCCTGGACCGCGGACGAGCTGGTGCTGGGCGGCCTCACCACCTACTGGGACGTGATCCAGGAGCGCCGCGCGCGGGACGAATTCCCCCTGCTGGCCGCTGCCGCCCGTCAGGTGGGGGCGATTCAGATCCAGGCGCGCGGGACGTGGGCCGGGAACATCGTGAACGCCTCGCCCGCGGCGGACGGCGTCCCGGTGCTGATGGCGTACGACGCGACGGTCGTGCTCGAGTCGCGACGTGGCCGAGAGGAAGTGCCGCTCGACTGCTTCTACTCGGGCTACAAGGAGATGCAGCGGCGCTCCGACCAGCTGGTCGTGGCCATCCGGATCCCGCGCCGCCGCTATTCGTTTCAGGTGTTCGAGAAGGTGGGTGCCCGGCGCGCCCAGGCGATCGCCAAGGTCGGGCTCGCGGTCACCCATTCGGAGGCCGGCTGGCGCGTGGTGGCCGCGAGCGTCGCGCCCACGATCCGGCGCTGTCGGGCGCTCGAGCGGCTGCTCGAGACGGGGTTCGGACCGCAGGGCCCCGACGACCTCTTCCCCGCCATTTCGCAAGACGTCGCCCCCATCGACGACATCCGCTCGACCGCGAGCTACCGCAGGCGCGTAATGGCACGGCTGCTGTTCCACGGCCTGCGCGAACAGTGGGGCCGGCGGGCGTGATCCAGGCACCCTGGACCAAGGGGACGCTGCCACCCGTGGTCTCGCTACCTGAGCGCTGCGCCCGCGCGAATCCATCTCCCCACGAGCGCCCGCTCCTCCGGGGTCATGCCGGTCACGTTGCCGAGCGGCATCGTCTGCGCCTCGACCGCGACGGCGAGGATGCGGGGCGCGGTGGCGCGGATCTGGTCGGGGGTATCGAGTAGCACGCCCAGCGGCGCGACCGGAAGCCCCGCCATGGTCGGGGCGCTCGAGTGGCACGCCGCGCACCGCCGCGCGACGATCACGCGGACTTCCGCGAAGGACACCGCGTCGCCGGCGCCGGCGGACGCCGGACCGGACCGCGGCGCGGTGGCGAGCGCGAGGGTGAGCAGGCCGAGCGCCGCCGCCGGGAGCAGCCAGGCGTTCCGCCGTCCGCGGTTCTTGAGGTTGAACCAGTGCCGCGTCGCCACCCCGATCAGCGACAGCGCGGCAAGGATCGCCCAGCTGTGCGCGTGGCCGTAGGTGGCCGGGTAGTGGCTGCTCACCATTATGAACAGCACCGGGAGCGTGAGGTAGTTGTTGTGCAGCGATCGGAGCGCGGCTTGCGCTCCGCGTCGGGCGTCGGGTGCCCGACCCTGCATCAGCGCTGCGACCATGTCCTGCTGAGACGGGATGATCACCATGAGGACGTTCGCCGCCATGATCGTGCCGATGGCGGCGCCGACGTGGACGTACGCCGCGCGTGCGCTGAGCAGCTGGCTCAGGCCCCACGCCAGGGCCGTCCCGAGCACGAACAGCAGCGCCGCGAGGGCGAGCGACCGGTGACCGAGCGGCGAGCGGCACACCGCGTCGTACACCAGCCAGCTCAGGACCAGCGTCCCGATGCCCGCGGCGATCGCCGCTCGCGGGCCGAGCCGGGATCCGTGCGCATCCACGAGGAACGACGCGGCGCCCAGGTAATAGACGAGCACGAGCAGCGCGAAGCCGGTGAGCCACGTCGCGTACGCCTCCCACTTGAACCAGTGCAACGTGCGGGGGAGGTGCTCCGGGGCAACCGCGTACTTCACCACGCGGTAGAAGCCGCCGCCGTGCACCGACCAGAGCTCGCCCTCGACGCCGGGCTCCGATCGCTCGGGCGGGGGCGGGGCGAGCCGGCTGTTGAGCCAGTTGAAGTAGAATGACGTACCGATCCACGCGATCCCGGTGATCACGTGGCCCCAGCGCAGCGCCAGGTTCAGCCACTGGCCGAGATAGGCGTCCATGCGGGACGGGCGGAACGCCTCAGCGGCCGCGGTAGGTCGTGTAGCCGAACGGGCTCACGAGCAGGGGGACGTGGTAGTGCTCCGTGTCGCGGATCTCGAACACGACCTCGACGAACGGATAGAACGGCGCCACGCCCTGTGCGGCGAAGTACGCGCCGGTGTCGAACCGGAGGCGGAACGTGCCGGCGGGATGCTTCAGATCGGCCGGCAGCAGGTTTGCGACCCGGCCGTTGACGTCGGTGCGAGCGGTCGCGAGCTCGGCCCAGGCGTCGCCTGAGCGGCGCGCCAACGAGACCGCGACGTCCGTCGCGGGCCGTCCCCGCGCCGTGTCCAGGACATGAGTCGTGATTCCGGTCATGAGGCCACCAGGTTTTCGAGTCTGAGCCGGGTGATTTTCGCCTGCTCGTCCGCCGCGATCCGCAGCTCGACGCCCGGGGCATTCGCGACCCGGCTCTCGAGTGCGGCCAGCATCTCGTCGGCGCTCTTGCCGGCGGCGCTGATCAGGAACACGTATCCAAACCGGCGTTCATAGTCGCGATTTCCCCGCGCCAGGGCGGCGCGCGTTTTCTCCCCTGCCCCGTCCACCCCCGCCTGCTCCCGCTGCGCCCACGGGTCGCCGGATCGCTCGCCGATGCGCGGGTGTCGGGCGAACGCCTCCAGCCAATCCGCCTGCTCGAGCTCCCACCAGCAGCGCTCGGCCGCCGCGAGCACCTCCGCGTCGCCGCCGAACGGCCGGGCCGCGATCATCGCGTCCACCCAACGCCGCGCGGCGCAACAGCGCGCGAGCGCGGCGCGGGCGGCGTCGTCGGGCAGTGAGTTCAGATAGCCGGCGACTCCCGTGCTCGTCATGCGCGGCTCAGGCCCGCGAGGGTACTCGCGCATTCAAGCGACGTCACACCCGATCCGCCACCCTCCCCCACACCCGTAGCCGCGCCACTCCGCCGTCGGGGAAGATATTGAGCCGTACGTGCGTGACGGGACTGCGCGCCCCGCGCGTGACGGCCAGGCGGTGTCGCGCGTTCGCCCGGAGCTTGGTGCGCGGCACCAGCTCGCGCCAGACGGTGGCGTCGCCGGGCGGGGCGCTGGTGGCCGCCACGTCGCATCCCTCGAGGCTCGCGCTCTCCGGGAAATTGCCCTTGAAGTGGGTCGTGTCCAGCTCGACCCGCTCGACCGCGCCGCGCCGACCGAGGCGCAGCACCACCCAATCGTGTCCGGGGCCGCGGCGGCGCCGCGTCTCCCAGCCGTCGCCCATGTCGCGCGACGGGCCCGGCATGATCAGGTTCACCGGCTCGCTGAAAAACTGGTCGCTCGTGGCGAGCGGCAGGCCGCCGTGCTGCACCGCGGCCAGATCGATCGCCCCGCTCGCCTGCGCGAGCCGCCGCCAGTCGGGGCGCGCCTCGCCCCAGATCCGCAGCCGGGCGACGCCGCCGTCTGGATAGATCCTCAGGCGTACATGCGTGGAGCGCAGGTCGCTACGGATCGCGAACGCGTTCTCCGTGTGACCCACGAGCGGCGAGCGCGGCAACAGCTCGACGAACTCGCGGCCCGACACGCGCAGCCGTTGAGCGGACGGCGCGCCCGTGAGGGCCGCGCCGTCGAGCGAGCAGGCAACCGGGTGATTCCCGCGGAAGTGGTTCGTGTCCACGGTGATCGCTCGAATCGCACCCGGAATGCCGAGGCGAACGATGCACCAGTCGTACCCGCCCTCGGGGCCGCGGCGGCGACGGGTCTCCCAGCCGTCCATCCACTTGCCGCGGGGCGTGTACTTGCCCTCGATGAACACGCCGCGCCCGGGCGCGAGCAGGTTCGTCTTGGGCGCGAAGAACTCGTCGCTCGCGACGAGCGCCCGGCCACCGACGCGCGCCGCGGCCAAATCGATGAGACCCTCCCGCATCATGTCCACACCCGCAAGGGTGTGCTCGGCGATAGAGCCCAGGCTTCAGCCTGTGGACTCAACGAACCCACCTTCCGATTCCTCGTGTCGGAAATTCCCCCTCGTCATACACGCACGTCCCCCGCACGAACGTCCGGCGCACCACACCCGAGAGCGTCATCCCCGCGTACGGCGTGACCGGGTGTCGTTGGCGCAAGCGCGTCGGGTCGACGGTGAACCGCGCGTCGGGATCGAATACCACGAGGTCGGCGTCGCATCCCGGCGCGACCCGACCCTTGCGGGCCAGCCCGGCGAGGCGGGCCGGTGCCTCGGCCAGCCAGCGGGCGAGATCCGCGAGATCGCGGCCGCGCGCGCGCGCCCCGGTCCAGGTGGCGGCGAGCGCGAGCTCGAGCGACGCCACGCCACCCCATGCCCGGACAAAGTCGCCCGTCTCGAGGCACTTGAGGGCGGGGGGCGCGGGCGAATGGTCACTCGCCACCAAATCGAGTGTCCCGTCGGCGAGGCCTTGCCACAGGCGCTCGCGGTTCGCCCGCTCGCGAATCGGCGGAGCGCACTTCCAGGCCGTGGCGCCGTCCAGGATCTCCTCCGCGGCGAATGTCAGATAGTGCGGGCAGGTCTCGGCCGTGACCGGGAGACCGGCGCGCCGGGCGTCTCGCAGCCGGTCGAGGGTCCCGGCCGCCGAGACATGCACAATGTGGACCCGGCAGCGGGTTTCGCGACAGAGCCGGAGCATCAGGTCCACGGCTTCGAGCTCCGCGGTGCGAGGGCGCGACGCGAGGTACGCGCCGTAGCGGCGTGGCTCGGCCGGAGCGGCGGCGGCGCGGGCGATGGGACCCGGCAGCTCGGCATGCACCAGCAGGGGCAACCCGAGCTCGGCGAGCTTGGTCATGGCGGGGCGCAGATGGCTCTCCACGACGGGCGGGAACTCGTCGATCCCCGAAGGCACGAGGAAGCACTTGAAGCCCCGGACGCCGGCGCGGGCGAGCGGTGCGAGCTGGCCCGTGGTCCCGGGGACCACGCCGCCCCAGAACGCGTAGTCGACCGTGGCACATCCCGCCGCCGCACGCGCCTTCAGCTCGAGTGCTGCGACGGTGGTGGTGACGGGGAGACTGTTCAGCGGCATGTCGACGACGGTGGTCACTCCCCCCGCCGCCGCCGCGCGGGTCGCCGTTTCGAACCCTTCCCACTCGGTCCGTCCCGGTTCGTTCACGTGAACGTGGGTGTCGACCACGCCCGGGAGCAGCACCGCGTCGCCGACGTCGAGGCGCCGGGCGGCGTCCAGCGCTGCGTCGTAGCCTCGGACCGCCGCGATCACGCCGCCCGTGATCGCGACCGCGGCCGGGACGATTCCCTGGGGCGTGACGACGCGTCGACTGAGAATGACGAGATCGGCGAGCGCCATGGCGCAAGACTGTGGGCGCCCCTGGGCGTTTGCAAGCGTGGAACGGGCGGTCACCTTCCTCCGGAGGCGGGTCAGATGCATTATCGCGTATTGGTCGTGGCGCTCGCATACGCGCTGTCGGGCGCCCGCCAGTCCCTCGCGCGGGTGAGCACGGCTCCGAGCAGGTGAACCAAATCAGTCGTACTGTCGTACTAGGCGGGGCCGGATCGTCGTAGATGTAGATATGGAGGCAGGGCAAAAGCGTCCACGATTTCCTGACAGCCGGGCCCTCCTCCCGGCGCTACCATTTTCGGTTAATGTTCGGGTAATATGAGACTCTCGGAAACCTCCATTCGACGCCCGGTGCTGGCCAGCATGTTCTCGGCCGCCCTCGTGCTGTTCGGCATCATCGGCTACACGCGGCTGTCGGTGCGCGAGCTCCCGGACATCGACCCGCCGATCATTTCGGTCTCCACCACCCTACCCGGCGCCAACGCGCAGGTGGTGGAGACGGCGGTGACCGACGTGCTCGAGGAGGAGCTCTCCACCATCCAGGGCCTGCGCACCCTCTCGAGCTCCTCCTCGGAGGAGAACAGCCAGATCACGCTCGAGTTCAACCTCGACCGGCCCGTCGACGTCGCCGCGCAGGACGTGCGCGACAAGGTGTCGCGGGTACGCGGGCGGCTGCCGGTCGACGTGCTCGAGCCTGTGATCGCGAAGCAGTCGGCCGATGCGCAGCCGTTCTTTTGGCTGGCCTTGAGCAGCGACAACTACGACCTGATGCAGCTCTCCGACGTCGCCGACCGAGTCGTGAAGGCCCGGCTCCAGAGCCTGCCGGGCGTCGGCAGCGCCGGCATCTTCGGGGAGCGGCGCTATTCGATGCGGGTATGGGTGCAGCCCAACGGGCTGTCGGCGCGCGGCCTCACCGTGCAGGACATCGAGAACGCGATCGTCTCGCGCAATGTCGAAATCCCCGCGGGCCGGATCGAATCGACGCGGCGCGAGTTCTCGGTTCGGTCTCTGGGCGAACTCAAGACCCCGCGGGAATTCGGCGAGTTGGCCGTGGCCAGCCAGGGCACCCAGCTCGTGAAGCTCAAGGACGTCGCTCGGGTCGAGCTCGGGCCGGAGGATGATCGTTCGATCTTCCGCTACAACGGGTCTCCGGCGGTCGCGATCGGCGTGGTCCGGCAGTCCAAAGCCAACCTCATCGACGTCGCGCGCAACATCCGCGAAGCGCTGCCCAGCATCCAGCAAGCGCTGCCGCCTGGGGTGAAGCTCCAGACTGCCTGGGATGGGTCGGTGTTCGTCACGCACTCGATCAACGATGCACGACTCACGTTGCTCATCGCGGCCATCCTCGTCGTGTTGATCATCTTCGTGTTCTTGCGAAACGTCCGCGCCACGATCATCCCGGGGCTCGCGATTCCGGCGTCGATCATCGCGACGTTCGCGATCATGTATTTCCTCGGCTTCTCGATCAACAACTTCACGCTGCTCGCGCTCACCATCGCCATCGGTATCGTGGTGGACGACGCCATCATCGTGTTGGAGAACGCCTTCCGGCACCAGGAGGAGCTGCACGAACAGCCGGAGGAAGCGGCGGTGCGCGGGACGAACGAAATCGGGTTCGCGGTCATCGCGACCACGATCGCGCTGGTGGCGGTGTTTTCGCCGCTCGCGTTCCTGACGGGCACCGCGGGCCGGTTGCTGAGCGAGTTCGGCATCGCCGTGGCGGGTGCGGTCGTGATCTCGGGCTTCGTCGCGCTGACGCTCACGCCGATGCTCTGCGCCAAGATCCTGCGGATGCAGCACCAGCACGGCAAGGCCTTCCAGCTGTTCGAGCGCGGCTTCAATGCGATGTCGGAGCGGTATGCGCAGCTGCTGCGGCGCGCCGTCGATCACCGCGTTGCCGTTCTGCTCGGGACGCTGGCAGTCGTGGCCGTCTCCGTCGCTGCGTTTCTGTTCTACCCACGGACGCGGCTGCAGAGGGAGCTGATCCCGACCGACGACCGCGGCTTCTTCCTCGTGGCCGTGCGGGGCCCTGAAGGCGCGTCGCTGCCGTACACCGACGGCTACGTGCGCCAGATTGAGCAGATCATTGGCCGAACCCCTGGCGTCAACGGGTATTTCACGATCGTCGGGGGGTTCGCCGGCGGCGTGAACAGCGCGTTCATCGGCGTGATCATGAAGGACTGGAGCGAGCGGCACACGACGGTAGACCAGACAATCGGAGGCATGTTCCCTCAGCTCATGGGCATCTCGGGAGTGTTGGCATACCCCTTTGCCCCTGGCGCGATTGGCTTTAACCCGCCGATCCAGTACGTCGTGCAGAATCCCGATTTCGCGAAGCTCACAGACATGATGGGCCCCTTTGTGGGTCGCGTGTCCCAGATCAAGGGTCTCGTGAACGCGCAGACCGATCTCTTTGTGAACAAACCGGAGCTGCGTGTGACGTTCGACCGAGACCGCGCCGAGGACTTGGGCGTGCCCGTCCGCGACGTCGCGGGCGCCCTGCAGACGTTCCTCGGCGGCCGCCGCGTCAGCACGTTCACGCGCAACGACAAGCTGTACTACGTGATGATGCAGCTCGAGCCCAAGGATCGCGCGACCCCGAGCGACATGCGGGGAATCTACTTGCGAGGCAAGAGCGGGCCGCTGGTCCAGCTCGATGCGTTGGCGAACGTGCAAGAAGGAGTTGGGGCGCGACAAATCAACCACTTCAACCGGATTCCTTCGTTCACGTTGTCGGCTTCGCTGACGCCGGAGCTCGCCCAGGGGGAAGCGCTCGATTCGCTCGACGCCGTCGCGCGCCAGATCCTGCCCCCGGGGACCACGACGGCGCTCGCCGGAGAGTCGCGCGAGTACAAGGAGAGCGGCAGCGCCATCTACTTCGCATTTGTGATCGCGCTGATCGTGGTGTTCATGGTACTCGCATCGCAGTTCGAATCCCTGCTGCACCCCTTGACTGTGCTCCTGGCGGTGCCGCTCGCCGTTACGGGCGCGCTCGGGACCCTGAAGCTCGCCGCGATCCTCCATCGCTCGGGCGCCACGATGAACTTGTACAGCCAAATCGGGATGATTCTCTTGATCGGACTGGTCTGTAAGAACTCGATTCTGCTCGTCGAGTACACGAACCAGCTCAGGGAGAAAGGCCTCGACACCGTCGCGGCGGTCCTCGAGGCGGGCCGGATCCGCCTGCGGCCGATTCTCATGACGTCGGTGGCGACGATCATGGGCGCGGTACCGGTCGCGTGGGGAGTGGGAGCCGGCTCGGCAGCCCGCAAACCGCTCGGATACGCGATTGTCGGTGGCGTGTTCTTCTCGACGGCCCTGACGCTGTTCGTCGTGCCCGTCGCGTACCTCGTGTTGCCATCGGTGGTTGCATGGCTCGCGAACCTGTTCCGTCGGCTGCGACGCTTGGTGTTCCGTAGGCGCGAGCACGTACCCGTCGAGGCCGACTGATGCTGGCCCTCCTCGCGGTGCTGCAGCTCCAGGCGGTGGCGGTGCCTGCAGCTCCAGACGACTCGCTGCCGGTCGTGACGCTCGCGGAGGCGGTGCGGCAGGCCACCGGGCTCGACCCGAACTACGTGGCGGCCATCGGGCAGGTAGACAACGCCGTGTGGGCGCGACGCAGTGCGTTCGCGGTCTTCATCCTACCGTCCATCACGCTGAACGCCGACATCGCGCGACCCAATCCGCAGAGCATCAACTTCGTGACGTTTCTACCGGTGCGGCAGCAGGTGACGGCACAGGTGACCGCTCGATATGACCTCTTCTTGGGAGGCCAGAAGCTCGC
>Ga0210382_10000258_pt1 | contig 20453 bp, 18 predicted proteins | sample PLMedo_FD_155452 | JGI IMG/M metagenome (GOLD analysis project Ga0210382, IMG submission 155452) | Groundwater sediment microbial communities from an aquifer in East River, Colorado, USA - PLM0_60_coex redo | ecosystem: Environmental > Terrestrial > Soil > Riparian zone | place: USA: East... | reverse complement strand
GCAGATCGACGGGCTGAAGATCCGCGTCGGCGGCGGCCTGGTGAACGAGATCACCAAGAACTTGGGCGCGGTGCCGATGCTCAAGCCCGCCCCCGAGAGCTACGAGCTGCTCTCCACCGGCGTCGCCGACGGCCTGTTCTTCCCGAAGGAATCGCCGCTGTCGTTCAAGCTCGTTCCGCTCATCAGGTATGTCACCTACGTTCCGGGCGGCCTCTACAACGTGAGCTTCGCGTGGATCGCGAATCAGGCGAAGTGGAGCCAGATCTCCGAGGCCGACCGCAAGGCGATCCAGCCGCTCTTGGGCGAGGCGCTTGCGCGACGCTCCGGCCGGGCCTGGGACGCGGCCGACGCGAAAGGCGAGGCGGCGGTGCGCGAGGCGAAGATCCCGATCGTCATTGCGAGCGCCCAGTTCCGCGCCGAGATCAAGGCGAAGACCGATCCGCTCGAGCGCGAATGGATCGAGAAGAAGGCCAAGCCCAAGGGCGTCGACGGAGAGGCGGTGCTGAGAGCCCTGCGCGCCGAGATCGCGAAGCTGCAGAAGAAATAGTCGCCGTTGCAATCGCGGCGCCGCGCGCTCGCGTGAAATCCCGTCAGCCGCTCGACTGGTTCGACCGCGCGCTCGTGCCTGCGCTCGGCCACGTCGCCGCGGTGCTGATGCTCTGCCTGATGCTGCTCACCTGCGTCGATGTCGTCGGGCGCTATTTCTTCAACAAGCCGATGACGGGCGGCTTCGAGCTCACCGAAGTGCTGCTCGCCGCGCTGATCTTCGCGGGCCTGCCGCTGGTGACGCTCCGCGGCGACCACATCACCGTCGACCTGTTCGATCCGGTGACGCCGGACTGGCTGTTCCGCATCCAGCACGCGCTCGCGTCGCTCATCGGCGCGGCCTGCACCGGCTGCCTTTCCTGGCGCCTGTGGCTGCGCGCCGATGCGCTCGATCGCGCGGGCGAGACTACGTCGCAATTGCATTTCAAGCTCGCCTGGCTCACTTACGCGATGGCCGTCCTCATGGCGCTCACCGCCGTGGCCCTGCTCGTGACGCTCCTCCGCCGGCCGCACCGCCACATTCCCGGCGAGACCGAGGGGCCGCTCGCATGATCGAGGGGCTGCTAGGGCTCGCCGCCTTTCTGCTGCTTGCCTTCCTCCGTGTCCCGATGGCCTTCGCCATGGGGATCGTGGGTTTCTTCGGCTTCGCCTGGAAAGTCAATTTCGGCGCGGCGGCGTCGATGATCGCGCAGACCACCTACGAAACAGGCCTCGCGTATACGCTGTCGGTGATCCCGCTTTTCATCCTCATGGGCAATTTCGTGGTGCGTGCGCGCATGTCCGAGGAGCTCTACCACGCCGCCTACACCTTCCTCGGCCACAAACGCGGCGGCCTCGCCATGTCCACCATCGTCGCCTGCGCGGGCTTCGGGGCGATCTGCGGCTCTTCGATCGCCACCGCCGCGACCTTCGCCAAGGTGGCCTACCCGTCGATGCGCAAGTTCGGCTACAAGGACACGCTCGCGTCCGGTTCCATCGCCGCGGGCGGCACGCTCGGCATCCTGATCCCGCCTTCGGTGATCATGGTGATCTACGGCATCATGACCGAGACCAATATCGGCAAGCTCTTCGCAGCCGGGATTTTCCCCGGCCTCGTTGCGACGCTGCTCCTCTGCCTTGCCGTCGCCTGGATGACCCGGCGCGATCCGCAAGCCGGCCCGCCGGGCGAGCGCAGCTCCTGGGCGGTGCGGCTCGAGGCGATCAGGCACGTATGGCCGGTGGTTTTGCTGTTTTTCGTCGTGATCGGCGGGATCTACGCCGGCGCGTTCACTGCGACCGAGGGCGCGGGAATCGGCGCCGGGGGCGCGCTCGTGTTCGCGCTGGCGCGCCGCGCGCTCGGCTGGAGGACCTTCGTCGAGGTCCTGATCGAGAGCGTGCGCACCACCTCGATGCTGTTCATGATCCTGATCGGCGCGCTCATCTTCGCGAACTTCATCAACTACACCACGATGCCCTCGGACCTGAAGGGCTTCGTCACCCAGTTCGCGCTGCACCCGATCCTGGTGGTCGTGGCGATCTGCGCGATCTACGTGGTGCTCGGCACGGCAATGGAGGAACTCTCCATGATTCTTCTCACCGTGCCCCTCTTCTTCCCGGTCGTCACCGCGCTCGGTTACGACCCGATCTGGTTCGGCATCATCATCGTGATCGTCGTCCAGATCGGCCTCATCAGCCCGCCGGTGGGGATGAACATCTTCGTCGTCAAGAGCCTGCTGCGCCATCTGACGATAGGCACGGTGTTCCGCGGCGTTCTCCCTTTCAACGTTGCGCTCGTCGCGCTGCTCGCGATCGTCGTCGCCTTCCCGTCCATAGCCACCTGGCTGCCGGGATTCATGAAATGATGCGCGCAATGGATCAAGCCGAGCCGGTCGAGAAGGCGGGCGTTGACGAGCTGCGCGCTCTGCAGCGCGAGCGCTTGCGCCGGACGCTCAAGCACGCGTATGAGAACGTGCCGCACTACCGCAAGGCCTTCGACGCCGCGGGCGTCCACGCCGGCGATCTGAAAGAACTCGCGGACCTCGCGAAATTTCCGTTCACCACCAAGGCCGACCTGCGCGCCAACTATCCCTTCGGAATGTTCGCGGTGCCCATGGACAGAATCGTGCGCGTTCATGCTTCCAGCGGCACCACCGGCAAGCCCACCGTCGTCGGCTACACGAAGGAGGACATCGACACCTGGTCGGCGGTGATGGCGCGCTCGATCCGCGCGGCGGGCGGGAAGTCGACCGACATCGTGCACGTCGCCTACGGCTACGGTCTTTTCACCGGGGGCCTGGGCGCGCACTACGGCGCCGAGGCGCTGGGCGCGACCGTCGTCCCGGTGAGCGGCGGCATGACCGAACGACAGGTGCAACTGATGTGCGACTTCAAGCCCGGCATACTCATGTGCACGCCATCGTATGCGCTGGTGATCGCCGACGAGTTCGCGCGCCAGGGCCTCGACGCGGCGCAGTGCTCGGCGCGCGTCGGGATCTTCGGCGCAGAGCCGTGGACCGAGAGCATGCGCGATGAGATCGAGAGGCGCCTTGGGCTCGCCGCGTTGAACCACTACGGGCTGTCGGAGGTGATCGGGCCGGGAGTCGCAAGCGAGCACGTCGACACGCGAGACGGGCTGACGATCTGGGAGGACCACTTCTATCCCGAGATCATTGATCCGCAAAGCGGCGCCGTTCTGCCCGAGGGAAAAGACGGCGAGCTGGTGATCACCTCCCTCACCAAGGTCGGGATGCCAGTGGTCCGCTTTCGCACGCGCGATCTCACGCGCCTTTTGCCCGGAACCACGCGCAGCATGCGCCGCATGGAGCGCGTCACCGGGCGCACCGACGACATGCTGATCATCCGCGGCGTCAACGTGTTCCCTTCGCAGATCGAGGAGATTCTCCTGAAGCAGCGGCTCGCGCCCCACTACGTGCTCGAAGTCCGCCGCGACGGACACCTGGACGAACTCGATGTCGTGGTGGAGCGCCGCCCCGAGACGCCGGGCGCCATCGCGCAGGACGTCGAGCGGCTGATCAAGGGCACCATCGGCATAAGCACGACGGTGCGCGTGGTCGAACCCGGGACCGTTCAGCGCTCGCAGGGCAAGGCGGTCCGCGTCATCGACAAGCGGCCCAAGACCTGAAGGAGCACGCGTTGGCGGCAACGGCACCTGTTCAAGAGGCAGCGCCCCGGGACACTGGCGATTTTGCCGGCGACTGCACGCGCTACGCGCGATTCTGGGAGAGCAGCGCGGCGCTGCTCGCGCGCCTGCCCGCCAGGCCCGCGCGCAACGCGGAGCAGGTGCAGGCGGCCGAGCAGATCAAGCAGGCGGCACGCGACGCGCGCGTCCGCTTTCTCTCCGCCCACGTCGAAGCCGTCTACGATCGGCTCACGCAGAATTGCTCGCGCTTCATCCGGGTCGAGCAGCTCGTCTACGACGCCGCATCGCTCGTGCCGGGGCTCGTTCCGACGCGAGCGCAGGTCGCCGCGGAATCCGCGCACCTGCAGCGCGACAAGGAAGGGCACGAAATCGACCAGGGGGTCTTTGCCTCCGCGGTTCTTGCGAATCCACGCGCAGGACGCCACCTCTGCCACGCGATGCTGCTGCCTCACCCCAAGACCGCCGAACGCCTCTCAGCCATGGGAAGGAGCGGGCGCGTGGATCTGGGCGCGGCCGAAGTGTTCAGCGAAGGGAAGGCCTCGTACGTGATCCAGAAGAACCCCCGCCACCTGAACGCCGAGGACGACACTACCCTGGGTGCCGCCGAGATCGCAGTCGACCTGGCGATCCTCGATCCGCGCACCCAGATCTGCGTGCTGCGCGGCGATATCGTGCAGAGCGGAAAGTATCAGGGACGCCGCGTGCTCGGCAGCGGCATCAACCTCACGCACCTCTACCACGGCAAGGTGCCGTTCATCTGGTACCTGCAGCGTGACTTGGGAATCGTGAACAAGATCTATCGCGGTTTGGCGCGACCGGATGCTGCGCCGGACGACGTCACCGGGAACACGCTGGAGAAACCCTGGATCGCGGTGGTGGAGGGATTCGCCATCGGCGGGCACTGCCAGTACCTGCTCGTCATGGACTACGTGGTCGCGGCGCGGGACGCGTTCATGAGCCTGCCCGCGCGCAAGGAGGGCATCATCCCCGGGGCGGCCAACCTCCGCCTGCCGCGCTTCGTTGGAGACCGCATCGCGCGCCAGGCGATCATGGCCGAGCGCCGCTTCGATTGCGACAGCGCGGAGGGACGGTTGATCTGCGACGAAGTGGTTCCGCAAGCCGAAGTGGACGGCGCGATCGAGCGTGTCGTGGAAAAACTTACCGGCTCCGGCGTCGTGAGCGCTGGCGCGAACCGCAGGGCGTTCCGCATCGCGCAGGAGCCGTTCGATCTGTTCCGGAACTATTTCGCCCTGTACGCGCTCGAGCAGGCCTACTGCCACTTCAGCCCGGCGCTGATCGAGAACCTCGAGCGGAACTGGAATGCGAAGAGCCGCAAGCTGGACTAAAGCGTCAGTTGTCTCCGGACTCGCTGTCCGACCAGCGCCTGCGAGGTCCCGAATAGGGATAGTCCGCCGGGTCGTCCGCGCCCGCCTCGTCCTCCAGATCGTCGAACTTGTCCAGTTGTCTGAGCAGCGACTGCAGGCGCAGCTCGGCGGCGGAATCCCGGTCCGCCTGACTGGAGAGGCGCTTGGCCACGCTAGCCGCGCGTTCGTAGTCGCGCTTCGTTCTGACCGGCCGCGCGTACCCGTTGGCCTTTTTTCGCTTGGTCATTACATCCCTTTCCTGCCGGCCCCGATGGGCTCTTCCTCGTAAGTGTAGCCTTTACTTGGGGACCGGGGTCGATTGATGCTGCCGCCGTCGCGCCCGCTCGCGCACCACGCCGCGCGCGAACCAGGCGAGGCCCGCCAGAATGAGCAGCCCCATGAGCCAACGGCCGGCGACTGCCAGCTGCGAGGCGTCGAGCGCCGGCCACGGGAACTTGCTCAAGCGTTCCGCGCGCTCGGTCATCCAGTGCCAGGCTGTGTGGCCGACCAGCACCGACAGAATGATGGTTCCCAGACGCTCCGCGACCAGGAACCGGAACAAGATTTCCGCCGCGGGGACGAGGAGCGCGAGCACCAGCAGCTGGCCGAGCTCGACACCGAGATTGAACGACAGGAGCGACGTCAACAGATGGGACCCGGCGAATTGCAGCGTTTCGCGCAGCGCAAACGAGAAAGCGAACCCGTGGACCAGGCCGAACCCGAAGGTGATCAGCCAGCGGCGCTTCACGTTGCTGCCGAGGACGTTCTCGATCGCCATGTACAGGATGGAAATCGCGATCAGCGTTTCGATGAGGGGCGGAAACCACAGCGCATCGGGCCCGAGCTTGTAGGCCGACGCGATGAGCGTGATCGAGTGAGCGACCGTAAACGAGGTGACCAGCAGCACGAGCTGCCCGAACCTCCGGAACGGGATCACCAGGCAAAGCAGGAACAGCAGATGGTCGGTCCCCTCGAGGATGTGGAAGAATCCCGACTCGACGAAGCGCCAGGCGGCCTGGTGCCAGCGCGGAGCCAGCCTGACCAGGCCCGGATCCCCGTGCAGGTCGAAGGCGCGCACGACGCCCGCGGCGGGCAGGAAGCGGAGCGCGACGGTGGTTCGCAGGCCCAGCCGCTCGAGCCGGGGCCGGATCGAGAAATCGGAACGGTCCGAGCCGATCGGATACTCGAACAGGACGTCGAGCAGTCCCTGCTCCCAGTACAGCTCCATGTTGTTCGGCAGCCGCGGGCCGGTGAGGTGCGCGAGCGCCTGCTCGTAGGACGCGAAGGACTTGTCCGACTCCAGCGACACGCGGGCATCGACGACCCGCGGCAAGCCGAGGCGGCCGTCGTTTTCGTAGAGCTCGACGCTGTCGGCGATCCACAGCTTCGCCGCGTTCCTGAGCGCCGCGTCGGCTAGCGCGAGGTCGAGCAGGCCCGCGCCTCGCCTCGGATAGTCCACGTCGCGCATGGCTTTCAACGGCACGCGAACGAGAAGATGCAGCCGCAGTCCATCCGGCTTGACGAACGCATGCACCGTCACGTCGTTCGGGATATCGTGAGCGGCCGTGCGCAAGGGCAGCACCAAAACCAGCGCCGCCGCCCACAAGACGATCATGCGGGTGTTGACAACGGTTTTCCCAGCATCGAGCATAGGGGCAGCGCAGCTTACAAGGAAAAGGGGGAGTCAATGAAAAGCAATGAGAGCAAGCGCAATCTTCACATCGGCGCGGCCTTCGTTTCAATCCTCGTCGCGCTCGGAGCCTGCCAGGCCCTGCTCGAAAACAGGACCACGCCGGGGCCCACCGTTCAGGCGCCGATGTTCGAAGTGGACCCGCTGTGGCCGAAACCCCTGCCGAACCACTGGCTGCTCGGCTGGACCATCGGGGTGTGGGTCGACGAGCAGGACCACGTCTGGGTCATTCATCGCGGCGCGGGGGGGCTGCATGACAACGAGAAAGGGCTCGAGCTGAAGCCTCCCATCTCCGAGTGCTGCCGTACCGCTCCGCCCATACTGGTGTTCGATCAGGCCGGCAACCTGGTCAGATCCTGGGGCGGCCCGGGACCGGGCTACGAGTGGCCGGAAGGGGCGCACGGGGTCCACGTCGATTACAAGGGCAACGTGTGGCTGGGCGGCAACGGCAAGGGCGACGCCCACGTCCTCAAGTTCACCAAGGAGGGGAAGTTCCTGATGCAGCTCGGCCGCTACGGCAAGAGCGGCGGCAGCAACGACCTCGAGAACTTCGGCCGCGTGGCCAAGATCTGGGTCGATCCCAAGACCAACGAAGCGTACATCGCCGACGGCTACGCCAACAAACGCGTCGCCGTGGTCGACGCCGATACCGGCAGGATGAAGCGCTATTGGGGCGCGTACGGCAACAAGCCCGACGACGCCCCCATGGGCAACTACGACCCGAAGGCGCCGCCGGCGAAGCAGTTCCGCAACCCGGTGCACTGCGTCGAGCGCTCGAACGACGGTCTCATCTACGTGTGCGACCGCCAGGCCGACCGCGTGCAGGTATTCCAGCCGGACGGCAGGTTCGTGAAGGAAGCGTTCTACGCCAAAGAGACGCTCGCCTCGGGCTCGGCCTGGGACATCGCGTTCTCGAAGGACCGCGAGCAGCGGTTCATCTTCCTCGCCGACGGCCAGAACGAGAAGGTGCGCATCATCGTGCGCGAGACGCTGGAGGAGATCTCGAACTTCGGCGACGGCGGGCGCCAGCCCGGCCAGTTCTACGGCGTGCACAGCATCGCTGCCGATTCCAAGGGTAACCTCTACACCACCGAGACCTACGAAGGCAAGCGCGTGCAGAAATTCGTCTACAAGGGAATAGGCGCGGTCCCGAAGAGCCAGGGCGTGCTGTGGCCGCGCTCCGGGTGAGATACTGATGCAACGCGCCTGGGAGGCGTTCACGGGCCTCGCGTTATTTTTCTCCGCGGCCGGCGCGCTCTCCCAGGGATTTCCGTCGAAGCCGGTACACATCGTCGTCCCCTTCCCGCCGGGCGGGGGCGCCGATACGCTGGCGCGCATCATGGAACCCAAGCTCGCCGGGATCTGGGCCCAGACTATCGTGGTCGAGAACCGTCCGGGCGCGAGCGGCCATATCGGCGCGGATTTCGTCGCCAGGTCCGCGCCCGACGGCCACACGCTCCTCATGAGCTCGACCGCCTCGCTCACGGAGAAAAACGTGAACCAGTTCGCGCCGGTGTCGCTCGTTTCGGCCTCGGCGTACATCGTCACCGCGAACCCGGGCGTCGCGGCCGCAGACATTCGCGCGCTGATCGCGCTCGCGAAAGCGAACCCGGGGAAGCTCAGCTTCGGCTCCTCGGGCACGGGCGCGGCCTCGCATCTTTCGGGCGAGCTGTTCAAGTCCATGGCGGGCGTGGACCTGCTGCACGTGCCGTACAAGGGCACCGGGCAGGCCCTCACCGATCTGCTGGCCGGGCACGTGAACCTGATGTTCGCGCCCGCGCAGACGGTGATGCCTTACGTGCAGTCGGGCAAGCTGAGGGCGCTCGCCGTCACCGGGGCCAAGCGCTCGGAGACCCTGCCGGATCTTCCGGCCGTCGCCGAATCGGGACTGCCGGGCTACGAGGCGGTGGGCTGGTTCGGTCTGCTCGCGCCGGCGGCGACGCCGATGGCGACGGTGGCGAAGGTCTCCGCCGAAGCGAATCGCGTGCTCGCGATGAGCGAGGTGCGCGAGAGAATGCTCGGCCTGGGGGCCGAACCAGCGGGCAACACGCCCGAGGAGTTCGCGCGCTTCATACGCGCCGACCAGGCGAAGTGGTCCAGGCTGATGAAGGAGGCGGGGATTACGCCGGAGTAAGGTCGGGTGAGCCGTCCGCCGGGGGTTTGCGGCGCTGGCTCTGGCGGCGCTCCGACTCCGATGATGCGCCCGCGGCTTGATCCGATTGATGACGGCGATCCTCCGGCCGGCGCCGCTCTCTCACCCATTCGACTGCTTCCGATTCATTCTTGAAGTTGCGAAGACTGATTCCCTGCTGGCGCGCGAGCAAGGCGACGTAATCGTGCGACATGCCCAGTTCAACCGTGTCACCGAGGAGCGCGATCCTGTGCGCCGGATCCGACGCGAGCCTCTTGAAGGTCTCGAGGACACCGTATCGTTCGACCGTGAACAGGGTTCTCGACGAGCGCACGTGGACGAGGACGCGCGGGCAGCCGTGCCTCACGCTTTCGAAAACCACTGCACGAAGAAACCTTCTTGTTTCTTCGGCGGTTTCCCGTTCGAGCAGGTCTGCCCTGAGAAAACCGCGTTCCATCGCGATCTTATATTGCATAGCCTCCGGGGCGTCCGTGCGGCGCCCCTCATCTCCATCCACCCCCCCTTACAGCAAAACAGCAGCTCATGACAGTAGTATTATTTGCTGACGATGTCCACTGCCCGCCCCGATGCGGGCGCGCGTTGCCGGGACTCTCCAGCAAGGTGTCAACCGAGTTGGATTTTAATTCACGACCTACATTGCAAAACGTGCGGGAACTGTGGTCTGATTGGATCATCTCCATCGCGATGCGCATCGTGCTCAGGAAAGACTAGAGTGCACGTCGTCGAGCGTTTCGCCGGGTTCGCGGAGGGCTATCGCGGGCAACCGCTCGCGCCGCAGGTGTTGCACCAGGCGAAGCGCGCCGTGATCGACTGGTACGCGGCGCTGCTTCCGGGCGGCGTGGTTCCTCCGGCCCTCCTGCTCGAGCGCGCGCTCGCCGGAGAGCTCGACCACGACCAAGACGGAAATGCGGCCCGGCTCGCGCTCGGCAGGCGCGCGAGCGTGCGGGCGGCGGCGCTCATCAACGGAGCGGCCGCGCACACGCTCGAGGTGGACGACATTTTCCGCGAGGGCATCTACCATCCCGGCGCCCCGACCATCGCTGCGGCGCTCGCCGTCGCGCAGTCGCGGCACGCCTCGGGCGAAGCGTTTCTGCGCGCGGTGATCGTCGGCTACGAGGTCTCCACGCGTATCGCCGCGGCCATGGGCCGCGCTCACTACAGGTACTGGCACAACACCGGCACCATCGGCTGCTTTGGCGCGGCGAGCGCCGCAGCCGAGCTGCTCGGCCTCGACAGCAAGCGCTTCGCCCACGCGCTCGCTACGGTAGCCACCTTCTCCGCAGGTCTGCAGCAGGCGTTTCGCGCCGATTCGATGTCCAAGCCCATGCACGCGGGGCGCGCGGCCGAGGCCGGAGTCACCGCGGCGCTCGCCGCGGCCGAAGGCGTCACCGGATCGCTCGACATCATGGAGGGCGAAGCGGGCTTCGGCCGGGCGATGGGCGAGGCCCCCGACTGGGAGCGCGCCCTCGCGACGCTGGGCGAGGACTTCCACATCACGCAGATGACTTTCAAGAACCACGCCTGCTGCGGTCACGCCTTCGCCGCAATTGACGGCGCGCTCGCGCTGAAAGCGCAGATGGGAGTCGCAGCGGCGGAAATCGCGCGCGTGCGCGTCGGGGGCTACCGGGCCACGCTGGAAGTCGCGGGGATCGCGGACCCCGAGACAGCGGCCGAAGCGCGATTCAGCACACCCTATCTCGTCGCGACGGCGCTCACGCACGGCAGCGTGCGGCTTGCCGCGTTCGAGCCGGCGCGGCTCCAGGACCCGGCAACGCGCGCGCTCATGCGGCGCGTCGAGGTGGTCCTCGACCCCGGGCTCGATGCCGCATTTCCGGCGCAGCGCGCGGCGCGCGTCGCGATAGAGTCGCGCGACGGCAGGCGCGGCGAGCACCTCCAGCCGACGCGCAAAGGCGACCCGGACATGCCGCTCTCCGACGCCGAGCTCGAGCACAAGTACCTCGAGCTCGCCTCGCCCGTGCTCGGAGATGCGCGCGCGCGCCGGCTGCTCGCGCGGCTCTGGCGGCTGGAGAGCGAAACGCAGCTCAGCTCCTCCCCGTGAGCCTCGCCGAGGCGCTCTTCGCTCCCCGCGTCGTCGCGCTCGTCGGCGCGTCCGGGGACCCGGCGAAGAACAGCGCGCGCCCCTTGCGTTTCCTGCGCAAGCACGGCTACGCCGGGCGCATCGTCCCGATCAACGCGTCGCGCGGCGAAGTGCTCGGCGAGCGCGCCTTTAGCAGCCTCGCCGAAGCGCCCGGCGCGATCGACCACGCCTTCATCATGACGCCGGGCGATTCGGTCGAGCGCGCGATCGAGGAATGCGGAGCGCGCGGCGTGCCCGTCGCGACCATCTTCAGCGACGGCTTCGCGGACGCCGGCGCCGAAGGCGCGGCGCGGCAGGCACGGCTGGTCGAGCGCGCGAGAGCGCTCGGGGTGCGCGTGCTGGGCCCCAACAGCATGGGGCTCGTCGACGTTCCCGGCCGCGTTGCGCTCACCGTGAACGCGGTGCTCGAGATGGACGTCTTGCCAGTGGGAACGACGAGCTTCGTGTCGCACAGCGGAACCATGCTCGGCGCCGTGCTCTCTCGCGGCGCGGCGCGGGGCCTGGGCTTCGCCAAGCTCGTATCGGTGGGCAACGAGGCCGACCTCGGGACGGGGGAGCTGGTCGAGCTGCTCGCCGGAGATCCCGGCACGAGGGTCATCCTCTTGTTTCTCGAGACGATACGCGACGGCGCGAAGCTTGCCGCCGCAGCGCGCAAAGCCCATGCAGCGGGAAAACCCGTGGTCGCGTACAAGCTCGGCCGCTCGCGGCTCGGGGCGGCGCTCGCGCGCTCGCACACCGGTGCGCTCGCAGGCGAGGACGCCGCGCTCGACGCCTATTTCCGCGATTGCGGCATCGTGCGCGTGGACCAGCTCGAGACGCTGATCGAGATCGCACCGCTTGTCGCCGGGCGTGCCCCGCCGAATCTCGCGCGCGCTGCGCGCGTCGCCGTGGTGACGACGACCGGCGGCGGTGCAGCAAGCGTGGTCGACCGGCTGGGCGTGTCCGGCATCGAGACAATTGCGCCGGATTCCAAATCTCCGGTCATCGATCTGACCATGAAAGCGACCGCAGAGCAGTACACCGCGGCGCTCGACGACGTGCTCGCGTCTCCCGATTGCGACGGCGTGCTGGCGGTCGTCGGGTCTTCGGCGCAGTTCCATCCGCAACTTGCGGTCGAGCCCATCGTGCGTTCGAAGAAGAACGCGAAGCCGCTCGCGGCCTTCCTCACCCCGCACGCCGAGCGCTCGCTCGCCTTGCTCGCGGCGCGCGAGGTCGCCGCGTTCCGCACGCCCGAGTCCTGCGCCGACGCGCTCTCCGCGTTCTTCGCCTGGCGCTCGCCCCGGCCGGGCTCCGCGGCGGCGCCGGTCGAATGGCCGCGCGATCTGCCTCGGCGCGGCCGCCTCGATGAAGCGCAGGCGCTCGTGCTGTTTGCCTCGCTCGGGATCCCGGTGGCGGAACACGCGATCGCGCAGCCTCCCGGCTACGCGCACGGGATTCCCTATCCGGTGGCGGCAAAGGCGCTTTCCGCCGAACTCCTCCACAAAACCGAAGCCGCGGCGGTATGTCTTGGCATCGCGGACCGGGCCGAGTTCGATCGCTGGATCCGGGCGATGCTCGAGCGTGTCCCTTCGGCCCGCGCTGTCATGGTGCAGAAAATGGAATTGGGGCTGGCCGAGGCGATCGTCGGCTATCGCGACGATCCGGTCGTCGGTCCGATCGTGCTCGTCGGCGCCGGCGGGACGCTCGCCGAGATCTACAAGGACTTTGCGCTGCGCCTCGCGCCGGTGGGCGAGGACGAGGCGGCGGCGATGATCGAAAAGGTGAAGGGACTGGCGATCGTGCGCGGCTACCGGAACCTGCCGCGCGGCGATGTCGGCGCCCTGGCGAAGGCGGTTGCCGCCGTCTCGCGTCTCGCCCTTGTTCCAGGGCTGCCGGTCGCCGAAGCCGAAATCAATCCAGTGATCGTGAAAGACAAAGGCGTCGTCGCCGTGGACGCGCTCGTTGTAATGAAGGAACAAGACTTTTCCCCTCCTCATTGAGGAGGGGTGCCGCCGAAGGCGGCGGGGTGGTACGGTAGGCAGAAATCGAACCACCCCGGCGTGCTGCGCACGCCGCCCCTCCTTGTCCAAGGAGGGGAAACGCACGAGGGATGAGCATGGACTTTCGTTTTACGCCGGAGCAGGAGCAATTCCGCGAATCGGTGCGGCGCTTTGCCGAGAAACACCTCGCGAAGGGTGCGCGCGAGCGCGCCCATTCGCCCGACTATCCCTGGGACGTCGCGAAGCTCATGGCGGCGCAAGGGTTGCTCGGGATCACTATCGCCGAGGCCGACGGAGGCCAGGGAGGCTCGCTGATCGACGCGGTGATCGCGATCGAGACCATCGCCTCGGTGTGTCCGAGAAGCGCCGACGTCGTCCAGGCGGGCAACTTCGGCCCGATCCGCGTGCTCGCCGAGTACGGCAGCAAGCTGCAAAAGGACCGATACCTCAAGCGCTTGCTCTCGGGGGAGTCGGTGATCAGCGTGGGAATGACCGAACCGGAAGCAGGCTCCGCGGTGACAGACCTTCAAACCACGGCGACGCTCGCTGGCGACGGTTACCGGGTGAACGGCTCGAAGATATTTACCACCCACGCGCCACACGCCGAAGTGATACTCGCCTACGTTCGCTATAGCCCGGGAGTCGACGGTATCGGTTCGGTGCTGATCGACACCAAAGCGAAGGGAGTGCGCTTCGGGAAACGCTCGAGATTCATGTCCGGGGAAGAATGGGCGCAGATCTACTTCGAAAATGTCCTCGTTCCCGCCGAGATGGTCGTATTGAAGGAAGGCGGATTCAAGAAACAGATTGCCGGGTTCAACGTCGAGCGCATCGGCAACACCGCGAGATCGCTCGCGCTCGGCCGCTACGCCTACGAACGTGCGCGGCAGTGGGCGATGCAGCGGAAGCAGTTCGGGCGCCTCCTGTGTGAGTTCCAGGGATTGCAGTGGAAGTTCGCCGAGATGAAAATGAAACTCGACGCTGGGCAGCTGCTGCTGTACCGCGCCGCGGCCAACGCCGACCGCGGCTTTCCGTCCGCGGAGGAGACCGCGATCGCCAAGGCGTTCTGCAACCAGGCGGGGTTCGACGTCGCGAACGAGTCGCTGCAGGTGATGGGCGGGCTCGGCTACACGCAGGAGGAGCTGGTCGAGTACTGCTTGCGCCGCTGCCGCGGCTGGATGATCGCCGGCGGGTCGATCGAGATCCTCAAGAACCGCATCGCGGAAGCCGTGTTCGAGCGGAGCTTTTCGCAGCGGCCGGACTAGACTTCAGTCCGCGCGCGCGCCCGAGATTTTGACCACCTCGGCCCAGCGCGCCACCTCGTCGCGCAGCTGCCGGGCGAACTCCTCGGGCGTGCTGCCGACGGGCTCGGCGCCCTGCTCGAGGAGTCGCTTGCGGGTGTCGGGCGAGTTGGCCGCCTTCGTCACCGCGGCGGCGAGCGCGCGCACGATCTCGCGCGGCGTGGCGGCGGGGGCGAGCAGGCCGAACCACAACGGTACCTCGACGCCTTCGACGCCCGCTTCCTTCATCGTCGGCAATTCGGGCATGAGCTCGGTGCGCTTGGCGCCGGCCACGGCGAGCGCGCGCAGGCGCCCCGACCTCACGTGCGGGCCGACCGCGACCGGGTTGATGAACGAGAGCTGGACTTCTCCGGCGAGGAGCGCCGCGATCGAGGGAGCGCTGCCCTTGTAAGGGACGTGCACGATGCTCGTCCCGCTGCGTAATTTGAAGAGCTCCGCGGCGAGGTGCTGCGTCGACCCGGCGCCCGCCGAGGAATAGTTGAGCGCTCCGGGCCGCTCGCGCGCGAGCGCGACCAGTTCCTTGAGGGATCTTGCCGAAAGCGATGCCGGCACCACCAGGATATTGGTGCTCTCCGAGAAGACCGATACGCCGGCGAAGTCGCGGAGCGCGTCGTAAGGCGGGTTCCGGTAGAGCGACATGTTGATCACGACCGCCGGGCTGTTGAAGAGGAGCGTATACCCGTCGGGCGCCGATTTGGCGACGTATTCGTTCGCGATGTTGGTGCCCGCCCCGGGACGGTTCTCGACGATCACCTGTTGCTGAAGCAGTTCGGAAAGTTTCGATGCGAGCACTCGCGCGTTGATGTCTACGCCGCCGCCGGGAGTGAACCCGACGATGAGCCGCGGCGGCCGGCTCGGATAGGCTTGGGCGAGAACGGCTGCGCCGTGTCCCGCGCAAGCGAGTGCGAACAGCAATGCGACGCCGCGTTTCCGGATCATGGCTACGCCCCCAAACGCGCGCGTCCGATCTCGAACGCTGCGGTGATGAACGCGAGAAGCGCCTTCCTGCGATCCTTCATTGCCAGGATTTCCTCGCCGGTGGCCACCGCGCCGAAGAAGCCTTCGGTGTGCCAATGGCCGGGCGGCGGCAGCGCGGGCAGATTTCCCCCGTCAAAACGCGGCCGGGGACTCACGTATACATACGGCTGCGCGTAGAACTCGTCCCCGGGAGAGACCCCGGCGCCCACCGAGCGGGCCGACTCGCCTGCGCCCGCGTCGAGCCGCACGAGCGTCGCCAAATCGAAATGGTGCGGCCAGCACAACAGCGGGCCGGGACCGGGCCGCAGGCCGGCGAGCTTCCCCGCGAATTCTTCCAGCACTTCGGCCGGGCCGCTGAACCAGCGCGAAAGTTCTCCCAGTTCCCGGCCGAGCATGCCGAGCTCGTGGGATCGGCCGCCGGTCGGGTGACCGGGAAGCGCGTACGGGAGCTTCACCTCGCCTGCCGGCTTGAGACCGAGCGCGTGCAGCTTGGAGTCGATCCAGGCGCCCGCGGCCGCGTCGGCCTTGCCGTCGAATTGGAACGCATCGAGCACGCTGTCGCCGCTCGTGACGATGAGCTCGAGCCGTGCGATGCGAATTCCGACCCGGACCCCGCCGCTTTTCGCCGGCAACACCCGGGAAACGAGTGCCGCGTGCGAAGCGTCCCAGGTGAAGGCGGAGTGGCTGTCGTCGGGGACCGCGCTCAGGTTCGCACGCGCGGCCCTGGCGGGCCATTGCGCCGCGTGATGCGCGAGATTACGCGCCTCGACGAGCGCCCCCGGCGGCATTCTGCCCATTTTCGACCAGTCGAATCGCACGGGATATCTTCGAGCCTCTGTCGCTCCAGCGCAGGCAACCTTACCAGATTGCGCCGCGGGCCACGACCCGAAATGGGCATCGTTCGTCGATTCGTTCCTGTTGGAGCGCGCGGGTTTCCGGGAGTATTATCGCGTTGGAAACGCGCAGCGAGAGGGGGACCCATGCAGGTGAGCGAAATTCTCAAGGTCAAAGGCAACGCTCTCTTCACCATCGCGCCCGAGGGCCAGCTGATCGACGCTGTTTCGGTCATGGCGCAGCACAACATGGGCTCGCTCGTGGTGATCGACAAGGGCCGCATGGTCGGGATGCTCACCTTCAAGGAAGTTCTGATGACTCTGGACAAGCGCCGGGGCACGCTCGATGACGCGAGAGTCCGCGACACCATGGAGCACGATCCGGTGACCGCGAGCCCCGCCATGGAAGTGAACGACCTGCGCCGCATCATGATCGAGTCCGGCGCGCGCTACCTTCCGGTGATGGACCGCGACAAGCTGCTCGGGGTGATTTCCTTCCGCGACGTCGCCAAGGCGGTGCTCGAGGAGCAGGACTTCGAGAACCGCATGCTCAAGGGCTATATCAAGAACTGGCCCGAGTAGCCTTGAAGCCCGCGAGAGTCCGTATCGCACTCACCGTCCTCTCGATCCTCGTTGTATTCGTCGCCTTCGCCGTCTGGTTCATGACCGCGATGCCCGGTGCGCGCCACCGGGGTCCGCTGCAAGCGCTCGGCATCGGGGACCAGGAGCTCCTCGCGAACCTCAAGGCGCACGTCGTCGCCGTGGCGAGCGAAGAACACAACGCCGCGCATGCCGAAGCGCTCGAACGCTCCGCGCGTCACATCGAGGCGACGCTCTCGGGCCTGGGCTACGCCGTCTCCCGCCAGGAATTCGAAACGGAGGGCGTGAAGGTTCGAAACCTCGAGGTGAGGCGCGCCGGTCCGGGTGCCAAAAAGGCGCGGCTCATCGTGATCGGGGCCCATTACGATTCGGCGCAGGGCGCCGTCGGGGCCGACGACAACGGCTCGGGTGTGGCGGCGCTGCTCGAGCTTGCGCGCTTGCTCAAATCGGTCCAGCCCGCCGAGGGGCTGGAGATGCGGCTGGTCTTCTACGTCAACGAGGAATTGCCCTGGTTCGCGACGGAAAAAATGGGCAGCCTCGTGCACGCGAGCGGCCTTGCCCGAGAGGCGAGGGAAGTCGTAGCGATGCTGTCCCTCGAGACCATCGGCTGGTACAGCGACGCGCCGGGCAGCCAGCGCTACCCGTTCCCCTTCAATCTGCTCTACCCGTCCACCGGCGACTTCATCGGCTTCGTCGCCAATCCGCGCTCGCGAAGGCTCTTGCACCGGGTCATCGGCTCGTTCAGGCGCTACGCAGCGTTCCCGTCGGAGGGCGCGGTGGGGCTGGAGTCGATCGCAGGGGTGAGCTGGTCCGACCAGTGGGCCTACTGGCAATTCGGCTGGCCCGCGGTGATGGTGACCGACACGGCGCCTTTCCGCTACCCGCATTACCACACGCTGCGCGACACGCCGGACAAGCTCGACTACGACCGGCTTGCGCGGGTGGTGCTGGGCCTCGAGGGCGTGGTGCGCGATCTGGTGACCGCCGCGCCGAACTAGCCGCGCTTCTGCTTCTTGTCCCACACGTAGCGCACGAACCGCTGCCAGCGGCTCGGCTTCTGCGCGAGGGCGTTCTTCATCTTTTGCGCTTCGCGGTCCCGCGCGACCGACTTCCGCACCTGCTCGTGAACCTGGCGCAGCGTCAATCCGCCGGGGCCTTTCAACTTGTCGGGATCGTTTTCGGCCATGTCGGTCGGAAGGTTCGCGATGACCCCTATGCTAAACTCCAAGAGAGTTTTCGGCGAGAATTTCCATGTCGGGCAACACCTTCGGCTTGCTGTACTGCGTGACTTCGTTCGGCGAGAGCCACGGCCCCGCCTATGGCGGAGTCGTGGACGGTTGTCCTCCTGGGCTCGAGCTCGCCGAAAGCGATATCCAGAAGGAACTCGACCGGCGCAAGCCCGGCAGCTCTCGCCATGTGACGCAACGCCAGGAGTCCGACCGCATCGAGATTCTGTCCGGTGTGTTCGAAGGTAGGACGACCGGCACGGCGATCGGCTTTGTCATCAGAAACGAAGACCAGAGGAGCAAGGACTACAGTGCGCTCGCCGACACTTTCCGGCCCGGGCACGCCGACTACACGTACTGGCAGAAATACGGCTTGCGCGACTATCGCGGCGGCGGCCGCGCTTCCGCCCGCGAGACGACGATCCGCGTCGCCGCCGGCGCGATCGCCAGGAAGTGGCTGGGCGAGCGTTACGGGGTCGAGGTACGCGGGCATCTCGCGCAGCTCGGCCCGAACAGGATCGCGTTCAAGTCTTGGGATGCGGTCGGCGAAAATCCTTTTTTCTCTCCGGATCCGGCCATCGTGCCGAGGCTCGAGCAGTTCATGGACGAGCTGCGCGCTTCGGGCGATTCCTGCGGCGCGCGGGTCAACGTCGTCGCGAGCGGCGTTCCGGTCGGTTGGGGCGAGCCCGTCTACGGCAGGCTCGACTCCGACATCGCTTCGGCGATGATGGGCATCAATGCAGTAAAAGGCGTGGAGATCGGCGCCGGCTTCGCAGCGATCGAGCAGAAAGGGTCCGAGCACGGCGACGAGCTGACGCCGCGGGGATTCCTCTCGAACAACGCGGGCGGAACGCTGGGAGGCATCTCGACCGGCCAGGACATCCTGGTGAGCATCGCGCTCAAGCCGACCTCGAGCATCCGCGTTCCACGCCGCTCGATCGACCGCAAAGGCGAGCCGACCACGGTACAGACCACCGGCCGCCACGACCCCTGCGTGGGCATCCGCGCGACGCCGATCGCGGAGGCGATGCTCGCCTGCGTGCTGATGGACCACGCATTGCGCAATCGCGCGCAGTGCGGCGACGTCAAGCCCCCGCTCAGGCCCATTCCCGGGAAGGCTCGCTAGAAATCACCGCGCTGCTATTTGACCTCGAACGCGTGGGCGTAGAGAAGTCGCAGGCCTACGTCCTTGGTTTTGTCGACGTCTTTCGGATAGCGGCTCCACAGTGCGCCCGCTTCGGCGCGCTTGCCCTGCGCGAGATAGCCTGCCATGCCCGCCGCCATCAGATACTGGCGGTGGTCGGTTGGAAGATCGCTCGGTTTCGCGAGCAGCACCTCGGCGATCCGCGCCATGTCAGGCGCTGCGCGGTTCCCCACCGCTTTCATCAGGTCGATCCACTGACGCTCGTCCGGCGTCACGCGTGAGCTGCAAGGCGCGCGTTCGATTCGTTCCCAGATCGTTTTCGCGTCATCGGGCGAAAGCATCGGGTTCAGCGTGCGCGCCAGCTGGTAAAGCGAATGGAACCAGATGTCGGAGCGCTCCGGATCGCGGCACTCGATCAGCCTTGCGCGCATCAGCTCGAGGTCCTTTTGGAACTGGCGCGGGATGGCGACGGGCTCGGGCGCGGTCTGGAGCAGGAGGAAATCTCTCGCATACCGCGCGCGGCGCGTGAGCTCGAGAGCCTCGAGGTACTCGTCGCCGTCCACCTTCGATTCCGCTCGCTCGCTCCTTTTCCGCCCTTCGAGCAGAGCGACGACCGGTATGCTGTACGCGAGCAGGCCGGTCAGCTCTTCGGCCGTCCCGCGCAGGAAACGGTACTTTGCCGCGTGCAGGTCGAGGTACGGATAGAAGTCCGAATTGGCCGGAACGCCATAGGTGAGGAACATCGGGGCGAGCGAGCTTTTTCCGCCGAGCCGGCGGACCTCGATGTCCCAGATCGAATTCACGTGCACGCGACGCAGTTCCCGGGCGACGCCGGGCATCGCGCTGATATCGGCGAGCGGGCGCGCGAGCGTCCGGGTCTCGCCCGCGATGATCAGCAGGTCGCTGCCCGTTGCCGCGTAGATGGCGTAGTCCGGAAAGTTCTCGCCGAGCGCGCGCAGCACCGAGGCGACGAGACTCGCGTCGATCTCGTACATCTGGAACCATTGGACCAGGATTCCGTCCGGATTGAGGTGGCGGCGTGCCAGCCGATAGAACTCGCCGGTGAACAAGCTCGAGACGCCGCTGACCCAGGGGTTGGATGGTTCCGAGATGATGATGTCGTACTTGCGGTTGTGCGTCGAGAAAAACGTCTTCGCGTCGTCGAAGATGATGTGGCTGCGCGGATCGGCGAAGGCGTTGGTATTGCGCGGAGAAAAACGCCGCGACGCCTCGGCCATCGCGGGCTCGATCTCGATCGTCTCGACCGAGCGCAAGGCACTCGATCCGAGGAGGGTGTGCGTCGTGAGGCCCGTTCCGATTCCGATGACCGCGGCGCTCGCCGCATCGGGTCTGTAAGCCAGGGGAATCGCCGCCGTGAGGGTCATCGTGATTTCGTCCGAGAC
>Ga0210382_10000257_pt1 | contig 20507 bp, 10 predicted proteins | sample PLMedo_FD_155452 | JGI IMG/M metagenome (GOLD analysis project Ga0210382, IMG submission 155452) | Groundwater sediment microbial communities from an aquifer in East River, Colorado, USA - PLM0_60_coex redo | ecosystem: Environmental > Terrestrial > Soil > Riparian zone | place: USA: East... | reverse complement strand
CACGTGGCTGGGCACCAACCGGCCCGTCGAGTGTCGTGGTGGTGACGCCGATGGGAAAGGTGCGGTCGGGCCGGTGCACCATGGCCTCCACCCGCATGAGGCGCACCCCACGGCGCGCCGTGGACGTCACCGCGGCCCAGAACTCCGGTGCGAGCCGCGCAAATTCTGGCATCACCGACCGTCCGATCCACTCCCGCGCCCGAAAGCCAAGCAGCTCCTCCGAGGCGGGGTTGGCATAGAGCAGCCGCCCGTCCGCGTCCACCGTGATCACGCCTGTCCGGATGTTGCGGAGCACGTCGTCGGCCTCGAGCTGGACCTGGCGCACCTCCGCCGCAAGCGCCTCCCGTTCGGCGCCCATCAGGGTCACGCGGCTCGCGAGATAAGCGGTCACCGCGGCCACCAGGACGAACACGGCGAGTTGGATCCAGATGCCCGCCGCGGGCGCCGAAGCATGGCCCCAAAAGACGTCCGCGAAGTACACCAGGCCGGCCAGGATCGTCACGAGGCCCGCGCTCGCCGGCGGCATGAGCAGGGCCGTCACCGCGATCACCAGCACGTACAGGCCGGCGAAGTCGCTCTCGGGGCCCCCCGTGATGTGCACGACCGTCGTGATGAGCGCGACGTCGAACACCGCCTGGAGATAGAGGAAGGTGGGTCCGGGCCGCTCGTTCCGGACATGGGTGTGCCAGTACGACGCCAATGTGACGCCGACGGCGGTCACGAGCATCAGCGACGTGACCAGGATGTCGAGCGGCGCGGCTATGCGAACCTTGAGCGCCGCGCTCAGGTAGATGGCGGTCGCGAGACACATCCGCCCCACGTACACGAGGCGGAGTAGCTTCCTGGGGGACGGGATCGTGGACCCTACGGCGTTACTGAGCCAGCGCAGCGAACCGCTCCTGTCGGGACAGTGCTCGGGAGTATTGGTGTCGCTGTGGCAAAATGCAAGAGATGGCTACCCGGCGAGGTGCACCGGGGTGCCCCGTCCCGCCGCCAACGCGCGTTCGTAGACTGCGGCAGCAGCTGCCACGTCCTGCAGCGCCATGCCGGTCGAGTCGAACACGATGGTCTCGGCCGCGGTCCGGCGCCCGGGGAGGCGACCCGCCACGATCTGGCCCAGTTCAGCGACGTCGGACCGGCTCATCGTGCCCGCGGCGATCGCGTGGTGCAGGTCGCCCAGCGTCGCGGCCTGCTCGAGCACGTCCACCACGACCCGGCTCGCGGCGAGGAGCGCGGGTGCGATCTCCTGCTTGTCGGGATTGTCGGCGCCCACCGCGGCGACAAAGGTCCCCGCCGCCACATCTCCCACATCCAGAATCGCCTGGCGCGCTGCCGTGCAGGTGACGACGATATCGCTGTCCCGTGCGGCGGCCGCAGGACTGTCCGCGACGTGGATCTCGAGTGCCAGGGCCGGAGCCAGCTCGCGGGCCATCTGCTCGGCACGGCCGCGATCCCGATCGAAGAGACGCACCCGCGTGAGGGGCCGAACTCGTTGCAGTGCTTTGAGCTGGATGCGTCCCTGATTGCCGCAGCCGAGGATGGCCGCGGTGCGGGCGTCGGGCCGGGCCAGGTACTTGGCGGCCACGGCGGTGGCGGCGCCGGTGCGGAGCGTCGTGATCTCGATCGAGTCGAGCAACGCCAGGGGGGTGCCCAGCTCCGCGTCGGCGAGGACAATCACGCCTTGGATCGTGGGGAGGCCCCGGGCGGGGTTGTTTGGAAAGTTGGCGTTGGTCTTGGCGGCGAAGTACGGCCGGCGGAGGCGCAGGGTCCCGGCCTTGATGTGAAACCCACCGCCCTCGACGTGGATGCCGAGCACGCCCGTGGTCGCGTCGCCCTCGCCGTGGAGGCGGAACGCCTCCTCCACGGCCGTGATGCAGGTATCGAGGTCGAGCAGATCCGCGACGTCGCTGCGGGTGAGCAGCAGCGTCACGCTATTGGACCGCGTTCACCATGTCGAAGATCGGCAGGTACATAGCCACCACCATGCCGCCGACGATGACGCCCAGCACGACGATCATGATCGGCTCCATCAGCGACAACAGGGCGCTGACGGCGGCGTCCACTTCGTCGTCGTAGAAGTCGGCGATCTTCGTGAGCATCTCGTCGAGCCCGCCGGTCTGCTCGCCGACGGCGATCATCGAGATGACCATCGGGGGAAACACCTTCGACCTCTGCAGCGGCGCGGCGATGGTTTCACCGCCCGCGATCGACGCGCGCGACTCCATCACCGCGTTGTGGATCACCATGTTGCCGGCGGTGCGGGCGGTGATCTCGAGACCGTCGAGGATCGAGACTCCCGAGGAGATCAGGGTGCCGAGGGTGCGGGTGAAGCGCGACACCGCGGACTTGCGGAGCAGGTCGCCGAGCACCGGCATCTTGAGGAGCAGTTTGTCGATCTGCAGCTTGCCGGGCGCGGTCTGGTAGTAGCTTCTGATTCCGTACGCGGCGGCGAGGGCCGCGCCGATGAGGGCCCACCAGTAGTTCTTCAGAATGTTGCTCATCCCGATCACGATGCGAGTGGGCAGCGGCAGGGCGAGGTTCACCGACGCGAACATGGTCTGGAACGTCGGAATCACGAAGATCAGGAGGACGGATATCGCGATGCCGGCGACCGAGAAGATCACCGCCGGGTAGATCATAGCGCCTTTCACCTTGCGGATGATGGCGTCGTTCTTCTCGAGGAAGGTCGCGAGGCGGAGCAGAATCGTGTCGAGAATACCGCCCGCTTCGCCCGCCGCCACCATGTTCACGAACAGGTCCGTGAAGGCCTTGGGGTGCTTGCGCAGGGCGTCCGCCAGGGTGTGGCCGCTTTCGACGTCGTACACGACCGCGCGCGTGACCTCCGCGAGGATCTTGTTCTCCGTCTGCTGGGAGAGGATGTCGAGCGCCTGGACGAGCGGCAGACCCGCGTTGATCATGGTGGCGAATTGGCGGGTGAAGATGACAACATCCCGCGTCTTGACGCCGGGCTTGAAGAGGTCGGCGAGCCCGCCGCCGGACTTCTTGGACTCGCGGACCTGCACGACCACCATGCGGTTCTTCCGCAGATGGGCGATGACGTCGTCGCGGGACGGCAGATCGATCTTGTCCTGGACCAGATCGCCCTTCAGGTTCCGCGCGGTATACTCGAAGACCGGCATGGCTTACTCCTATCCGCGCGACAAGGGACGCGCGGCGACCTTGGATGGACCGGCCTGCTGCGCGCCGGGGGCCGACGGCCCGTCCTTCTCGTCGGGCGGCGTCTCGCCGATAGCCCGCAGGAAATCGTTGGGCTTCGACGTGACGCGGAGACACTCGTCCTTGGTGACTTCCCGGGCCATGTAGAGCTGGTACAGCGCGTCGTTCAGGGTCTGCATCCCGTACTTCTTTCCCGCCTGCATCGACGACTCGATCTGGTGGACTTTGTCGTCGCGGATCAGCGCGCGGATCGCGGCGGTGCACACCATGATTTCCGCGGCCATCACGCGGCCCCGCCCCTTGGCCCGCTGCAGCAGGGTCTGCGTGAGCACCCCCTCGAGCACGAACGCGAGCTGGGCGCGCACCTGGGACTGCTGGTGCGAGGGGAAGACGTCGATGATGCGGTTGATGGACTCGGCCGCGGAATTCGTGTGCAGGGTGGCGAACGCGAGGTGGCCCGTTTCGGCGATGGTGAGCGCCGCCTGGATCGTTTCCAGGTCGCGCATCTCGCCGATCAGCACGACGTCGGGGTCCTGCCGCAGCGCGTATTTCAGCGCGGCCTGGAAGCTGTTCGTGTCGGTCCCCACCTCGCGCTGGTTGACGATGCAGGCCTGGTGGCGGTGGATGAACTCGATCGGGTCTTCCACCGTGATGATGTGCCCCTTCAGCTCCTTGTTGATCTTGTCGATCATGGCGGCGAGCGTGGTGCTCTTCCCCGAGCCGGTGGGGCCGGTCACCAGCACTAGGCCGCGCGGCCGGTCGGCGAGCTGCGCCACCACGGCGGGCAGCCCCAGATCCTCGAACGTCTTGACCGTGAAGGGGATCTGCCGGATCACCACCGAGACGCAGCCCCGCTGCTTGAACACGTTGCCGCGGAAGCGCGCGAGGTTCTGGATCCCGAACGAGAAGTCCAGCTCGTTCTCGGTCTCGAAGCGCTTCTTCTGGTTTTCCGTGAGCACTGAGTACGCGAGCGAGAGCGTATCCTTCGGCGTCAGTACCTCCTCGGAGGCGGCGCTCGTGATGTCGCCGTCGACGCGGATCTTGGGACGCTCCCCCGCCACGAGGTGCAGATCGGACGCGTCCTTCTCGATCATCTCTTCGAGGAGCGCGCGCAGGTTCACCGGCATCGAGTAGTCTCCTTCATCCAGCCGCGGTTTCTTTGACGACTTCTTCGAGAGTCGTGACGCCCTTCTTGACCTTCACCATCCCGTCCATACGCAACGTCAGCATGCCTTCCTTGACCGCGATGTCGCGCAACTCCTCGGTCGAGCTGCCCTTCAGGATCCCGCGCCGCAGCGGGCTCGACAACGCCATCACCTCGTACAGCCCCTGCCGCCCCTTGTACCCGGAGCCCGCGCAGGTGTCGCAGCCGGCGCCCCTGGAGAACGGGCCTTCCTTCTTGTCGATCCCGAAGGCGTGCATCTCCTCGGGCGTGTACTCGTGCACTTGCTTGCAGTCCTTGCAGATGCGACGGACGAGCCGCTGCGCCACGATGAGGTTTACGGCGCTCGCCACGTTGAACGGCTCGATCCCCATGTCCACCATGCGGGTGATGGTCGAGGGCGCGTCATTGGTGTGCAGCGTCGAGAGCACGAGGTGGCCGGTGAGCGCGGCCTTGATCGCGATCGAGCCGGTCTCGAGATCGCGGATCTCGCCCACCATGATGATGTTCGGGTCCTGCCGCAGGAACGCCTTCAGCGCCGCCGCAAACGTCATCCCCACCTCGTTGCGGACCAGCACCTGGTTGATCCCGAGCAGGTTGTATTCGACCGGGTCCTCGGCGGTCATGATGTTCACGTCGATCTGATTGATCCTCGACAGCGCCGAGTACAGCGTCGTCGTCTTCCCGGAACCCGTCGGGCCCGTGACCAATACCATCCCGTAGGGGTTCAGGATCGCCTTCAGGAGATCGGCCTCCGACTTGGGCTCGAAGCCGAACGTCTTGAGGTCGAGCGTCAGATTGCCCTTGTCGAGGATTCGGAGCACGATCTTTTCCCCGAACAAGACGGGCAACGTGGAGACGCGGAAGTCGATCACCCGCGCCCCCATCTTCAGTTTGATGCGCCCGTCCTGGGGCACCCGCCGCTCGGCGATGTTGAGCTGCGCCATGATCTTGACGCGGGAGGTGAGCGCCGCGCGCATCTTCACCGGAGGCTTCATCACCTCGTGCAGCGCCCCGTCCACCCGGTAGCGCACCCGCATCTCGTGCTCGAACGGCTCGATGTGGATGTCCGACGCCCCCCGTTTCACGGCGTCGGTCAACAGCCCGTTGATCAGCTTCACGACCGGCGCGTCGTCCGCCAGGTCCTGCGCCTTGACGTCCTCGTCCTGCTGATCCTCGACCACCTCGAGGTCCTCGGCGGCCTCGACGCTCTTGAGCAGGCTCTGGAGCTGGGCGTCGGATTGCTGATAGTAGCGGTCGATGGCGTTCCGGAGGGTGTACTCCCCCGCGATCACCGGGAAGACATCGCACCGGGTGATGAACTTGATGTCCTCGATCGCCGTCACGTTATTCGGGTCGGCGATCGCTACGGTGAGCGTCCGCCCCTCCCGCTTGAGCGGGAGGACCGTGTGTTTGGTGGCGATGTCGGGTGGGATGAGCTTCAGGATCTTGGGGTCGACCTCAAAGCGGGACAGGTCCACCGCCGGCATCCGGTACTGCCGGGCCAGCATCTTCGTGACCTCGGTCTCCTCGATGAACCCGAGCTTCACCAGCGTATAGCCCAGCCGCATCCCGGAGCTCTTTTGCTCCTGGAGCGCCTTCTTGAGCTGCTCCAGGGTGATGAGCCCTTCGCGAACGAGGATATCGCCGAGTTTGTCCTGGGTGACCGCAGCCGTCGCCGTACGCAACTCGTTGGAATTGAAGCATCTAAAGTATTTCCCGGGGACAGGCCGGTCAAGGCGGAGCGGGCAAAACCCCGGAAAACGTGACCCACGGGCGGAGGGCGTCGAGCAGGTGGGGCCCTACGCCGGACACACTGTCGAGCCGCGCGAGGCTCCCGATCGGCCCGTGCTCGGCGCGCCACGCCACGATGCGCTGCGCCAGCGCCGGACCGATGCGCGGCAGGCGCGTGATCTCCGTCACGTCGGCACGGTCGAGATCGATCCGCTCGCCGGACTGCAGCGGACGCGCGAGGCTCGCGGCGCGACGCGCCGTCTCGCGCAGATCGGCGCCCCGAGACGGCGTGTGAGATTGGAGTTGCACGTCGCCGGGAGGCGAATCGGGAGAGGGAGAGAGAACGAAACGGACAGCCGCGCCCGCTAGCGCCAGCGCAGCCAGAAGCAGTGCTGCTCGCCGATCGTCCATGGCGCAACATACGTTGCGCCCTCTGAACCGCAGCATCGAAAAAACGCGGACCTGCAAAGGCTAGACGCACAGACGCGCCGCGGTGAACAGGTCACCGTCACGAGGACAACACCGCCTGCGACCTGTTCACGGTTGGCCGCGGTGCGTCTGTGCGTCTAGTTTTTGCAGGTCCGCGCCTTATTGCCTGACCAAGGCTACGGCTACATCACCGACAATCTGCAGGCTCGCCGCGCTCACCTTGTCCAGCGTGTCTTCGGTCGTGTGGTGATACGGAAACGTGAAGTCGACGACGTCGATCGCCCGAATGCCGGCCTGCTGCAGGGGAACGTGGTCGTCGGTGAGCGCTTCGCTCACGCGCGGCACGAACACCCGCTCGTAACCGAGCCGCGCGGCGGTGTCCCAAACCCGCTGCACCACCTCCGGCGCCCGCGAGACCGAGTAGCCTTCCTGCGGGATCTCGAGATCCTTGTCCCCGACCATGTCGAACACCACCGCGAATAGTGTCGTATACCCCGGCGGCTGGTGAGCCGCGAAGTACCGCGCGCCAAGCAGCGTCTCGGTCGAGTCGGTGAAGTCTCCCCAATCCTCTCCGTCGACGAAGAGGAGATCCACGCCGATCGCCGGGGCGCGCGCTTTCAAGGCGTCGGCCACGCCGAGCAGTACGGCGACGCCCGAGCCGCCGTCGTTGGCGCCGGGCACCGGGAGCTGTCGCTGACCGAGATTGAAGCTCTTGTCGGCGTTGGGCCGCGTGTCCCAGTGGGCGACGAACAGCACCCGCTCGGCGGCCTGCGGCCGGAAGCGGGCAAAGAAGTTCCGCAGCCGGAGCGCGGTGCCCTGCGACGTTCGCTGGGTGAAGGCCTGCACGACGACGGTGTCCGCCCGTTGCCGCAACTGCGCCTCCAGCCAGTCGCCGGTGCGCACGTGGCCGGGCGTGTTGGGGACCCGGGGGCCGAACGCCATCTGGCGCTCGACGTAGCCGAATGCCGTTTGCCCGTTGAACTCTTTCGCCCCGCCGCCAGCGCGCGCCTGACAGGCCAGGACGACCAGTACCGCGCACCACGCACCGCGCACCACGCACCACTTCATCGGAGCTGCCCCACACTGGTCGAGAGCTGCACGAACGCCGTGATCACGATCTGCCTCACCTTGCGGTTGGTCTGCCGCTCTTCGCTCAAGAGGTACGCCATCTGAAGCCCCGCGCTCATGTTGGGAGGAATGTCGGTGTCCATGGTAAGCTGGGCCTGGACCTGGCGACTGTCCACGTAGGGGACGCACTCCGTTTGGCCCGGGCTGCGGAGGCAGGTGGTGTTTTCGGTCACGGAGTAGCGCGCGGTGGTGCGGATGGCGGACCGCCAGCGGCCCAGCGCCGGGGGCCGGAACGCGAACGTGAGGGTCGCGTTCTGCAGTTTGCGCTCCGTCGCAATGACGTTGTCGGCGGCGAGGAGTTCCGTCCGACTCCGCGACGCGTCGAAACTCGTGAGCACGCCGCCGGCCCACGTCAGCGCCAGCGACGGGGTGACAGCGCGCTCGGAGCTGCCTGTGGCCACAACGCTCGTCGAGCCGAATGTGCCCTGCTTGGTCGTGGCCTCGGTGCGCCGGTACGTGGCCTGCGCGGTGAGGCTGGTAAGCAGGCGGCCCAGGTTGCGGCGGGACGGCGAGAGTGACCAGCTGACGGTACCGATCGGCCAGTCGAGGCTGCGCGTGGTGATCGGGACCTGCTGGTCGGCCCGGAGCGCCCACGACATGCCGCTGGTGCTGCGATAGGTGCCGTTCACGCGGAGGCCAAGGGGAAGCACGGCGGCGCCGCCGCCCGTGAGGCTGGAGTTCTCCTGGGCCGCGGCGGCCACGAGGCCGGCCGTCTCCCGGAACGCGTCAATCCCCCCGAGGCCGAGCTGGTAGGCGAACGCCGGGGGACCGCCCGCACGGTTGAAGCTCGAGTTGCGCTGGCGGCTGTAGGACAGGTCGACGTTGCTGATCCGGCCGAGCCAGCGGGCCACGCCCGCCGAGTCGCCGAACACCGCCTGGGCGAGGCGGCGCGGGTCGAGCTGCGTGCCGGCTTCGATCCGGCGCAGGTTGCTGAATGCCGCGGGGACGTGAAACGCACCCGCGGTGTCCCCGATCTCCCGGACGGGCTGGGGCGCGTTGGGATCGCGGGTAAAGGAAAACGACGACGCGAGCGAGGCCCGCGGCCGGATCGCGGCGCCCAGCCGAGGCGTCACGTTGACGAAGGTCCCGAAACTGCGCTGCGTCTCGATGCCGATGTCTTGTCCGAAGAGCGAGGCACGCCCCTCGCGGATCAGCCGGCCGATGGTGGTCGAGTCGCCGTAGTCGCGCAGGTCGCGGGTCGAGGCGATATCGACGCGGACCTGCAGCCCGGCGAGCGGCAGCAGGTCCACCGATCCCGAGTTGCGCCACAGCCGCGTGCGGGACAGGGCGGGCGGGAGGGTGTCGGTCGGCCGAAACACGGGGACGTCGTACGTGAAGCGCTCGGCATCCGCACCCACGAACCCCGAGTGCAGTTGGATGGCGGAGGGGCTCAGGCGTACGCGCTTGCTCCCAATGCGCACGCCGCCGGCGCCCGGGATCAGTGTGTAGTCGAGGTTGAGCGCATAGTTCGACGACGTGGCCTGCGCGAGGTCGGAGCGGGCGTCGCCGTTCGTGTACGACCCCGAGACGGCCACGGGGTCGAGGAGCCAGCGGCCGAGCCCGGCGGCGGCGCGGCGCACGCGCCGCGCGGCGAAGCTGTAGCTCGAACCGGAGGCGCGCGGCGTCCGGAGTCCCGCGAGCGCGTCGGCGCGCAGATCGGTGCGGTTCAAGTAGAACGGGTCGCTCGCCGTCACCGTGTGCCGGAAGGTGACAGGCACGGAGAGCCCCCAGCGATCGGGGAGGAAGCGGTCGACCCGCACCGTCGCGCTAAGGCTCGCCGCGTTGTCGGTGACATATGAGGGATCGTCACCGAGCTGGCGGAACTGCCCGTCGCGACGCGACACGCTGACCGCCACGTCCGCGACGTCCGCCGCGGCGAGGCTCACGTCCAACGCCCCCGCCACGCCGGCGTCTTGTACGACGTCGCTCAGCCGGATGTCGTCCACCCATACTTCCGCTTGGTCCACAAAGACGCGGTCGTTCACCCGCCAGATCCCGGCGGCGATCTCCTGCACGCGGGCGAGGTTCGGGGGCGCCGTGCCTGGATCTCGCACGTGCACGATGTAGGGGCCGTCGCACATCACGTAGGCGCCGTCGTGGGGGACCAGCGCGGTATCAGGACAGGAGGAGACCCCCAGGGAGTCGCGGTAGACGCGTGCGGTGTCGCCGCGGAGCCAGGCCTGCTCGATCCGCGCGCGCAGCACGAGCCAGGGCTGGAGGTCCACCATGACCTCAGGCTCCCACGATGCAGTGCGGGCGGGCGTGTGGTAGAGATAGAAATTGTCCTGGTCCTTCCCCGCCTTGACGAAGAAGTCGAGGTCGCCGTCCTCCCACCCCGGACCGCGGCCGCGTGCCCACACCCGCAGCTTCTTGTACTTGAGGAAGTTCTTGTCGCCTTCGCCCGTGAAGCGCAGGTAGGCCTCGGCGCGCTCGCCACGCCCCAGGCCGCGCGCGAGCAGGCGCATGGAGCGCTCGTTGATCTGGGTCGCGCTGAGCTGGAAGCCGGCGTCGCGGCGCCCCGCCTGGTCGGTCACGCCGGGGGGGGGCGCGTACCCCAGGTCCCGGTTTTCCGTGCTGACCACGGAGGCGGAGACCTCTCCCACGCCGGTGCCGCGATCCCCGCCCAGCCCCGCGATCGGCGTTTCCGCGCGCTTCACCCACGAGCTGCCGACCAGCCGCACGCGCGCCAACGCGAAGTAAACCTGCGGATCCGGCGCTCCCGCGGCCACGGTTGCCGGGGTGACGATCGTGACGCGCAGCGCCTGGACCTGCCGCAGGTTCGGCTCACCGATGCGCAGCGTGTCGGTCCGGAAGGGAATGCGATAGAGGCGCCATCCCGCGGACCCCCCGGCAGTATCCGGCGTCATCCCGCCGTCGCGCACGAAGAAACGCTCGTCGCCGATCGGGAAGACGTAACGCACAAAACTCTCACTCGTCCGGACGCCGGTGGCCGAGTCGAGCCCGAAGTCGCCGTCCTGATCCTCGGTGTCCACGAAGCCGTTGTGGCGGCCGCAGCGGGAGCGGATGTCGCCGAAGAGGTACGGGACGAGGTCGCCGTGCTCGGTCGCGCTGCACAGCGGGAGCGTGTCGACAAGGGCACCGCGCGTCGCGTCGGTGATGCCGTCCACGACCCGGTCGCTCAGGATTCCTTCGTCGTCGCGCGTCGCGCTCCAGGTATGGCTGATCGGGTCGCGCTCGGTGTCGAGCCGCCCCACGCCCGCCCGCCGGATCCCTTGGTAGGTCGTGTCGCCGCTCGCATCCACCGTGAGGGATGCCGGGACGAACGCCAGGGCGTCCTCGAACACCGCCCCGAAGTCGAACAGGATCGCGGTCTGGTTCGTCTTGGCGACGCGCCGCGCATCCTCCCACACCCAGAATTCGAGGAACTCGACGCGCGAGACGTCGATCCCCGTGGGCGAGAGCGTCTGGGTGATGGAGCGCCACCGCGGGGCGTCCTGGGAGGGCCCCACCCAGTTGGGGACACCGAACGCCGCAGAGGCGGGACGGTTGTTGGCGAGCCCGAGGACCGTGTCCGGCTTGAGCATGAGCCAGAGGGCGGGCTCGGCGGACTGCGTCTGGCCGGTCAAGCGGATCGTGGGGTCGATCTCTTGCGGCAGAAACTGGATCCGTTGCAGCCGATTGTTGCGGAGGTTGTAGGGCAGGCCCTGCCAGGTCAGGAAGGCGGCCGTGCTCGAGTCGAAGGCGCTGCGGCCATCCAGGAACGGCTCGGCCCCGCGAATCGACGTGGGCACGCTGCCCCAGTGCCACGCATTCTCGGCGAGGGTGATGAACCGCCCCGCCTCGGTCTCGAATTCCTCGATGTACGCCTGGCCGAAGCGGTTGGGGCTGGGCTTCGAGACGGCGACCTCGGCCGCGACGCGCAGGAACGAGGGGGCGTCGGTCCGCACGCCGGGCAGGGCGTCGGCCGCGCGCGTAAGCCACTCCGGTTGGAAGCGGAGCTCGGTCGAGACGCCCCCGATGAAGCTCGACGAGGGCTCGAACCCCAGCGGCGGGCGATTGAACGTGCTTTGCTCCTTTTGGAACATCCCCGTGAGGTTGATCTGGCCGACCGTTCCCAGGTCGTAGCGAGCGGCGAGGCCGTAGATGGACGTCGGCGCCACGGCGAACGCGGCGCGCTCCTCGAACTGCGCCCGGACCTGCGCGCTCCCGCCCTGAAACAGCGAGTCGGCGTTCGTGAAATGCACCTCCCCGGTCGTGTAGTCGATCGTGTAGTCCGCATCGCGCGCGAGCAGGGTGTTGCGCACGTAGATGCGCTCGCTCCCTTCGCGGATTTGGAAGCTGTTGAGCGCGAGGACCGATCGATCGGCGGACGCGGCGGCGTCCACGTGCAGGCGCAGCGCGAACACCGACGGGGGACCCTGGGAGATGAGGTAGGCGCGCGGCGTGCGGTACAGGGAGTCATTGCGCTCCGGCGCGCCCAACTTTGTCGAATCGGCAAACGGCGTGAGATGCGGCAAGATCGCAAAGAAGTCCCGCACCGGCGCGCCCGCGCCCGGGTCGCGGGTTCGCGGGAACAACCGGTTGTACTGGTCGAGCCGGCTGGGGTCGTTCTCGAGCGCGAGCCCGAGCAACCGCAGGTAGGTTTCGCCACCGGGTGAGCGCTCGCGCCGGTTCACGGTGAGGGCGAGGCCCACCGACTCGCGATCGATCTCCGTCCCGCCCACGCGGTAGGCGCTCCGAATCTCGAAGCGGAACGAGGGCGACGCCGCCGTGATGCCGGGCTTGGGATCGTAGACGAGCCGCAGTGTGTCGACCCGCGACGTATCGGGGTCGGCGCGCACCGGGAACGTGCCGATCGAATCGGCGCCGCTCGCGGTGATGTAGGAAACCGCGAGGTAATCGCTCTGGTCGAGCCGGTTCGCAAGCGCGAACCAGGTGCCGCGGTCAACGTAGTAGTCCTTCCCCTCCTGCAGGATCTCCCACGCGAACGGTCCCTCGCGCTGCGCCACGCAATCGATCGCGGCGCTCGCGCCGGCGCCGCATGCGACGGCGCGCACGCCGCCGGCGTTCTGGTTGCCGCTCGAGCCGGGCAAAACGGCGCGGCGCCGGTAGACGTGCAGATTGCCGACGGTCAAGGGGTCCGGCCGCGGCGTCGCGTCGAGGGTGAGGATGTCGACCGCCGGATAGCCCGACAGGGCCGCGGGGTCGATGACGAAGAAGAACCGGCCGGGCTCGTAGTCCAGGTCGCGCGCCTCGCGGTCGATCGGCTGCCGCGTCGTCTCCCCCACCGTGTAGAACCGGTCCTTGACCACGTTGCCCTTCTGCTGAGCGAAGATGCCGCGGATCTCGACGGGACCGACCTGGGCGATCGCCTGCACTCCGAAGTTGTTCGCCGGAATGGCGGCGCTGATGAAGCGCGATGAGGGCGCCTGGAAGGTGACGTTGCCCGCCTCGACGCGCCGCAGCACCTCGTCCTCCAGGCCTTCGTACCAGACCTGCAGATTGTTGTTGGCGTCGAACTCCCGCTGGCTGTCGAAGTCCACGTTGATGTGCAGCCGCTGACCGACGACGCCCGCGGTGCGGATCGAGTACTGCGGGTTGGGACTGATCGTGGGGAAGCCACCGCTGCAGCCGGAGAGCGCGAGGAGCCGCTCCTCCGCCGAGCACCGCAGGTTACGGAATTGGTCGGCCTTGAGCTCGAACCGGACGTTCAGCTGCATGCCGACGTCGGCGTAGGGGCCGAGCAGGCCCGCGGCGCGTCGCAACGGCGGCGCGGCGGGCGCCGGCGTCACGGCGACCGGCGCCGCGGGAGGCGCCAGCATCGGGGAGAACGCGAGCCAGGGACGGTGCACCGCGCGGGCGGCCTCGTACCACCGGGCGGCGACGACGGCGGCGGGCACGCGCGGTCCCAGGCGGCCGCCGGGCGCGAGCGCGGGGTGATGGGGCGGCGCGAGCAGAGCAGGAGCGGGGGGGAGGGGGGGGGGCTCCTGCGCGTAGGCCTGGGGTAAGACGAGCGTGAGGGCGAAAAAACCGGCTTGTAGAGACTTGGACTTCGGAATATAATGGCGCGACCGACTGTGCGCATCCTCAGCCGCTACGTCCTCAGCCAGCATCTCCCGCCGTTCGGATTCGCGCTCGCCGCCCTCACCTGCGCGATGCTCGTGAACCAGGTCGCCAAACAGTTCGGCAACCTCGTGGGCAAGGGCCTCGCGTGGGGCGTCATCCTCGAAGTGTTCCTGCTGACGATCCCGTTCATCGTCGCGATGACGCTGCCGATGGCGGTGCTGGTCGCGGTGCTGTACGCGTTCAGTCATCTCGCCGCCGACAACGAGATCACGGCGATCAAGGCGAGCGGCGTGAGCGTGGGCCGGCTCCTCGTGCCGGTCCTCGCCGGCGCGACCCTCGTGGGCGCGGTCGCCCTGGAGTGGAACGACCAGGTGCTGCCGCGGTCGAATCACCGGCTGCGGACCCTGCTCGTCGACATCCAGCGCAAGAAGCCGACCTTTCAACTGAAGGAACAGGTCATCAACGAGGTGGTGCCGGGGCAGTTCTTCCTGCGCTCGGCGCGCATCGATCCGGCCTCGAACAAGCTCAAGGATGTGACGATTTACGACCTGGAGGACGCCGAGCGGCGTCGCATCATCACCGCCGACTCCGGCCATATGGCATATACCCCCGGCGGCCGGGATTTGTACCTCACGCTGCTCGACGGAGAAATCCAGGAAGTGAAGCGGGCGGAGCCCGGGCAGTTCAACCGGACATTCTACCGCACCAACCGCATCCGCGTGGTCGGCATCGGCGACTCGCTGGAACGCACGGAGAACGATACCTACCGGGGCGACCGGGAGATGACGATCTGCGCGATGGAGCGCGTCGTGGCGCAGGCGGAGCAGGACGCGGAGCGGGCCCGGCACGAGGTCCGCCAGACGGTGCTCGCCGACCTCCGGCGCCTGGCCCGTCTGGCGCCGCCGGTCACCCGGGCGTCGGACCCCGCCCTGATCGACCCCGAAGGGGGAGGCACGCCCGTGCCGCCCGCGGGCCTCTACTGCCGCATCGTGGATCGGCTGGCGAACTGGCTCCTGCCACAGGAGGCGGAGGCAGCGCAAGTGCCGGCGCGGCCGACGACCACCTACATCACGCCGGGCGCGACGGCGGCGGTCGAGCAGCGCGTGCGCGGGGCGCACCAGCGGGCGGCGATCTACGAGGTGGAGATCCAGAAGAAGCTCGCGATCTCCGCCGCGTGCGTGATCTTCGCGCTGCTGGGCGTCCCGGTGGCGATCCGATTTCCGCGGGGCGGGGTGGGCCTGGTGATCGGCACGAGCCTGGCGGTGTTCTCCATTTACTACGTGGGGCTGATCGGCGGCGAGGAGCTGGGGGACCGGCTCGTGGTATCGCCCTTCCTGGCGATGTGGACGCCGAATCTGATTTTCACGGCGGTGGGGCTCGTGCTGTTGTGGCTGGTGCGGCGCGAGGGAAGCACGACGCACGGCGGCGACTGGGACGACCTGAAAGAAGCGCTGTTCGGGTGGGTCCCGAAGCTGCGACTGTGGATTCGCGCATGAGAACGCTCGACCGCTACCTGCTGCGTGAATGGGTGCGCGTGTTTCTCGTCACGCTGCTCGGCTTCCCGATCCTGGTCATCGTCATCGACCTGACGGACAAGCTCGACAAGTACATGAGCCGCGGGATCTCGAAGGGCGCGGTCGCCCTGTCGTACGTCTACGACCTTCCCGAGAAGATGTTCCTGGTCCTGCCGGTGGCGGTATTGTTCGCGACGGTGTTCACGGTGGGCGCGCTGGGACGCCACTCCGAGCTGACGGCCGCGAAGGCGTCCGGGATCTCGTTCCACCGGCTGATGCGTCCGCTGTTCCTCGCCGCCGGCGCCGCGTTCCTCCTCGGGCTCGTGCTGGGCGAGCTGGCGCCGGTGGTGACCACGCGGCGGCTCGAGCTGCTGGGCGACCGGGCGATCCGCTCCAGCACGTCGCGCTACAACTTCGTGTACCGCGCGGACGGCGGCTGGGTGTACGCCATCCGCTCGCTCGAGCTCGGGTCGCGGGAGATGCGGGACGTGATCCTCGAGCGGGAGGGGACGGGCGCGGCATACCCGACGCTGGTGCTAGCGGCCCAGCGGGGCGTCTATGGCGACACGACGCGCCGTTGGACGCTGTATGCGGGGGCACTGCGCTATCTGGGGGGCGCGCTGGAGGAGTTCGCCTTCCAGTTCGATTCGCTGCGGATGCCGGCCCTGCGCGAGCGGCCGGTGGACCTGCTCGCCGAGCCCAAGGCGCCCGACGAGATGCGCTACGCGGAGCTGGGGCGCTATATCGACGCGCTGGCGCGCAGCGGCGCGGACGCGAAAAAGCTGCGGGTCGAGCGGGCGCTCAAGATCGCGATTCCGTTCATTTGCGTGTTGATCGCCCTGTTCGGCGCGCCGCTGGCGATCGCGACGCCGCGCAGCGGGCCCGCGTGGGGCGTGGCGGTGAGCCTGGCGACGACGTTCACCGTGCTGCTGATGTTCCAGCTCGCGAAAGCGGTGGGCGCGGGCGGCGTGTTGCCGCCGGCGCTGGCGGCGTGGACGCCGAATATTCTCGTCGGCGTCGCGGCGCTGTACCTGTTGCGTAAAGCCCCGACCTAGCGTCCTTGACGAGGGTCCGCCCGCGGACCACTTTCTCCCGTCGCGATGGGCAGTCTTCCGTTCAGCCCCTGTTCCCAAGGAGAAATCGAATCATGCGCTGGATCGTACGGATGTGTTGCGCCCTTGCTACGATGGCGCTGGTATCGGGAGCTGTCGCGGGTAGGATGGATGCCCAGGGAGTCACGACCGCCGCGATTACCGGGACCGTCACCGACTCCGCCGGCGTCCGGCTCGAAGGCGCGCGGGTGATTGCGACGCATGGTCCGTCCGGAACGACGTACACGGCGACGACGCGAGCGGACGGCCGGTTTACCATCCCCGGCATGCGGGTCGGCGGGCCGTATCGCGTGAGTGCGGCCTTGGTAGGCTACCGTCAGGAGGTCCAGGACGGCATCAGCTTGACGTTGGGTTTGACCGCCGATCTGCGGTTCCAGCTGCGCCAGGTCACCGTGCAGCTGGAGGCGATCACTGTCACGGCGACTACCGATGCGGTGTTTAGCTCTGAGCGAACCGGCGCCGCGACGACCATTGCCAGTGGGCAGATCGCGCACCTCCCGACGATCAGCCGTCGTGTGGAGGATCTCCTCCGACTGACGCCGCAGTACAGCCCGATGTCGTTCGGGTTTTCGTTCGCCGGGCAGGATAACCGGTTGAACAACATGACGATCGACGGGTCGTACTTCAATAATTCCTTCGGTCTGGCCGGGCAGCCCGGCGACCGCACGAGCGTGTCGCCCGTTTCGCTGGACGCACTCGAGCAGCTCCAGGTGAACATCGCCCCCTACGACGTCCGTCAGGGGAACTTCGTAGGTGCGGGCATCAACATGGTCACGAAGAGCGGAACCAATGCGATGACCGGTTCGCTGTTCTACAACACGCGCAACAATGACTTCGTCGGCACCCATGCGGGCCCGAACACGTTCAATCCGGGCACGTTCAAGTACCACAACATCGGTGTCGCGCTCGGCGGACCGATCATCCGCAACCGCCTGTTCTTCTTCGGCAGCTTCGAAAACGATGGCCAGACACAGCCGGGCACCACGTTCCTGGCCAATACCGGCTCGCAAACCGTCGGGGGGAACATCACGCGCGTCCTCGCATCGGACCTGGACGCCCTGAGCACGTACCTACAGACGAACTTCAACTATGCCACGGGTCCGTATCAGGGGTACGATTTCAAGGTTCCGTCGACGCGGTTCCTTGCGCGCCTCGACTACAACGTGAGTGACCGGAGCAAGCTGAGCCTGCGGTACAACCTGTTGAACTCGAGCTCCGACATCCTCCTCTCCAACTCGTCCTCACTTGGCTTCGGCAGCCGGCGGAGCAGCCTGGATGCCCTGAGCTTCTCGAACTCGAACTACGCCATTCTGGAGAACATCCGCTCGATCGTAGGTGAGTGGAATTCGTCGCTTGGCAAGAACATGTCCAACAACCTGATCGTCGGGTACAACACGAGCGACGAGAGTCGGAAGAATATCAGCCCGCCGTGGTTCCCAGAGGTAGAGATTCTTCAGACGGGCAGGAGTTACACCACCTTCGGGTTCGAGCCGTTCACGCCGCAGAACCAGCTGCGCTATCACAGCTACCAGGTCCAGGACAACTTCAGCATCTATCTGCCGCAGCATTCGTTGACGTTCGGAGTGAGCGTGGAGAAGTATCACTCTACGAACGTGTTCTTCCAAGGCGCGCAAAGCATTTACGTCTACAACTCGCTGGCGGACTTCTACACCGACGCCAACGGTTATTTGGCGAACCCGACCCGAACCGTTTCGCCGATCACCCTGCGCCGCTTCCAGGTGGGGTACTCGAACATCCCGGGACAGGCCGAGCCGGTGCAACCGCTGGACGTGCTGTACTCCGGCGTCTACGCCCAGGACGAGTGGCGGCCGATCCCCAATCTCACGCTGAGCGGCGGCCTGCGGATCGACGCCCCCAAGTTCAAGAATACGGCGTACGACAACCGAGTGGCCGACACCATGAGGTTCCGCGATGCGAGCGGCGCGACGGTGCGGTACAACAGCGGCAGCCTCCCGGGCGTCAACCTCCTGTTCTCGCCGCGTTTCGGCTTCAACTACGACGTGCGCGGCGAGCAGAAAACCCAGATCCGGGGCGGCACCGGCATCTTCACCGGTCGCCCGGCATACGTGTGGATCTCGAACCAGGTCGGCAACACCGGGATCCTCACCGGCTTCATCCAGGCGGACAGCACGACCGCCTACCCGTTCAACCCGAACCCCGATGCGTACAAGCCCGCCACGGTCACGGGCGCGCCGGCGGCGAACTTCGCACTCGCCCTCACGGACCCGAAGTTCAAGTTCCCCCAGCTGTGGCGCAGCAACCTCGCGATCGACCAGCGGCTCCCCTGGGGCCTGACGGGCACCGCGGAGCTGCTCTACTCCAAGGACGTGAACGGGATGGCGTATCTCAACGCCAATCTTCCGGCGGCGCAGACGCGGTTCACCGGCCCGGACTCCCGCCCGCGCTGGACCGCGCCCGCGGGCACGATTGCGAGCCGCATCTATCAGAACGTCAGCACCGCGGTCGTGCTCACAAACCAGGGCCAGGGCGAGTCGTGGAACGTCGCATTCTCACTCGAACGGGCGTTTCGAAACGGCTTGTTCGGAAAAGTCGGGTACACCTACGGTGTGAGCAAGAACCTCGTAGACGCGGGTTCCATCGCGGCGGGGTCGTGGACGGGGAACACGATCGCGCTCGACCCGAACAATCCGGCGGCGGCGAACTCGCAATTCTCTCCCGGCCCCCGCGTCTTCGCGGCGTTCACCTACAGTCGCGACTTCTTTGGCGCCGGGCCGACGAGCGTCAGCGTGTACTTTGATGGGCGCCCGGCCGGCAACGGCAGCTATCGGTTCTCGAACGACATGAATGGCGATGGCGCCTTGACGAATGATTTGATCTACGTCCCGCGCAACCAAAGCGAGATGAACTTCGTCGCGATCACGGGCGCCACGCCCTTCACCGCCGCGCAACAGGCGGCGGCGTGGGACGCCTTCATTAACCAGGATAAGTATCTGTCCAAGCGGCGCGGCGGGTACGCGGAACGCAACGGCGTCTTCCTGCCGATGGTGTACCGCGCCGACTTGAGCATCTCTCAGGACGTCGGCCGGACCATCGCGGGCCGTCCCAACCAGCTCCAGATCCGGCTCGACATCCTGAACTTCACGAACATGCTCAGCCAGGACTGGGGCGTCGGCCAGGGCTTCGTTACGACGACACCGCTGACGTCCGCAGGGGTCGACGCCTTCGGGGCCCCGACATACCGGATGGCGGTCGTCGGTGGTCAGCTGATTACCAAGTCGTTCCAGAAGGTGGTGAACGTTGCGGACGTTTGGCGTATGCAGCTGGGCGTGCGCTACATGCTGAACTGGTAACCCCGTCCCCGGGTATAGACGGGCCGCCCTCCTCCGTGTTCAGGCGGGGGGCGGCCTCGTCGTTTAGGACCTCGCAGCCCGCCGCTTGGAGGCGCGCAGGATCGCGTACGCCGGCACCCCCGTCAGAATGATCCCGATGTCCACCGCAAATGCCCGGGTCTCGGACACGAGGTAATTGCCGAGCAGGAGCAGCGCACCCGCCAGAAACAGCAATGGAACCACGGGGAAGCCCCAGGTGCGATACGGACGCTCCATCTCGGGGCGCCTCCGCCGCAACACGAACACGCCGGCGACCGCGAGCGCGTAGAACGGCCAGATGCCGATGATGAATTGGTCCGCCAGCTGGGTGAAGGTCCGGATCAGGATGAAGATGACGCCCATCACCACCATGAGGACGACCGCGCCGATCGGGGCCGACGTGCGCGGGTCCACCCGCGCGATCACCTGCGGTAACAGGCCGTCCTCCGCCGCCGCGAAGAAGATCCGCGGCGCGGTCATCATCGAGCCATTCAAAGTTCCAAACGTGCTCACGGCGATCGCCGCCGACACCACCACCACGCCGGCGGGCCCGATGACGAGCCGCGCGACGTCTGCCGCCACCAGCTCCGCCTGCTTCATCGCCTGTATGGGGATCAGGTAGAGGTACACCAGGTTCGCGGCGAGATACAACACGACCACGGTCCCCGTGCCGATGAGCAGCGCTCGCGGCAGGTTGCGCTGCGGGTCTTTCACCTCACCTCCCACGAACGCGAGGTCCGCCCACCCGTCGTACGCCCACAGGATGGCCACCATCGCGAGCAGGAACGGCGAGAGCCCGACCGCGGCCCGCTGGGCGAACATGCTGCCCCCCCGCCCCCCCCGCCCGCGCCCGGCCCCCTGCCGCGCGCGGCTG
>Ga0210382_10000256_pt1 | contig 20649 bp, 19 predicted proteins | sample PLMedo_FD_155452 | JGI IMG/M metagenome (GOLD analysis project Ga0210382, IMG submission 155452) | Groundwater sediment microbial communities from an aquifer in East River, Colorado, USA - PLM0_60_coex redo | ecosystem: Environmental > Terrestrial > Soil > Riparian zone | place: USA: East... | reverse complement strand
CGGGATCACGGGCTCGAAGCGCAGAATGTTCGCGAGGGGCGAGCTGTCAGCTAAATTGGCGGCTCAATCACGTTGCTCAAGGCGCTGTCGATCGGAGGGTGTTTCATCGTTCTCGCGGGATGTGCCACAGCACCCCGTGCGCCCCTACCTGCACATCTTCTGTGGCAGGACCAAGCTTTTGACTACGAGGCGGCTTTGGTCCCGGTCGGCAAACGGGATCTTTTTCAGCTTGACGCCGGGCTTCTGTCGAAACTGCAAGATCCAAGAATTCAAAATTCCAGCGCGCAGTATCGTCTGAATCAATTGGTCTCGCTCCTATTTGGGCCGGAGGCCAAGGATTTTTCCTATTCGAGAAGCCACTCGACGATCGCCGCAGAAACGTGGCGCCGAAAAAGCGGCGATTGCCTTTCGCTGACGGTCTTGTCCTATTCGCTGGCGAAAGCTCTGGACATGCCGGTTCAAATGCAGGAAGTGCGCGTGCCCGTTGTCTTCGACCGACGCGGCAGCGTCGAGTTTCTCTACCGGCACGTGAATCTGCTCATTAGCGGCAAAAGCGATGGAGGGCTGTACGTCAAGGACGGATTGATGCGATCAGGTGACGTGATCATCGATTTCGAACCTCAAGTCGCTTCGCGAAGAGAGGGAATGGCCTTGTCGGACGACGGCATTCTTGCGCGCTTTTACAACAACGTTGCGGCGGAATATCTGGCGCAAGGCGATCTGAGTTTGGCTTATGCCCATTTCAAAGCGGCGGTGCTCGCGGACCCGGGCTATTCACCGAGTTACAGCAATTTGGCGCAGCTCTATACGCGCAAGGGCTTCCTCAAGAGCGCAGAACAATTGTTGTTGTACGCGATTGCACTCAACGATGACGCGGATATAGCGTTGCGCTCCCTGCATCAGTTATTGGTATCCCAAGGTCGCGAATCGGAGGCTTTGAAGTACAAGGAAATTCTGCAGGCAAGACAACAGAAGGATCCGTATTACTGGCTCGGCGTCGGACTCCATCACCTTCAGGAAGGGAACTATCAAAAAGCCGTTAACGCTCTTGAGCGTGCACAGGACTTGACCCGAGGATTCCAGGAAGTGCACCGCTATCTGGCCATTGCCTATTGGCGGGCCGGCAAGGCGATTCAGGCGAAGAATCAACTCTCGGTGCTGGCGTCATTGATGTTTGAGGATTTGGGGTTCGCCGTGCCGAGCAGGGAAAATCAATAAACGCGCGGATGAGTGGCTCGCCTGCCGAATCGGCAGGGCAGGCGAGCGTGTCGCGTCGGCGCGCTGTGCTAGCATGCGCCGAGGAGGGCGGATGAGCGAGACCGCGAGGCCGGCCGCCGATGAGCCGGCAATCGACGCCGAGGCGCTGAAAAAAGCCGAGCAGTTCATCGAGGCGGAGGAGGGCGCGAGCAACAAGTTGCGCGGCGCGCTCGGCATCTTCGCCTCTGCGACGGCGGTGGTGATGTCGCTGTTCCACCTCTACACCGCGTACGCGATCGTGCCGACGCAGGTGCTGCGCCCGGTGCACGTCGGCTTCGTGCTGTTCCTCAGCTACCTGCTGTTTCCCGCCTCGAAGCGCTACCGTCACCGCATCATGTGGTGGGACTGGGTGGCCGCGTTCGGAGCCGTCGCGGTGATCGCGTACATTCTCCAGGGCGGCGATGACATCTGGGACCGCAACACTTCGCCGGACAACTGGGACATCGTCTTCGGCGTCGCGCTGATCCTCCTGATTCTCGAAGGCATGCGCCGCGCCTCCGGCTGGATCATGCCGCTCGTGGTCGCCTCCTTCGTGCTCTACGCACTTTTCGGCGAGCAGCTTCCCGGTTCCTGGGCGCATCGCAGCTACGAAGTCGGTCGGCTCGTGGGACATCTGTATATGACGCTCGAAGGCATCTTCGGCGTCGCCGTGGACGTATCCTCGTCCCTGATCATTCTTTTCACGATCTTCGGCGCGTTCCTGCAGTTTTCCGGGGCGGGCAAGTTCTTCATAGATTTTTCCTTCTCTGCGATGGGCGGAAAATCCACCAGCGCCGGCCGCACCGTGGTGCTCGCCTCGTTCCTCCTCGGCGGACCCTCGGGGAGCGGCGTGGCGACCACGGTGACGCTGGGGTCGGTCGCCTACCCGATGCTCGTCAAGGCGGGTTACGGGAAGAACGCGGCGGGCGGACTGCTCGCCGCGGGGGGCCTGGGCGCGATCATCTCGCCGCCGGTGCTCGGCGCGGCGGCCTTTCTCATCGCCGAGTTCCTGAAGATCTCGTATCTCGACGTGCTGCTGATGGCGACGATCCCGACCTTGCTCTACTACTTCGCGTTGTTTCTCATGGTCGAGATCGATGCGCGCAAGTTCGGCATGAGCACGGTGAAGTACGTGCAGGTCGAATCGCTGTGGAGCTTGACGAAAAATTACTGGTTCCACTTCCTGTCGCTGGTGTCGATCGTCGTATTCATGCTCATGGGATATTCACCGGTGCTGTCGGTGTTCTGGGCGACGGTGTTCTCTTTTGCAACGAGCTTTTTGCATCGCGATTGCGCGTTGTTCTCCTACGACCTGTTCCGCGGGCGCGAGCCCCTGGTGAGGGGAATTTTCGGTTCGAAATTCTTCAAGGCGCTCGAGGCGGGCTCGACCGGGGTGCTCAACGTCGCCACCACCTGCGCCGGCGCCGGCATCATCGTAGGCGTAGTGACGCTCACGGGTCTGGGCCTCAAATTCAGCTCGATCATCATCGAATATGCCGGAGGGTCGCTGCTGCTGACGGCGATCTACACTTCACTCATCGTCTGGATCGTGGGGCTTGCCGTGCCGGTGACCGCCTCCTACATCATCTGCGCGGTGATCGCGGCGCCGGCGCTGATCAAGCTGGGGGTACCCGACTTCGCCGCGCACATGTTCATCTTCTACTATGCGGTGCTTTCGGAAGTCTCGCCGCCGACCGCGCTCTCGCCCTTCGCCGCCGCCGCGATCACCGGCGGCGATCCGTACCGCACCACGCTGCAATCCTGGAAATACACCATGCCTGCGTTTCTCGTGCCCTTCATGTTCGTGCTCGATCCCTCCGGCGTGGGACTGCTCCTCACGGGTTCGATCAAAACGCTCGGCAACGCCGATTGGGGTTCGATCGCTCTCGTAACGATCACCGCCGCGCTAGGCATCGCCGCGCTCGCGGGCGGCGTACAAGGTTGGCTGTTCAAGCGCACGACCTGGATCGAACGGGTGATGCTGATCGTCGCAGGACTGGCGCTCGTGTACCCGACCACGACGGCTGATATCATCGGCCTAGGCTTGGTCGTCGTGGTCGTCGCGATCCAGCTCGTTCGCATTCGCGCCGCACGCCAGCCGGCCTGAACCCCATGAAGCGCACGCGCACCGCAGACGCAGCCTATCAGGCGAAACTGCCGACGCCATTCGCGCTCCTCGGCATCCGCACAGAAGGCGATGTGCTCGCGGAAATCACGCTCTTGCCGAAATCGGCCGAAGCGCTTGCGCCGCGCGACCGGCTTGCGGCACGGGCGTGCGCGCAGATCGAGCGCTACCTCGGGGATTCCGAATTCCACTTCGATCTGCCGATCGCGTCTCAAGGCACGCCGTTTCAGCGCCGCGTCTGGAGGAAAATCTCCGCCATCGACGCGGGGCGCACGCGCAGCTACGGAGAGATCGCGCGCGAGCTGGGTTCCTCGCCGCGCGCCGTTGGCCAGGCCTGCGGCGCCAACCCCGTTCCGCTCGTCGTGCCCTGTCATCGCGTGCTCGCCGCCGACGGCCTCGGCGGATTCGCTCACCACGAAGGCGGGTTCCACCTCTCGGTGAAGCGCTGGTTGCTCGCGCACGAGGGCGCCGTCCGCTGAAAGCAATGAACACGGACAACGCCGCGCTCCTGGACGAATTCTGCGATGCCGTCTGGCTCGAGGACGGCCTTGCGAAAAACACGCTCGAATCCTACCGCCGCGATCTGAGGCTGTTCGCCGATTGGCACGAGCGGCAGGGTAGCGCCTCGCTGCTGCGTGCGACCGAAACCGATCTCGCCGAGTATTTCGCCTGGCGCTATTCGCAACGCTCCCCCGGGAAGAAGCACGGCATCCGTTCGAGTACCCAGGCGCGGGTGCATTCGAGCTTGAAGCGCTTCTACCGATTCCTCGTGCGCGGGCGGCGCATCGAAATCGATCCCACGCTCAAGCTCGATCCTCCGAAGAAGCCGCCGCGTTTTCCGAAGACGCTCTCGGAGGTCGATGTCGAAGCGCTGCTCGCGCAGCCGGACCCGGGAACACCGCTCGGGCTCCGCGACCGTGCAATGCTGGAAGTGCTCTACGCGAGCGGGCTGCGCGTCTCGGAGCTCGTTCGCTTGAAGCTCGCCGAATTGAGCTTCGACATGGGCGTGGTGCGCGTTTTCGGCAAGGGCTCGAAGGAACGCCTCGTGCCTCTCGGAGAGGAAGCGCTCGCCTGGCTCACGCGATTTTTGAAGGAAGGCCGCCCTGTACTTTTGAGGAAACGGGCCAGCGATTACGTGTTCGTCACGGGGCGCGGCGCCCCGATGACGCGGCAGGCGTTCTGGCACCTGATGAAGAAGCGCGCCGCGGCAGCTCTTCCGGGCAAATCGCTCTCGCCCCACACGCTGCGCCACGCCTTCGCCACGCACCTGCTCAACCACGGCGCCGACCTGCGCGTCGTGCAGATGTTGCTCGGCCACGCCGATATCTCGACCACGCAGATTTACACCCACGTCGCGCGCGAGCGGCTGAAGAAACTCCACAAGGACCATCACCCACGCGGGTGATCGGGACTACGCCCGCGATTTCGGTCTCTCTATCGTGACGCCCACGCGCTGGGCCTCGCGCAGTGCCCCGAGCTTGGCTATGCTGACCTTGACGCGCGGCGATTTGAAGTCCTCCAGGAGGAGGCCGGCGATCCGCTCGGCGAGGTTTTCGACGAGGCCGAAGCGCTCTTTCGCAAGGAGCGCGCGGATATGCTCCACCACCACGCCATAGTCGATCGTATCGCCCACCTTTCCGGTCTTGAAAACGGCGTCCCCCGGAAGGTCGATCTCGAGGTCGATCTCGATCGTCTGCGGAGCGATCTTTTCGTGGCGGTAAAGCCCGATCCATGCCGGCAGGCGCAGCTGGCGGATGAAAACGGTATCCAAGGCGGGGCGTAGCGAGCGGATTTGGAGTTAAACTCTTGCCGCGAATTCTAGTGGAACACCATGGCTGCCGCAGTATTTATTTTGACCGCCTACCTAATCGGCTCGTTGTCCTTCGCCGTCATCGTGAGCCGCGCCTTTGGGCTTCCTGACCCGCGCTCATACGGCTCGGGCAATCCCGGCGCGACCAACGTGCTGCGCACCGGCAAGAAACTCGCGGCGCTTCTCACGCTGATCGGTGACGGCGGAAAGGGCTGGCTCGCCGTGTTCCTCGCATTGCGTTACGCCGCCGAATACGGCGTGGACCCGATGGGCGTCGCGGCCTGCGTGGTCGCGGTGTTCCTGGGTCATATCTTTCCGGCGTTCTTCCGCTTCAAGGGCGGCAAGGGCGTATCCACCGCGGGCGGGATCCTGTTTGCCGTCAATCCTTGGCTGGGTGTCGCGACGATTGCGACCTGGATCGTCATCGCGCTCTTCTTTCGGTATTCGTCGCTTGCAGCCATCGTATCCGCCGTATTTGCGCCGCTCTACTATTTTTTCCTGTTCGGGGCGGGAGAAGTCCTGCCCGCGCTGATCATCATGGCGGCGCTGCTCCTCTGGCGCCACAAGGCGAACATTCTCAAGCTCGCCGCGGGCGAGGAACGCCGCATTGGGGAAAAGCGGGATTCGGCGAGCGCCTGAGAGGCTGATACGAACAGGGAAACCAGGGGTTCCCCCGTTCCCCCTCCAGCGATCAGGCCGCCACGTCCGCCAGGTCCCAGCGCGGCCTGACGGTGAATCCGAGCGGAAGCGCGCGAGCGGCCTTGGCGGTTTTCAATCGTAAGCATCCTGCGAGCGCGATCATGGCGCCGTTGTCGGTGCAGAACTCCATCGCCGGGTAGAACACGCTGAACTTGTCGCGCGACGCGGCGGCATCGAGCAGGGAGCGCAGGCGGATGTTGGCGCCGACGCCGCCCGCCACGACGAGGCGATCCAGGGCCGTTCTGCGCACCGCCGCAAGCGATTTCGCCACCAGGACGTCGGCCACTGCCTCCTGGAACGCGGCCGCCACATCGGCGCGCGTCTGCTCGTCGAGCACGCGCGTGCGCGTGAGCGTTACAACCGCCGTCTTGAGCCCGCTGAAGCTGAAATCGAGATTGCCGTCTTTCTCCAGCTGCTCGAGCATGGGGCGCGGAAACGCAAAGCGATCGGGCCTGCCTTCTTGCGCGAGCTTGGAGAGCGCAGGCCCCCCCGGGTAGCCGAGGCCGAGCAGTTTCGCAGTCTTGTCGAAAGCTTCCCCGGCGGCGTCGTCCAGGGTCTCGCCCAGCATTTCGTAGTGGCCGACACCTGCCACGCGCATGAGTTGGGTGTGGCCCCCCGAAACCAGCAGCGCGACAAACGGGAAAGACGGGGCTTTTTTTTCGAGCAGAGGCGAAAGCAGATGCCCCTCGAGATGATGCACGCCGATCGCCCGGACTCCGAGGCCGAACGCGAGGCTGTTTGCGACGGCGGCGCCCACGAGCAGCGCTCCCGCGAGGCCGGGACCCTGAGTGTAGGCGACCGCGTCCAGGTCCGACTCCTTGGCACCGGCTTTGTGCAGGACTTCGCGGACGAGAGGGAGCAGACGCCGAATGTGGTCCCGAGACGCGAGCTCCGGCACGACGCCTCCGTACGCGTCGTGCAGGGCAACCTGCGAATGCAGCGCGTGAGCGAGCAGGCCGCGACCGCTGTCGTAGACGGCCACCCCGGTTTCGTCGCAGGAGGTCTCGATGCCCAGGACAAGCATGATTTTTCAGCGCTCTTCGGACTGTTGTGTCAGCCGACAGTCAGCATGTTCCTCTAAAATCGCGCCCTCGCATGTTTGCACGAATACGGGTCCTCGCGCTTGCTTCGAGCGCGAAACTGGAGTCCGAGGGAGTGAGGTTTTATCGGGTGGGACTGACCGGCAAGCTTGGCGGATAGGGCAAGCAAGCTGCTGGCGTCTCGGCCAAAAAAAGTCTAGAATTCGCACCCTTGCTGCAACATTGCCCTGGGATAAAGGCTGCATGCCGACCGTACGCGTCAAGGAAAACGAGCCCTTCGAGGTGGCGTTGCGCCGTTTCAAGCGGACCGTGGAAAAAACCGGGCTCCTCACCGAACTGCGCGCGCGCGAGTTCTACGAAAAGCCGACCGCTTACCGCAAGCGAAAGCTCGCGGCCGCCGTCAAGCGGCACTACAAGCGCCTGCGCAGCCAGACGCTGCCCCCGAAACTTTATTGATCCGGACGGCGCTGCCGCCGGACCGATCCGGCGCGATGGAGTGGACAAAGCCGCTCGTCGCGCCGTTTCATTTTGAGGATCCCCACCTTTGAGGAAACCGAGCGCATGTCGCTAAAGTCAAGCATCAGCGAAGACATGAAGGCGGCAATGAAAGCGAGAGACGCGCAGCGGCTCTCGGCCATACGCTTGCTGCTCGCTGCGATCAAACAGCGCGAAGTGGACGACAGAAAGGAGCTTTCAGACGCCGAGGTCGTGGCGGTGATCGAGAAGATGATCAAGCAACGCCGCGACTCCATCACGCAGTTCCAGGCGGCCAACCGCAAGGACCTCGTCGACGGCGAAACCTTCGAGTTGAATCTTCTCTCGGGCTACCTGCCTAAGCAACTGACGGATGCCGAAATCGGAGAAGAGGTCTCCGCGGCAATCGCTCAGACGGGCGCGAAGGGCGTCGCCGACATGGGCAAAGTCATGGGGGCATTGAAGGGTAAGCTCGCGGGGCGCGCCGACATGGGAAAAATATCGTCGCTGGTGAAATCGAAGCTTGCCGGCTGAGAGGGATCGGCAAGGCGGAGTGCGCCGCGAGTGGCCGCGATCAGGGTTTCCGGGTTACGCTCGCGGCTTGCGCTTCGGAAAATTTGGCCTATAAAGGAAAGATGGTGAGTAGGCACGGGCCCCGGTGGCCCATTCATCTAGGCGCGCTTGCTGGCGCGGCACTCTATCGGAGCGCATTCCGGCCGTGATACCGGATTCCTTCAAGCAAGAACTGCTCCATCGCGTCGACATCGTCGACGTGATCGAGCGCTACGTCCCGCTGAAGAAGGGCGGAGCGAACTACTCTGCCTGCTGCCCGTTCCACACCGAGAAGACGCCCTCGTTTACCGTCAGCCCGACCAAGCAGTTCTATCACTGCTTCGGCTGCGGCGTGCACGGAAACGCCATCTCCTTTCTCATCGAATACCAGGGCCTTGACTATGTCGAAGCGGTAAAGGATCTCGCCGAATCGGTCGGCATGAAGATGCCGGAATTCGAGCCGCGCACCAAGAAACCCGAAGGCGGACCGGACCTGTACGAGATAATGAAGCGCGCCTGCGATTACTATCGTGATCAGTTGAAGGCAACGCCGCGCGCTATCGAATACCTCAAGGGTCGCGGCTTGACCGGCAAAATCGCGGCGAGCTTCGGAATCGGCTACGCTCCCGATGGCTGGCAGAGCCTGGAGAGCGTTTTTCCGAGCTATGCCGATAAAGCGCTGAAAGAGGCCGGCCTCGTGGTCGACCCGGAGGGCGGGGGACGGCGTTATGACCGGTTTCGCGACCGCATCATGTTCCCCATTCTCAATCAGCGCGGCTCTGTGATCGCCTTTGGGGGGCGCGTGCTCGGCGAAGGGGAGCCGAAGTACCTCAACTCCCCGGAGACCCCGCTCTTCGAGAAGGGACGCGAGCTCTACGGTCTTATCCAGGCGAGGCCGGCGATCCGCGCGGCAGGCCGCGCCATCGTAGTCGAAGGCTACATGGATGTGGTGGCACTCGCGCAGCACGACATCGAATACGCCGTCGCGACGCTCGGAACGGCCACTTCGGCCAGCCACGTGCAGAAGCTTCTGCGGCAGACCGACGAAGTCGTTTTCTGCTTCGACGGCGACGCGGCCGGGCGCAAGGCCGCCTGGCACGCGCTCGAAGTGAGCCTACCCTATCTGGCGGACAACAAGACCGTGCGATTTCTGTTTCTTCCTCCCGAGCACGATCCGGACAGCTTCGTACGGGAGGAAGGCAAGGAAGCCTTCGAGAAAAGGCTCGGCGATTCGCGGCCGCTCTCGGAGTTCCTTCTGGAAGAGCTGAAGAGCCGGACAGACCTCGGCACGGCAGAGGGCCGCTCTCGGCTCGCGCATGAAGCGAAGCCCCTGTTGCAAAAAGTCTCCGCTCCGGCGCTCAGACTGCAGCTGCTGAAGGCGCTTGCCGAAGCGGCCGGTATGACCTACGAGGAGGCGGCGCAGCTCACCGAGATCCGCATCCCGCGCGGCTACGGCTCGAAGCCCGCCCCGCTACAAGGCGCGGAGCGTGGCGCCCAGCTTGCGGCGCGAAAACCCGAACGCACGCTGCTTCAGTGCTTGCTTTCCAAGCCGGGTTACGCCAAGGAACTTCCGGCGGAGTTACTGGATCATGATTCCTTTGAGGGGAGTGCGATCCTAATGGTGGCCGAGTTTTGTCGCGAAAACCCGAACGCGGACGGCAATCTTGTAGTGGAACATTTCCGCGAGACAGAGCTGAAGGTTCTTCTCGAATCGAGCCAGGCGGCTCTCTTAGACACAAGATTTGGGGACGAGCAAACAGGCGCAGAATTCAGCGGGGCTGTCGAAAGGCTTCAAGAAAGGCAGAAACGGAAGCGGCATGATGCGTTGATAGCAAAAAAGGAACGTACGCCACAAGAGGATGCCGAGATGTTGGAACTGACAGGCCAACTCGGTGGACTAAGGAAATCTTCGGATTCGTCCCAACATAATGCTATAATTTTAGGTTCCCGTTCGACACCGTGAGGATTAGGAAATCGTGGCGAATCAAAAGCTTAACGTAAAGGCGCGCGCTAAAGCTATGGCCAGGCTCAAGGCTGCAAAATCCAGGACCGCCCAGCGGCTGCGGGGGCAGAAAGAGCGCCTTCGGGCGCGTAAAGCGCTCGAGGTCAAGCGCGCCAGGGCCGCCAAGGAAAAAGAAAAGCTTCGCCGGATGAAAGCGAAGGAAGCGGCCCGAGCGAAGGCGGCGCGAGACAAGGATAAGGCGCGCAAGGCCGTGATTGCGGCCCGAGCGAAGGCCGCGAAAGAGAAGGAGCGTGCGCGCCTCGAGGCTGCAAAGGAGAAGCAACGCGCGCGCAAGGCCCTAGAGATGCAAAGGACGCGCGAGCGGATCGCAAGGGAAAGACTGCGCCTCAAGGCTGCCAGAGAAAAGCAGCGGGAGCGCGAGCGCATCGCCCGCGAAAAAACCAAGGCCAAGGAGCTCGCCGCGCGCGAGAAGGCGAAAGCCAAGGAGCTCGCTGCGCTGGAGAAGGCAAAAGCAAAGGAAGCGGCGCTGCTTGTCAAGCAGAAGGAAAAGGAGCTCAAGGCCCAGCTGAAGCTTCAGGCGCAGGAACTCATGAAACTGCGCAAGGCCGGCCGGCCGCGCCGTAACGGCGACGCCGAACGCGCGCTGCTGCTTCGTGCCGAGGCCCGGCCCGAGGACGCCGAAGCTCGCCGCACTCGCCTGAAGAATCTCATCAAGCTCGGAAAAGAGCGCGGCTTCCTCACCTACGCCGAGATCAACGACCACCTGCCCGACGACATGGTGGATGCGGAGCAGATCGAGGCCATCATCTCGACGTTCAACGACATGGGCATCCAGGTCTACGACGAGGCTCCGGATGCGGACACGCTGCTCATTTCCGAGACCGCGCCGGCAGGGGTGCCGGACGAAGATGCGGAGGAGGAGGCGGAAGCGGCGCTTTCCACGGTCGACCCCGAATTCGGCCGCACCACCGACCCGGTGCGCATGTACATGCGCGAAATGGGATCGGTCGAGCTCCTCACGCGCGAAGGCGAGATCGAAATCGCAAAAAGGATCGAGGACGGCCTGAAGCACATGATTCAGGCGATCTCGGCCTGCCCGACGACCATCGCCGAAATCCTCGACCTGTCCGGCAGAGTCGGCCGAGACGAGATGCGCATCGACGAGCTGGTCGACGGTCTGGTCGACCCGAACGCGAAAGACGAGCCGATCCAGGAGCTCGCCGACGACGTCGAACCCGAGGAAGAGGAAGACACGGAGGGCGAGGACGACAGCGCCGCAATTTCGGCTACCCTGCTGCGGCTGAAGGAGGACGCGCTCGCGCGCTTTGCCAAGATCCACCGCCTCTACGAAAAGATGAAGCGGGCCCTGGTCGACCACGGCCACCGCAGCAAGGAATACATCCGGGTGCGCGATCATATCGGCAACGAGCTGATGAATATCCGCTTCACTGCGCGCATCATCGAGAGATTGTGCGACAGCCTGCGCGGGATGGTGGACGAAGTGCGCAGCCACGAGCGCGAGATCATGAACCTGTGCGTGAACAAGGGCGGTATGCTGCGGCCCCACTTCATCAAGGAGTTCCCCGGTAGCGAGACGAACATGCGCTGGGTAAAGAACGAGATCGCAGCCGGAAGGCCCTGGAGCAACCTGCTCTCGCGCTTCGAGCCGAACATCCTCGAGCAACAGCAGAAGCTGCTCACGATCCAGAAGCGGATCGGCATTCCCCTGAAGGACCTCAAGGACATCAACAAGCAGATGTCCACGGGCGAGGCGAAGGCCCGCCGCGCGAAGCGCGAAATGACGGAAGCAAACCTGCGCCTGGTGATCTCGATCGCGAAGAAGTATACCAACCGCGGCCTGCAGTTCCTCGACCTGATCCAGGAGGGAAACATCGGCCTGATGAAGGCGGTGGATAAATTCGAATACCGCCGGGGCTACAAGTTCTCGACTTACGCCACGTGGTGGATCCGGCAGGCGATCACGCGCTCGATCGCCGACCAGGCCCGAACCATCCGCATTCCGGTGCACATGATCGAGACAATAAACAAGATGAACAGGATCTCCCGTCAGATCCTTCAGGAGACGGGGCAGGAGCCGGACCCCGCGACGCTCGCCCAGAAGATGGAGATGCCCGAGGACAAGATCCGCAAGATTCTCAAGATTTCGAAGGAGCCGATCTCGATGGAGACGCCGATCGGCGACGACGACGACTCGCATCTGGGGGACTTCATCGAGGACCAGGCGACGCTCGCACCGAACGATGCAGCGATGTACGCATCCTTGCGGGAGGTCACCAAGGACGTTCTGGATTCGCTCACGCCGCGTGAAGCCAAGGTGCTGCGCATGCGCTTCGGCATCGAAATGAACACCGACCACACGCTGGAGGAGGTCGGCAAGCAGTTCGACGTCACGCGCGAGCGCATCCGGCAGATCGAGGCGAAGGCGTTGCGCAAGCTTCGCCACCCGTCGCGCTCGGAGCGGCTGAAGAGTTTCCTGGACAACAATTGATATTGCGGACGCCTTCGGCGCCGCAATATCCGCTCGCGTTACAGCGGACCTGGAAGTGGAATGAGCGCGGAATATTTCTGGCGCGGCCGCTGAACGCTCGGATCGACAATAATAACGCCCGGGTAAAGCGGGCAGGGTGGTTCAGCGGGCCTGTAGCTCAGCTGGTTAGAGCAGAGGACTCATAATCCTTTGGTCCCTGGTTCGAATCCAGGCGGGCCCACTCAGAATGGGTAAGCAGTCTTGGAGGAGGGAATGGCAAAGCGATTCTTGTTTTTCGCCGCGCTGACGGCGGTTGCGGCGCTGGCCCATGCTGCGACGATGGAAGACGAAGTGCGCGCCGTCTTCGACAAGTACATAGCAATCCAGAACGCGCATGATTTGAAGTCAATGCGAAGCCTTTTGGCGGACTCCCCGGACCTTCTCTGGATCAGCCGAGGCAAACCTATCTGGGGCCGGGAGGCCGCGCTCAAGAGCCTCGAGGAACGTTACAAGGGCACTTGGCGCATCGATGTCGACAGGAAAGAACTGCGAATCATTTCGGTGAGCAGGCGCGTTGCGCAGATCTACGCGCCGACGCAACTCACCGTCGGGGATCCGGGCGTCGACCCCGCCAAGACCCGTCTCTACATCAACCTGGTGATGGTCAAGAAACCCGAAGGCTGGCAGATAGTGAGCATTCTGCCCATCCTTGTCCCGCCCCAGTAAGAGCGCGTCGGCGATCAGAACTGGTAGTAAAGAAACGGCGAGGTTTGTTCGCCCGCAATTACCAGGGCGATGATGATCAGCGCGGTAAATGCGAGACCCCGTGCGTCGAGTTTCCATCGCCAGCTCAGAATGCCGCTGGTTTTTTGCACCGAATCCGCACTGATATTCCAGCCGTCCATGACCTGTGAGGTATTGGGCGCGACCAGACAGGCTAGCGTCACAAGCAGGATCATCGCGAGCGTTTTCGCAAGCGCAAGCTGGGACGGGACCATGGCCTGACCGAGCCCGGCCATGGAAACCAGCACCGTAGCGCAGGTGTGAAGGTCCGGGGAACGAAACATCACCATGCCTATCAGAGCCCCCAGCATGGTGAACACCCAGGCGAGCCAGACAGGCAACCGCACTAGGCGAGCTTGCCGCCAGGCGTGGTTGATGACCAGGGCGATGCCCCACCAGGCCCCGAATACCGCGAAAGTCCAGTTTGAACCGTGCCAGAGCCCGGCCAGAACAAACGTCACCATGACCGGCATCGCATAGACTCGAACGAAACTGAGCACGCGGCCCGTCTTTCGAGTGGCCACGTAGCGGGCCTGCCTGACGGAAAGCGGCATGAAGAGGTAACCCGTGAGGAATCGCGTCAAGGTCATGTGCCATCGCTGCCAGAATTCGATGGCGCTCGTCGCCCGCAACGGGGAATTGAAATTCAGAGGAAGGCGGAGCCCGAGGAGCACGCCCAGACCCAGCGCCATCTCCGAGTAACCCGAGAAGTCGAAATAGAGCTGCAAAAAATAAGACCATGAGCCCAGCCAGGCGTCCCAAGTGCCGACCGCGCCGTTCCTTTGTGCTTGCTCGAAGACGTGGTTGGCATACGGGGCAAAGCTTTCCGCGATGAGGACTTTCTTGAGCAACCCGATCGAAAATACGGTGATGCCCACGGCAAAGCGATCGGTCGTGAGCCTGCCGATCTGGTTCCTTTGCGAAAAGAATTCCCGAGCTCCCACGATCGGGCCGGCGGTGACGTATGCGAAGCACGACACGAAGAGCAGGTATTCCCAGAAGGTTTCGGGCGGCTCCATATCGTTCGCCACGGCGACCAGATAAGCGATCTGCTGAAAAGTGAAGAAAGAAATGCCGATCGGAAATGCGATATCGGCAAACGGGACCGCAAATCCCGTGACCGCATTGACATTGTCGATCAGAAAATTCGTGTACTTGAATGCGATCAGTACCAGCAAGTTGGCGGCGATGCCGAAGGCCAGCCAGCGTCTTCTGGAACCGGCGGTGTTGCGAACGATCGAGTACGAGACCCGGTAGTTCAAGCCGGCCACGAGGATCAGGACCGGAAGCAGTTTCCATCCCCAGAGGCCGTAGAACACGAGAGAGGCCGCAGTGAGGGCAAATCGCGCTCCGGAAGAACCGTAGAGCCGTCTGCCCAGCAACACAGCGGCCAGCGCCAACGGCAGGAACGCCAGGATGAAGGTCAATGAAGAAAACAACACGCCCGCTCTCCGATTTCAAGACGGCTCGGCGGGAACCGGCACGTCAAACTTGTCGAGGAAGTCGTGCGGAACGTATTTCAGCAGCAAACCCTCGATCCGCAGCAGGGGTCGACCTCGTTCGTTTCGGATCTGGAGATCGGCGAGGACGTCATCCGCCTGACGCGTCAAAGCGGACTCCCCGACTTGGACGAAGCACGTCCCCTGCACGCTGCCATGGATCGAAAGACGGCGGATGCCCGTGGGCACCAGCAACCCGCCCGGTCGAATCGGTTTGTCCGAATACTGCAGCAGGCAGAAGACCGCCTGGATTGCACCATCCAGGAGAGCCGGGTTCATGGTCCCGCTGCGGCAGTCCCGATGATTCGCAGCGGACAAGTTGAACAACATGCCGTCCGCCAACTTGAGCACGGAGCGAATCACTTGCAGGCCGGGACCGTAACGATAGCCGAGCCGGTCGAGGTCCGCGTACAACGCCCGAGGTTCGACCGGATCGCCGCGCGCAGCCACGTCGAACATCAGGATGTTTGCCTTCGGCGCGCTCTCGCGTTCCTCTAATCGTCCGATGCACAGTAAGTTCCTGCCCTCGTGAATTGTGAAGGAGGAATTTCCCCATCTGACCTCGACTTCCAGTCGTTCGTGCGCCACGCCCGGCCGGCAGATCAGCACATCCTTGAGTGCGGAGCACGGCCGCTGCCGCGCCTGCGCTGCCGCGAGCGCCAGATCGACCATGCTGGCGCCGGGCAGAATGGACCGGCCGGTAATGACATGATCGGCGAGGAGGCCATCCGACACCCCATACGCCACCCTGTAAACGGAATCGTCCCGGTAGGGTGCGGGCGCATGTTCCTTGCCGGGCTGGAGCATGGCTTTAGGACGCCGGCAGGGCCGGGGCCGCCGCCAGGGTCGTGGCCGCGGTCGGCGGTGTTTCCTGACGGCTTTGCCGGCGGTTTTCGGGATCGGCAAAAATCATCAGCACGTCGGTGAACGACGCCGACGGCGCATCTCGCGACCGGGTGACGTAAAGACGGGTGTTCTCGGGCCGAAACTTGTTCTTGAACTGAAAATTTCCATCGTTGTTGAAAATGCGGGAGGCGTGCAATCCCCGCAGCATTTTCCCCACCCGGGGATCCTCCTCCGCACAGGCTTCCATTTGAGTCCCGAAGGTGGCCCCCAGGCTGAAGGAACCCACACCCTCTTTGGCCAGGGTCTCCTGGATGCGGGAAATGGCGAATTCCAACCCGCCCAAAGGCATGTCGGCCCCATAGAACTCGAGATCCATCAGGTAGCCGCTCGCCGCCGGGAGCCGGCTGATCACGATGGCGCTGTCGAGCTGCCCGGCGCGGTAGGTGAGGAACAGGCGGCAATGACCGGGCAGCTCCCCGTTTGCGATGCGGCTTTTGAAGTGCTCGACGTACGGGCCGATCTGCTTCTTGCTCCGCTTCCACTCGTCCACCAGGCCGGCCACCGCGCGGTCGGTTGCCGGATCGCTGCCGGCCCGGTATTCACGGGTCTCGCATTGTCCGTGCTTTTCGTAGTGACCGATCTGATAGCGCAGGCGGCGCATCTTGGTCCCCTCCAGCGAGAACCCGGCCAGATAGGGCAGTTTCTGCATCACGCCGAACGGAGTTGCGGTGTAGCCCAGTGCCGCAAGTTCCCTGGCCTTCGGCTCCTCTTCGAGAATATTGGCGACCCGTTTCCCCTGCGCCGCATATTCGAACAGGTCGCCCGCGGCGTCGGCGAAACGCTCGTCCGGGCCCGCGTAGGCGAACGCGAACACGGTGTTCGGGCGCCGGTTGACGAAAAAGACGCCCTGAGCGCCCCGCGATACGAACAGGTGCGGCGCCAAGCTCGAGCGTGCGACGGCCACGCTCAGCTCCCTGCCGTACCGCGTCACCAGAGACTGCACGAAGTCCTGCAGAACCGGGTCGCGGTTCAGTTCGTCCTGCTCGACCCAGCGAGGCGCGCTTGTTTCCATGTCGGTGCCGCGTCGACCTCAGTCCCTGACCGGGATGTCCTTGAAGACTTTTTTCAAGCAGATTTCATCCGGATGGATGAAGTCCCTCATGTTCGATGCCTGACATCCGACACGGTCCGGATCCAGGCTGCCGACGACCGTGGCTCCCTGGTTCGCCGCGATCGCGCGAACGCGCTCTTCCATCGAGACGAGGCTGTTCCCGTAAGGCGAGCCCATGCTGCCTTTCCAGTACGCCGGGTGGAACGGCGTGATGGCGATCGTGACGTGAGTGCCCTCCTTTTTAAGGAACGCGAGGAGAACACCGAGTCCCTCGAGGCGTTTCGGATCGACCGGCCACACGGCTCGCTTGCTCATCTTTGCCGCGCGCTGTTCGGAGTCTTCGTCTATGGTGTCCGCGCTGGAGAACATGTTGGTGACGCCGCGCGACAACAGAATCGTTCTGAACGAGGCACTGTGTTCCTTCGAGAAGGCCATCGAACCGTCCGCATGAATGACGTCCATGTCGTCCATGGTCGCCGCGTCCACGGGACCTTGCCGTTTTCCGTCAAGCCGGTACGCGACATGCCTAAGGATGTTGTCGACGGACAGCAGATGCGACCAATAGCCCAGTGGAACGACGTCGAGCAAGGATTCCTTTTCGATGCCCAGACGGTCCGCCATCGATCGGTACTCGGACCAGAACAGCTTGAACTCGTCGGTCTCGCGCAGCACCGGGTCGATCGGCAGGAAGGTCTTGAAACGGACGGTCAGCACGAGGTTTTTCGGCAGACGCTTGTGCTCGTGGAGCAGCCCGGAAAAGGCGACGAGGTCCTCGAACACGTCATTGTGGACGAAGGCGTTGTAGAAGGTCTTCCCGGGAAAGAGATCCGGTGTCGCGAGCTCGAAACGGCTGCCTCCAAATACTATAACCTCCGGCGTCTTGGTCATTTGCGCGATCGCTTCGCGCCGCAGCCCGCGAAAGTCCATGTTCGCGTCGAACACGGCGTAATTCCTCCCGGAGAGCAGCACGGCCGCAACCTGTCTTATGCCGGAGGCGCTGAAGTGAAGCGGATCGAGAACGTAGTTCGCTCCTGCGATCAGCAAGACTCCCGCGCCGACGACCGCAGCGAGCGCTGCGAGAAAGCGCTTTGCCGAGAAGCCGACTGCCGCACGGCCCGTATCGGCTGCGGACATTCCGCCGGGAGCCTGCTGGGCCATTCCACCTACTGTCGAACGCACGCTTGACATGATTTCCTCCCTGATTGACATTGCGAGCCTCGCGGCCGCGCCGATTCGCTATCTCAATTTCTTGAAGCGGTCTCCATGGATATCCTCTGACACGAGAAACACCTTTTGGGGAATCTTGAAGCGCGGCAGTTTCTCGCGGCAGTATGCGAACATCCGGGTTCGAAACTCGGAAACGGTCTCGTTCGTCCGCAGCTTCACTCGGGCGGCGACGATCTGACCCGTGATCGGGTTGCTCTCGCCTTTCACCGATGCGTCTTCCACGCCGTCCATCGTCTGAAGGACGCTCTCCACCTCGACCGGATAGACCTTCTCGCCCCCGACGTTGATGAGCTCCGATTTCCTCCCCAATATCCGCAAGTATTCGCCGTCGACCTCTACGGCATCGCCGGTCTTGAACCAGCCGTCTGCGGTAAACGGGCTGGTCGCATTCAGATAGCCGAGCATCGCGGACCTTGCCTTGATCTCGAGCATCCCGTCGACCACCCGGGTCTGGAAGCCGTCACCGCCGATCTTGACCCACAGTGAGTCGCTCGACCTCGAGGTCGAGCGCAGGATGCCGACCTCGGACAAGCCGTATGTCTGCAACAACCGGACCTTTGGAAACAGCTCGTGAAAACGCTTCAGCGTGCTCTCCGGCATGACCTCGGTTCCATAGGTCACCAGTTCCAGGCTGGAGAGGTCGTGACGACGGTACGCTTCGCTCACCAGCAGGAGGTTGAGGAAGGTGGGCGAGGTCGGCAGGAGTTGCACCTTGTGCCTCGCGATCTCAGCGCAGACTGCGTCCGGCAGGCGTTCCTGCACCGTGATGACGCAGCCCGCATTCGAAAGGCTGTAGAGCAGCGTGTTGATCCCGCCGATGTGGTCGAACAGCAGAAACGTGATGGTCCGCAGCGTCTGGCGCGGGAGGGTGAATTTTTCCAGCAGAGGCACCAGATCGTGCACCACCGCCTTGCTCTTGCCCGTCGAGCCGGAGGAAAACAATATCAGGCCGGGGCGTTGTTCCACCCGAAGGCGCAGGAGCAGTTCATGCTCGACGCGGGCGCCCGTGCGTCGGACCTGCGAAGTCTCGCCGTCGGCTAGGCCGATGACGGTCTCGACCTGGGCGATTTCCCTGAACTCGCTTTTCTTGACCTCTACGGAAGCGGTCAGCGGAACCACGATGCACGACCGCCGGATCAGGGCCAGCAGCAGACCGATGGCGTTGGGCGAAAAATCCGCTTCGACACTGACCACGCTGCCCGGTTTCACCCCTCGCTCTTCCAAAACCGCGTCCCAGCGGGAAACCGCCTCATAGAGCCAGGCATAGCGGTAGGCACGGCCTTGCCAGATCACCGCATCCTTCTCCGAATTTGCGCGAAGCACATTCATCAGGTGTTCGAGGAAATGCATCGATCAGACGCCGCCCAGGTAAATGGTCTGACCGGTGACGAACCCGCTCTCCGGTCTCAGGAAGAAGTCGACGGCGTTGGCGACATCGTCGAACGTCCCCATCCGCGGTATCGCCTGTTGTGCGAGGAGCCGATCGATCGTCTGTTTTGGTACGGAGCGAATCAGATTCGTGGCCAGTGGTCCCGGTCCGACGCAATTCACGGTGATGCCGAACTCGGCGAACTCTCTCGCGAAGACTTGCGTCAACGCAACGACGGCGGATTTCGAGGCTACATAGGCTGCCTCGCCCGCCAGCTTGAGGGGCACGGCCACCGAGGAAAAATTCACGATGCGCCCGTACCCTTTCCCTTTCATCAGCTTCGCCGCCTCGCGCGAAAGCAGGAAGGTTCCGACCACGTTGGTCGCAAGGATTGCGCTCACCGTCGACGTCGGCGTGAGCAGCGAGTGATTCATGGAAGCGATGCCGGCATTGTTGATGAGGTGGTCAAGGTGTCCATAGGACCGGCGAATCTCGGAGAGCATGGTCTTGACGCCTTTCTCGTCGGCCACGTCGGCTTCGTAGTGCTTGTAACCCTCGCGAGTCCAGTCGACAGGGGCGCGACTGCAACCCACCACCCGATGGCCGAGCCGGAGATAGTGCTCGGCCAGGTGCCTGCCGATGCCGATCCGCGTTCCGGTGATGAGGGTGACCGGCGCGTCCATACGCCTGCCGAGCGCGGATCAACCGGCCCGCAGCCGCTGGAGCGCATAGTTCGCCAACGCGCCGATGGTGCGATACGGGCTGTGTTCCTGGGACATGGCGCCCGGGTCTGCGAGGCTCACGTTGGTACCGAATTTTTCCTCGATCGCCTGTTCGACTGCCACGACCAGCGTTACGAGCGCCATCGAGTCCAGGAACCCGTCGCCGCCGAACAGAGTCGTCGCGGAATCGAGATGCGCAGGCACCTTCAGTCCCTGGGCGTCCTTGAGCTGGTTGACGTTGTCGATGATCAGCTCGACGACCTGCTGCACCTCGTGGTGAGGCACGTCGAGCCGTGGTGCTTCCAGTTGCCCTTGTTCCAAACGGAGTCTCCTTCCCTCAAAATACCGGCGCCATATCCTTTTTCTTTGGCGACTGCCCTGGCGGAGTGACAAAAATTGGAGCGCACTGAGACTATGGAACTACGCCGAGGGTGTCCATCGGGGGAAACCTGATCGTCGTGGTCGGGTAAGACCCGACGATGATGTAAGGGAAGTACCTACAGGAAAGGCCGCCCGCAATCTAAAATTGCCCCGGATGGGATAATCGTCGTGACCGTGGAAACGAGGGAGACTGCATGAGCACCACAAGCTACGAACTGCGCGGCACGGTCGCCGTGATCACGATGAACAACCCGCCCGTCAACGGGCTGGGTTTCGATCTGCGGCACGACATCGTGGAGGGGCTGGCCCGTGCCGAAGCCGATG
>Ga0210382_10000253_pt1 | contig 20710 bp, 15 predicted proteins | sample PLMedo_FD_155452 | JGI IMG/M metagenome (GOLD analysis project Ga0210382, IMG submission 155452) | Groundwater sediment microbial communities from an aquifer in East River, Colorado, USA - PLM0_60_coex redo | ecosystem: Environmental > Terrestrial > Soil > Riparian zone | place: USA: East... | reverse complement strand
GCCGGATCGACCGGTCAGGGCGACGACATCTGGGTTGCGACGCCCGGCGACGACCCGCGGCAGGCGGGAGAGGTGAGCCGGTTCGCGTCCGTTACGGACTGCTCGGCCGAACCGACGGGTATCTATGTCGACAAGAGCAATGGATCGCTGTTCGTGAACATCCAGCACCGCGGCGGCGACGGTCAGGACAAGACGCTCGCCGTTCGGCGGGACTAGTCCTCACCCCTGACCCCCTCTCCACGTTGTGGAGAGGGGGAACGGCGGTGAGGATTCATTTCCCCACGCAAAACGTCGCGAACACGCGGTCCAGCACGTCGTCCGGCGTCACCACACCGATCAAGTCGTCGAGCGCCAAGACCGCGGCGCGCAGGTGCGTCGCGGTCGCCGCCGCATCGATGCCCGCGGCCCGCGCGGCCCCAAATGCATCGATCTCCGTGAGCGCGCGCTCGAGCGCCGCGCGGTGGCGCGCGCGCGTGACGACCGGCTCCACGTCGCCGAGCGCCAACAGCTGCCCGAACGCCACCTCGGCCAGACGCTTCCGTAGGGCGTCGAGCCCGGCGCCTGTGACGACCGAAACCGACAGGCGGTCGGGCGGACGGGGGGACGGGCGGTCAGCCAAGTCCCCCTTGGTGACGACCTCCACCACCGGCGCGCGATCCAACGGGAACTCGTCGTCCTGCGAGTCGCGGCAGAACAGGACCAGGTCGGCGGCGGCGAGATACTTCCGACTCACTTCGATCCCGAGCCGCTCGACGCGCTCGTCGCTGTCGCGCAAGCCGGCCGTGTCGATGAGACGGAACGGGAACCCTTCGATCACGGCGTGCGCCTCGATGGCGTCGCGGGTGGTGCCGGGGATCTCTGTGACGATGGCCCGCTCCGTGCCGAGTAGTGCGTTGAAGAGCGACGACTTGCCTGCATTGGGCCGGCCGGCGATCACGAGGAGCGCGCCCTCGCGGAGTCGTTCCCCCTCCGGTGCGGTTCGCAACAAGTCCGAAATGCGCCCACGCACTACGTCCCACGCACCACGCACTCGTGCCTCGCTCACTGGCCCTTCGTCTTCCTCGGGGAAGTCGATGTCGTAGGCGATCAGGCCTTCGAGCTCGAGCACTTCCTGACGCAGCGCAGCCAGCCGGCCCGACAGCCCCCGCTCCAGCTGGTGCAGCGCCCGCCGACGCTGCGCGGGCGAGCCGGCATCGATCAGGTCGGCGGTTGCCTCGGCCTGCAGCAGGTCCATCTTGCCGTTCAAGACGGCGCGGCGGGTGAACTCCCCCGGTTCCGCGAGGCGGGCACCGGCGACGACGAACGCGGCGACCGCCGCCGCGGGCACGACGAGACCCCCGTGCGTCGAGATCTCGACCACGTCCTCGCCGGTGTAGGAGCGGGGCGCCGGGAAGCACGCCGCCAGCACCTCGTCCACCGGCTCACCCGTTTCGGGATGAGCGAGGCGGGCGCGGTACGCGGTGCGTGGGGGGTCAGGCTGGAACGGCTGGAGGCAGCGGGCGGCGAGAGCGAAGGCTCCCGCACCGGACACGCGGATCAGTGCGAGGGCAGCGCGTCCAGGCGGAGTCGCGAGCGCAACTATCGGGTCGGAGAGCGTGCCGGAGCCTCCCGCAAGCGGCGCTTCGCGATCATGTACTGCTGCGGGATGCTGAAGAGGTTCTGCGCCGCGTAGTAGAGGTTCAGCCCCGACGCGAAATTCAGGAACAGCACCGTCATCATGACGGGCATGAAGTACACCATCATCTTCGTTTGCGGATTCGGCGGCACGCCGATCTGGCCGACTTTCGACAACCCGAACATCGACAGGCCCATCGCGACCGGGATGATGAAGAGCGGGTCGTGGCGTGACAGGTCGGGGAGCCAGAGGAAGGGGACGCCACGGAATTCGATCGTGTTGGCAAACACAAAGAACAGTGCCAGCAACACCGGCATCGGGAGGAGCATCGGCAGGCAGCCGCCAAATGGATTGACCTTATGCTCCTTATAGATGCGCAGCATCTCGCGCTGCAACCGCTCCGGGTCGTTCTTGTACCGGTCCTGGATTTCCTTGATCAGGGGCGCCACCGCCTGCATCCGGATCCCCGACTCCATCGCCTTCTGGTTCAGCGGCCAGAGCAGGACGCGCACCACGACACCGAACAGGATCAGCACCCATCCGTACGCGAGTGACAGCCGCTCGTGGATCCACACGAGGACGTTGACGACGAAGATCGACACCGGATGGATCACCGGGCGCAGGAATCCGCCGTACGGGTTCGCGTCGTCGAGCCCGTGGTCCAGCGCGGCGAGCCGGCGATGGTCGAGCGGTCCGAGGTACAAGCCGTAGCGGAAGTCGCCGGTGGGCGGGACCGCGAGCGTGAGCACCACCGCGGCGCGCGCGGTTTTCTTGCCGGTGCGTGGCGCTCCCACGGCAATGGCGCCCGCGAACCTCGGCTGGTTCTCTTCCAGCGCGAGCGCAGCGGCAAAGAAATATTTCGATTTGACGCCGGCCCACTCGAACGGGCCGTCGAGGACGGCGCGCTCACCGGGGTCGAGTGACGAGAAGTCGGTGCGGTCCGCCTTCGACGCCCTCGTGACCAGCGCATAGTGGCGATAGTCGTCCAGCGAGTCCGCCTCGACCGATCGCAGCCCGTCCGACAAGCCGATCACCAGCACGGCGCCGCCGCCCTGGAGGCCGCCCACGCTGCCGCGGACATCGAAGTGGTATTCGTCGGGGACGAAGCGGTACTCGAGCGTGACGCGGCCGCCTCCACGCTGCTCGCCCTCGAAGCGCAGCGTCGTCGGTCCGCGCACGGCGATGGAAGGTGCGCTCGGCTGGAAGGTCCAGTCGGTGAGGGACACCGTATCGCCACCGCCCGTCGGCACGAGCTTGTGCACGAGGAGGGGCTGACCGGCGGGAACGAGCTGCACGCGTTGCGCCGAATCTCCCGGCGCAAACGACTGGTATTGCAAGAGTTGAGCGGAAACGAGCGCGCCGCCGCGCGTGCTGAAGCCGAGCCGATAGAGAGGCGAGGTGACCCAGACTGTTTCCGCTGGCTCGGCGGACGGGCCGACGGGCGAGCGGACGGTGGGTGTCGTAGGCGCGAGAGTAGGCGGCGTCGCAGGCGGCGTGCTGACGCTACTGTCCGCCCGTCCGGCCGTCTGCCCGACCGGCCGTTTGGTGGGCCAGATCAGACTGGGCGCGATCGCGACAAAGAGCATCAGCACGATCGCCAGAATCACACGTCGTTCCACTTATTGATCCCCTCGGCGTCTGGGCGTCTCGGCGCCTTTGTTACTACGGGACCGGGTCGTAGCCGCCCGGGTGAAACGGGTGACACCGCAGGATGCGTCGCAGGCCGAGCCAACTGCCCTTCAGGGCCCCGTAGCGCTCGACGGCCTCGTGCGTGTAGCGCGAGCACGACGGCACGAAGCGGCACTGCGTGAATACCAGATGCGACAACGTGAGCTGGTAGCCACGGATGAGCGCCATCACGATACGACGCGGCACCTGACCGAGTGTCATGTGAGCGTGCTCACCACGTCCGTCAATTCGGCGCGCAGGGCGGCAAATGTGGCGGCATATGCCGCGCGCTTCGCACGGATGACCAAGTCGATCGGCGGCAGCTGGGGGAGGACGTGACGTCTGAGAATCTCTCGCAGGCGGCGGCGCAAACGATTGCGGGCCACCGCGGAGGATTGGAACCGGGGAACGATGATCCCCGTCCGCGCATGGCCCGCAGGATTGGGACGCCAGGCCAGATCGAGATGCGGTGTGCGCCGGCGGCGACCCGCCTCCCAGCAGGATGTAAGGTCCGAACCGCGCGTCAGGCGTGCACGGCGCGGGAACCGCTCGCGCGTTACCGGCTCCGGTGCTTGGAGGGCAGCCGCACAGTGAGGCGCTTGCGCCCCTTCTTGCGGCGGCGCGACAGTGTGGCACGTCCCCACACCGTTTTCATCCGCGCACGGAATCCGTGCTTATTGATGCGTCGCCGATTGCGCGGCCGATACGTCGGACCCATACATTCCTCAGTGTAAGGCCGGGAAACTTACCCCGGCGTCGGCGTGGCGGTCAAGGTTGACTTTTCCACATAGGGCCCGTACTTTCGGGCCGCCCTTGCAACACGTCCTTCCTAAATATCGAATCGTAATGGAGCAGTCAGCCAAAGAAGCCTGGAAGCGTCTCCTCGTTGAGGCGCGGCGTGAACTTCCGGAAGCGACGGTACGGACCTGGCTCGAGCCAGCCGAACCCATCGCCCTGGACGACGGGCGCCTGATACTCGGCGCCCCCGACCAATTCGCCGCGGAGTGGAACGAGTCGAAGCACGCCGGGCTCCTGGCCCGGGCCGCGGAGCGCGTGCTCGGCCGGCCGACCACGGTCGTGTTCCGCGTCACGGAAGATCGCCAACAGCGCCCGCAAATGGATTTCTTCGTGGCCCCACGCGAGAGCACGGCCACAGCCACCGCGTCGGTGGTCGGGACGACCCCGCTCAACGAGCGCTACACCTTCCAAACCTTCGTCATCGGTAAGTCGAACGAGCTCGCGGCCGCGGCGGCGCACGCCATCGCCGAGGCGCCGGGCAAGACGTATAACCCGCTGTTCATCTACGGCGCGACGGGACTCGGCAAGACGCACCTGATGCAGGCGATCGCGCACGCGGTGCTCCAGAAAAACCCGGGCACGCGGCTGCAGTATTTCGGCGCCGAGCAGTTCATCAACGACGTCATCGAATCGATCCACGCGCGCACGATGCCGGAGTTCCGGCGGCGCTACCGCAACGACGTGGACCTCCTCCTGGTGGACGACGTGCATTTCCTCGAAGGCAAGGAAATGACGCAGGAAGAGTTCTTCCACACGTTCAACGCATTGTTCGAGGCGCACAAGCAGATCGTGTTGACGTCGGATCGGCCGCCCAAGGAGATCCCGGGTCTCGAAGACCGCCTCATCTCCCGCTTCGAGTGGGGGATGGTCGCCGACATCGGGCACCCTGACCTCGAGCACCGTATCGCGATCCTGCGCAAGAAGGCGGAGCAGGACCATCTCGAGCTCACGATTCCGGACGACGTGCTGCGGTTCATCGCGGAGCACATCCGCTCCAGCGTGCGCGAGCTCGAGGGCTGCATCATCAAGCTGCTGCTGTTCGCCTCGCTCAAGAACAGGGAAGTGACGATCGAGCTGGCCCGCGAGGCGTTGTCGGACAAGATCCGCCAGGGCGAAGAGGGGAGCGGCTACGGAAATCAGTCGACCCCGAGCATCGACCGCGTGCAGGAAGTGGTGGCGCGCCGCTGGGGCGTGACGCCGGAAGGGCTGCGCTCCAAGGCCCGCACCAAGACCCTCACGATCCCTCGCCAGGTCGCGATGTACCTCGCGCGGGACATGCTGGGCATGCAGCTGGTGGAGATCGGACAGGCGTTCGGGGGCCGGGACCATTCCACGGTGATCCACAGCGTGGACAAGGTCGAGCGCCAGATGATGCGCGACCGGACGTTCAAGGAGCGGGTCGAAATGGCGCGCCAGGAACTGTCCGCACTTTAACACACATTTGTTGTTTGGGGATAACGGCGCAGCGTGTGGGTGATGGGGAAACCGTGTTGCTTATCCGCAACGAGCCAACACCCCATACAGCGCGCCAACATGAGGTGACCGACGAGAGACCGCGTGGGCGGTGCGAGTTAGCACACAAAGCCCACATATCCCCGGTCTCTACTACTACTACTAGTATTAGATATAGAGTAGAAGCAGTAAGACTTTCCCCCACTTGGGAGACGAATTAGGCCGCATGAAGTTCACGATCACACGGGAACAGCTTCAAGAAGGCTTGGCGGCGGTGGCGGCAGCCATTCCTGCCAAGACGACCCTGCCCGTCCTCGCCAACGTGCTCGTCGAAGCGACCAAACAGGGGCTGCGGCTGTCCGGGACTGATCTGGATATCGCCGTTAGCACGACGGTCCCGGCCGACGTGGACGCCGACGGGGCGGTAACGCTGCCGGCCAAGAAGCTGGTGGACATCGCTCGCGAGCTCCCCGCCGGCCCCGTGCGCGTCACGGCGGCGGGCGAAGCGCGCGTCTCGATCGAGTCGGGCCGCTCCAAGTTCAAGTTGCTGGGGTTGCCGCGGGAGGAGTTCCCCTCGTTCCCGACCGTCAAGTTCGACAAGGCGTGGAAGGCGGCGGCGGGGGTCGTGCACAAGTTGGTGGGGCACGTGGCGTTCGCCGCGTCCACCGAAGAGAGCCGGCCGATCCTCAACGGGGTCCTGTGGGAGCTGCGGCCCGACCGGATGCGCATGGTGGCCACGAACGGCCACCGCCTGGCCAAGATGGACGTGCCGGCGACGGGCGGTCAGGCGGCCGACCTCATCGTGCCCCCCAAAGCCCTGGAGCAGATCCGCAGGCTCTATGCCGCGGATGCCGAGATCGAGATCGCCAAGAGCGACAACCACATTGGGTTCCGCGCCGGCGGCACCCACGTCTTCTCGCGTTTGATCGAAGGACCGTACCCGAACTACGAACAGGTCATCCCGCGGGAGAACGACAAGGCGGCGACCGTCGACAAGGCGGCGCTAGCCGCGGCGCTGCGGCGCATGAGCGTCGTCGCGAGTGACCAGACCCACCGCATTCGCTTGGCCTTCTCGGGCGGCGCGGTGAAGTTCTCAGTCCAGACGCCCGACCTGGGCGAGGCTCAGGACGAGTTGTCGGTGACGTACGAAGGGGAGCCGCTCGAAATCGGCTTCAACGCGATGTACCTGCTCGAGATCCTCAAGTACATGCCGACCGACGAAGTGCGCCTGACGTTCAAAGCTCCCGAGCGCGCGTCGACCGTGGAGCCCGTGGGCTGGAACGATCCGGCCTCCTACATGGCGCTCGTGATGCCGCTACGGCTGGTGGACTGACGCCGTATCCCGCGTAGAGTCCCGAAGGGTGTCGGGCCGGACCCTGATCGAGTCCATCAGCGAGTCGATCACCGGCGGGATCAGCGGCACCTCGATCGGCGGAATTACCGGCAGCGGAATCTCGGTCTCCTCCACAGGCGGAATGTAGACGTCGGCCCCGTGGTAGCGGGCCAGAATCAGTTCCCGCCGCGCGAGCATCCGCGCCGGGCGCAGGACGGGGTTCGAGCTGAGCGGGAAGGGTAGCGTCGCGGCGAGCGCTGCCGCCTGCTGCTCCGTCAGCTGCGACGACCGGGCCCCGAAGTACGCCTCGCTTGCCGCTGCCACGCCCCACACCTCCGGCCCCCACTCGACAACGTTGAGGTACAGCTCGAGGATGCGATCCTTGGACAGCGCCAGGTCGAGCCGGACGGCGGTGACCGCCTCTTTGAGCTTCCGCAGCGGATTGCGAGACGGTGACAGGTAGAGATTCTTCGCGAGCTGCTGCGTGATCGTGCTGGCGCCGCGCAGCCGATCGCGTTGACGCCACGCGCCGCGCAGCGTCGCCCACGTGACACGGCCCGACCCGACACCGAGCGCATCGCCGATCTCCGTGAAATCGATGCCGTGATGCGTGCGAAATCGCCAGTCCTCGCCGACGATCACCATGCGCGGCACGACGGGCGCAATGGCGTCGAGTGGGGTCCACCGCAGCTCGGGACACGGCGACGCGCGGCGGCGCATCATCGCGGTGCAGCGCGGCGCGTGATCGCGCCACCAGATGGGTGGTGGCCACACGCCGAACAGCCAGACCGCGACGAGTGCCGCGGTCCCTAGCACAACCCGTCGGGCAATCCTAGCTTTCGCGACCGCCATGGATCTCGCAGCTCTCCAGCAGCGCCTGCAACAGGCCCTGGGTCAGGAATTTACCGTCGGGCCGCTCCTCGGGCAGGGCGGGTTCGCGGCCGTGTTCCGTGTGCGCGATACGACGCTCAACCGCGACGTCGCGGTGAAGGTCCTCGATCTCGACCTCGCCCCCTCGCCGACGCTCGCCGAGCGGTTCCTGCGCGAGGCGCAGACGATCGCGCGGCTCGAGCATCCGCACATCGTGCCGATCTATAAGGTGGGTCGGCACGAAGAAGTCCTCTACATCATCATGCGCTGCATCGACGGGCCGTCGTTGCGGCAGCTGCTCGGCACGCACAAAAAACTTTCGGTCGGGGACGCCGCGCGCATCGCGCGCCAGGTGGCGGACGCGTTGGCCTACGCCCACAGCCACGAGATCGTCCACCGCGACATCAAGCCCGACAACATTCTCCTCGACCGCAGCGGCCACGTGCTGGTCACCGACTTCGGCATCGCGAAAGCGGCCCAGGCGGCCCAAGGGGGATCGAACGCGCAGCTCACCTCCGAGGGCATGATCATCGGTACGCCGCAATACATGAGCCCCGAGCAGGCGGCGGGGGACAAGGTCGACGGCCGCTCCGACATCTACTCGCTCGGTATCGTGCTGTACCAGATGCTGTCGGGGGAGCCGCCCTTCGACGGCGACTCCTCGGCCTCGATCCTCGCCAAGCAGCTCACCCAGGCTCCTGCGCCGATCCGGCGCAGCCGGTCCGATGTGCCGGAAGAACTGGGCTTCGTCCTCGAGCGCTTGCTGGAGAAGAACCCCGCGGGCCGTCTGCAGACCGCCAGGGAGGTGAGCCGCGCGTTGGTCGATGCGCTCCCGACCGCCGCCCGCGACCGGGTGCGCGTGCCGCTGCGCCGCCGCCTTGCCTCCATGGCCGTCAAGTCGCTCATCGGCCTGGGGGTGGCCGGGTGCCTCGCGTTCATCGCGTTCGTGGCCGGCGCCGCCGTGGTCGCGTACACCGTGTTCAGCAAGCCTCCCAAGATCGTGGTGACGGAGCCGATCCCCGACAGCGTCGCCCGGCCGCTGCGGGAGCGGCGGGCCTTGGTCAGCGGCGATGTCGCCGAGTATGTGTTCCAGCCCGGCGGTCAGGAGGATACGACCTTGTTCCTCGTCACGCGGCGGCGCGCGGTGGTCGTGACTCCGCATCAGGTGCGGTCGTACCCGCGCGACAGCGTGCGAGTCGGGCTCGAGCTCGATTTCAGTGGTGGTTTCTTCTTCCGGCTGGTGATGCGGAGCGGCGCTTTGCCGGCAGACACCGTGTTTCGCACCCTATCGTTTCGAGACTTCCTCGAGCTCGGGCCGCGGCTCGACAAGCTCTTGCCGGAGGATTCGCGCGGCGGCATCCGCGTGAGGCGGGGGCGCAGCGGCGTGCGCGTCGGGCCGCGCTAGCGGCGCTGCCTCTGGTCGGGCAGCCGCGACGAGAGCGCCCACAGGCTGGCGGCGTCGACGCGGGAGACATCGCCGGGAGTCGAGACCACCATGCCGATGCGGTCAGGGCCGCCGATGCTGATCCCGATCGCGAACGCGCCGCGCCGCAACCCGCCGTCGGTGTCCAGCCGGGAGAGCACGCCGATGGGAAACCGGCCACCCAACCCCTGCCAGCTCAACCCAAAGGCGTAGCCCAACACGGAATCAGGGGTGAACCGCGCGTGCAGCGACAACGCGGCCGCCGGGCCGAGGGGCCGCCAAGTCGCGCCGGGGATGTACGTCAGCCGCTGCTGCAGGCTGCGCACCACAGGCTGACCGATGTTCGCGATGACAGCTCCCACCGTCAGCGCCGCGGCGCCCTCGAAGGTGTACAGCGCGCCGAGGTCCCATCCCGTCCCCTTGGTGTCGCCGCGGTACAGCGCCATGGCCGCGCCGCCGGTGAGATTCTTCGCTCCGCCCGCCAAGCCCACCCGGTACGTGTGGCCGCGCCGACCGCCGTCGAACACATCTCGCTGATACGCGAACGCCAGCCCGCGCGAGTTGAACCCCGCGCTGAGTTGCCGCAACCGCCCGCGGCCGGTGCCCGGGTCCTGGACGGCGAAGTCCGCGTACACCGACGCTTCGCGCAACACGCCCAGGCCCGCGGGGTTCACCCACACGGCCCGCGAGTCACGCACGTCGGTCGGATGGAGGTAGGCGGTGGCGCGGTTCGGGGCCACCTCTTGAGCCGCGGCGAACAGCGGCAGCGCGAGCAACGCGGCGAGGGCCGCGACGTGCCGCACTACGGCAGGACCGTGATAGTCGAGTGCGAAATCTGGCGCACCGGGACGGTCATGCCTTGCAGCGGCAGCCCGACCACCATCGAGGAGCTGTCGTGAGCCTCGCCGCCCAAGTAGCGCCCATCGACCGCGACGAACTGTACCCCGGTGCGGGTCCCCGTCCCCGAAACGTCGAGCGGTTGGCCGCCCTGATCCCCTGTCCCCGCCACCGAATAAGCGGAGCTGACCTCGATGCGCAGACAGCGCGCGCCATTGCGCTGCTCCCACGCCGTCGCGCGGGAGTGGGCGATCGACTTGACGGTAACGTCGACTCCCGCGCGATCGCTCGTTGAGCTGGTGTCGGTCCACTCGGCGCCGAGCGTCAGACCTGCGGGCGGCATCCGGGGATAGAAGTTTCGGAACGCCCCGACGATCTGCGCGAAGGTTTGGGCGAGGGTCGAATCCGATGTCGCCGTTTGCCGGAATTCGCCCGTCGCTGTGAGGCGGCCGTTGTATCGCAGCCCACGCGCCGAGGCGAGGTTCACTGACGGCGGAATCACGGAGCCCGAGTCCGGGACGATCGAATCCAGTGTGAAGGTGACCGGGTAACCCGCGCTGTCGGCGGGGCCCGCGATCGTCGCCGAGATGAAGAGCCGGATGCCTCGATCGATCGTCTGCGTCTGCCCCTGGAACTGCTGCTCGACGTGGATCAGTTGGTGCACCACGTACCGCAACGCGCTCGGCCCCAGACGCACGACGTCGACTCCCGGGCGCGTCACGGGGGCGGTCGGGGCGGGCGGGATAGGGGCGGGCAAGGTCACCACGCCCGGCGGGGGCGCCGCGGGGGTGCGGGGCGCGCAGGCGGCCAGGGTAGCGATCGACAGAGCGGACAGGAGGAAGCGAAGGCTCATCGGTCACCTACAGGGCTGTCTTGACGGTCGGTCTTGGTGCGTCCGAAGATCGCGACCATTTCGGGGCCGTCGCTCGTCACGCGCAGCAGCTTCCAGCCGCGCTTGCGCATGTCGGCCCGCCACCCGAGGAGTTTCTGCCACTCCTCGGCGGTGGTCCGGAAGACCCGGAGGTCTGCCACGGCCTCCCAGTGGGCGGGGTAAGGCTTGCTCGTCACTGGGGGGGAAGTGGTGGGGCCATAAGCCGAGTTCTGTTTACTCGCTGGTGCGAGCAGATGGTCATCTCTCTGGGATGGCTGTCGCCAGCCACCTCGTGCGGCCTACCCGCAGCTCAAGCGACCCGGGACGAGTCTCGCTGCTTACTTGGCCTTGCTCCGACCGGGGGTTACCGTGCCACGCCTGTTGCCAGGCGCGCGGTGGGCTCTTACTCCACCGTTTCACCCTTACCCTTTGGATCAAGGGCGGTCTGTTCTCTGTGGCCCTATCCGTCGCCTTTCGGCGCCCAGGCGTTACCTGGCGGTCTACCCTGTGGAGCTCGGACTTTCCTCGGGTGGCCCCTGAAGCCGGCCATCCGCGACCACCGCACCCCACCACTTTCTTCCCAGGCGCGAAAGCTACCGGCCCTCGAGGCCTCGAGGCAAGACTCACCGTGCCAGGCGCCGAATCAACCGCCCCAGGCTATCTGGGGACGGGGCTTCGCTCCAGGGCAGCCAAAAGCCGTCATGCTCTCCGAAGGCCACACGCCGCAGCCGGGGCCACTCGTTCGTGGCGACGCGCTCGGGCACGAGACCTACCGCCGACAGCGCGAAGATGCCGCGTGCGCGATAGTGGGCCAGGAGGTCGCGCATCCGCGGTTCCCGGGTCCACAGGAGAACAGGCGCGTCCGCATCCGAGAATCCCCGCAGCAATCCGAGGGAGAACCAGTCGTTGGGCACCTGCGCCGACCGGAACGCGAACCGCACGTTCGGATTGAGACGGCGCACTTCCGCGCGGAGCGCGGCGGCACGCTCGGCAACGAGCCCTTCCAGCGCCGCCTCGTACCGACCCAGCAGCCCGCGCTCGAGTAGCGCGTCATATCGCGCGCCGCCCTCGGCTGGCAAGGCGGCGAGGCGCGCCGTCTCCGCGCTGTCGCCGCCGAGCGCGCGGAGCCCCTCGCGATAAGTGGCATCGCAGAAGCCGGCGACGGTGTAGCCGCCCTGCGGCACGTCGAGGTCGAGCGCCACGCCGGCGACGAGGTCGGCCCCCCGGTCGCCACCCAGCCGCGCCAGCGCGCGATAGGCTGGGCGCAGCGCGCCGCGCCAGAAGAGCGAGTCGAGCGCGCACGAGACCGCCGCCGTATCGCCACGCGGCGCGATCTCACGCGCGGCCGTTTCTCCCTGCGGCCGTAGGTCGGCGAGCGCGATGGCGGGAAACCACCGCAAGCTGGTCGCCTGGAGCCGCGTCGCCGTCGGCCGCCAGATGTTGCGGAGACCGAGGGAATCGGAGCGGGCCGGCGACGACACTTCGGTGGCGAGCATGTTGAGGGCGCCGACATCGACGAACGCGAGCAGGGAGTCGAACGCGCGCTGAAAGGGAGGCGCGCGGGTCCACAGGACCCGCATGCCCTGGCGGTTGATCCATGTGGGCGCGCCGCTGCCTCGCGGCTCGCGCGCCGGCACCGGCTGGGGAAGGACCACCACATCGACGCCGGATGGCGGCGCCAGCGGCGGCGGGTGCACGGCGACGGAGCGCGGGGCACCTGCGAGGGTGAGCGGGACGCGGCCCGCCGCGGGAGCCACAGATGCCCACTCGGCGGGGCGCAGCGTCCATCGCGCCAGCGCGTCGAGGAACGTCCGGCTGCGATTCGCGTCGCCCGGTGCCAGTACCGGCGGCAGCGTGCTCGGTCTGACATCGGGGCCGGTAGCGGCCAGCGCGTGGCGACTGATGACGAGCACGAGGCCCTCACCCACGCGCGCCGCCGCGGCAACGACGGCTCGCGGGCGCGCGCCGGGTGCTTCGCGCGGCGGCCGGACGTACGCCGTGGCGCTGCTCCGCGCCAGCGCCTGGCTCTCGCGCCGTACCAGGACCACGTGGTTGCGGCCCGCGGAGAACGGCTCGAAACCGGCGTCGTCGAGGGCGGAGTGAGGTAGCGGAAAGACGCGGGGCTGCGTCTCAGTCACCACCGTCGAGTCCTGGAGCGGGAAGTCTCCGATGACCAAGCCTGTACCCATCGCGGCGAGCCAGCGGTTCACGATCCACCGGTCGAGGAAGCCTTCCCCGTCGGCCGCGTAGCCGAAGACCACTACCCCGCCCTGCCGCGTCCACTCGGTGAGGATCGCGAGATCCCCGAGCGTCAGCGCATCGGAAGGCGCCTCGGGCTCCCGTCCCCCTAGCAGCACAAGGGTGCGATACCGCGCCAGGTCCTGGCGGGTGAGGTGGGGATAGAAGCGGCGGTACTCGACCGCGTAGCCGGCAGCGTGCCAGGGGCCCGCGGTGGCGTCCAGGACGATCGGATCCGAGAGCGCGAGGTCGAGGAGCAGCAGGCGCCGGGATTGCGGCTGGCAGGCGGCCAGGCATAGCCCCAAGAGGGCGGCGGATCGCACCGGCTACGAGACCAACGCGTAGGGCGCGAGGGCCTGCCGCATCTCGCCCGCCGTTTGCCAGCGCGCGTCGCGCGTCTTCGCCAACGACTTCATCACGGTCTCGCTCAGGGGCTTCGGGACATCCCGCCGCAGGCCGCGCAGCTCCGGGGGCGCGTGGTGCTGCTGCATGTCGAGGACGGCGGCGGCGCTGGCGGCCGAGAACGGTGGCCGGCCCGTCAGGGCCTCGAACAGGACGACGCCGAGCGAATAGATGTCCGTCCGGCCGTCGATGTCCGGCGATCCGCCCGCCTGCTCCGGGCTCATGTACTCCTCCGTGCCTACGACGAAGCCGCTGCGCGTGACGCGATCTTCGCCGGAGGTCGCGATCGCGCGAGCGATCCCGAAGTCCACCAACATCGCCCCGGACGAGGCGCACACCACGTTGTCGGGTTTGATGTCGCGGTGGGCAAACCCGTGCCCGTGGGCATGCTCCAACGCCTCGAGGATGTCGGACGCGATGCGTACCGCGCGGGCGATCGGTAGCTTCCGCTCGCGGCGCAACACCTGGCGCAGCGTGTCGCCCGCCACGAACGGCATCACGAACCAGAGCAGATAGTCCGTCTCGCCCGAGTCGAGGAGCGGCGCGATGTGCGCGTGGTGCAGCTGCGAAGCGTACCGGATCTCGCGGAGAAAGCGGTCAGCGGCGACCGAAACCGCGAGCTCGGGGTGCAAAACCTTGATGGCGACCCTTTGGCCCTGGGGGTCAAAAGCGCCAAACAGGGTGGCATTGCCCCCGCGACCGACCGCCGTGATCACGGTGTAGCGGTCGCCCAGCGCCTTGCGCACCCGCTCGATCAGATCGTGAGCCAGCACCACTCCTTGGTCAAGGGCGTCTTGTTCATCTGCACGCCGCGGTCCTTGGTGATCACCAGATTGTTGGAGTGGTTGTAGCCGTAGCCGCCCGCGGGGTCGTAGAGGCCGGGCTCGTTCGAGAACATCATCCCCTCGGCCAGGACCGTGGCGTCGCCCAGCGCGATGTAGGGCTTCTGATGCCCTTCCATCCCCGCGCCGTGCCCCGGGCGATGGTAGACGAAGCGCTCGAGCCCCGCGCGCCGGGCGATCTCGTGCACCCGCGCCGCGACGGCGCGGCACTCGACCCCCGCCTTCGAGTATTCCTGCTGTGCCAGAGTCATCTCGGTGTGGATGTCCCACATCTTCCGCTGCGCGTCGGTGATGGGCGCGATGTGACAGGCGCGGTAGCCCTCGCCCCCGTAGCCGCCGATCCGGACCATGACTCCCGAGAATTGGATCGCGTCGCCCCGTTTGATCCTGGTGTGGAAGAATTGATTCGGGTGCGGATACGCAGTGCCGACGCCCGTGCGGCATCCGACGCTGATGCTCACCCCCACCGCGCTGTGGGGGCGCCCGTCGCGCTTGATATCCTTGAGTACCAGCTCGGTGCCGTACGCCTCGGCAGCGTGCCGTACGTCGAAGTCGGTCGCGCTGAGACCGTGTTGCAGTACGTAGCGGCGACAGAACGCCAGCACCTGGTCGGCGTAGTCGATCGCCCGCTGCGTCAGGGCGATTTCCTCGGGGGTCTTGATGAGGCGCATCCCGTGCGGGATGTCGCCGGCAAATCGGAACGTCGCCTGAGGGAGAGTCTCGCGGAACTTGCTCAGCGCCCGGTCGGGCGCGTCCCAGTCGAGACCAATCGTCTTCGCGCCGAAGCCGCGGCGCTCGAGCCCCCGGAGCATCCATTGCCCCAGGTCGACGGTCCCTTGCGGGCTTAGGGCGGGGCCGGTGCGCGGATCGTTGTTCGTCTCCGCGTGGGGGAAATCGAAATAGTACTCGGCGTCCCGGATCCACCAACCAGCCACGAGATCGCGGTCGAGCCCCGGTACGAACAACACGGGGTCGCCCGTCGCCGGCACCCACAGCGCCTCCGGGCGCTCGGTCTGGGAGTGGAAGTATCCGGACAGGTACAGGATGTTCCACTGGTCGCGGCACAGGATCCCGTCGAGGCCCGAGGCAACGAGCTCGTGTTGCAGCCGGCCGAGCGTCCCGCGGTACCACGCGATCGGGAGGCGGTCCGGCAGATCCTGCAGGCCGGTAGCTGGGTCGGTGCGCGGCGCGGTCCACCAGCCCGGCACGGCGCCGATCGCGTCGCGCGCCGGGGCGAGGGCCGCGGCCGAGGCGAGGAGTGAGGTGCGGACGAAGTCGCGGCGGGTGGGCATGGGCGGCAGCGCTCCGATGGTTGAAGGCGTTACAGAATAGGCGGCGCGGGGGTGGAAAAAGGAAGGGCGGCTCCCGCAGGAGCCGCCCCAAGGCCAAGCAAATCCTCTACGAATCCGCCTAGATGGTGTAGGCGAAGTACACGATCTCCGAGGTGGAGATGATGGCGCCCGTGGCGTCTCGCGCGACCACGTGCCACCTGCCCGGCTGCGCGCCGACAAACTCGAATACGAAGCCCACGCCGCTCATCGTCTGTGAGAACGACGGCGACCAGGTGGTGCAGACGGCGGTCCCTGCCGTGCACCCGTTGCCGAATTCGATGACCACATCGTAGCTCGCCGCCCCCGCGACGGGGCGCCAGATGAGGGTCGTGAAGCGCCTGAAGTGATCGAAGGCGTAGGAATTGATCTTGATCGACGCGCTCACGCCCGAGCCGGCGGCCGTGATGACCGCCTCATGCGACACCGTGGGATCGTCGTTCCCCTCCACGGTGGCGACGAGGCCCGTGGTGTTCACGCTCGCCGCGCTGGCATTCGAGCTCGACCAGGTGGTGACTCCAATGGCCTGCGAGAGCTCGAGCTGGATGCCGGTGTTGTCCTGCATACTGATCCCAGACAGCTCCGTCAGCGGCAGGATCACGTTCGTATTGCCCGCCTGCGTGGTCAGTCCGGCGCTCACCGGTCTCACGAGCAGCGGCGTCACTTGCCCCGTTGCCAAGAAGACGACCTCGCCGGTGCCTACGATCACCGCGGTCTGAGGATCGGTCGAGAAGATGTCCGGCATGAACGGCTTGACCGTTCCACCGGGATAGTTGTTCTGCGCGGCGATGCCACGGCCGCTGGCGACGAGCGTGTTGCTGCCTTCCGCGATGGGCCACGACACCTGCGCGATGCCGTCGGCGTTGCTGACGGCCGTCCCGATCACCGTCCCCGGACCTTCGATCGCGAGGGCGGTGAAGGTGACGGTGGCCCCCTGGACGGGCGCGTCATTCCAATCGGTGACTTTGACCGCCGTCGGGAGCGACGTACCGGCGGGCGCGCTGCGATTCGCATCGTCCGGGTCCACGTAGTCCATCATGGCCGGCAGCGCGAACTGGAAGTCGCTGATGGTCCGTCCGCCCGAGGGGAACGGCGTCACCTGTGCCACAGCGGGCGTACACGTCGCCAACGCCATTTTTGCCACCGACGGGGGGGCCGTGCAATCGGCGCCGAGGCGGTTGGTCTCACCACCGGCCCCGAGGTGCAGCACAGCCGTGCGCGTACTCGCGTACAGCGGCCGCGGGACAAAGGCCTTCGCGGCGAGGTCGCGGATCCAATTCCAACCCCGCACCGCGAGGTTGGACGACTCCACGGTACGCGCGCCGATCACCTCGCAATTCGGATGCGCGTGCGGCAGCGCGCGGATCAGGTCGCCATCCTGCTGATGCAGGGTCACGAATTGTTGCTGGCCCTCGTCGACTTCCTGGATGCTGCACAGCGAGATGAGCGCGGGGAGGGTGAGGTTCAGCGAAGTAGCCCCCGCGTCGTACAGTGCCGTCACCCTGAGGCACTGCCCGACCTTCGGCAGGTCGACGTCGATACCGGCGCACACTTCGAGGTTGAACGTGACTTCGGTGACGGGCTGTCCGCCCGATGTCGCTTGGGTGCCGGGCGGGATGTCGAAATGGAAGTCTTCACCTGGGACGACCAGTTCGACGCCGCCGCCTTGCGCCAGGGTGATCGTCTCGGCGGCGCACGCGGTGCCGTCCGTGGCGCACAGCGCCCCGTTCTCGATGCGGAACTTGATGGGGAGTGTCCGTCCATCAACCAGCCCGATGTACTCGCCCGTCTGCACATTCTTCAGATCCTTGCCCGACGACACCGGATCGATGTCGGCGAACCCGAGGAGGGTCGAGCCCACGAACACTTCGATCCGGTAGAACTTGGTGACATTGAGGGTGGATTCGTCGGTGTTCCAACTGACTTGGTACTGCTGATCCACCGTGCTGACGTTCACCGTGCCCGGGGCGAACCGCTTGATCGGCGCACCCGCGATGCACTCCCGCGCGCCGCTCGGGGCCGGCGCGCCCAGCTCGCAGATCTCGACAGCGGGACGCAACGCCCCGTTGAACGCGGTGGGCTCATAATTCGGATCGTTATTTGGATTGTTGAAGAGTGGCGAGAGGAAGAAGAAGTCGGGGTTGCCGTCGTGCGCGCCGTCCGATACCGCATACATCGGAGCATCAATCGATCTCGTGAGGTTGTCGCTTTGACATGAGATCAGGAACGCGAGTGTAGCAACTGCGAGCGGCAAACGGGCGCGGCGCATCATAGGGCACAAGCTCCTGGCAAACACGGATGACGAAGGGGGTTCATAGCGGACTAAGTCAAGTTACGTGCCGGAACGGCGTGGCGCGGTTCGCGCACCGGAACCCGATGATTCCCCGAATCTGTGGCAAAAGTGGTTCAAGGTCGTACGCGCATCACCTCACGGAATTGAGGATGCCGCTCGAGGCCCCGCCACCACCAGTGCAGGGTGCCGCCGCGCTGGAAGGAGTGTCCTGGGTGGGTGGTCACGTACCGCTTGAGGAGGGCGATCGCGCGATCGTCGTCGCCCATCTGCGCACGTGCCATCGCCTCGTACCCCGGCAGGTCTTGCTCCGGATCGATCGTCGGATCCTCCGTGCGTGCCCGGTCGAACACGCGATTGGCACTGTCGCGCAGTCCAGCGCGGCCGATCACCCCCCCGACGAGAATCTGGCGCAGCCGCTCGCGGAGCGGGCGCTCCGGACGGGGCGTGAAACTGTCGGCCCGCGCGGCGAGCGCCCACGCCAGAGAAACATTCAGGTCGGCGCCTGGACTGAGCAGGAGCCAAAGCTGGCAATCGGCGAAGCGGGCACTTTGGGGGAAGCGCCTTCCGCCTTCGACGCACCAGCGCCGCGCCTCCCCGAACTGGGCGAGGTCATAGGAGGCGAGGAACAGGCGATCCAGAATGTTCTCAGCATCTCGCAGGTAGGCGTCCGCCTCGTAGGCGGCCCGGGCTTCCAACACGACCGCGACCAAGTCTTCCCGCGGCGGATTGTAGTAGATGGAGCTCAGCGCGGCGTGCGCCGTCGCGAGCGTCGGGTCGGTGCGCACCGCCGCTTCCAGGTCGGCCTGCGCGCTGTCCAAGAGTGCGGAACGGCGCGCCGCATCCAGATCGAAGTTGAGTCGCCACAGCTGGTAGCGCAGCGTCCCCCGCAACCCCAACGCCTCTGCGTCCACGGGGTCGAGACCGAGGGCGCGGTTGGCATGCCCGAGCCCGTCGCGGATCCGAGCCCCCCGTTCTGACCGCTGCGTGCGAGCACGCGAGTCGAGTAAGGCGACGTAACCGCGCAGCACCGCCACGTCGGCCCAACGAGGGTCGGCGGCTTGTGCCTGCGCGGCGAGCGAATCGGCCTGGCTTGCGGCGCGGATGGCGGCGCCGGCATCGCCCGCGGCGAGTGCACGCTCGCCCGTTCGACGGATCCCCGTGGCGCGCTGCACGAGAGCCCACGCGTCGGGGCTTCGGGTGCCCGCCTGGAGCTCGCGCAGCTGCACCTCGTCGCCGACGCGGGCGCGGAGCAGCCGAGCCGCCAGCTGGATGACGGAGTCGCGGACCTGGAGGAGCTGCCCGCTCGGCAGCGTGAAGCTGACGCGTTCGCCGACGTCCGCGCCGCTCGTGCCATCCACCAGGCGCACCTGGGCAGAGACGCGCTCGCCGATCCGCTCAACGCTCCCCTCCACCAACGTGCCCACTCGCAGCGCCCGGGCAACGCTGTCGCGTGAGAGGTCGGTGCCGCGAAACAGCGCGACACCGTTTGGCGACACGACGTCCAAGGCACGCACCTTGCCCAATTCTCTGATCAATCCCTCGGTAAGCCCCGCGGCAATGTGGCCGAGAGAGGAGTCCCGGCTCCGATCGGCGAAGTACATCACCGCGACGCGACGTGAGTCGAGACGGCCGCTCGTGGAGGCGCCCGCGTTTCCCTTGCCCCCGAACACCAGCCACCCCAGCCCCGCGAGCACGGCGACGACTCCCGCAGCCAGGACCGGCTTGAGCCAAGGTCGCCCGGGTAGCGGGGGCATGCGGGCCGCCGTGATCCGCGAGACGCCGCCGGTGCTCGCCGCGGTCAGGGCCGTGGCGAACTGCTCGGCGGTCGAGTAGCGATCGGCCGGCACCTTGGCGAGCGCGCGGTTGATCACGGCCTCGAGCGCGTCGGGGATCGTCTCCCGGACGATTCTGAGCCGCGGCACCGCGTCGAGCGAGTGCCGCGCCATGATCGCCTGGGCGGTCGGTCCCGAGAAGGGCGGCTGCCCCGCGAGCGTTTCGTACAGGACACAGGCCAGACTATAGATGTCGCTGCGGCGATCCACCTGCCCCATGCCCGACGACTGTTCCGGGCTCATGTACGCCGGCGTGCCGATGGCGAGCCCGGTCTCGGTCAGCTTGTCGCCACCCGCGGCGCTCAGTGCGCGCGCGATGCCGAAGTCCGCGACGATGGCATGACCGCCGGACATCATGATGTTTTCGGGCTTGATGTCGCGATGCACGACGTCGCGGCTGTGCGCGTACGACAACGCGTCGGCGACCTCGCGCGCGATCTGCAGGGCGTCTTCGAGCGGCAGCTGCGGCTCGCGGTCGAGGCGGTCGCGCAGCGATTCGCCCTCGACGAACGGCATGACGTAGTACAGCGTGCCGCTGGCGTCCCCCGAGTCGTACACGGGGAGGATGTTGGGGTGCTGGAGGCTCGCGGCGAGCTTGATTTCGCGGAGGAAACGCTCGCGGCCGAGCGCGACAGCGATCTCGGGGCGGAGCGTCTTGAGCGCCAGGAATCGCTCGTGCTTCGGGTCCCGGGCCAGGTACACCGTGGCCATGCCGCCGCGCCCCAGCTCCCGGTCGATGATGTAGCGATCGGCGAGCGCGGCGTTCAGCCCTGCTATCGGGTCCAGATCGGTCACAGTGGAAACGTACGGCCGGTGGTGCGCGGCGGCTACGTCGCCGGCTTCAAGGGGTGGTTGTGGCGCACGTGTTCGGCGAGACGGGTGGCGAGGCCCTCCGGGTCGGCGGCGGG